>MTKY01051250.1_pt1 | contig 14031 bp, 10 predicted proteins | sample 1042731 | NCBI WGS metagenome assembly MTKY01 (sample SAMN06212206, study PRJNA360538) | anaerobic digester metagenome | biome: Wastewater treatment plant; material: sludge; isolation source: anaerobic digester fed with sludge from wastewater treatment plant | place: Denmark: WWTP Soeholt ... | reverse complement strand
CCGTCACTCAGCGCGGACGCCAGGGCTTGCGCGCCGTGCTGGTCGCGGCGCTGGCCGTGGTGGACTTCCTGGCGGGGGCGCTCGACCGGCTGGTGCCAGAGCCAGAAGAAGGCCGCCGCTCAGCCATTCCGACCAACGTCGCCATCGGGCTGGCGGTCATGATCCCGGTGGTCATCGTCGTGGCGGCGGTGGGCATGGCCCTGCTCGGTGCGGAGAAGAGTGAGTTCCAGAAGTATATGGAGCGCGCCCAGGACGCCCACGCCGACGCGCTGCGCCTGTCCGGGGGAAGCTGCGAGAACCAGGCGCTGCGCCCGCTGTGGGTTGAGGTGCTCGATCTGTCTGAGCGGGCCGAGCTGCTGCGACCCAACGACGCCAACGTGCTCACCATGCGCGCCGACGCCGAGAATTACCTCGACTGCTTCGACGATGTTGTGCGCCGCGATCTGACGCTGCTGCGCACCTATCCGCGCGACGCGGAGATGGTCTCGCCGGTCGTGCACGGCGGCGTTGACCTCTACGCGCTGGATCGCAAGAACGGGGTAGTCTATCAGAACACGCTCAACGAGCGCGGCGACGGGCTGACTGAGAGCAGCGACAAGCGCGTGATCTGGACGGGGCAGACGATCAGCGGCGCAACCGGCAACTTCACGGTGGGCCGTCTCATTGACATCGAGTGGCTGGCCGACGGCGGCACGCGGCCCAAGAACGTGCTTGTCGCGCTCGACGCCAACGGCCTGCTCATTGCCTATTCGCCGACCTACTTCACCAGCGCCCAAATGCTGGTCACCGAAGGCCGCTGGCAGGAGCCGGTCGCCCTGGCTGTGTATCGCAGCAACCTGTACGTGATGGATCACGCCGCCAACCAGATTTGGCGCTACGTGCCGCCCGCCGGAGCCGAGAGCTACCCCAACGCGCCCGAAGAGTACTTCAACGGCGACCAGCTCCCCGACCTGGCCGGCGCGGTGGACTTCGGGATCAGCGACGAGGGGGCGGTCTATATCCTCTTCGCCGACGGAACGGTGCGGCGCTACCGGCGCAACGTGCAGGGCATCGTCCAGGAGGAGCCGTTCGAGTTTCGCCAGGCTCCCCCCGGCGCGATCAGCAGCGGCACGGCGCTGTTCGTGGACAACGACCCGGCCTCGCGTAACCTCTACATCGTGGATAGCGCGAACGAGACCATCTACGAAACATCGTGGGCCGGAACCTTCAATCAGGGCTACCGCCCGCGCAACGTGCCCGACGCTTTTCAGGACGTGCGCGGCTTCTACGCGGACTCTGTAGCGCGCAACAACATGTACCTGCTGGCTGGCAACCGGCTCTACCACTTCCTGCGCTTCCCTTAGGCAGAGGGGCATTGCGCCGAAAGAGACTTCCGGGGGTGTGGACACTTCGGAAGTCTGGCGTGGGCCAGGCGTAGCGCAGGAATCGTCTGCCTGGCGCTTGACACTCTCGCCGAACAAGATGATCATCAGGGCGCTGAAGGCCAGCGCGCCCGGCACGCACTGTGCCGTGGGGTGCTGGTCTGTGATGGACTGCCCAGGCACAGCAAGATGGCGAGTGATGGACGAACAAGACAACACGAGTGCATCCTCACCAGAGGCCAGCCAGGAGCGGGCGAACTTCCGCTTCCTGGTGCTGGACATCGCCTGGTATGGACTGGCTATGCCAGCGACTGCGCGCTTCCTGTCAGTCTATGCCATCCGGCTGGACGCATCGCCCGCGCTGCTGGGCTGGCTGGCGGCGCTGCCCTCGCTGATTGCGCTGGTCACCTCGTCGTGGGCGGCCTGGTGGCGCGGGCGACATGCCACCATGTTACAGGCCATGTGGTGGCCGGGCCTGACCTACCGGCTGATGTTTCTGCTGCCAGCGTTCACGCCACTGTTCCCCGCCGAAATGCAGCCCTGGTGGTTGGTGCTCGCGGCGGCGCTCCCGGCAGCGCCCAATGGCATTAGCTCGGTGCTGTTCCTGGTGCTGATGCGCCAGGCAGTCGAACCCTCACGGCTTACCGTGCTGCTCAGCCGCCGGTCGCTCGCCTTCAATGTGGCGGTAGGGGTGAGCACGCTGGCCTTCGGCTTGTGGCTGAAGCTGATGCCGTTTCCGTTCAATTATCAGGTGATGTTCGTCGTGTCCTACGCCCTGTCACTGGGCAGCTTCATCAACGTCCAGCGCACGCGGGAGCTCGCCCCCGCCGATATCTCACCGCCCGACCGCTCACCGGTGCGCCCCTGGCAGTCGGCGACCTTCCGCCGCACGGCCTTTGTCGCCGTGCTCGTCAACATCGCCTTCTACTCCATCTCGCCGATCATCCCCCTGCGCCTGATGGACGAGCTGGGTGCAGACGAGGGTTTCGTGTCGGTGTTCTCTGTGGCAGAGCTGGCAGCAGCGGCGCTCATCGCCACCGTCACCTACCACATTGTGCGCCGCATCGGGGCGCTGATGACCATCGCCATCGGCATGGGGGTGACTGGCGTGGCGGCGGGCGTCCTGGTCGTCGCGACGAGCCTGCCGCTCACGTTGGTCGCGGCGGTGCTCTCCGGCGCGGCCTGGACGATGTCAGCGATCAGTCTCTTCGGCTATTTCAGCGAGAACGCCCCCGCCGAGAGCCTGACGCGCTTCATGACCGCCTACAACCAGGTGGTGCTGCTGGCGGTATTCGTCGGGCCGCTGCTGGGCAGCCAGCTTGCCAACACCTCGATCAGCCTGACCACAGTCCTGGCATTGGGCATGGGGCTGCGCTTGGCTGCGGGCGGCATTGTCGCGCTGGACTGTACGGGCTGGCTGGCGCGCCTGCGGCGCCGGTCGCTGGCGTCTGACCGCCGCTGATGGGCGACGCTCACTTTTCTTGCGCAACGCTTACGCTGCACAGAGACGCTTCTAATACCACGCCAAGGCCGTTCTAATGCGGGCGTGTCATCATAGCCTCTGTAGGGGATGTACTGGTGCAACAGATTGAGTTGCGGCTGACTATCCAGGATAACCAGGAGGGAAACATCATGGTGAAGCTTGTCCGCTGGACTGCCCCCGCCCCGCGCGGCTATCGCACGCTCGACCAGGTGGTTGACGATCTATGGCGCTCGGCGTGGTCGAACACTCCTGCCCGCTATGACACGGACACGGCGCGCCCGGTGCTGCGCCCGGCGATGGACGTAACCCAGGATGAGACTGGCGTGACCGTCCGCGTGGACTTGCCCGGCCTGACCGCCGAAGACGTGACCGTAGAGGTACACGGCGATCTGCTGACCATCAGCGGCGAGATCAAAGCCGCCGAGGAGCGCGAGGGCGAGCGTTACCACGTCCGCGAGCGTTACGCTGGCGCGTTCAAGCGTAGCCTGCGCCTCGGCGACACGCTGGACATGGAGCACATTGAGGCCACGTTCGAGAACGGAGTGCTGACGCTGGCGCTGCCCGTGCGCCCCGAAGCTCAGCCGAAGCGCATTGACGTGCGCACGGCGTAGGCCGCTGGCGCTCAGAAAGAGCGCGGCCCAGGTTGATAGCATGACGGACTTCGGAAGTCTCACCGGCTTCCGAAGTCTTTTTGTCCCTGGCGCGCAATGCCCTTGTAGGGCATAGGCGATACGCCCTACGGTTGCCGCTCCTCAGGGGCGATTGCACTCCGCTTGCCCGGCGCAATCTTGCCGAACAGCGCCTCTTCCTTTATAGTTCTGTCTGCTTGCCGTGACAGCGCCGGACCAGTCTGCATGAAGGGCCGGGCAGCGCGGGCGCGGCACTGTGCATCCCTTTCTGTCCAGTCGAGCCAGAGGATAAACGTGTAATGCGCCTTCGAATCCAACGCTCCCACGCGCTGTGGCTTGTCGTCGTGCTGGCTGCCAGCCTGGTCATCGGCTCGCAGGTGCTCGCCGGTTGGTCGGGCGCAGGTTCTACCGGCGCAGCGGACGCCCCTGAAGGCGTCGCCCAGGCCGCGCCCAGCCCGACGCCCGGCTTCGGGCCGATCATCACCGCGCCGCCGCAGCCCACGCCGACCCCCGGCGCGGCCCCTACCCAGCCGCCCGCCGCGACTCCGCGCCCGTCCGCGACGCCAACCGTGACTCCGTCCGGCTCGCTGACGCCGACGATCATCCCGACGCCGCTGCCCACCTTCACCGCTGACCTGATGGGCATCCAGATCAACCCGAACATGTCCGTTGACGGGTTTGAGACCATGCTCTGGCTGGCTAAGCGCCTGGGTGTCAAGTGGGTCAAGCTCCAATTCGCCTGGGACATTCTGGAGCCGCAGCAGGGCACATTCAGCCAGACTTTCTACAGCTACCGCGTCTTTGTGCAGCGCGCCAACCAGGAGGGCTTCAAGGTGATGATCAGCGTCGCCAAAGCGCCCGACTGGGCGCGTGCCAGCCTGGACGAGGACGGCCCTCCCCGCAACCCGGCAGACCTGGCCAGCTTCCTCACGCGCATGATGAGCGAGGTGCGCGTAGACCTCTACGGCAATTCGTACTTCGCCGCCATCGAAGTGTGGAACGAGCCAAACCTGCGCCGCGAGTGGAACGGGGCGACGCTGAGCGGGGCCGAGTACATGCGCCTCTTTGACGCGGCCTACAACGGCATTCGCGCCGGAGAAGGTGGGGCCAGCGTCACCGTAGTGACGGCGGGCCTAGCTCCAACCGGCATCAACGACGGCGCATCAGCTATTGATGACCGCGAGTTCCTGCGCCAGATGTACGCGGCGGGCCTGAACAACCCCGCCTACCAGAACATCGCCATCGGCGTCCACCCTTACGGCGCGGCCAACGCGCCCGACGCGCGCTGGTGCGGCCAGTCCGACTGCGGCGCGCCCGGCTACAACAATCACCCGTCGTGGTTCTTCCTGGACACGATTGAGGATTACCGGGCGATCATGGAGCAGAACGGCGACGCGGGCCGCCAGTTGTGGGCGACCGAGTTCGGCTGGGGCACGTATGAGGGCTTCACCACTCTGGAGGGCGATCCCGCCCCGCCGCCCGCCGACCCGCCGTATTTGCAGTGGCTCGACCAGCAGACGCAGGCCCACTACATCATCCGCGCCTTCGAGATCGCCCAGAGCAAGCCGTACATGGGGCCGATGATCCTGTGGAACCTGAACTACTCCAACCAGGAGCTGATTGACGCCCGCGACACGCGCGCGGCCTACGCCCTGCTGCGCGGTGGCGAAGACCCGCTGCGGCCCGCGTTCCTGCTGATCGAGGCCGCACCCAAGCGCTAGGGTTGCGAAGATAGCCTCACCCCCCAGCCTCGCTGCGCTCGGCTTGCCCCCTCTCCACGTTGTGGAGAGGGGGCGGCGAGGCGCGTCAGCGCCGAGCGGGGGTGAGGCTAATATCTGCTGAGGAGCATGATGAGATTTGACATTCAAGACGGGTAATACGCGCAAATATCATGTAGGGGCGGGTTTGCAAACCCGCCCTTACAAGCGGCTACCGATCATGATCGTCAAAGGCATTATGGCAGGTCATAGACAGAACATCGCGCGGCTGGCACTGATCATCGGGCTGGCCGCGCTGCTTATGGGAGCAGCGGCGCTGCCCGCCGCCCGCGCGCAGACCGACGTGGAGACAGCGCGGGCAGTCGTGCAGCAATGGCTGCTGCAAACGCTGGGCAAGCCCGGCCTGATCCTGGTCGAGTACACCTACAACAGCACCGACTGGCCGGATTCCAGCCTGGGCTGTCCTGCGCCTGGCCAGGCGATCACGCCCGGCCTGGTGCATGGCTACCGCTGGAGCTTCACCTTCGATAACATGGTGCGCTACGAGGTGCACAGCGGCCTGACGGGTACCCCCGCCGTGCTGTGCGGATCGGTGAATATCGCCCCGGACATCCGCATGGGCACCTACGCCGGGCGCGACTTCTCGATTCTGGTGCCGGATTCGTGGCTGGTCTTCGCCACCGGCAGCGACGCCGAGACGCTCTTCGCGCCGGGGCCGAGCACCGACTGCACTCTGCCGGGCATGACCGTCACCGCACTGGGACGGATCGCCGCCGGAGTGACGCCCGACCAACTGCTCGACGAGTACCTGGCCGGTGCGGGCCGCAGCGACACGCCGACGGGTCGTCAGCCAGTGGGCACGGCGGGCCGCTCGACGCGCTACGAGACGCCCTGCAACGGTGGGACGCGCGGCTGGCGCGTGTCGGCCTTCGTGCAGCTTGGCAGCGCCTACCGTGTGTTGCAGTGGGCACCGGGCACTGAGTTCGATCAGTGGGACATCCGCTTCGAGAACATGCTCAGCCAGTTCAGTCCGGCGGGAGCCGCTGCTCCAGCGGAAGGCAGCGCCGATTCCGCCGCCGCTGCCGCCGAGCGTCCTGCCCTGCCGCTGGCCCTGCGCTTCGCCGGGGACGTGTTCCTCGGCACGCTGAACGACGTGCCGGGCCGAGGCCTGACCACCGTGCCCACCTTCGACCGCCGCTACGTCAGCTTTGCGCCGGACGGGTTGCTGCTGTCCTACGTGGACGCCAGCAACAGCGAGCTACGCACGATGGACACTGCCGCCGGGCTGTCGCCGCGCCGCGTCGCGCAGAAGGTGGACGCGCGCTTCCCTGCGGCGTGGAGTGCAGACAGTGCGCGCGTCGCCTACGTAAGCAGTAACGGTGTGGAAGAGGGAGCGGATGGCGCGCTGCTGGCCATTGACGCCGTGCCCGCCCTGGGCGGAGACGCCGAGCGCCTGGCAACCTTCGCTTTCAGCGACGACTGCGCGGCTTCCAGCGCCGATCCCGCCGATGATGTGGCTGCCGCCGAAGCCGCGCCGGGCGACGGCGCGGCGGTGCTGGTCTGGCTGCCCGACGGGCGGTTCATCGTCTCGACACGCTGCGCGGGCGGCCTGACTCTGCTCGCTCCCGCGACGGGTGAGACGCAGCCGCTTGACGCCGACCTGCTCGGCGCGGCAATCGCGCCGGACGGGGTGCGCCTGGCCGCACGGAGCGAGAATGGCATCACCCTGCTCGATTTAGCCAGCGAGGAGCGGAGCGACCTGCCCGCTGACGGCACTGTGCGCGCGCTGGCCTGGACGGTGGACGGCGCGGCGCTCCTTTACGCGACTGAGACGCTGGCTGACCAGGTAACGCTCGACGATCCGGAAGACCAGCCGCACGCTGAGACAGTGTTCGGACGCTGGCCGGTAGAAGTGGGCGTCTACGATCTGGCGCTCGTCCGGGTAGATGTGGCGAGCGGCGCGCAGACCTTGATCTGGCGCGGGCAGGGGCGCGCCATCGGACGCATTGCTCCCGCGCCGGATGGCAGCGGCGTGCTGTTCAGCGTGGTGCCGAGCAGCCTGGCACTGGTCGAGACGTTCCGCGCTGGGGGCGATGCCCTGGCCCTACGCGCCGCCCAACCGCAACCGGCCCTTTACTGGCTGGCGGAGGGCGCGCCGAGCGCCGTGCTGCTGGCCTACGCGGGCCAGCCAGCCTTCGCGCCGGTCACCGTGACCGCGCCTACGCCCTGATCGCCTGGGACGTCAAGGGCAACAGCGCACTACCCCACAGAAAAGGTAAGCCCACACGGTACCCGTGCGGGCTTACTCCTATCGTGTGGCTCCTGTGACAAAACAGTTGCCGATTGCTACTTGGCAATCGGCAGGTGTGTCAGCTTGTCCCAGTCCGCCTTGGACACGAACTTGGTGAGGTTGCGACCATCGGATGTCTTCGCCTGCAGGCCGTAGCGAATCTGCCCGCCCTTCGTCTTGAAGGTCACGCGCTTGACACCTTTCTCGTCAACCTTCACCTTCTGACGAATTTTCACATCATAGAATTCAATCGCCATGGTCATCTCTCCTTCTTAGGGCCTCTTTCTAGCACCTGCGTAAGTGCATCGTGTACCTTACGCTTGCCTATTGTACCACGATACGAGAGAAAGTACACGCTTTTCCCCTCAAATTCCCCCGAAACCCTCCTTGCCCGACTACGGGCGTCACCCGGCGCGTCCTTCACCGGCGATTGGGTCGGTCAGGACGGGACGCGCATCACCCCGCCTGATCGCGAATTGTAGCATTAAGGCGCACCTGCGCCAGCGCCACAGCCTCACCCCGGCCCCGCACTGCTAGGCGACGGGGCCGCCGTGCGAGTAGCCGTAGGCGTCGCCGTCTCCGTCGCTGGCTGGGCGGCAGGACGAGGCGTGCGCGTGTTGGCTGGCGGGGGCGATGTGAACGTGGCGGTAGGCGGCACGGGCGTCGGCGTCAGGCTCGCCGTCGGGGTGATGGTCACCGTTGGCACGGGCGTCCGGCTCGGTACGGGCGTATCGGTTGGCACTGCCGTCCAGGTGGGCGGCGGCGCGTTCCAGAGCAAGGTGGGCGACGGGCCGGGCGTGCGTGTGGGCCAGGGCGTGGCACTGGGCACCGGTGACAGGCGCGGAGCAGCGGTAGCCGAAGGCAGGATGAAGTGCGCAGTGGGCGGGTTTTCCGTCTGGCTCGTATCATCGCGCGCTCTCGCCACCAGCGCGATCACCACGACCGCCACCGCGCCGACCAGCAGAAGGGTCAGGTAGCTGCCCAGCCCCAGCGGAGCGTCGCCAAGCAGGACGCGGCGCCAGCCCATCCGCGCGCGCGGCGGCGCATAGACCTGGCCGGTGAGTTGCTGGTAAGCATCCTGCGCCGCGCGGTTATCCGGCTCCAGCGCCAGGACGCGCGCCAGGCAGCGCACGCGCTCGTCGCGGTCGGGGGCGATGCTCGCCAGCCACATCCAGGCGAGCGGCTGCCGGGGGTCTGCCGCGACTACTTCTTCGAGCAGGCGGCGCGCTTCTGCATGCTGGCCGGCCTGGGCCAGCGCAATCGCCTGTTGCAGCCGGTCTGTGATCTCCGCGCGGCGCATAGCCATTCCCTCATCACCCTACGCTACCGTTCATTGTATTCATCGCGCGGCAATGCGAAAGTGGCCCGGCGCAGCTTGCAACGACTCTTTATGGGATATTTACTGCCCGTGTATTGCATGGCACTGCCTTGTATCCCATAATGAGAAATACGAGTGCTCGCCGATGCCGCCCGACGGGTGGCCGCTCTGCGAGAGAGACTTGCTGGGAGGAAAACGATCATGTTGGCACAACGTATTGCCCGTTGGCTGGTGATCGCCGTCATCGTGGCACTGGCGGTGCCTGCTCTGCCGCACGCCGCTGCCGCCGGCGGCTCTGTCGCTTACGGTCAGACAGTCCAGGGCACCATCAACAACAGCAATTACTTCGAGCTGTGGCAGTTCAGCGGCACAAAGGGCGACCGCGTCCAGATTCTCATGGAGGGCGACGGTGTCCTTGACCCGTACCTGGGGCTGATTATCGCTTCGACTGAGGAAGTGCTGGCCGAGGATGATGACAGCGGCGGCAACGGCAACGCCTATCTCGACCTGACGCTGCCCAGCACCGACTCCTACATCATCGTCGCCACCCGCTACAACTTCGACACCGGCACGTCAGCGGGTCGCTACACGCTCTCGCTGGCGGGCAGCGGCGGCCCGGTCAACGTCTCCACCACGACGACCACGACCACCACCGGCCCACAAGAAGTCAGCCCTGGCATCTTCTTCATGGGCGACCTGGCACTGGCCGAGCCGGTCACGGGCACCATTGACAGCAGCGCCTATGCCCATCTTTACTCGCTGCAACTGGAAGCTGGCACCGACCTGATCGTGGCCATGTTCGCCGGTGAACAGAGCACACTCGATCCCTATCTGGGCTTCGGCACCGAAGATGGCGATGTCCTGGCCGAAGACGACGACAGCGGCCCACAGGTGGACGGCGGGCAGTACGACTCCTTCGTGCGCCTGACCATCCCGCAGACGGGCAGCTACCTCGTCCTGGCTACCCGCGCCGGACTGGAGAATGGCACCAGCAGCGGTGACTATGTGCTCGTCGCGGGCATCCCTGACGAGACTGTGGGCGTGCAGGAGCAGACAACCGAGGAGCTTCCGCCGGGCATGACCTACATGGGTGCGATTGGCGCCGGGGCCACGATGAAGGGCACGATCACCGCCGATAGCTACTTCCACATCTACGATTACGAGGCCGCCGCCAACGAGCAGATCACGATCACCATGATCGGCACCGGCGGCCTTGACTCCTATCTGGGCATCCTCGACCCCAACGACGAGGTCATCGCCGAAGATGACGACAGCGCCGGCGGCCTGGACGCCCAGATTTCCATCCGTCTGCCGGAGAGCGGCACGTACCTCATCGTGGCCACGCGCAACGGCATGGACGAAGGGAACACCACCGGCCCGTACTCGCTGACCCTCACCCCTGGCACGCCGCCCGCGCCCGCCGGAACGACCTCGACCGTCGGTGGGTTTGGTGGGCTGCCGGGGCGCGCCTTCAGCAGCGATGGCGGCGTCTTCTACCTGCGCGGGTTCGGAGAATCCGCCAGCGCCGAAAAGTGCTCGGCGCTGGGCAAGGTCGCTGGTGTCTGTGCGGTTGATGTCATCCCTGGGCGCGCCGGGTACATGCCGCTGCGCTCCAGCCGGATCGTCATCAACTTGGAGGAGATGCAGTAACGAGCGGGCAGCCGGGCTAACCGGCTCTCAGCAAGCGGGCGGGAGGCCGCTGGTGCCTTCCCGCCCGGTTTCGTAGGGGGCGCTGCTCTGCTGCGCCGTTCGTAGGGGCGTATGCGATACGCCCCCGCGAGATCGTCTCGGCAGCAGCATCACTATGCTGCGCCCTGCATGGCCCGGCCTCTCGCCTACTGGTCGGCTCGCTGCTCGCTTCTCGCTTTCTCAGCCCGTACCGCAAGCTGGTCGAGAATCTCGGCGAAGGTCTCGCTGAGGAAGTTCGTGATCTCGTCCGATCCCTCTATCTCTTCGTGGGCCACTTCGCGCATCGTGGCGATGAACGTCTCTTTTTGGATGATGCCCTGCTGGATGAGCAGCCGGGCGAGCGCCTTGGCGATCACAAAACCGTCCACGCCGCGTGCGCCCAGGCTGGCCAGCCCGCCGAACAAGTCCCCGAAGATTTCCTGTGTGGTGCGAATATCGTCCTGCACGCGCCTTTCCTCCCTACCCCTACAACGAAGGTTGGCAATAATGCGCGCCCGATTGTAACGCGAAGCGCCCAACTCCGCCCGTGTCGTCTGGCAGCGAGCAGGGTAATCGCATCAAGCGTGGGCGCTGTTCTACCTCACCCCCAGCCTCGCCGAGTGGGAGTGAGGCTACGTGGCAGGACAGCGCCCGTGTCGCCTGGCAGGTTTCGCGCCTTCCCAGCGGGCTGCTTGTGCGAGTTTTCACGAGTTTTTCACAGGGAATATATAAGCTGTTCTTGCTGCCCGCCTGCCGTGACGCTAGACTTAGGCCAGTCGTTAGCAAGGCAGGGGAAAACCATGCTCGACCGACGTACCCGCACCGTCCGCCGAGTGCTGCGCGCCGCAGGCTGGCTGCTGCTCCGGCTGCTGGCACGCCCGACCATCACCGGGCGCGAGCACCTGAGCGCGCCCGGCCCGGTGATCTATGCCGCCAACCACGCTTCGACCTTTGACGCGCTGCTGCTCTTTGTGCTGCTCCCGCGCGATACGGTCTTCGTGGGGCCGGGCGATTTCCCCCTGCTGTGGCCAGGCAACTGGGTGGTGCGCCACGCCGGGCTGATTCTGATGAAGCGCGGCGCGGTAGACCGCGAGGGACTGAGGCAAATGCTGGCCCACCTGCAAGGCGGCGGGCGGCTGGGCATCTTCCCGGAGGGCGGCACCTGGGAGAAGCCGATCGATCATGTCAAGTCGGGCGCGGCGTACCTGTCGCAGGCGGCGGGCGCGCGCATCGTGCCAATGGCCTTCGGCGGCACCTACCAGGTCTGGCGGCGTATGTTCCTGCTGCGCTTTCCCCGTGTCACGGTGACCATCGGCCCGTCGCTGCCGCCCGTCCCCGCCTCCGGCGACCGCCAGCAGCGCCAGGCAGACCTGGAAGTGGCGTCGGTGAGCCTGATGCGGCAGATATACATGATGCTCCCGCCCGCAACTCAGGCGCATTACGACCGGCAGGCGCGGCTGGAGTTTCGCGGCGAGATGCTGTTCCGCCCGAACTCACTGGCCCTGCCCGCCGGTATCTCGCTCGACGCGCTGGCCGAGCTGGTCGCCAAGCCCAACCTGTTCAGCCCGCTGCACCGCAATGCCCGGCTGCCCGTGCGCCCGTTCGTCCGCCAGGGGTGCTTTGTGCGCCCGCATGCCATGAAGCGCGCCGCCGACGCCCTGGCCGGTGCCTTCGACGGGGGCGATTTCAGCGGTTATCTGGAATACCGCCTGGGCGAGGCCAAAGCCGCCGAGATTCGGGCGGCCCTGGCGGTCATCAGTGCGGCGATGGACGACGCCGAAGCCGCGCGCGTCCGGGTCGCGTTTCGCCCGCAGGCGCTTGAGCGCGCCCCACACCAGGACGCGGCATTCCTATGATACCTACAGTCAGGCGGCCCGGCGGCGTCTCATGACCCTCAGCATCGCCATCTCGATTCTCATCCCGCTGGCTTTCATGCTCGGCATCTGGATGCTGGAAATTTACGCCCAGAGCCGTCTGCGCACGATGGCGCTGGCGATGGCCTGGGGAGTGACCGTGTTCCTGGTCGCCAGCGTCTTCCACGACCGCCTGCTGGCCTGGAACGTGCTCAACTTCGAGCGGGTCGCCACGCTCAGCGCGCCGGTGATCGAGGAACTGCTCAAGGCGCTGCTGATCGTGCTGCTGGCCTCGCGCCTGGGGCTGGCCTACGCGGTGGACGGCACCGCCTACGGCTTCGCCATCGGCACCGGCTTCGGCATGGCCGAGAACCTCGACTATGTCATCAGCAACCCCGACCGCGCCCTGCCCATTGCGCTGAGCCGCGTGCTCTCGGTCAGCCTGATGCACGCTTACACGACCGGGCTGGTCGGCACTGCTGCCGGCAGCAGCCTGTTTCTGACGCGGCGCGCACAGCTTTTGCGCGTGGGGGTGAGCGTGGCCGTTGCCATGTTCCTGCACGCCGCCTTCAACAGGCTGGTGCTGAACCTGGAGGGCCTGCCCGCGTTGGTGGCAGCCCTGTTCATCGGGCTATCGGGCACCGGCGTGATCGTGTTGCTCATCCAGCGCTCGCTCGCCCTGGAACGGCGCTCGCTGCTGGCGGAGCTGGTCGAGGTAGCCAGCGCGGGCGAAGTGATGGCGACCGCCAACCCGCAGCAGATCGCCCAGATTCTCACCCGTTACCGGGGCACCATTGACCGCGAGCGAGCCGACATGATCCGGCAGTACGTGGTGCTCCAGGCGCGGCTGGGGATGCTGCTGCGCAGCGCCGCCGTCAACCAGCGCCCGGACGTATCCAGCTACCTCGCCGGTGAGATCGCGCGCACCGAGCAGCAGTTGGGCGCGCTGCGTAGCTCGATGGGCCTGTATACGTTTATCTGGCTGCGCACCGTGCTGCCCAGCGAAGAAAGCCGCCTCTGGGCGCGCATCAACGCCCGCCTGCAAACCGACACGCCGATGCTGGCGCTGATCCTGCACCTGGACGAGCGGCGGGCGCGCACCCCGCGCGGCGAAGTGGATGCCCGCAAGTCCCTGCTGCGCCTGAACCCGCTGTTCTACGACTTGCAGGACAGCGAGCTAGAAGATGTCGCTCTGCTGCTCAACCAGCACACGTTCAAGGCAGGCGATGTGGTCATCGAGCCAGACCTGCCGAGCGACAAGCTGTACATCGTCGCCTCCGGCAGCCTGGTGTGGACGGCCATTGACGAGGACGGCGTCGAGACGATCCTGACCGCCTACGTGCGCGGCGATATCTTCGGCAAGCTGGGTGTGATAGATGATATGCCCGACTCCACCCGCGTGAGCTGCCTGGAGGCGGTGAGTGTCTACTCGCTGTCGCGCACCGACTTCGTGGCCCTGTCCTATGCCAAGCCCCAGGTGAGCCTGGCGATGATGCGTGAGCTAGCTGGCGAGATTCGCAACCTGACGCTGCTCGCCATGTGGATTCGGCGGACAAACAGCGAGAGGCTACAATCGTCTGCCGCGCGGCGCTGAGAATGCAGGGAAAGGCCAAACAACACCCTTCCTGGGTTCTTCTCCGCGCGCTCTGCGTCTTTGCCTATGCGTTACCCACAAATGCCCCCCTCCCCCGCGCTGCGCGGAGGGGGGAGC
>MTKY01076105.1_pt1 | contig 14042 bp, 16 predicted proteins | sample 1042731 | NCBI WGS metagenome assembly MTKY01 (sample SAMN06212206, study PRJNA360538) | anaerobic digester metagenome | biome: Wastewater treatment plant; material: sludge; isolation source: anaerobic digester fed with sludge from wastewater treatment plant | place: Denmark: WWTP Soeholt ... | reverse complement strand
TCAAGAGATCCTGCATAATGTGCCATTGTCCTAATAGTTACTAGCAAACTACCGATCTATCAGCAAAAGACCCGACTTTTTTGAAAACCGGGTCTTTTGGGCGCATTTGCTATACTCAGTTCAGAACAGCATCATATACTGCAGCTCGTACATAATGTCTTCCAGGTTGAGCAGGACCCAGCCGACGGGCAGAACGCAGCAACAACACAGCAACAGCAGCGCCGCTATAATAATCAGCACGATGATCAACGTCTGGTTGTTTTTCTTGGGCACGGCCTGTTCGGCGGGGCTGACGTCCACCGGAGATGGCGTGGGTGCAGAGATGACAGGCGGCGGTCCCAAGGTGATGGGTTGCCGTGCCGTCGGGGCGACTGGCTTTGGTTCGGGCGGCAGCGCACTCAGGACTTCCGTTTCGGGATATGCTTCCGGTAGCGGCGGCGGAGCGACCGGTTCCTCCTCAACAGCAACCTCCTCGATCACGTCCTCTGGCAACGGGGGCGGTGCGATAGGTTCCTCGGCGACCATCTCAATAATTTCTGGCAGCGGTGGCGCTCCCGGCTCATCGAATGGCGACGGGATTTCGGCTTCAGGTTCAGTCTGTGCAGATTTTTCAAAGTCTTCAGTCATGGAATTTCCCCTTTCAGTTCATCAATGCGGATATTACATTAAGGCCCAACTCATACATAATCAGGTCGCCATAGGTCCACAGCGCCCAGATGGCCGCTCCGGCGCAGCAGCACAGCAGTAGCAGCACGACAACCACGATAATGATGATTGTGGTATTGTTCTTCTTCGCCGGCGGTTGCGCTGGCGGGCCTGCATAATAGGGGGACGAATTTGATTCATAAAACGGATCCTGGGTCATGATAGCCTCCTTATAAATTAGTCTGATAATCGTTCGTCAGGCAGTTCGATGCAGCCTGCAGGTCAATATGCAATCGTCAGCGTTCCACAGAACGCGCTGTGGCACGCGCCTCGGCGCGTTGTCGGCGCCAGCGCACGACCAGGTAAATCAACATCACCAGCAAAAAAAGCCAGGCCAGAACCAGGTAGGGGAAGATGATGGAGACCAACGAAACCAGGGTCGCCACAATTTCCTCGATGGTACTGGCGATGGGATTGCCAACGCCGCCCGTGGTTGCTGTGACCACGGGCCGTCCACCCGATTTGACCAGGTGTACTCCCCCTGCTAAGATCACGCCACAGCCAAAGGCAAGCACGGGATGCAGGTGGATGGTGTTTTGGGTCGTCGCGGCAAACACGATCGCGCCGGCTGTGGGGCGGACAAGGGTCTGGATGACGTCATTGATGGTGTCGATGGCGGGGATTTTATCGGCCAACACATCCACGGTCAGCAAGACCGCCAATAGCCCGATAATCCACCAACTCGTCAGGGCAGACCACGGATCGCCCAGTTCCACCAAGCCGGTGAAGCGCGCCAGGAGCGCCAACACCAGCATCGGAATGTACGCATTCAAGCCTGCTGACGTGGACAGCCCAAACGCCGAAGCAAGATTTAAAAGTCCTTCGATCATACAACTCCTTACATCAACTTCCCTTGCGATGGCCTCGACGAATCGGGTGCGCCTGTGTTCACAAGGGTTTTCACAATCTTATTAAACACCCGATTTCATTATATGGATGTTACGGAAAATAGGCAAATAAGTTGCGCGAGGCTTGGCTACACAGTGCGGCGGGTGCTAAGACAGGCGTTGATCGCGCGCATCACTTCATCGAGATCGAACGGCTTGACGATGCATTGACTTGCCCCGAGAGCCAGCGCGCGTTCTTCGTTCTGCACGTTGCTCCAGGCAGAGATGGCGATGATCGGGATGTCCACCGTCGATGGGCCAGCTTTGAGCGCCGCGATGGCTTCGAAGCCATCCATCCCCGGCATACGCAAATCCATCAAGATCACATCGGGGTGCCAACTTCCCGCGCACGCCAGCCCCTCGATCCCATTGCTGGCAAACTTCACCTGGCAATCTTGCAGCTCCATTTCCAATAAGCGTTGCATCAGTTCACGCTGCGTCGCATTGTCTTCCACATGAAGAATCTTGACCATAACACACTACCCCTGGAACAAAGTATCCCTATATCCATCCTAAGTATAACCGTGGTTACCGAAATTCCAAGTGCGTTTTTCATCATTCCTTCATCACTTCTTCATAGAATCCTGGTAAACTAACTCTATGGATTCACGAACAGGGTGTATAATATGAACCTGTCTGATCGAACTGCTGCAAAATTTTATTAAGCCCGTATCTTTTCCCACATCTTCACGTCGTAAAAGATAGGAAACACGTGTGAAAACCGCTGACGCTTTACTGCAACGTGCGCGACAATGGGATGAGAAGGCGCTGGCGCAGATCTACGATACCTATGCGCCGGCCATCCATCGCTATGTCTACCGCCGCACGGGACATACCGACACCGCAGAAGAGATCACAGCGGAGACATTTCACCGTTTCCTGGTCGCCTTGAAGCAGGGCAGCGGCCCAACGGATTATCTTTCGGCCTGGCTCTATCGCGTCGCGCACAATCTGATCGTCGATTTCTACCGTCGCCAGCCAGCGCAAGAACCGGCAACATTGGATGACGTGATCCTGGCAGACGGCGATCAAGGTGTAGCGTATCTGGAACGGCAAACGCGCGTGGAACAAGCGCGCGCGGCATTACAACAGTTGACGCCGTTGCAACAACAGATCATTACCTTGCGCTTTCTGGAAGAGCTGAGTATCGAGGAAGTTGCCCGCGCTGTTGAGCGCGCCGAAGGCGCGGTCAAGGCGTTACAGCATCGTGCGCTCGCCAGTCTGCACCGTTTGTTGGAGGGAGAAGATGAGATTATTTAAACGTGCATCATTGCAAGAGACCTTGCCGCCGTCGGTGGCTGCGGCTATGGACGCTCTGCGTCCGGCGCCGGCGCCGAACCGCGAGGTATGGAAAGCCCGTCGCCAGGCGTTTTTGACCGAAGCGCGGCAATACGCTGCCCAAGCCGTACCCCCGGCGCTTGACCTGCGTCATAAATCATGGAAGGACCTGTTTGCATTTAACCCAAAGGAGGTTTCCATGAAAGCGTTTGTGAAAGTCTTGATGGCTTTGGCGCTCATTTTTGGCGCAACGGCAGGTACGGTCAGCGCTTCCCAGGGGAGTGCGCCGGGGTCGGTGCTTTATCCCGTGAAACTGCAGTATGAGGATGCACGCCTCTCACTGACCCAAGACCCCGAGGCGAAAGCCCTGTTGGCGATGGCGTATGCGCAGGAGCGTGTCAACGAAGCTGTGCAGTTGGCCGAAGACGGCGGTGAAATCCCCGATTCGCTGGCGGCACGCTACCAACTCCAGGTGGGCCTGGCCCTGCAAACGATGGAAGGACTGGGAGAGGCGCAGCAACTCCAACTGCGCACCCATTTCTCCAGCACGCTGGAAAACCAGGTCCGCGTTATGGCGCAGGTGAGAGCGCGTTACAACGTCGGTGAAAACGGGGAGCATCCCGAACCTACCCAGGCCATGATCAAAACTATGGAGCAGGCGCAACAAGCCCTCGGTTACGCTGAACAGTATGCCGGCGAGAACGAGACGCCCGGCAACGTCGGTGCGCCTGGCCCGAACCCCGATGCGAACGGTAATGGGCTGGAGAATGGCGACAACGGAGAGGGCAATGCGGTAGGTAACGCCGGCGAGAACGCCGGTAACGGTAGCGAGAATGGCGGTAACGACGGCGACAACGGTGGCTACGGCGCCGACAATGGTGGTCACAATGGCCAGAGCGAGGGCAATGACGACCAGAGTAAGGGCAAGCAGCAAGGCCGAGAAGACACCGGCAAGCCCAATTCCAAAGGCCGGAACAGCGAAGGCGGGCGTCCGGACGACGGTGGCAATGCTGACAATGGTAATCCCGACAGCGGCAATGGCGGGCCGGACAACGGCGGCGCTGACAACGGTGGTAGTGATAACGGCGGTTCCGATACGGGTGGCGGCAACGGTCAGGGTGGTAACAATGGCGGAATCGGCGGCGGTCAGGGTGGTAACAATGGCGGAACCGGCGGCGGTAATGGTGGTGGATCTGGCGGTGGTGGTGGCAACTAGCGCCAGTTCGCAATCCTTCCTCACGGTCCTCCCCCGACTCAACGTCAGGGGAGGGCTTTTTTTGTCCAAACTGGACAAAAAGCAAATATAGGGTATACTTTCGCCTTGTAATCAAAGAATAGCTAGAAGTTTTGGAGGAATAAGCGTGGCAAATACTCAATCAGCCAAGAAACAGGTCCGTAACTCTTATCGCAAGTGGTTGCGCAATCGTTACGTCAAAGGCAAGGTCCGTGGGGTGCTGCAGATGGTCAACAAAGCCATCGCCGAAGGCAATGCCGAACAAGCTCTGGCCTTGATGCCTGACGCTGCCAGCCAACTCGATAAAGCGGCCAAGAAAAACGTGATTCACCACAAAAAAGCCGCCCGTCTCAAGTCGCGGCTGATGCACAAGATCAACGCGTTGCAAGCTCAGTAGAATGTCTCTAAAGCGTGTGCCCCCGAGGGATGCACACGTTCAGCGTTCATAGCAACAGTTACTGTGATTTCATCAAAGCAGCGGGGAAAACTCCCCGCTGCTTTTCTGCGTGCTAAGTTAGCGTTCAGCTATTAGCTATCAGCGTTTAGCTTTAGCGTCTACGAAAGGACGCTGACCGCACTATGGTAGGTCATCTCCGCAACCGTCACCGCGTCTTGAGCCTCTTTGCTGATGGCTAAAAGCTGATGGCTGTCTACGTTTTATCGCGCCCCAACTCCGCCGAACGCACGTAAGCGGCCCAAATCGCGCGGGAGAGCACGGTGCGGAAACCACCTTTCTCCAGATGATAGAGCGCCTCGGCCGTCGTGCCGCCCGGTGACGTGACCTGATTGCGCAAGGTCGCCAGATGCATCTCCGATTGCTGGGCAAAGTTCGCCGCGCCGATCACGGTCTGGAAGACGAGCTTCTGGGCGATGTGACGCGAAAAGCCCAGATGCACGCCCGCGTCGACCAACGCTTCCATGAACAGGTAGACGTAAGCCGGCCCGGTGCCGGAGAGCGCGGTCGCCATATCGAGATAGTGCTCGTCGTCGACGTAAATTTGCTCTCCCAATGCGCCGAGAATCGTCAGCGCATGCGCCCGCTGTTGGTCGGTGACGGAGGGCGTGGCCGTCCACACGGTAATGCCTTGCCCGATTTGCGCGGGTGTGTTTGGCATCGCGCGGACCACGCTCTCCATACCGGTCCCCTGACGGAGCGTCTTGAGTGGCACGCCCGCCGCGATGGAAAAGATCAGCGCCTCCGGTTTGATGTGACCGCGGATCTCGTCGAGCACTGCGCTCATCACCTGCGGCTTGATCGACAGAAACACGATGTCGGCGGCTTCTACCGCCGGCACATTGTTTGACGATATGCGAATTTGATAGCGCGTTTGGAGCAGTTCCAACCGCTCGCGCCATGGATCTGTCCCGATGATGTTCTGTGGTTCGATCAATGCTTGGCGCAGCAATCCCTTGATCAGCGCCTCACCCATCGTCCCGGAGCCGATTACAGCTATGGTTGGTAACGTCATTTCATCCTCCTGTCATCATAGCCTCTGAGTACACAGAGATCACAGAGAAAAGTTCTGAATTATGCGGCAAAGATGCCGCGACCGATGCGCACGAGTGTCGCGCCTTCCTCGACGGCGACTTCGAAATCATCAGTCATCCCCATCGAAAGGTGCGGCAAGGTCACATCAGGAAAACGTTCGTGCAGTGCATCGCGCAGGGCGCGCAGTGAATCAAAGACCGGGCGCACCGTCTCGGCGTCGTCGGCGACGGGCGCCATCGTCATCAGCCCTTCCAAACGCAGACCGGGAAGCGCGGAGACCGACGCGACTTCGGCGTACAGGCGCTCGCGGAGAGCGGAATCGCGTTCCCAACCAGCAGTAAGGTAGCCATATTTGCTGGCCTCACCGGAGACGTTGCACTCCAGTAGCACGGGCAGTTCGCGTCCCGCTTCGACCGCCAGCGCGCTTAACTTTTGCGCCAACGCCAGCCGGTCGATCGCGTGTACGACGTCGAAATGGGCGATAACCAGATTGGCTTTGCGGCGCTGCACGTGCCCGATCATATGCCAGACCGGTTTCGCGTTCTCGGCGGCAAGTCGCTCCGCCATCTCCCCGACTTTCTGTACTCCCTCCTCGGGCCGGTTCTCGCCGAAATCGTGCTGGCCACACTCCCAGGCGGCAAGAATGGCCTCGACCGGGTAGGTTTTGGTCACGGCGACGAGGCGCACGTCGTTGGGATCGCGTCCGGCGCGCAGGGCGGCCTCGGCGATGCGGGCGCGGATGTGGGCAAGGTTGGCGGGGATAGACGTCATCTCAGGATCAAAAATCGTCGCGCCAGTAGCGGCTGCCATCGTAGACGTAAGTGGGCGGCGCAGGGGGCTGTTTTTGGCGGAAGAGCGGCATCAAAATCATGCCGACGACGAATCCGCCGATGTGCGCCCACCACGCCACGCCGCCGGTCTGCACGTTGACGTTGATCGACGCCAGACCGTTGAGGAACTGTACCAGGAACCACCCGCCGAGCACAATCACTGCCGGCAGGTGAATGGTCGTATAGATGAAAATCAGGGGCACGAGCGTGCGCACCCGCGCGCGTGGAAACAGCAGCAGGTACGCGCCCAGCACGCCGGCAATCGCACCGCTCGCGCCGATCGCCGGGATGCGTGAGGTAGGCATCGCCATCACCTGGACCAGGCCCGAAAGCACGCCGCAGAGCGTGTAGAAGATGAAGAAGCGCCCGCGCCCCATGCGATCTTCCACATTATCGCCGAAGATCGCCAGGTAGATCATATTGCCGATCAAGTGCGCCCACCCGCCGTGCAGGTACGTCGCTGTGACCAGGGTTGCCAGCGTCAGCGGATTGGTCCATTGCGTGGTGATGTTGGCGGGCACAGCGCCGAACATCTGGGCCATCTGGTTGGCCGTGGGTTCGAAGAACACTTCCAGCAGAAAGATGATCACGTTGACCACGATCAATGTGACCGTGACCACGGGAAAACGTCTCGATGGGATATTGTCACCCAATGGAATCATGATTGCCCTCCAATTCGCTGTGTCTGGATTGTACCCCCAATCCAGCCGGCTGCAAAATGGTCGAGATCAAGCCTTGTAAACGGCCAGCGCCCGCTGTCTCGCCCAGGCGTGTTCGACGATGGGTGCGGGGTAGTCCTGGCCGATGATGCAGCTGGCTTTGCGCTGCACATCCACGGGCATCGTCCACGGCTTGTGCAGGTACGCAGCGGGAACGCGTTCCAATTCTGGCACCCAACGCCGCACGTAGTCGCCCTGGGGATCGTACTTTTCGCCCTGCAAAGTCGGATTGAAGATGCGGAAGTAGGGGGCGGCATCGGTGTCGGCGGCCCACTGCCAGCCGCCATTGTTCGACGCCGGGTCGCCGTCGATGAGCTGCTGCATGAAGTGCCGCTTGCCCCAGCGCCAGTCGATGAGCAGGTGCTTGGTGAGGAACGAGGCGACGATCATCCGCGCGCGGTTGTGCATCCGGCCGGCCGCCAGGAGTTGGCGCATCCCCGCATCGACGATGGGGTAGCCGGTGCGTCCGGCTTGCCAGGCGGCGAAGGCGTCCGGGTCGTTGTCCCATGCGATATGACGCAGGTTAGCGTGGAAGCTCTCGCGCCGGACGTTGGGGAAGTTGACGAGGATGCTCATGTAGAACTCACGCCAGATCAGCTCGTCGCTACAAAATCCTGCAGGCGGCGCTGCGCTTCCGCTTCTCCGGGCGGAAAGGGAACGCTTGAGGGTAAAACCGGCGTATCGGGCAGTGTCTGGCTATATAATCGCGGGTGATCGATATCTGGTGGTAAAGGGCTCCGGTCGGGCGCAGGGAGCAATTCGCGCGCGTCCGGAAGGGGCAGGTCTCGCCACGCCCGGTTGTACGGCGTGTACACGGTGTAGACGCCGCCATCGGCTTTGCGCACGGCCTCCGGCGGGCGGACGGTCAACCCACCGGTGAGATGCAGTGGCGCTCGCGCGGCCACCTGCGCATCGCGGCGACGCGCATACGGCGAGACATCAGCCTCGGCGAAAACGGCTGTGGCTCTGGTTTCATCACAGAGACGCGCCAATTCGTCCTCGGGATGACCGTGGCGCACGATCAGGCGGCTGCCCCGCAGACGCAAGTCGGCATCCAGAGCACGCAATCCGCCCAGCAGGAACGCGTGCCGTTTGTCTCCGGTGTAGCCGGAGTGCCACAGTCCCGGATCGAGCACGAACACCGGGAGCACATAACGGCTGTGCGTCAGGGCGGCGTGCAGGGCCTGGTTGTCGCTCAAGCGCAGATCGCGCCGGATCCACCAGACGGCGATCGCCATCGTTATGCCTTGACCGCCAGACTCAACTCGTCCAGCGCGGCGACTTCGTCATCCGTCAGTCGCCAGCCGAGCGCGCCGACATTCGATTGTACCTGGCGGACATTCTTCGCGCCGGGGATCGGCACCGCACCTTTGCAGATCGTCCAGTTGAGGGCCACCTGGGCGGGCGTCTTGCCACCGTGCGCGTCGCCGAAATCGCGCAGCATCTCGATGAGCGGCTGCGCTTTTTGCAGATATTCGCGGCTGTAGATGTTCCTGCGCGGGCCGGGCGGCGGGTTGTCGGGCGTGTATTTGCCGGTCAGCACGCCTTTCTCCAGCGGGCTGTAGGCAATCAGGGTGATATTGAGGTCTTTGCAGAGCTGCGCCACGCCGTTGAATTCCGGGTCGCGGTGCAGCAGGCTGTAGAAGACCTGGTTGGAGGCCAGCGGGATGCCGCGCTTCGTCAGAGCGGTGTGCGCGCGTCCCATCTGCTTCATATCGTAGTTGGAGACGCCGACCGCGCGGACGAAGCCGGCCTCGACCGCCTCGGCCATCGCGTCCATCCACGTTTCGACCGGCACGGGCGGCAGGGGGAAGTGCATCTGGTACAGGTCGGTGCGCGGCATTCCCAAACGCTTGAGGCTGTTGCGCAGCGCGCGGCGCAGCGCGTTTTTGGTCAGCCAGAAGGGGAACGGCATGAACTTCGTCGCCACCACGAACGTCTGGCCGGATTCACGGATGAACTGGCCGAGCAGTTTTTCCGAGCGCCCCAGCCCGTAGACTTCCGCCGTGTCGAAGAAATTGATGCCGGCTGCTACGGTCGCATCGAAGGCGGCGCGCACGTCAGCGTCGGTGTAGCCTTTGCCGTATCCCCACATCACCCCGTCGCCCCAGGCCCACGTGCCGATGCCCATCGGGGTGATGGCGATGCCGGTGTTGCCGAGTGTTACCCGTTCTGATATTGGTTCTGTCATTGGTCCTCCAGGGGTAGTCTGATAGTCGTGTAGTTCGTATCTTAACACAAAGAGTGGTTTTGTCAACTTATTGACGCCTTTATGTATAAGTATATTTGACAAAACATTAACCCTCTGGTATACTTACCTTATAAGCTGTAATTATACGATCAATATAGAATACCAGTGAGCGATTATACGACGAATGACTATCTGACTATCTCAGGAGGCGACGATGAGCAACGATGAATCGATCTATAACATCGGGAGTGTCGCACGGATGACCGATATCCCGGCAGCTACGCTGCGCATCTGGGAACGGCGCTACAATTTTCCCGAAACCGAACGCACGGAAGGCAAACACCGCCTCTACTCCGACAAAGAAATCCAACGGCTGCGCTGGGTCAAGGTCCGCCTCGATGAAGGGATGCAGGTTCGGCAGGCGATTCGCGCTTTGCGGGCAGTGGAGGCGGGAGAGGACCTTGTGGTAGGAAAGCCGGCGTCGCCATCTCCGGATGAGCGCGGCGTTGATGTCTCCGAGGGCGATCAGATTGTCAACGTGCATATCGACGCACTGCGGAAAAAGCTGCTCGATGCGTTGCAGGCCCACGAAACCGAAAAAGCGGATCAGGTTTTCAACGAGGCCTTCACGTTGTACACACCGGAGAGCTTGATCGTCGATTTGATCAGGCCGACCTTGTACGATATCGGTGGGGGTTGGGAGAAAGGCGAGATCGACATTGCGACCGAACACCTGGCGACGCACTATCTGCGCCAACACCTGCTCGCGTGGATGCGCAGCGGGCCGCCGCCTTATGCTGTCGCGCCCATCGTGTTGGCCTGCGCGCCCGGCGAATGGCACGAGGGTGGTCTCCTGATGTTTGGCGCGTTGATGCGTCGTCGTCGTTGGCCTGTTGCCTATTTAGGCCAATCCAGCCCCTTGCCGGAATTGGCCAAATTCGTCCAGGAGACAAAACCGGCGGCGGTTGTGTTGACCGCGATGACTGAAGCGCCGGCCCTCGCGCTGGCGGAATGGCCGACCTGGCTGCCCGAAGCCGCCCGGACGGGCGAACCCATCGTTGGCTATGGCGGATTGGCATTCAACGAATGGCCTGAATTGCGGACCAAAGTCCAGGGCCTTTTCTTAGGCAGCACGCTCCAGGAGGGTGTGGAGACGCTGGAACGCCTCTTGCTGAATAAAGGCCCTCGTTTATAACAGCGTTTTGGGATCGGGGAATTGGCCTGGTTGCAGGAGGGTGACGACTTCAAGATAGCCCGGAGCGGCCATCGCACAGGGATTTCCAGCCTGCACTTGGATAATGGCCTCTTCCGGGGATGCGAGATGATAGAGGACGAGATATCCCGCCAGGATAGCTCCTGTGCGATCGGCCCCGGCGTGACAGTGGACCAGCACCGGTTTTCCAGCCTCGACCTGCGTATGGATGAATTCCCATACCGGCAACGCCTGGTAGATGAAGGCCTTCCGCATCCCATGCGAAAAGAGGAACACGGGCGGAAACTCCGCCCGGTAGTGCTCCAGGCCATACGGACCTAAATCCTCTACTGGTTCCTCAGCCGCCAGGGAAACAACCGTGCGAATGCCTCCCGCATAAAGGGCTTGCGGGTCCCACGGCTCGCGGACCGGGCCGGGGCGTCCACCCAAGAGTCTTTCAATGATCCAGTAGATGTGCTGCATAAGCCCCATTGTACCATATTCCAGGATCTTCCGGGAAACTTGCGTTTTCCAGAAGGTTAACTCCTTCGGTTGCTAAAATGCTCTTGTAAGGTATAGTTACGAGCAAATAGCGTATCAGGAAAGCAGGTTGTATGAACGAGGATAAGGATATCGCGCCGGACGAGAATCAGGAATGGTCTGACGAGGTCGAAACGTGGCTGGACGAATACCAGGAGGCGCTTGACGACGCGCAAGACGCGCTCTACGTTCAAGTGGAATCCGAGGCTGCGCAAAGGCCTGTATACACCGGGCCAACAACGCCCATCGGCATTCGTTTCCAACCGGCGGGCAAAGTGTACCATTTCGCTGCTCCGGTCGAGATGGCGTTGCGACGGGATGATTGGGTGGTGGTGGAGACGGTCTACGGCGAACAGGCCGGACAAGTCAGCGAGACGGCTGCCAGACTCCCCGACGGTATTTCGCCCAAGCGGCTCAAGACGGTGTTGCGACAAGCTAACGGTCTGGACATGGCACGCTTCCAGCTCATGCGTGAGCGCGCCGAGCGCATGGTCGAGGTCGCTAGAGAAGAGGTCAAGGCGCAGAAGTTGGACATGAAGGTTTTTTCGGCAGAGTTTGCGCTCGATGGTAGCAGCGCCATTCTGCTCTGCACCGGCAATTCCAACAAACGGGATCTTACCAACTTCCGGCGGCGCATTGCCAGCCGGATGAACTGCCGCGTCGAAGTCCGCACTGTCGGCCCGCGCGACCACGCCAAGACGTTGTGCGGCTATGGCGTTTGCGGCGAACCGCGCTGCTGTTGCCGGTTCCTCACCGAATTCCAGACGGTGTCCATCCGTATGGCGAAGGATCAGGCGATTTCGATGGCTCCCACCGACATCACCGGGATGTGCGGGCGGCTGCGTTGCTGTTTGGCCTACGAGCACGAGGTCTACAAAGAGGAAGCCAAGAGCCTGCCCAAGATCAAAGCGCGCGTGCAGACGGAGAAAGGCATCGGGCGCGTCATCGATCTGGACATCCTCAAGGGCGAGGTCGTCGTCGAAGTGCCCCCCGATGGCCCACGGGTCGAACGCGAGCGCTTCCGTTTCTCCGCTGACGAGGTCAAGGTCATCAAGCAGCAATAGCAGCTTGAAGCATTCAGCCATCAGCTATGAGCTGTCAGCAAAGGCGTTCAAGACGCAGGACAGAATCCGCGCCCCAGGCTTTGAGAGTTAGTGGGGTCCGATGACGGGCAAAAGTATATGTGTGTCACCGTTGACCGCGAGGTAGTCCCCGTTTTCCTGCCGATAGAAGCCGACCCGCAGGCGATAATCACCCTCTGGTAGATCGCCCGGCAAGTTCAACGTGTGGCGATCGGTTACGATTTCCCCCGCAATCCACAGCGACGTGGGATAACCGTCTTGCTGTGGCGCTTCATCCACCTGCGTGACGACGGTACCGGCTTCATCCAGCACGTGCACGAAGACGAGATAATCGTCGTCCAGCTCAGCCAGCGATTGCCAGTACAGCGTCACGTCGAGAGGCTGCCCTGCCCGGAGCGTTCCCACATCGTAACCTAGCAGGCGAATGTGTGCGCCGAAGTCGGCCACGAAAGGGTGTTGCATTTTCGGCGGCGCAAAACTGCGCATCACAGTCTGCACCTCCACAGTTCCCAACGTCGCCACGCGCATCTTACCCACGGATAACGCCAGCGTATACAGCCCGGCGGCTGTCTCGCGGGGCAGGCGCAGCGTGTAACGATCCTCGATGATGTCACCGGGACGCCATTGCGCGAAGGCATAGCCGCTGGCAGGCGTACCCTCATAAAGGATGCGCGTCTCCGGACCTTGTAGTGTCAGGGTGACGTCGCCTTCCGGCAGAGCAGCGCCTGTCGCTTGCCAGCAGAGCCGTAGAAACAGCGATTCGCCGGGACGCATGCACCCAGGGAGCGGCATGACGCCTTCCAACCGCAAATCGCCGTGCGCTGCGCCGGTCTCGCGCGGAATCCCGGGGCAGGCGGCCACTTGTGCAGCGTCAGGTGCGGACGTCATCGGCAGCAGCGTCCCGGTCAGTGGAAAGCGTGCTTCCAACCCGGCGAAGCGTTCCGTTACCAGACGGGGCAGCACCTCGCCGCCATCGGGATTGAAGAAGCTGACACCGATCTCGTAGCCGTCCACGGGTGGGATACCCACCGGCGGGGTCAGTGTGAACTGGTCGAGGAGGAGATCGCCCACCGTCCAGTCTGCCGGCGGATAATGGAAGGCGGTTTCGCGTGTCCACTCGCCGGTTTCCGGGTGCAGCAGGCGCACCACCGGCTGGAGCGTGGTGTACGGCGCGTCGACCGCCCACGTGATGAAGATCGGGCACGGTGCAGCGACGCGACATTCGCCGGCCGGCTGCGCGTCGTACAGTTGGATGACATGTGCAAAGTCGGCGGCGAGTTTAGGGGCAGTGGATGCCGTGCGCAGCGCTGCAACGTCGGCTTCGACGAGGCGTTTCACCAGCAGCGCCGGTTCGCCGATCGGGTCACTGAGGACGGTGGTGCGCCACTTTGCCGTGATGGTGTCCGGCCAGGAAGCCGGCGGCGTGAGCGAATTTGGCCACACGTAAACGGCATCGCCGGACGGCGGCAGCACAAGTGTCGCGCCGCCAGTGAGCCATTTGGCCTGAGCATATTGCTGTGCCAGCGCCGCCGCTGTTGGATGGCGGTAATGTTCGCTGGCGATGTAGACGGTGGTGTGTGACAGGTCTGTTGCGTCCAGTACCTTCGCTGCCAGCGTCATCTCGCCATCGGCAGCGTAGAACAGTTCCCTGGACGTGGCCCAGCAGCGATAGGCATGAGCGGTCGATGATCCGCCGAGTGTGAGAAGAAGCAAGAAGCAAGAGGCCAGAGGCAGGAAGGAAAAGCCGCGAGGCAGGAAACGGCGCTCGAGTGTATCGGCAAGTGTCACGACGCCATAGGCAGGTAGAATGGCGATGAAGGGGAACAGCCCGGCCAGGCGCAGGTTGCTCGGCGTGATCTCGGTGGTCGCCAGGGCGCTGGGGAGCAGCATCGTCA
>MTKY01052438.1_pt1 | contig 14080 bp, 13 predicted proteins | sample 1042731 | NCBI WGS metagenome assembly MTKY01 (sample SAMN06212206, study PRJNA360538) | anaerobic digester metagenome | biome: Wastewater treatment plant; material: sludge; isolation source: anaerobic digester fed with sludge from wastewater treatment plant | place: Denmark: WWTP Soeholt ... | reverse complement strand
GTCCTGCCCATCGGCGCGGCGGCGCTGGCCGTCTGGCTGGCCCGGCGCGGCCCCTTCGCCAGGCTCGCGGCGGCGGCTGTGCTAACATCGGTGATCAGCCTGAACCTGCTCGGCAGCCTGCGCACCGACCCCGTGACTGGCTTTGCCTCGCCCTACTACACCCGCCAGCCGGAAACGCTCGACCCGCTGATCGCCCTGCTCGACGAGGAAGGCATCCGCCATGTGTGGACTGACGTGGGCATCGCCCATGTGCTGATGTTCGAGACAGGGGAGCGCATCCTGGCGGCGGACTGGTACGACATCTACGGGGCGCGGGGATTGGTGCGCTTCCCGGAAGTGCCGCAGCGCATCTACGAGGCTGAGCATGTGGCCTTTGTGGAAGTCGTGCTGCCCGACCAGCGCTTTACGCGCTTTGAGCAGGCCTTCCGCGACGCAGGAATACCCTATCGTTGCGTCCGCGTGACACCCGATCTGCTGGTGATCATCCCGCGCGAGCGCATTGACCCCGCCCTGGTCGGCGACGGCCTGGGCTACCAGTTCTAGAGGGGTAGTTGGTGATTGGTTCTTGGTTGTTGGTGGTGGCAGTTGTCGGAAGGCCCCTCCCCCCGGCAAGGCCAGGGGAAGGGGAGAGTAGCCTGCCAGAGTCCCCCCTCTCAAGCTCGGCTGGAGAGGGGGAGAGGCCTGTAGGGGCGGGTTTGCAAACCCGCCCCTACGCCAGACGCAGCAGAGCAACATCCTTGCCTGACGCGCCTTGTCTACACCCTGGCGTTCGTGCTGGCTGTGATCTCAGGGCGAGGCGATCACCGGCACGGCAGCCAGGTCACCGCTCACCGCCACCAGCTCGGCGAAGACCCAGCCCGTGCCGCCGGACAATGAGACGGCCAGCCAGGTATTATCCGCACTGCGGCCCGTCACCGGCACCTGCGCGCCCTGGGCCAGCACGCCGACCACCTCGTAGCCCGTTCCTGGCCCCGCCCGCACGTTGAGCTCAGCCACGACGATCTGCGCCAGCGGCCCCTGCCCGGCATCTGGTGTTGGCAGGTTAGTGGGCACAGCGTCCGGCGTCGCTCCGCCGCCATCGGGGGCGCTGGTCGGGACAGCGCCCGGCGCGTCAGTAACCTGCACCGAGACATCCTGCACACCCAGCAGCGATCCATCCGCGCGGAACGCTTCCACCGTCAGCAGGTGACGGCGCTTGTCCACAGCCGTCCAGTCGGCGCGCGCGAACAGCGAAGGCACGCCCGCCGGATTCTCTGCCGCCACCTCGCCGACGACAATATCATCCATGCGAAACGTGATCCGGGCGACGCCAGCGCCCATGTCCTGGGCAATCGCGTAAAGGGCTACGCGCGTCCCTTCAGCGTAAACGCTGCCGTTGACCGGTGCCAGAGCCACGACAAGCGGCGCACGTTCCAAGCGCTGCTGCTCCTCATCCACTGGCGTAGTGCTCAGACTGCACGCCAGGATCGCCCCAACAAGCGCCAGCCAGACCAGTCCCAGAGGCCACTGCCCTCGCCAATGGTTCATCCTTCGCTCCTCAAAGCTTCCCGTCCGTCCGTCTCGCCGAGAAATAGCCCGCGCACAGCGGGGTTTTCTGGATCGGGATAGCCGAACCGCTCGATCAGCGTGCCGAGCGAAAACTCGTTGACGCTGCGCGTGCCGAGCAGCAGCTCTTGCAGCACAATATCCACGACCAGCAACATCCGTCCCAGGTACAGGTATTGGCTGCGCAGCGCCGTGAATAGCGTAGCAAATACCCGCTCGCGTAGCTCGTCGTTGAGGATGCCGCTGCCCGGCCAGCCGACCAGCCACTCATACTGGTAAGCGCCCATAGAGAGCACATCGCCGCGCAGCCGCACAAGCTGGTCAATGGCCGCCTTGCGCGCCGATGCATCCACCAGCCGCCCCGTCTCGCGGAAGGGGACGTTGCTCAGCGAGCGGCACAAGGTGCCCGGCTGCGCGGCGCTCACCAGCCGCCCCAGCCCCTTGTGGCGGAACGCCAGCGCGCGGGCCAGCGCGTCAAGGCTCTGCCGGTAATACGCCACCAGGTACGGCTGGTCAGCGTGCCGGTCTATGCGCCAGGCCAGTGACAGAAAGTCGCTGAAATCCAGTGGAAGCTGTGGCGGACTCAGCGGGCTGTACGGCGAGGTAAGCTGGCTGACACGCTGCATGTCGTCGTTGCGCTTCATACGCTCTATCCCATGCGGTGCCGCCCGCGCGCAATGTTGATCATGTCCACCAACATGCCGTAAGCTGTGGTCGTCGGGTCGGTATCGCCCTCGATCAGCGTTAGCTCGTGCAGCGTGTCAGTCTCGAAGGTAACCGCGCTGCTCGTCCGGCTGACCTGGCTGAGCGGGTCGGAGAGCGAGAGCCGCACCGGACGCACGCTGGCCCGCACAGAGTCCCCCTCGCGCACCGCCTCGCACAGCAGCTTGATGCGCTCGCCCGCCATCACAGCAGCCTGGGCCTCGGCGACGGTGATGCCCGTGATCCCCATCCTGTCCACATCGGCGGGGCGCAGGTCGGCGCCCATCAGCACATTAGCCAGCACGACGATCTTCACCGTCGCGTCCCAGCCCTCCAGGTCGGTGGAAGGGTCGGCTTCGGCCACGCCGAGGGCCTGGGCTTGCGCCACCGCCTCGTCAAAGGGGATGCCCTCCTCCAGCCGCGTCAGAATGAGGTTGGTCGTGCTATTGAGCACGCCGCGCACGCGTTGGATCGTCGTCGCCAGCAGCGCCTCGCGCCCGATGCCATGCACCGGCGCGCCGTCCATGACCGTGCTCTCGAAGAAGAAGCCGACCCCGCGCTCCTCGGCCAGCGCCTTTAGCTCGCGGTAGGCAAAGGCGACCGGCCCCTTGTTCGCCGTGACCAGGTGACAGCCCTTGCCCAGCGCCGCGCGCGCGTAATCCGTCGCCGGCTGGCCTGTGCGCGGGTTGAGCCACGTCGCCTCCATCACCAGGTCGGCGGGGCAGGCGTCAATGAGAGCCAGCGTGTCAGCTAGCGGCGGCCCGGCGTGCAGCGCATCCAGCGCCGCGCCACGCTCGACCAGGGCCAGCGCCGCCGCCAGGTCCAGCCCGTCCGCGTTGATCGCCCGCCCGCGCGATTGCGTAGCGATGCCTGTGACCGTGAACGTCAGCCCGTAGTCGTCGCGCAGGACATCCGCCTTGCGCAGCAGCAACTGCGCCAGCGCGCGCCCTACGTTGCCAAAGCCCAGCATGGCAATTCGCATGTGCATCACGCAACACTCCTTCAGGGTGCCACCTCACCCGGCGCACGAGCCCCCGGCCCCCTACCGGATACACGGGCCATTATACTCGATTCGCGCCGCGCGTCACGCTAGCCGTCCCTGGGTAGTGTATCGAATTCGGTTGAAATGGAGTGGGGGCTGGCTGCCGTGTGCCCCCCCATCCCTGTGTGACGAGTTTCAACCGACAAGGATACACCCCCCGCCCCTGTGGGTCTTGGCAGAACGCTAGTTCGTGCTATCATGGCAATGGACAGACTGCCTCCGCAACCTTGCCGCTGCTCTGCCCGTAGTACAGGATAGGATTTCTGCCCGCTCGTGAACCGAGGAGACGATCCTCATGCGCGCACTCAAGCTGCTGCTGACTCTGGCGCTGACGCTGGTGGTTGCCGCCTGCGGCGGCAGTGACGCTACCCTAGAGCCGACGCCCGACCCGCAGGCGCTGCTGGCCGAAGGTGTCACCCAGCTTCAGGACGCCACGTCATTCAAGTACGAGATTGACGTGAGCGGCTACCGCGTCAACGTTCCCATCGAAGGACTCGACCTTCCTGAGGATTCGGGCGTATCGTTCAAGTACGCCAGCGGGACGTTCCAGGTTCCTGACCGGCTGAGCGCGCGCGTGCAGTTCCGGCTGGGCGTGCTGAGCACGACCGCCGAGCTAGTCGCCCTGGGTGACACGCAGTACTTTCGCGGCGAGCTGCTCACCGGCAACCGCTGGCTGCAAGCCGACTTCATCCCCGGCTTCCTTCCTTCCTCGCTGGTAGCGCAGCCCGGCGGTGTCCCCCACACGCTCTCCACCATCCGCGATCTGGCCCTGGTCGGGCGCAAAGACCTGGACGGCCTGAGCGCCTACCAGTTGCGCGGGCGCGTCGAGGCCGGGCGCATCTTCTCGCTGACGCTGGGCCTCAGCCGGGCCACAGCCGGCCTGCTGGACATTGACGTCTTCATCCAGGCGCAGAACAGGCGCGTCGTGCGCATCTCGCTGGTCGAGCCACCGCCGGACTGGGCAGCGGACAGCGAGCCGACCACCTGGCAGATCAACATCTCCGAGTACAACGCGCCGGTCGCCATCACCGCACCCGACACGGACGGCGGCACTTCATGATCGCACGCCCCGCCGCGCAGCGAGCGCCCTGGCTGGTGCTGGCTATTGTCAGCCTGCCGGTCTTCATCGGCGCGCTCGACCTGACGATCATCTCCGCCGTGCTGCCCGAAGTGATCGTCAGCCTCGATCTGCCGGTCAAAGAGTATCTTGACCAGGCATCGTGGGCAGTCAGCGGCTACCTGCTCGCCTACGCGATCAGCATGACCTTCGCCGGGCGGCTGTCCGACCTGTTCGGGCGGCGCGCGGTCTACATTACCTGCCTGCTGATCTTCATGGCAGGGTCGTATCTGGTCACCACCTACGACAGCCCGGCGCTCAACAGCGCGGTCGCCCGTTTCTACCGCCAGGTGCTGAACGAGCAGCCGCCGCGCCTGGAAGAACGCTACCTGCACCTGGTGATCTTCGGGCGCGTGGTGCAGGCATTCGGCGCGGGCGCGATGGTGCCGGTGACGATTGCCCTGGCCGGAGACCTGTTCCCGCCCGAACGTCGCGCCCGTCCAGTGGGCGTCGTGGGCGCGGTGGACACGCTCGGCTGGGTGCTCGGCCACCTTTACGGCGGGGTGATGGTGCGCCTGTTCGGGCAGCACGGCGACGCCGTTGTAGACGCTTTCGCCAGGCTAGGGCTATCCGTCGCCAAGCCCTCGTGGGAGACGCTGTTCCTGCTCAACATCCCCATCAGCGCCCTGGCCCTGGTCGGTGCATGGTGGGCCTTGCGCGGCATGCACCGCCCGCGCCGGGCCAGGCGTTTCGATGTGCTTGGCACGCTGTTCCTCACCCTGGCGCTGATCGGGCTGAGCCTAGGCCTGAGCACCAGTCCCGAAACCGCCAGCACCGCTGGGAGCTTCGAAGACCTGGAGCGCACCGCATCACATTACGGCCCTGCCCTCCTGATCGGCGCGGCCCTCGCGTTCCTGCTCTTCCTGCTCGTCGAGACGCGCGTCTCGCACCCGCTGATCCGCCTGGGCATGTTCCGCAGCCGCAACGTCTCCGCCTCGTCCGTCACCAACTTCCTGGTGGGCTTCTGCCTGGCGATCGGGCTGGTCAGCGCCCCGCTGCTGGTCAACTTCCGCATGGACAGCCCGACGAGCAAGGACGTGCAGCACGCCGCCTACACCGCCGGGCTGCTGCTGTCTGGCCTGACTGTGCCAATGGCCCTGGCCGCGATCCCTGGCGGCTGGCTGAGCGAGCGCTTCGGCTACCGGCTGCCGACGGCGCTGGGCCTGCTCATCGCCGGAATCGGGTTTGCGCTCACCGGCGCGACGTGGCAGAGCGACACGTCCTACTGGCTGATGGGCGCGCAGATGGCTATCGTTGGCGTTGGCCTGGGCCTGACGATTTCGCCGGTGGGCACTGCCGTGCTCAACGACGTGACGGAGAGCGAGCGCGGCATCGCAGCGGCGCTGATCCTGGTTCTGCGTCTGGTGGGCATGACTGTCGCCATCTCGTCGCTGACCATCTACGCGCTCGACCGCTTCGATGTGCTCGTCGCCGAGCGCATGGCAAGCACCGCCGCTGACCTCGAAGAGACGATTCTCGCCTCACAAACCGCCAGCCTCGAAGCCGCAGTGAATGCCATCTGCGAGCTTCAGTTCATCGGGGCTGCTGCCGCCCTGATCGCCCTCGCCGCCGCCCTGCTGATGCGCGGGGGCCGCGCCACGCGCGAGCGCGCTCCGCTGGCCTGAGCGCGCCTTCTCCTTCCACGCAGTGAGCGTCATCTTTGGCGTGGGCTGGCGATCTTGAGGGTTTCGCTGCGTGATTTGTAGGGGCGGGTTTGCAAACCCGCCCCTACACGAACCGATCTTGCTCCCCACGCGAGAGGGTCCACGAACAACCTGTTGCCAGGGGAGGTCATGACTACTCGGTGAACGCCCCCCCTCAATCCCCCCTCCAGCCGAGCTAGAGGGGGGACGATCTGATAAGCGATTCTCCCCTTCCCCTAGCTTTGCTGGGGAAAAGGGCGGGGGATAGGGGCATTCTGGCAATCGCCCAACAACTTGTTCGTGGACCCTACGCGAGATGTACCCTTGCCCCAGCTTGTGACCGATTCGCAACGCTCCTATAATAGGCCGCATGGCGCGCCGAGAACGGGGCGCTACGGGGACAAATACCACCATGACCAACTCGCCGACGATCCACGTGCTCGCCGCCGTCCCGCGTGAGTCGCTGGCCCGCTACCGCGACCACTTCGCCAGCGAGCCACAGATCGCCCTGGCACTTGTCACCCGCCAGCGGGAGGCGGTTAAGCACCTGGACGACCCGCAGACGCGCACCGACGTGCTGGTACTGGACGCGCGGCTTGGCAGTGCGTTCGAGTTCGTCAAGGAGCTGCGCCAGACCTACCCCCGTCTGCTCATTGTTCTCGTAGACGAGGATGCCGACTTCGGCTTGCCCGGCCAGGCGGACGAGATCTCTGTCACGCCCTTCGCCGGAGAGGATTTGTTGCTCAGAATCAAGCGGCTGGCCGAAGGACGACGACTGGAGACGCTGCGCGCCGACACGCTGCCGCCGGTACGCCGGTTCGCCAAGTCGCTGATCCGGGCGCGCACGCCGGCAGCCATGATCCGGGCAGCGGTCGAGGCAATCCACGACCTGGACTACGACTACGTGGCGTTCTTCAGCGGAGACCCGGCGGCTCCCGGCCAGCTAACCCTGTGCGCGCAGATCGGCCCGCCAGACCTGACCGGCAGCGCGCCGCAGCAGCAGTCCCAGGACGGCACGCTGGTCGGCTGGGTGGCGCAGACCGGGCAAAGCCGTACCGTCGGCCCGGAAGACCGCCCGAACCATCCTTTCGTCCAGAGCGGACACTTGCAGGCCGGCGTCTGCGTGCCCGTTGGGGCGGCGCTGCGCTTCGGAGCCTTGCTGGCCTGCCGCGCCCAGCCCAACAGCATCACCCAGAAGCACGTCATGCTGCTGGAACTGGTCAGCGCGCAGCTTGCGACGGCGCTGGCCAAGCACGACCGGGCCTGAGGAGGCCCGCCCGACAACGAGGAGCGTATCAGCGCAAATGACGGTACAGGTCGGCAATGCACACGGCAAGCCAGGGCAGATCGTCTACGGGACGTTCGAGGCACTGCCGCTGCCCACCGGCGGGTCGGAATTCTTCCCGGTTATCATCGCCCAGGGGTACGAAGCGGCGGAGCCGGTGATGTGGCTGACGGCCAACATTCACGGCGGTGAGTACGACGGCATCGCCGTCATCCACCATCTGATCACCCCGGAATTGCTGCCCCATCTGCGCGGGACGCTCATCGCCATCCCCACGCTCAGTCCGGCGGGACTGCGCACAGGCGAGCGCAGCCCCTACTACCTGGGCGGCAAAGACCCCAATCGCCTGTTTCCCGGCCTGTCGTCGCCTGACGCCGACTATCCCAACCATTTCGCTCCTGCCCTGGAACAAGCCTACAGCCGCCTGTTCGAGCGCATCAGCGCCACTGCCAACTACCTGATTGACCTGCACGATTTCGGCATCCGCTCGATCCCGTTCGCCTTCCGCGACCCCGTGTTCTACACCGGCGCGGCGGACAAGCCAGTAGCGGAGAAGCTCCAGCAGAAGGTGGGTCACATGCTCGACGCGCTGGGCCTGACCGTGGTCAACGAGTTCGCGTCGGCACGCTACATGGAGCTAGACCTACATCGCTCGGTCAGCGGCGCGGCGCTCAACCGGGCGCGCATCCCGGCGATCACCATCGAGATTGGCGGGCAGAAGGCAGTCAACACCAACTATGTGCAGGCAGTAGTGGTCGGCGTGCGCAACATCATGCGCTGGGCAGGGATGTTACCCGGCCCACCGGAGCCGCTGCCGGATGTCCCGATCATCAGGCCCGGTTACCCTGTGCGGCGCACAATCCATCCGCGCGTGCCGCAAGCCTGCATCGTCCATCACCTTGTCCAGCCCGGCGACTTGCTGGCCCCTGGTGATCCGGTCGCGCGCATGGTGGACATCTACGGGCGCGCCATCGGTCCGGATAGCGGGCTGCTGCGCACCAAGTTTGAGGGGTTTGTGCTCGGTCTGTTCCCCGGCATGGCCTTCTACCCCAACGACGCCATCCTCGGCCTAGCCATCCGCGATCAGAGCGAGCTGGTCGTGAAGGCTCCACAGCTCTGACGGCCCCCGCCCCTTACACAGGAGCACAAAAAAGCCGCCAGGGTCGTTTCCCTGGCGGCCAGTTCTTCCGCGCTGAATGCTTGCTACTCACCTGCCCCCGCGAGTCGCTCGGCGTATTGGCGCTTGTAGTATTCCAGGTATTCCCCGGTCTTGATCTTGCGCCACCACCACTCATTGGCCTGGTACCAGCGCACCGTCTCCGCCATCGCCTCTTCGAAAGTGTGCTGCGGCGTCCAGCCTAGCTCAGCGCTGATCTTGTCGTTGGTCAGTGCGTAGCGGCGATCATGGCCGGGCCGGTCGGCCACGTAGCGGATCAGGCTCTCCGGCTTGCCGAGCGCCTTCAGAATGAAGCGCGTGACTTCGATGTTGTGTAGCTCGTGCTCCCCGCCGACGTTGTAGATCGCGCCGGGCGCGCCCCGGTGCAGCACGGCGTCAATGGCGTCACAGTGATCGTCCACGTACAGCCAGTCGCGCACCTGCATCCCGTCGCCATAGAGCGGTAGCGGGCGGTCGTCCAGCGCCTCGGTGATGAAGAGCGGAGCCAGCTTTTCCGGGTACTGGTACGGCCCGAAGGTATTGCTGCCGCGCGTGACTGTCGTGTGCAGGCCGTAGGTCACGTTGTAGGCGCGCAGCATCATCTCGCCGCCCGCCTTGCTGGCCGCGTAGGGGCTGTTCGGCTCCAGCAGATCGCCCTCGCGGAAGAAGCCCTCGGCGATGGACCCGTAGACCTCGTCCGTGCTCACATGGTGCACGCGCTGCACCCCTACCTCCCGCGCCACGTCAAGCAGCACGTACAGACCGACGACATCGGTCTGGATGAAGGCGTCCGGCTCCAGGATCGAGCGATCCACGTGCGTCTCGGCGGCGAAGTTGACCACCGCATCCACGCTGTAGGTTTCCATCACCCGCTGCACGGTCTCGCGGTGAGCGATGTCCCCGCGCTCGAAGCGGTAGTTGGGCGCGTCGTGAACTGGCAGCAAGTTGTCCAGGTTGCCGGCATAGGTCAGCTTGTCGAGCACGACGACTGTGTAATCCGGGTACTTCTCGACCATGCGCCGCACAAACGCGCTGCCGATGAAGCCCGCGCCGCCAGTGACCAGAATCGTCTTCATTGTGCAATTCTCCTCTCAGAGGGATCGGGCGCAGCTTCCGCGCCCGGCACCGACAGCACGAAGCGGTGGATCGCGTGGCCGACTCCATCCTCGTCGTTGCTGCCGGTGACGTAGTCCGCTGCCGCCCGCACCTCCTCCGGTGCGTGGCGCATGGCCACGCCGATTCCGGCGCGGCGGATCATATCCACGTCGTTGCAGTTGTCGCCCAGGCAGAGCGCGTCGCGGACATCCAGACCGAGGTGCTCGACCAAGTGAGCCAGCGCCGTGCCTTTGGTCACCCCGGTGGGCATGACTTCCACGACCGAGGCCAGGCCGGAGCGCACGACCTGCGCCCGCCCGTCAAAGGCGTGCCACAGGTCATCGAAGAAGCGGCTCACCAGGTCGTGATCCTGGTGCATCAGCACCATCTTGAACGGGCGATTGCGCCCGCGCAGTTCAGCCGTCCAATCGTCCACCAGGTCGGGCAGCGGCTCGTGGTGCTCAAGTAGCTCCGCGACATTCGCATCATGGACGGTCGCCAGCAGCCCATAGGCCGCGTAGATCACCGGCGTGAAGCCGCGCGCCTCGGCCATGCCAATCGCCTCCAGCGCGTAGTCCAGCGGGATCGGGTCTTCGTAGACCAGCGACCCGTCCGGGGCGAAGACCTGCGTGCCGTTGCCGCAAATGAGCGGGATGCTGATCCCAAACTGCTCGATCAGCGCGACCGTTGACGGGAACGTCTTGCCGGTTGCCACCGTGAACAGCACGCCGCGCGCCTGGGCTGCGCGGACAGCCGCCTCAGTGAAGGGCGAGACAACATGATCGGAGTTGAGCAGCGTGCCGTCCAGGTCGGCGACGATGAGACGTACAGGAGTCATCAGCGCCCAAGCCCGCTACAGCAGTCCCAAGCGGCTGTGATCGCCCAGGTGCATCTTGATCGCTTTGGGACGCAGCGCGTTCACGGTGACCTCGGCGTGACGCCCGATCAAGCTGTCCTGGATGCGCGTCGGGATGTCGCGGATGGCGCTGTGCTCCAGCACGATGCTGCGCTCGATCTCGCTGTTCTCAATCACCACGTTGTGGTAGATGCTGGAGAACGGCCCTACGTAGCTGTTGACGATGCGCGTGTCGCGCCCGATGATCGCCGGCCCGCGTATCACGCTGTTGATGATCTCCGCCCCATCCTCGACGGTGACGCGCGTATCCACCTCGGATGCAGCATCCACGCGCCCGCGAATCTCCGGCGTCAGCTCCTCCAGGACGAGGCTGTTGGCGGTGAGCATGTCGCCGGGCCGCCCGGTGTCAATCCACCAGCCGCGATGAACGTGCGGGTAGACCACGTAGTTGTGCTCGACCAGCCATTGGATCGCATCGGTGATCTCAAGCTCGCCGCGAAACGACGGCTTGATCGCGTCCGCCGCCTCGAAGATGTGGTGATCGAACATGTAGATGCCGACCAGGGCCAGGTTCGACGGCGGGTCTTTCGGCTTCTCAATTAGCTCGACGATGCGCCCTTCCCCGTTCAGCCGGGCGACGCCGTACTGCTCCGGCACCTCGACCTCGGTCAGCACGATCTGGCTGTTCCACTCGTGGTGCTCAGCGAACTCAGCGATGAGCGGGCTGATGCCGCCCTGGATGACGTTGTCGCCCAGGAACATGACGAAACGGTCGTCGCCCAGGAAGTCGCGCGAAATCTTCACGGCGTGGGCCAGGCCCAGCGGCGCGTCCTGCGGGATGTAGGTCACGCGCACGCCGAACTGCGCGCCATCCTGCACCGCCTCGCGAATCTCCGGCCCGGTGTCGCCGATGACGATACCGATCTCCTCCACGCCGGCATCCCGAATCGCCTCGATCACGCGGAAGAGCACCGGCTTGTTGGCCACCGGAATCAACTGCTTGGCTCGCGTATAGGTCAGCGGATACAGGCGCGTGCCCTTGCCGCCACTCAGGATCAATCCCTTCACTGCCACCTATCCCCTTTGTGTCTGGCCTTCTCAGCGTAGGGGCGCTGCTCTGCCGCGCCCCCGGTTTACCTCACCCCCAGCCTCGCTCCGCTCGGCTTGTCCCCTCTCCATGCTGGAGAGGAGGCAGTGAGGCGCGTCAGCGCCGAGCGGGGGTGAGGTCCGTAGGGACGTATTGCGATACGCCCCTACGCGGTCGCCTATTTCCGGGCGTAGTACCCGCTCACGGCGCTGTCGCGCGGCGCGTTGATCAGCACCGCCCCCAGGATGTTCACATTCACGCGCTGTAGCTCGTCCCTGGCGCGGGCCGCATGGTCGCGGCGCGACGCCCCGGCCCGCAGCACGAGCAGCAGGCCATCGAGCTTGTGCCCAAGCACGGCAGCGTCACTCACAGCCAGCACCGGCGGCGCATCGAACAGCACGTAATCCGCGCGCTCGCGCAGCGCAGCGATCACCTCGTCCATGCGCCGCGATCCCACCAGGTCGGCAGGATTGGGCGGCAGCGGCCCGCTGGTCAGCACGTCGAGATTGTCCACGCCCACCGCCTGCAATGGTGGATCGGCCAGGGCCGCATTGTCGAGCAGCATGGTTGTCAGGCCGCGCTCGTTGCCCAGCCCCCATAGCGCGTGCTGGGCGGGCTTGCGCAGGTCACAGTCCACCGCCACCGTGCGGTGCCCTGCCTGGGCAAGCGTCACCGCCAGGTTCGCCAATGCCGCGCTCGCCCCCTCGCCGGGCACCGCCGAGGTGATGACCAGGGCGCTGGCCTGGCGGTCAATGCCGTAGAACATCAGGTTCGTGCGCAGCGTCCGGTAGGCTTCGGCGGCGGGCGCGTGCGGGTCAGTCAGCGTAATCAGGTTCGGACCGGGCATCACCCCACCTCACACATGGCTATCTTCAGGAGGAATCGCCGCCAGCAGGGGCAGCGCCAGGAAGGTCTGCACGTCGTCCCGGCTGCGCAGGATGTTGGACTCCAGGTATTCGAGCGCGAACACCACCACACCGCCAAGCAGCAGGCCGAGCATCGCCCCGGCCAGCACATTGATCTTGGTCTTGGGCGAGTGCAGTCCATACGTGGCCGTGTCAATCAGCAGGGCGTCAATGCGGTCTTCGCGCTGCAAGTCGCGGTTATCTTCGGTGCGGTACTCCACCAGCAGACGCCCCAACTCGGTGGCGATGCGCGCCGCCAGCGGCCCATCCTGCATGTCCACGTCAATCTGCACGATGAGCTGCGTCGGGTCCGAGCTGATCGTCGTGTAGCGGCGCAGGTCGCCCGGCGTCATATCGAGCTGCAAGCGGTCAATAGCGGCGGCGGCCTGCGTGTCCGTGTTGAGATAGACCACATAGCTGCGCAGCAGAATGCGCAACGTCTCGGTCAGGCCGTAGTCGTTGCGCGCTGGCTGGAGCAAGACCCGCTGCGTGGCGCGATACACCGGCGTCTGCGCTTTGCTGAGGCCGTAGGCGGCCCCCGCCGTGATCACCATCGCCAGGATGAGTATCCACCCACGCCGGATCAGGATTCGGGCGTAATAAGTCAGGTTCATACGCTGCACGTCCTCAACAAGTCAAGACCACCGCCAACGCGCCGGTATTATAGCAGGTGCCCCTAGCACCGCGAAGTCACCGGGCAAATGCCCGCCAGACGGCCCCGATGTCATTCGCCGGGAATCTCGGCCAGCACCTCAAGCCCCAGCGCCTCTATGTCCTGGCGCGTGCGCAGGCTGCGATCCAGGTACTCCGCCAACCCCGCCAACCCTACCCCGGCGACCAGTCCCAGCGCCAGCCGCAGCAGCGGCACGATGCGCGCAGCCAATGGCGGCAGAGCCTCAGCCACTTCGAGCGTGTCCAGCGGCACGACACGGGCCGGCGAAATGGCGAACTGCGGGAAGTATTCGGCATTGCGCTCGCGCAACACCTGAATCGCCGCTTCAGCAATGGGGCCAATCTGGCCGGCGTCGTCCCAGTGCACGTACAGGGTGACGATGCTGCGATAGCTGTCAGCGGCGAAGGCCCCTGCTAGATCGGAGGCGGCGACATCCAGCCCGCGCCCAGCCACGATCTTCGCCACTTCCTCGGCGAAGCTGTCGCTGGTAATCCAGTGTGGCAGGTTGACCGCCACATACTCCGACGCCAGCCACACCACGTAGCTGGTGTCTTCATACGCGCTGTTGGGCACGACGCTCGCGGCGTCGGGCGGAGCCGCCGCCGTCAGCCGCACGCGCACCTCGTAGCTTGGCGAGGGATTCACCGCATCGGCCAGCGCGGGCAGCGTCAGAACGAGCACGACGACAGGCGGCAGCCCGATCAGCCACCAGCGCCGCTTGACTACCTTCCAGAGTGCGATCAGTTCCATAGCCAGCGTCTCGCGCAGCGCGCCAGCCCGCAGCCACGTGCTGCGATCTGGATTACTCGATGCCGCGATTATACCCCGTTCGCGCCAATCGCGTGAGAGCGTGCTCTGCGCGCGGGGCAATCGTAGGCGGTTCGCCGCTGTGTTGCGCTATACTCATTGCAGACACCCGATCGAACGGCACAGTCAACAGGTTCTTGGTGATTGGCTCTTGGTTCCTGGTAAAG
>MTKY01071825.1_pt1 | contig 14086 bp, 10 predicted proteins | sample 1042731 | NCBI WGS metagenome assembly MTKY01 (sample SAMN06212206, study PRJNA360538) | anaerobic digester metagenome | biome: Wastewater treatment plant; material: sludge; isolation source: anaerobic digester fed with sludge from wastewater treatment plant | place: Denmark: WWTP Soeholt ... | reverse complement strand
CGTGCCCTTTCCCCCGGGCGGTTCGACCGATCTGTTCGCGCGCTCGCTGGCCGCGCGCCTGGCCGACAGCTGGCGCCAGCCGGTGGTAGGCCGGGTGAAACTCGACCAGGCTCACACGCCGCCCGTAGCGATCGTGCGAGTGGTACTGCGGCGGGTAGCGCTCGGCGAGGAACCCGGCCTCGAACAGCTCACCTCCGGCCAGTGCACCATAGGCCGCGATGTGGGTACTCGCCCACCCGCCACCTTCGCGCACCACCGCCTCGCGCAGCGCGGTGTCGCTCAGCCAGGCATCGAAGGGCTCCAGCGCAGGCGGCTGGTTGAATACCTCATGGGTTTCGCCCGCGGACGGGGCGGCGTTGTCGCGCTTCATGGCTTGCTCTCCTGTTGCGCACCCGCAACCGCACCCGCGGCGCCCGTGCTTCAGCCGTTCAAAAGATAGGCGTTCAGGCCGGCTTGGCGCAGCAGGTACACCGCGAGCTCGCTGCGCCGCCCGCCCTCCGGCGTGACCAGGTAGCTCTTGTTGCGGTCGAGTTCGCGCAGACGCTTGCGCAGGCTGACCACCGGCGTGTTCACGCTGCCCTCGATATGCGCATGCTTGTATTCGGCCGGGAAACGCACATCGATGATCTCGCAACCGATACCCGCGCTGGCAAGGAATTTGCGCGCCTTGTCGAGATCGATGGTCTGTACCAGCGAGGACTTGAAAATCGCGTCGAACTGGGCGCGGTCGAGCCGGCCCACCGCGCCGTCGCTGGTCATGCGCACCGTCGCATTGCGGATGGTGTTCGCAACCAGCGCTTCCTCGCCGAAATAGTCACCGGGCACCAGGTCGAATGTCTGTCCCTTGTAAGGGCCGGCCTCCTCGGTGATCACGCTCGCCTCGCCTTCCACGATGATGTAGAAATGCTCACCCCGCGAACCTGCCAGCACCACGTCCTCGCCGGCTTTTTTCGGTAGCCGTTCGAGCTCGATGAAACAGCGCTGGATATTGGTTGCGGACAGGTGCGACATCAGCGGCGATTCCAGCAGGCGCGCCATCCAGTCCTCGGAATACTCGTCATCGAAGCGCGCCTCCTCGAGGCGCTCCTCGGTATCGGACACCAGCACCACATCGATACCGGCATCGTCGCCGCTCGCGATCAGCTCATCGATTGCATCCCGCCTCAGGGTCAGCACCACGCAGTCGCCCTGCGCACGCACGGCCGCCCCGCCGCGGCAGTGCTCCTCTATCGGGAACCGGGCCTGGTGGCCCGCGGCGTCCACCAGGTTGCGCTTTTCGAAGGATTCGCGGATCTCGACTTCGCCTTCCAGCAGGAAGTAACTGGTATCGGGCTGCGCCATCTTGCGGAACAGGAATTGGCCCTTGGACAGGCGCTTGATGCCGGCACCCTCCATCAGACGCTCGATGTGTTTCTCCGATATCAGCGCCAGCCGATGGAAGTTGCGCAAACGCTCGAGCGTGACATCGAAGCCATCGATGATGGTCATTCAGATTATTCCTCCCGCTGCTACAGGCCCCGCGCCTCGAGAATAGTCACCGCGGGCAGTTCCTTGCCTTCGACAAATTCCAGGAAAGCCCCGCCGCCGGTGGAGGCATAGGAGATCCTGTCGGCCACCGCGAATTTTTCAAGCGCCGCGAGCGTATCGCCGCCACCGGCCAGTGAAAACGCCTGGCTCGCGGCCACCGCCTCGGCAATCGCGCGGGTACCCCCCGCAAATTGTTCAAGCTCGAACACCCCGACCGGACCATTCCACAATATGGTACCGGCGTCCGTGAGCATCGTCGCAAATTGCGCAGCGGTACGCGGGCCGATGTCGAGGATCATCTCCGTGGGTTCGATCCCCGCCACCTCGCATACCCGCGCCGGCGCGTCTTCAGCGAGCGCCTGCGCGACCACCACATCCACCGGCAGCGGTATCGAGGTTTTTTTCATCAGGCGCCGCGCCTGTTCCAGCAGTTCCGCTTCGTGCAGGGATTTGCCGATCGGCAGGCCCGCCGCCGCAAGAAAGGTATTGGCTATTCCACCCCCGACGATGAGCTGATCGACCTTCTCGCTCAAGGTCTCGAGAACGGTCAGCTTGGTCGAGACCTTGGAGCCTCCGACGATGGCCACCAGGGGTCGTGCCGGATGCTCGAGCGCCTTGCGCAGCGCGCGCAGTTCCCCCGCAAGCAGCGGGCCCGCACACGCGATCGGCGCAAAGCGCGCCACGCCATGGGTCGAGGCCTCGGCGCGATGCGCGGTCGCGAAAGCATCCATCACGTAGATATCGCACAGCGCAGCCATGCGCCGTGACAGCGCCTCGTCATCCTGCTTCTCGCCCTGGTTGAAGCGCACGTTCTCGCACAGCACCAGGTCGCCCTCGGCAAGCTCGACGCCATCCAGCCATTCGCGCACCAGCGGCACCTCGCGACCCAGCAGTTCGCCCAACCGCCGCGCCACCGGTGCGAGGCTGAAAGGTGCGTTGTCGGCGGCGCTGGCACCCGCCTTGGGCCGGCCGAGATGCGACATCACCATCAGCCTGGCGCCCTGTTCGAGCGCCAGGCGCAGCGTCGGCAACGCCGCGAGCAGCCGCGCGTCGCTGCTCACCCGGCCATCCTTGAGCGGAACGTTGAGATCCTCCCGGATCAGCACGCGCTTGCCACGCAGGTCGAATTCGGTCATCAGCTTCAGGGTCATCGCTGCCGATCTCCTCGCCGAGCAGTCCCGGCTTCAGTGCTTTGCCGCCCAATATAGCGCGACATCGAGCATGCGGTTCGCATATCCCCATTCATTGTCGAACCAGGTCAAGACTTTGAGCAGTCGCCGGCCACCGACCCGGGTCTGGGAGGCATCCACTATGCCCGAGCGCGGGTCATGGTTGAAATCACAGGAGGCCAGCGGCTCCTCGGTATAGCCGAGGATTCCCGCGAGCGCTCCCTGCGCGGCCTCGCGCAGGATCGTGTTGACTTCGGCGCCCGTGGTATCGCGCCGTACCACCACCGAGAGGTCGATGGCCGAGACATTCAGCGTCGGGACCCGCATCGCCTGTGCTTCGAAGCGCCCCGCAAGGCGCGGCAGTATGCGTCCGATGCCGGCGGCCAGACCGGTATCGACCGGGATGATCGATTGCAGCGCCGCTCGGGTCTTGCGCAGATCGGTGTGGTGATACGCGTCGAGCACCGGCTGGTCGTTCATGGCCGAGTGAATCGTGGTGATGACGCCGCTGTCGACACCGAGTGCGCGATCGAGCGCGTCGATGACCGGCACGATGCAGTTGGTACTGCAGGAGGCAGCCGAAATGACCGTCTGGGCGGCACCAAGCCCGTGGTGATTGATGCCATAGACCACCGTGGCATCGATATCGGCGCCCGCGGGCTGCGAGAACAGGACCCGGCGCGCACCGCGCTCGATATGTGCCTGGGCGTGTGCCCGCGAGGAAAAGCTGCCGCTGCACTCGAACACCAGGTCGATGCCGGCAGCATTCCATTCGAGCAGTTCCACGGCTTCGATACCGCTCACCGCAATGGCCCGGCCGTCGATGAGCAGCCCCCGCGGATACACTTCCACGGTGCCGGGGAAGCGCCCATGCGTGGTGTCGTAGCGCGTGAGATAGGCCATCGTGTCGAGGTTCGCTAGCTCGTTGATCGCGACGATATCGAGCGTTCCGCCCAGGCCACGCTCGCACGCCGCCCGCAGCAGGCAGCGCCCGATCCTGCCATAGCCATTGATTGCCGCGCGTATGCTCATTGGCGATTCCCGAACCGTGGCCGTGATGCCCCACCCCCCGCCAGGCGACAACGTGTTCAGGAGTCCAGCATTTCCTGCACCACCGCTACCACGTGTTCGATGCTGAATCCGTAGAGCTTCATCAACTCGTCGGCGGGCGCTGAGGCGCCGAAATCCCGCATCCCGATCACGCGGCCGTCGAGGCCGACATATTTGTACCAGTAGTCGGCATGCGCGGCCTCGATCGCCACCCGTGCGCGCACCGAGGAGGGCAGCACGGCCTCGCGCCAGGCCGGTTCCTGGGCATCGAAACGATCACAGCTCGGCATCGATACCACCCGCACCCGGCGCCCGTCCGCATTGAATTGCTGCGCGGCAGTGCGCGCGAGCGCCAGCTCGGAGCCGGTGGCGATCAGGATTGCCTCGGGCACGCCGTCGCAGTTCTCGAGCACATAGCCACCGCGCGCAATCGCCGCGAGTTGCTCAGGAGTGCGCGGCTGGTGCGCCAGATTCTGGCGCGAGAAAACCAGCGCACTCGGCCCTGACTGATTGAGCAGCGCCTGCTGCCAGGCCACCGCAGACTCCACCGCGTCTCCGGGGCGCCACACCGCCAGCCGCGGCGTGCCACGCAGATTGGCCAGTTGCTCGATCGGCTGGTGCGTCGGTCCGTCCTCGCCGAGCCCGATGGAGTCATGGGTATACACGTAGATCACCGGCGCTCCCATCAATGCCGCAAGGCGCACGGCGTTGCGCATGTATTCCATGAATACCAGGAAAGTACCGCCAAAGGGACGCAGCCCGCCGTGCAGCGCCAGGCCGTTCATGATTGCGCCCATGCCAAACTCGCGCACCCCGTAATGGAGGTAGTTGCCGCCGGCGTCCTGCGCGCTGACCCCCTGCGCTCCCTTCCACAGCGTCAGGTTGGAACCGGCGAGATCCGCCGAACCGCCGACGAGCTCGGGCAGCAGCGGTGCCAGTGCCTGCAACGCGTTCTGCGACGCCTTGCGGCTGGCGATGTTCTCACCCTTGTCCTGGGTGTCCTGCACATAGCGTGCAGCCGCGGCTGCGAACTCCTCGGGCAGCTCGCCGCGCATCCTGCGCTCCAGCTCGGCGGCAGCATCGGGAAACGCCACGCGGTAGTCTTCGAGGCGCTGCTGCCACGCGGCTTCGGCGGCAGCGCCGCGCGTACGCGCATCCCAGCCCGCGTAGATATCGGCCGGAATATGAAACGGCGCATGTTCCCAGCCGAGCGCTGCGCGCGCCGCGCTGATCTCGCCGGCCCCGAGCGCGGCGCCGTGCACAGCCTCTGTTCCCTGCTTTTTGGGTGCGCCCTTGCCGATCACGGTGCGGCAGCAGATCAGGCTGGGACGCGAATCGGCCGCCCGCGCCGCGGCGATGGCCGCTGCCACTGCCTGCGGGTCGTGTCCGTCCACCGCGCGCACCACCTGCCAGCCGTAGGCTTCGAAACGCTTTGCGGTGTCGTCGGTGAACCAGCCCTCGACGTGGCCATCGATCGAGATGCCGTTGTCGTCGTAAATGGCGATCAGCTTGCCGAGCTTCAGCGTGCCTGCCAACGAACAGACCTCGTGCGAGATGCCCTCCATCAGACAACCATCGCCAACGAACACGTAGGTGTGGTGATCGATCAGCGCGTGGCCGTCGCGGTTGTAGTGTGCCGCCAGCATTTTCTCCGCCAGCGCCATCCCGACCGCGTTGCCAAGCCCCTGACCGAGCGGACCGGTCGTGGTCTCGACACCCACGGTCTCGCCGTACTCCGGGTGCCCCGGAGTGTGCGAGTGGAGCTGGCGGAAGGCTTCGAGCTCCTGCATCGGCAGGGCATAGCCGCTCAGGTGCAGCAGCGAGTAGAGCAACATCGAGGCATGGCCATTGGACAGCACGAAGCGGTCGCGGTTGAACCAGCCCGGATTGCCCGGGTTGTGCACCAGGAAGTCGTTCCACAGCACTTCGGCGATGTCGGCCATGCCCATCGGCGCTCCGGGGTGGCCGCTTTCCGCCTTCTGCACCGCATCCATGCTGAGAGCGCGGATCGCATTGGCAAGCTCGGTACGATTGGACATGAATATTTCCTCGAGGAATACGGTGCGGCTGCAAAGGGGCGCTATTGTCCACCAGCGCACCCTGTCAGGAAACCGCCCAGGGGCCGGTTTGGTAATCCAGCGGTCGATCTGCTATATCGAATAATTTTGATATATGGGATTTGTCCTGCTAGACTCGCCCGCCATGACTCAAGCCGCAGCCATTTTGCCACCCGAACGGGGTTTCGAACCCCTTGCCCAGCTGTGCAAGGCCGCCGGCGATCCGTTACGGCTCGAGATCCTGTGCTCGTTGCGCCGCGACTCCTATGGCGTCCTCGAACTGTGCCGTATTTTCGGGGTGCGCCAGCCCGCGATGAGCCATCACCTGAAAGTGCTGGCCGACGCCGGACTGGTGTGCCGGCGCCGCGAGGGCACCTCGATCTTCTACCACCGCGCGCATCGTGCCAGCTGCGAGGAACTCGATGCGCTCGCGCAATCGATCCATGTCTGTGCCGACCACATATGCCTCGGCGAATCGACCTTGCGCGGAGTGGCCCGGGTACAGTCCGAACGCGCCGCCAGCTCGCGCGAGTTCTTTGCCGTCAATTCGCGCAAATTCCGCGCCCAGCAGGAACTGATTGCACCGCGCGAACAGTACCAGCAGGCGATCGACGAATTGCTGGCCGAGGCACTGCCCGACCCGGCTGGCCTGGCGGTGGAACTCGGACCGGGCGAGGGCTGGCTGCTCACGGCACTGGCGGCCCGTTGCCGGCGTGTCATCGCGATCGACAATTCGCCGGCGATGCTCGAACAGGCGCGCAGTCACTGCGCGCAACAGCAGCTCGGCAATGTCGAACTGATGCTCGGCGACAACCGCGATGCACGAAGCCTGGCGCATGGCGCGGACCTCGCGGTCGTCAACATGGTTTTGCACCACACCGCCTCGCCCGCCGACGTGCTGAACGATATGGCTGCGACGCTGCGTCCGGGCGGCGTGCTGCTGCTGACGGATCTGTGCACCCACGACCAGTCCTGGGCGCGCGATGCCTGCGGCGATCTGTGGCTTGGTTTTGCCCCGGAGGATCTGTCGCGCTGGGCCCGTGATGCCGGGCTGGACGAGGGCGAGAGCGTCTATCTCGCGCTGCGCAACGGATTTCGCGTGCAACTGCGACTCTTTCAACAGCCCACTTGAGGTTCAAACAGGAATCAGCCATGAGCGAATATGCGATCTTCACCTCCGAATCCGTCTCCGAGGGACACCCCGACAAGATGGCCGACCAGATATCGGATGCCGTCCTGGACGCCATTCTCAAGGACGATCCGGATGCCCGGGTCGCGGTCGAGACACTGGTCAAGACCGGCATGGCCATCGTGGCCGGAGAGGTCACCACCAAGACCTACATAGAGCTCGAGGAACTGATCCGCCAGGTAATTCTCGACATCGGCTATAACAGCTCCGACCTGGGATTCGACGGCGCCTCCTGCGCGGTACTGAACGCGATCGGCAAGCAATCACCCGATATCGCCCAGGGTGTGAACGAGGACGAGAGCAAGCACAAGGAACAGGGTGCCGGCGACCAGGGTCTCATGTTCGGCTATGCCAGCAACGAGACCGACGTGCTGATGCCGGCGCCGATCACCTACGCGCACCGCCTGATGCGCCGCCAGGCCGAGCTGCGCAAGAAAGGCATCCTGTCGTGGCTCAGACCCGATGCCAAGAGCCAGGTCACGATCCGCTACGAGAACGGCAAGCCGGTGGCAGTCGACGCCGTCGTGATCTCGACCCAGCACAGCCCGACCATCGCCCATGCAGACCTGCGCGCGGCGGTGATCGACGAGATCATCCGCCCGGTGATCCCCGCCGAATGGCTGCACGCCGGTACCCGCTTCCACGTGAATCCCACCGGGCAATTCGTGATTGGCGGACCGCTCGGTGACTGCGGCCTCACCGGACGCAAGATCATCGTGGATACCTACGGCGGCATGGCGCGCCACGGCGGCGGCGCGTTCTCGGGCAAGGATCCCTCGAAAGTCGATCGCTCCGCGGCCTACGCGGGGCGCTACGTGGCCAAGAATCTCGTTGCCGCGGGCATCGCGGAGCGTTGCGAGATACAGGTTTCCTACGCGATCGGCGTGGCCGAACCCACCTCGATCTCGGTCAACACCTTTGGCACCGGCAAGCTGTCCGATTCACATATCTCCACCCTGATACAGGAACATTTCGATCTGCGTCCGCGCGGCATCGTCGCAATGCTCGACCTCAAGCGTCCGATCTATCGCGCTACCGCCACTTACGGTCATTTCGGCCGCGAAGACGGCGATTTCAGCTGGGAGCGCACCGACAAGGCTGCCGAACTGGCGAAGGCACTGTAAGCACCGCACACCGCCGTTGAAAACCATTTGCCGCGGCACCAGGGTGCCCGGCTTCAACCGAAAACAGGAATCCGAACATGAGCTCTGCAAAAAAAATCGCACCCGCGTTCAGCGACTACAAGGTGGCCGACATCGCCCTTGCCGGCTGGGGTCGGCGCGAGATCGGCATCGCCGAAACCGAAATGCCGGCCCTGATGGCGATCCGCGATCGCTACCGCAGCCACCAGCCACTCGCCGGAGCGCGCGTCCTGGGCTGTCTGCACATGACCATCCAGACCGCGGTGCTGATCGAGACCTTGATCGAACTCGGCGCCGAGGTTCGCTGGTCCTCGTGCAATATCTTTTCGACCCAGGATCACGCCGCCGCGGCGATCGCGGCCGCCGGAATTGCGGTGTACGCCTGGAAAGGCGAGACCGAAGAGGAGTACGAGTGGTGCATCGAGCAGACCATCCTGAAGGACGGCCAGCCATGGTCCGTCAACATGGTGCTCGATGACGGCGGCGATCTGACCGCGATTCTTCACCAGCGCTTCCCGCAACTGCTCGAACACGTGCACGGCATCACCGAGGAAACCACCACCGGCGTGCTGCGGCTCCAGGAAATGCTCGAAAAGGGCACTCTCAAGGTACCGGCGGTGAACGTCAACGACTCGGTCACCAAGTCGAAGAACGACAACAAGTACGGCTGCCGCCACAGCCTGAACGATGCCATCAAGCGCGGCACCGACCACCTGCTGTCCGGCAAGAAAGCGCTGGTCGTAGGCTACGGTGACGTGGGCAAGGGCTCGGCCCAGTCGCTGCGCCAGGAGGGCATGATCGTGAGGATCAGCGAGATCGACCCGATCTGCGCCATGCAGGCGTGCATGGACGGCTACGAGGTGGTGTCTCCGTACCTCGGCGGCAACAATGACGGCAGCGCCGCGCAGGTCGACAAGGCGCTGCTGGCGCAGATCGATCTGGTGGTCACCGCCACCGGCAACATGGATGTATGCGACCGCCATATGCTGGCGGCGCTGAAGAACGGTGCGGTGGTGTGCAACATCGGGCATTTCGATCACGAGATCGACACCGCGTTCATGCGCCGCGAATGGAAATGGGAAGAAGTGAAGCCGCAGGTGCACAAGATCCATCGCGCGCCGGACGACTACCTGTTGCTGCTTTCCGAGGGGCGCCTGGTGAATCTCGGCAACGCGACCGGGCATCCCTCGCGCATCATGGACGGTTCGTTCGCCAACCAGGTGCTGGCCCAGATGTATCTTTACGAGCGCCGCTTCGCCGAGCTCGAGCCGGAACTGCGCACCGCGGCATTGAGCATCGAAGTGCTGCCGAAACGGCTCGACGAGGAAGTGGCACGGCATATGGTGGCCGGTTTCGGTGGTGTGCTGACGCGCCTGCGTCCGGAGCAGGCCGACTACATCAAGGTGCCGGTGGACGGGCCGTACAAAAACGAACTCTACCGTTACTGAGTACGGAAACCCGCAACATGTCTGCCGCAAAACCACGCATCAGTTTCGAGTTTTTCCCGCCGAAGACCCCCGAAGGCATGGAAAAACTGCATACCGCACACCAGGAGCTCGGCGCGCTGGCGCCGGATTTTTACTCGGTGACCTACGGTGCCGGCGGCTCGACCCGCACCTATACCCACGCCGTGGTCACGGACCTGTCCGCCCGCGGCAGCGTCGTCGCACCGCACCTGTCATTCGGCGGGGATTCCGAGCAGACCATCGCGCAGTTGCTCGAAGCCTATCGCGCGCAGGGCATCACCCGGTTGGTGGCGCTGCGCGGCGACATGCCCTCCGGCATGGGCGGCATGTCGCAGATGGTTTTTGCGGCGCAACTGGTGCAGTTCGTGCGGCGCACCAGCGGCGATCACTTCGCTATCGAGGTCGCGGCCTATCCGGAAATGCACCCCCAGGCACGCGATTTTGCCAGCGACCTGCGCTTTCTGAAACGCAAGTTCGATGCCGGCGCCGACAGCGGTATCACCCAGTTCTTCTACAACGCCGACGCCTATTTCCATTTCCTCGAGGAATGCCGGCGGCTCGGGATAGAGCAACCGATATATCCGGGCATCATGCCGATCCTGAACTATCAGAATCTTGAGCGCTTCGCACGCAATTGCGGTGCCGAGATCCCGCGCTGGCTTCACTACCGTCTCGAATCACTGGCCGCCGACCCCCATGGCATGCAGGAATTCGCCGAGGAATTCGTGGCGGCACTGTGCCGGCGCCTGCTGGCGGGCGGTGCCCCGGGGCTGCATTTCTACACGATGAACCAGTCCGCACCGAGCATTGCCATCTGCCGCCGGGCCGGTATCGGCTGAATGGCTGTTCCGCGGCTCTACTGCGCCGCACCGCTGGCCGCAGGGCTGCCGGTCGAACTGCGCGACGAAGCGCTGCATTACGCACGCAACGTGTTGCGTCTCGAGACCGGCGCAACGCTCACGGTCTTCGACGGACTGGGGCACGAGTTCAGCGCCACGGTGGTGGCCGAGGGCAAGCGTTCGCTGACGCTGCAGCCGGAGGCTGCACTCGAAACGCTCGCCGATACGGGACTCGAGATCCATCTCGGAATCGGGCTCTCGCGTGGCGAACGCATGGACTGGGTGATCCAGAAAAGCACCGAGCTCGGCGTGCGCTCCATCACCCCCCTGCTGCTGGCGCGCTGCAATGCGCGCTTCGAGGAAAAGCGCGCCGACAATCGCATGCGTCACTGGAAACAGGTTGCGATCAGCGCCTGCGAACAATGCGGACGGGCGCGATTGCCGCTGATCGAACACCCCGCAACGCTCGAGCACTGGCTCGCGCAGCGCCCCGAACTCATGGGCCTGGTGCTGCACACACGCGACAGCCCGACGCTTGCCCTCGACCCACTCCCCGCCGCGGCGCGCCTGTTGATCGGTCCCGAGGGCGGCCTGGACAACGCGGAATTCTCCCACGCCATCGGCGCCGGTCTGCTTCCCTGGTCTCTCGGCCCGCGCGTGCTGCGCACCGAAACGGCACCGGTCGCGGCGCTGGCAATACTGCAATTTCTCTGGAGCCGGTGACAGGCGACGGTCAGTCCCCGGCAGCCCCGATGCCGGCGTGGCGCTCGAGATACTCGAGGTCCGGAATCGCGGCACGCTGGCCGTGAACCCGCACCTGCATCAGTTCGGCTGGCCCGCGCATCACGCCCTCCGCCTCCCGGACATCATCCGGCGTGAGTCGCAGCAGGTGCGGCACTCCCTGGCTGAGGATCGCGTAATAGCGCTCGGGCACGGCTTCTCCGACCGTGGCGAGAATCACGATCCGGCTGCCCGCGCCGGGATCCGGCCGCTGATCATTGTTCAGCGCCTCGAAGGAGATTACCGGTACCGCGGCGTGATGCCACTGGATGCGCCCGAGCAGCCAGTCCGGCGCACCGGCAGGCGGGTGCAGATCGCGACGCTTGATGATTTCGGCCACGACCACGCTCGGCACGATCAGCAGGCGGTCGCTCACCGGCAGCAGCAGCGCACTGAGATCGACCGCCGACAATCCATTGCTCATGTGGATCTGCCGAGAATCGTGGTGATGTGCTCCATCAGCACACTCTCCTGGTAGGGTTTGCCGAGATACAGGTCCGCGCCCAGCGCCAGCGCCCGCTCACGGTGCTTTTCCCCGGTACGCGAAGTGATCATGATGATCGGCAGGTGCCGCAACTGCTCGCTGAGGCGCACCTTGCTCAGCACCTCGAATCCATCCATGTGCGGCATCTCGATATCGAGCAGCATCAGGTCCGGCACCTCGTCGAGCAGCTTGGTCATCGCATCGGCACCATCCTTGGCGGAGACCACGCGCATGCCCTCTCGCTCGAGGATCCGGGTGGTGACCTTGCGTACCGTCACGGAATCGTCAACGACCATGATCAGGGGTGTCCGCGCGGTTTTTTCCTGCGGGGCGATCTGTGAGGTTTCGGCCTCGGCAAAGACGCCACGCGCGACATCGGCGCGCAGCATCGCGGGAATGTCGAGAATGAGCACCACGCTGCCATCGCCGAGAACCGTTGCGCCGCTCAGGCCCGGCACCGCGCCGAACTGCGGGCCGAGGCTCTTGACCACGATTTCACGCGCACCGACCAGGCGCTCGAGCGCGACCGCAAGCGTCTGGCCACCGCCACGAACCAGCACCACCGGAATGGTCGCACCGAGATTGGCGAGATCCATCTGCTCCCCGGGGTGCAGCAGGGAACCGAGGTAACGGACCTGGTAGCTCTGGCCCGCGTAGTGGAAAGGACTTGCATCGGGCCCGCTGTAGCGTTCGAGTTCATCGACCCGCATGCGCGCGACACCCTCCACCGTATTGAGCGGCAGGGCATAGACATCACTGCCGACCGCCACCATCAGCGCGCGGCTGACCGAGACCGTGAACGGCAAACGGATCAGGAACCGGGTACCTGCACCAGGCCTGGTCTGGATTTCCAGCGAGCCGCCCATCTGGCGAATTTCGCTGCTGACCACATCCATCCCCACGCCACGCCCCGATATCTGGGTTACACGGGTCGCCGTGCTGAACCCGCTGTGCAGAATGAACTGCAGTACCTCGTGATCGCCCAGATGCGAAGTGGCGCCCATGAGGCCACGCTCGATCGCCTTGGCGCGCACCCCCTCGAGATTCACACCCGCACCATCGTCGGCAACCGCAATCAGGACATCGCCGCCTTCGCGGGCAATATCGATCTGGATGAGTCCGGTTTCGTCCTTGCCGGCGGCGATGCGCAGCTCCCGCGCCTCGATGCCATGATCGACGGCATTGCGCAACATGTGTTCGAGCGGCGCGACCACGCGTTCGAGAATGCCGCGATCGAGCTCGCCGCTCAGGTTTCCGAGCTCGAGCTCGACGCGCTTGCCAAGCTCTCCTGCCACCTGTCGCACGACCCGCTTGAGACGCGGCAGAATGCTGGCGAACGGCACCATGCGCGAGCGCATCAGGCCTTCCTGCAGCTGGCTGTTGATGCGCGACTGCTGGATCAGAACGGTCTCGAGGTCGCGGGTTTTCTCGGCCAGGCTGCGCTTGATGTCGAGCAGATCGGAGGCGCTTTCGACCAGCGAGCGTGACAGTTGCTGGAGCTGCGAGTAGCGGTCCATTTCCAGCGGATCGAAACCGTCCAGCCCCGCACCCTCGGCGCGTTCACGCCGGAACAGCACCTGCGCCTCGGTGGCGATGTCGAGGCGACGCACCTGGTTCTGCAGCCGCTCGATGGTGCCCTGCATATCCTCGAACAGGTGACCGAGCTCGCTGACCTGCTCTTCGACACGGCCACGCGAAATGCTGGTCTCCCCGGCCAGATTCACCAGGTCTTCCAGCAACTGGGCCGAAACGCGAACCACTTCGTCGCGCGGCTTCGCCGCCGGCGATGAGGTAATGGCCGGCTGACGTGCCGCCGCTATCGCCGCCATCGCGGTCGCTCTCTCCGGCGGCGGGGCCACGGCCGGCGCAGTGGCTGGCGGCAGGGGCTCGAGTGCGCTGACTGAAGCCTCCGGCTCCGCGGGTGGCACCTCACGCGCGGGCTCCGGCAGCTCGACCGGCGCGTGCTCCGGATCCTCGATCGCGACGCTCTCCACGGGCAGGACCGGCCGCTCCTTGACCATATCCATGGTGCGCAGCAGCTGCTCGTGGAACTCCGCAACACGCTCGAAGAAGTTGTCTCCGAAACCTCCGAAATGCAGGTTTTCGTTGATCAGGAAGGTTTCGAAATTATGGCTCAGTTCACCCAGGTATTTGAGGCCCGCCATGCGCGCGCCGCCCTTGAGCGTGTGCAGGTATCGTTGCAGATTGTCGAAAGGCCCGCGATCGTCACGACCATGGCGCCATGCATCGATCGATTCGTCGATCGACACCATCAGCTCATCGGCCTCCTCGATGAAGATATCGAGCAGTTCGGTCTCCGCCTGCAGCAGATCGCGACCCACCCGGACACGCAGCAACTCCAGCCCTGCGTCGTCGCTCTGCG
>MTKY01052303.1_pt1 | contig 14120 bp, 11 predicted proteins | sample 1042731 | NCBI WGS metagenome assembly MTKY01 (sample SAMN06212206, study PRJNA360538) | anaerobic digester metagenome | biome: Wastewater treatment plant; material: sludge; isolation source: anaerobic digester fed with sludge from wastewater treatment plant | place: Denmark: WWTP Soeholt ... | reverse complement strand
GTCATGGTTGATTATCACCTGCATACGCCGCTTTGCCATCATGCCCTCGGCTCTCCGGCCGAGTATCTGGAGAAGGCCCGATGCATCGGGCTGCGCGAGATCGGCTTTGCCGACCACTATCCGCTCGGCCTGCTCGGGATGAAGCCGCAGTCCGAGGTAACGATGTCCCCCGGGGAGCTTGCCGGCTACATCAGCGAGATCAGGGCGCTGGGTGCAGGCGAAAAAGAGATCAAGGTAAAACTCGGGGTCGAGGTGGATTACCTGCCAGGCAAAGAGAAAGAGCTGGCCCGGCTGCTGGCCCGCGATCCCTTTGATTATGTGATCGGCTCGATTCACTTCATGGATGATTGGGATTTCACGCATCCCCTTCACGCTTCGCGATATGAGACCTCCGACCTGGGGCAGATTTACCGGCGCTACTTCGAGCTGCTCTGGCAGGCCTGCTCCAGCGGCCTTTTTGATATCATCGGCCATATAGACGTGGTCAAGAAGTTCGGCCACCGGCTTTCCGATGACGGGATGGAGCCCTATTGGCGGCGCACCGCCCGCATTTTGAAAGAGAACGGGCTCTGTTTTGAGCTGAACAGCTCCGGACGGGCGGCAGCGGCCGCCGAATTCTACCCGGGGCGGCGCCTGCTCGAGCTCTGCTGCCGCGAAGGTGTGCCGGTGACCCTGGGTTCGGATGCCCACGGGCCGGAGCAGGTCGGGCGCTATTTTGACGAAGCCCTGAAGCTGCTTCAGGATGTCGGTTACCGCGAGCTCGCTGTTTTTTCGGAGCGGCAGAGAAGCTTCATCCCGCTGAAAGAATAGGAGAGGCACTCACCGGTATTGGTTTGGGCCGACATGGTGGGTCGCCCCTACGGACCTGGCGAAGCATTGGAGCATAAAGGCAATTATTATTCAAAAAGTAGGGACTGCCCTTTTGGGACAGCCCCCCTGGGGTGAACTATGTTTATGCTTTCTTCCTGCGAGATTGAGACTGTCCGCGGCCGCTTCGTGCTTTTATTTCACGACGGCGGGATCTACCGGCTCTTTTTTCCCGGCACCGCCCCGCCGCAGCCTTGCCCGCAGCGCCCGCTGCCCTGGCCCGGCCTGGAGAAGGAGCTGCAGCGCTACCTGCAGGGGGAGCGGCCCGCGTGGGATGATTATCCCCTCGACATGAGCGGCTACCCGCAGTTTACCCGCGCCCTGCTTACCGCGGCGCGGCGGATCCCTTACGGGGAGACCCGCAGCTACCGCGAGGCCGCAGCGGCGGCAGGTTCGCCGCGCGCCTGGCGGGCCGCCGGGCAGGCGCTGAAAGCAAACCGCCATCCCCTGCTGGTCCCCTGCCACCGGGTCATCCGCAGCGACGGGCGTCCGGGCGGCTTCAGCGGCCCGCCGGGCTGGAAAGAAATGCTTTTGAAGCTGGAAAGCAGGACTTAGTTGAATCGGTGCCAGGCACCGATTCAACTAACTGCGTGGATCTGCTCCGGGCAGATTTACCTGAAATCATGGCTCCGCTTTGTTATAATAGAACAGGCAAGTTATTTTTGAAAATAAACGGGGAAGGTGGTCAACTTGGGGTTGAAGCAGAAGATCAAGCCGGGCCGGCTGCTCTTATTTATCGTAATCTGTTTTCTCATGGCGGTCTCGGCATACTTCGTTTCTCAGATTGCCTTAAGAACGGAAACAGGCAGGAAAATGATGGCCTGGATCGGCAAAGAAGATCTCGGGATCAAGCGCGGTCTTGATATAGCCGGCGGGCTTTACGTGCTCCTGGAGGCGGTGGAAACGGGCGACGCGGAGGTCGATGCCGACGCCATTGAGCGGACCGCTGCGGTCATTCGCATGCGGGTCGATGATCTGGGTGTGGCCGAGCCGGTGATCGTGCCGCAGGGCGAAAAACGGATCCGCATCGAGCTGCCCGATATAAAAAATCCGGAGAAGGCGCGCGAGATCATCGGGCGCACCGCCAGGCTTTCTTTTGTCGGTCCGGACGGCAAGGAGATCCTCACCGGCGCCAACCTGCGCCGCGTCCAGGCGATGAGGGATCCCAGCGGGCGTGAGCCCAACCCCTTTATCTCCCTGGAATTTGATGAAGAGGGCACCCGTCTTTTTGCCGAGGCCACGGGTAAGTTTCTCAAGCAGCCGATCGCCATTATCCTTGACGACGAGGCCATCTCCGTGCCCAACGTGCAGAACGTGATTACAGACGGCAAGGCCCGGATCACCGGCCAGTTTAGCTTCGAGGAGGCGGCCAACCTGGCCCTGCTGCTGCGCAGCGGTTCCCTGCCGGTGGAGCTGCGCGAGCTGGAGTCACGCCTTGTCGGGCCGACCCTCGGGGAGCAGACCATGAAAATCAGCATCTATGCCGCCGGCGTCGGCCTGGCCGCGGTGCTGCTCTACATGCTCCTCTATTATCGTTTTGCCGGTTTTATCTCCGGTGTCGCGCTGCTTTTCTACCTGACGCTGGTCCTGGGGACGCTGACACTGCTGCCGACGACCCTGACCCTGCCCGGCATGGCCGGCCTGATTCTCTCCATCGGCATGGCCGTGGATGCGAATGTGATCATCTTTGAGCGGATCAAGGACGAGCTGCGCTCCGGGCGCACCGTCCGCAGCGCCATGGAAGGCGGTTTCAAACATGCCTTCCGCACCATCCTGGACTCAAACGTGACCACGATTATCGCCACAATTGTTCTTTTTGCCCTGGCCAGCGGTCCGGTGCGCGGTTTTGCCGTGACCCTTTTCATCGGTGTTGTCTGCAGCATGTTTACCGCGGTGACGCTGACGCGTGCCCTGATGCGCCTCGCATTCCAGGCCGGGCTGATGCAAAGCGCTCGCTACGTGGGGGTGAAAACAGTATGATCAGCTTTGTCCGTAACCGGCGGATTCCTTATACCTTGTCGCTAATTTTTATCCTGGCCGGCGTGATTTCCCTGCTCCTTACCGGGCTGAACTTGGGGATTGATTTTGCCGGCGGGACCGTCTTTCATCTTAACTTGACTGCAGGCTTTACCCTTGCCGAAGTGGAGGAGGTGGCCGGCACCTTCCCCGAGCTGAAGAGCGCGGCGCTGCAGGTGGTCCAGGGGCGCGATCTGCAGGGCCGGGTTACCGCGGAAGGGGTGGTCATCAAGAGTTCTTATATTGAAGAAGGGCGCCGCAACACCATCCTGGCCGAATTCCGGGAGCGCTGGCCGTCGCTGGGACCGGAAGACCTGCGCGTGGAGAGCGTCGGCGGGGTGATCAGCGGTGAGCTGGCCCGCCAGGCCCTCATCGCCCTCGCCGTGGCCATCGCCGGGATGATCGCCTATATCACGATCCGCTTCGAGTTCAAGTTCGCCCTGGCCGCGATCACAGCGCTGCTGCATGATATATTTATCATTGTGGCCATATTTTCCATTTTGAAGATCGAGGTGAACAGTCCCTTTATCGCCGCTTTGTTGACCATATTCGGTTACTCGGTCAACGATACCATCGTCATCTTCGACCGGATCCGGGAAAATATCAAGCTGAAAAAGAAGGACGAGTATGCCGGGGTGGTGGATCAGAGCATCAGCCAGAGCCTCACCCGGACCCTGAATACCTCGCTGACCACGCTGCTGGTCCTAATAGCCCTTCTTGTTGGCTTCTACTACTTTATCGGCAGCTTCGATCTGATCGCTTTCGTGATCGCCCTGATTATAGGTGTGGTGGTGGGGACCTATTCATCGGTATTTATCGCCGCTCCCCTCTGGTTGGATCTGAAAGAGCTTGAGTTCAGGCGGGCCCGGCGCCGCCTGGCCTGAGCGATATTAACCGCGGGTGAGGCATGACTCGCCCGCGGTTCAGCAACAAGCTACCGCTATGATAGCGCATTGGTACTAAAGGAGTGAAGAAGATGGGTTCATTTTTGATTGTTCTCGCACTTCTTTTCAGCCTGCTGATAGCAATCGTCGCCGCGGCCAATCACCAGCCGGTCAATGTAAACTACCTTTTTGGAGAGGCGCAGATCCCCCTGATCGTTCTGATCATCGGGGCTGCTGCCGCCGGTGCCCTGGTGATGGGCCTGATCAGTTTCTACCGCGGAATCCGTACCGCTCTGCAGATGCGCGGCGGAAGAAAGCGGCAGGAAGAGCTGCAGTGGCGCTTGGACAGCCTGGAGCAGGAGAAAGCCTCTCTTGAGCAGGAGCTGGCGCAGCTGCAGGCGCCGCCAGAACCGGCAGATGAAGAAGAAGGAGGGGAAGCCTCCTAAAGATGAGCCTCTCTCAGAAACGCTGGGGTGAACCGTCTCCAGTGCGACCAGAAGAAGCCGCGGCCATGGCGGATGAGCTCGGTATCTTGCCCGCCGTGGCCCGAGTTATGCTAAACCGCGGGATTATAAGCGCCGGCGCTGCCCGCGCTTTTCTTTATCCCTCGCCGGAGCAGCTGCACTCTCCCTGGCTGATGAAGGGGATGGAGGGGGCGGTGGAGCGAATTTGCGCCGCCCTGGATAAAGGCGAGAAAATTGTTGTGCACGGGGACTACGACGCCGACGGGATCACCGCGGCGGCGCTCATGGTGGAGGCGCTGCGGCAGCTCGGCGCCTCGGCGGTCGACTTTTACCTGCCCAGCCGGTTCCGGGAAGGCTACGGGTTGCACCGGGAGGCACTGGAGCAGATTGCCGCCGCCGGCGCGGATCTTGTTATCACCGTTGATTGCGGGATCAATGCCGCCGCCGAAGCGGCCTGCGCCCGCGGCCTCGGCCTGGACCTGATTGTCACCGACCATCACCAGCCCCTTGCTGAGCTCGAGGGGGCTGCGGCGGTATTGAACCCCCTTCAGGAAGGCTGCCCCTACCCCTTCAAAGAGCTTTCCGGGGCGGGGATAGCCTTTAAACTGGCCGCCGCGCTGATGGAGCGGGCGGGCGCCCCTTTTCCGGCCGGACTGCTCGACCTGGCCGCCCTGGGGACTGTCGCCGACGTGGTGCCGCTTCTCGGCGAGAACCGGGTCCTGGTTGCCTGCGGGCTGGAGCAGCTGAAGCGCTCACCCCGGTTGGGGTTGCAGGCTCTGGCCGGCGCCGCCGGTCTGCAGCAGGAGCGGATCGACAGCTATGCGCTGGCTTTTATCCTGGCCCCACCTCTCAATGCCGCCGGCCGGCTCGGAGAGGCCGACCCGGCAATCAGCCTGCTCCTGGAGCGGGATGAGGCGGAGGCCGGCAGGCGGGCCCTGCTGCTGCACCAGGCCAACAGGCAGCGCCGCGATACCGAGATGCAGATCCTGCAGGAGGCCGAAGCGATGCTGGCCGCGGACCGCCGCGCCGCCGGGGAGACGGTGATCACCCTGGCCGGTGAAGGATGGCCTCACGGGGTCATCGGTATCGTGGCCTCGCGCCTGGTGGAGCGCTATTACCGCCCGGCAGTGCTCATCGGCGTGGAGGGCAGTGAGGGGCGCGGTTCGGCGCGCAGCATCCCCGGATTTGATATCACCGCCGCCCTGAGCAGCTGCGCGCCCCTGCTGGAGCGTTTCGGCGGGCATACCGGGGCGGCCGGTTTTACCATCGATCCCTCCAGGGTGGACGATTTAAGGGAAGGGCTGAACAGTTACGCCGCGCCGCGCCTGCAGGGAGAGAAGCTGCGCCCCTTGATCGAGCTGGATGCCGCCCTGGAGGCGCCTGAAATCGGTATCGACCTGGCCCGCCAGCTGAGGCTGCTGGAACCTTTCGGAACCGGCAATCCCACACCCCTGTTTTGCAGCGCCGGCTGGGAGCTTAGATCCTGGCGCCTCGTGGGAGGGGGCAAGGAACACCTTAAATTGAACCTGGTCCGCGATGAGCACAGGGCCGCCCCGATCTTCTTCTCGGCTGCGGCGCTGGAACCGTCCCTGGGCCGCAGCCGGCGGTTCGACCTGGCTTTTACCCTCCGGGAGGGGAGCTACCTCGACCGGCCGTCCCTCGATATGGTGTTGAAGGATCTGCGCAGCGGCGACAGCCGCACCTGCGGCCGGGTTGCCGTGATCGACCGGCGCGGCACAAGCAACCGCCGGGCCGCTCTGCAAGAGCTTTTAAGCGCCGGGGACGGCGAACCGGCCGTCATCTTTGCCGGCACGGAGCGCCGCATAGCCGCGCTGAAGCGTTTTCTGCCGGCGGAGCAGAGGCTTGCTTTTCTAAGCAGCGGGAGAGATAATGGTGACAGAAACTCGGCGCTGCTTGCGGAGTGCCGGCTGCTCGTGCTCTACGACCTGCCCCTGTCGGGGAAGCTGCTTGAACCCTTTTTCAAAAAATGTGCCGGTGACGCCGGTATACATATCTGGCTGCTTTACGGAGGCGCCGACCGGAAGCGCAACCGGCTGCTGCTGGATCTGAGCCTCCCGTCGCGCAGCGCTCTGAGCGAAATATACAGCGCCTGGTCCGAGGCGGCATCCGGGAGCGGCGGGGTTTCCTTTCCCGGATGCCTTCAGGAAAAATTAGCGCCGGGGGCCGGTGAAAAATTCTGGCGGCGCTGCTTGAAGATCTATACCGAAGCGGGGCTCTGCCGGGGCGGGGGGCCGTCTCCGCCGGATGATCCCCTCCGCCTGGAAAACTGTTTCGACTGTTCACCGGCCTTTCAGAGAGCACTGGAGCTGCGTGAAAGCTGTCACCGCTACCAGGAGATGCTTTTGAATGCTCCTCCCGAGGAGCTGGCGGCCTTCTGGGATGATCTGCTGAAAGGTTAGCGGTTACCCGGGCCGCATTATTGGCGGGCGGTTCGAAAGAAGGCGGCATAAACCGGTATCAAGAACGGCTGTAACAAGTTTCCAGCCGGTTAAAAACATTAAAGATCGGCAAGTGAAGAAGATGGCGGTAAAAGAGAGAAAACTGGGCGAGCTGAGAAAGCTGCTGGAGCGCCATTATCCCACGGACGATGATTGGACGCTGGTGGAGAAGGCCTATGATTTTGCTTACCGGGCTCATACCGGGCAGCGCCGCGAGTCGGGGGAATCCTTTATCACCCATCCCCTGGGAGTGGCCATGATCCTGGCGGATCTGGGCCTTGATCTGACCACGATCATAGCCGGCCTCCTGCATGACGTGGTCGAGGATACCGCGGTGACCCTGCAGGATATTATAGAAGCCTTCGGTGAAGAGACCGCCTCCCTAGTGGACGGGGTGACCAAGTTGAGCCGGCTTGATTTTGCCTCCAAGGAGGAGCAGCAGGCGGAAACCCTGCGGAAAATGTTTATCGCCATGGCCGAAGATATTCGCGTGGTCCTGATCAAGCTGGCCGACCGGACGCACAACCTGCGCACCCTGCGCTTTCTCAATACCCAGAAGCAGCAGGAGATAGCCAGAGAGACAATGGAGATCTATGCCCCGCTGGCGCATCGTCTCGGCATTTACAAGATCAAGTGGGAGCTTGAGGACAATGCCTTCCGCTACATGCAGCCTGCCGCCTATTACCAGCTCGCCGACAAGCTGGCCAAGAAGAGGCGGGAGCGGGAGCAGTTTATCAACCGGCTGATCGAGATACTTCAAAAAAGGCTCGAGGCGGTGGGGGTGACTGCGGAGATCCGGGGCCGCCCAAAGCACCTTTACAGCATCTACCATAAAATGAAGGAACAGGATAAAGATTTTAGCGAAATTTATGACCTTACCGCCATCCGCGTGATTGCCGATTCGGTGAAAGATTGCTACGGGGCCCTCGGGACGGTCCATGCCCTCTGGAAACCGATCCCGGGACGGTTCAAAGATTACATTGCCATGCCGAAGCCGAATATGTACCAGTCGCTGCATACGACCGTGGTGGTTGCCGAGAATGAACTGGTCGAGGTGCAGATCCGGACATGGGAGATGCACCGCACCGCCGAATACGGTATCGCCGCGCACTGGCGCTACAAGGAGAAGATTACCGACGAGCGCGAGTTCGATCAGAAACTGGCCTGGCTGCGCCAGCTGCTCGAATGGCAGCAGGATTACCGCGATGCGCGCGAATTCATCGAAAATCTGAAGATGGACCTCTTTGCCGACGAGGTATTTGTCTTTACACCGCGCGGCGACGTGATCGATCTTCCCGCAGGTTCCATCCCTCTTGATTTTGCCTACAAAATTCACACCGATATCGGGAACCGCTGCACCGGCTCACGGGTGAACGGCCGCCTGGTCCCGCTTGATTATGTCCTGAAAACAGGGGACATGGTCGAGATCATCACCGCCAAGCACGGTGCACCCAGCCGCGACTGGCTGAAGATAGTGAAGAGCGCCCAGGCCAAAAACAAGATCCGCAGCTGGTTCAAGCGGGAGCGGCGGGATGAGAATGTTGAAAAGGGGCGCGAGGCGCTGGAGCGCGATAACCGCCGCCTCGATATCGATCTGCGCCTGCTGCTGAAAAACGACCTGTTAGAAGAGGTGGCCAAAAAATTCAACATGCTTTCGGCCGATGATCTCTATGCCGCGGTCGGTTACGGGGGGATCACCCCGCAGCAGGTTATCGGGAGACTGCGCGAGGAGTACCGCCGCAAGTACGGCGTTAAAGAGGAGCCGCTGCCGGAGATCAAGCCGCGGCGGCGGCCACCCGGCTCCGCTCCCGGGGTGATCATCGAGGGAGTTGACAACCTTCTGGTGCGCATTGCCCGCTGCTGCAATCCCGTGCCGGGCGACGCCATTACCGGCCTGGTGACCCGCGGGCGGGGAGTTTCGATCCACCGCCGTGATTGCCCCAACCTGGTTCCGTTTCTCTCCTCCAGCGGCCGGCTGCTGGAGGCGGCCTGGGAGGAGCAGGTGGAACAAGCTTACCAGGTAGCGATAGAGGTGCAGGCAAGTGACCGGACCAATCTTTTGGCCGATGTCATGGCGGCGGTCAACGAGAGCAGGGTGCAGATCACCGCGGTAAACGGGCGCACCGATCCCGATCATACGGCAACGATTCACCTGACCATAAATGTCAAAGACCGTCTCCAGCTGGAGAAGATCATGAACCGGATCAAAAAGGTGAAGGATATTTACAGTGTGCGCCGCCATCTTTACGGAAAAACTTAGCTTACGGGAGGCGTGGTCCAGTGCGAGCGGTTGTGCAGCGGGTGGAAGAGGCCGGCGTGACGGTGGAGGGAGAGATGACCGGCAGTATCGGGACCGGCCTGGTTGTTTACCTGGGCGTGGGCCGGGGCGACAGCGCCGCCGATTGTGCCTACTTGCCGGGAAGATTGCCGGGCTGCGCATCTTTGAAGATGAAAGCGGCCTGATGAATCTCTCGCTCAAAGAAAGGGGCGGGGGGGTGCTCTGCATCTCCCAGTTTACCCTTTACGGCGACTGCCGCAAAGGACGGAGGCCCAGCTTTACTTCTGCCGCGCCTCCGGAAGAAGCGGCCCCGCTCTTTGAAGAATTTTGTGCACAGCTGCAGCAAAGGGGCCTTACTGTATCAACGGGCCGTTTTGGAGCGATGATGCGCATTGAGCAGGTCAACGACGGCCCCGTGACCATCCTCCTGGACAGCCGCAAAACCTTCTAGTTAGTAAACTGGTGCCAGGCACCGAGTTCACCAACTTGGCCGGCACCGCTGAAATTGTAATAATTGCCATGATCCGGACCGCCCCGGCTGGAGATAATAGATTTATCAGGACCAGTCTTGCAAAAAGGGGTGATCGGAATGGCCGGCCCGCTGAGCCGCTGGGTCAACAAGGTTTTTGCACGGCGCCGCAGCCGTGAGGAGCTGCCTGATTTTTTGGCCGAATATTTTGCCGGCGAGATCAGTGAGGATGAAGAGGTCGCCCGGGGCGAGGGACTTTCCCCCGCCGAGATGAGCCGGCTGCGGCGCGAATTTGAGGAGTAAGGGAGCGCTTGATTGACAGCCGGCGGCAACCGGTTTAGAATGATGATAATTTTTGGGAAGGAGAAAGGGAATTGCAGTATCAGGCTCCCCGGGGAACCAGGGATATATTGGCGGGAGAGGTAGAAAAGTGGCAGCATCTGGAAGAGACATTTAGAAAGTTAAGCTCTCTGTATGGTTACACTGAAATTCGCACGCCGCTGTTTGAGCAAACGGAGCTCTTTACCCGCAGTGTCGGCGAAGACAGCGATATCGTATCCAAAGAGATGTATACATTCAAGGATCGCAGCGGTCGCAGTTTGACCCTGCGGCCCGAAGGGACGGCGCCGGTAGCGCGGGCCTACCTGGAACATAACTTGAAAGACGGACCGCAGCCGGTCAAGCTTTATTATATCGGGCCGATGTTCCGTTACGACCGGCCGCAGGCGGGGCGCTACCGCCAGTTTCACCAGGTGGGGTTGGAGCTTTTCGGCGCCTCCGGGCCGGCCGCCGATGCCGAAATAATTTCCTTTTCTCTAAAATTTTTGCGCGCGCTCAATATTGGAGATTTTGTTCTGGAACTTAACAGCATCGGTTGCCCCGAATGCCGCCCGGCATACCGCGAAGAGCTTCTCGGATACCTGCGGCCGCTGGAAGAAGGGCTCTGCCCGGACTGCCGGCGCAGGTTTGAAGGCAACCCGCTGCGTGCTCTCGACTGTAAAGAAGAGAGATGCCGGGAGCTGGTGCGGCAGGCGCCGCAGATGACGGACCGTCTCTGCCCCGGATGCGAGGCTCACTTCCGGCAGCTCCGCGAGATCCTGGATCGGCTGCAGGTTCCTTACCTGCTCAATCCCCGTCTCGTCCGCGGCCTGGACTACTATAGCCGGACCGCCTTTGAGTTTGTTCCCCATAGCGCCAACGCGCAGGGTTCCCTGGGCGGCGGGGGGCGCTACGATTACCTGGTGGAATACTGCGGGGGTCCCCGGGTGCCCGGTGTCGGTGTGGCCTTCGGCGTGGAACGTCTCCTGGCGGCTGCGCCATCCGCCGCCGCGCCATTGTTCACGGCAGGAAAGCCGCCGCTTTATATCGCCGCCGCCGGGGAGGGGCTGGCCGCCGAGGCACTCAGCCTCGCCGAAGAGCTGCGCAGGCAAGGCGTGGCCGCGGAGGCCGAGCTGATGGAGCGCAGCCTGAAGGGGCAGATGAAGTATGCCGGGCGGAAAGGTTTTCAAACCGTGCTCATAATCGGCTCGCGTGAACTGGCTGAAGGGACCGTTACCCTGCGCCATATGGCCACCGGGGAGCAGGAAGAGCCGTCCCGGAAAGAGCTCCTTCAAAGGTTGCTGCCGGGAGATCCCTGCTCCGGAGAAGCGGGGCTTACGCCGCCCGGCGGTACCTCTTCCGGGTTTGCGCCAAAGGAGGAGCCGCCCGGCTGCGGGGAGCTGCGGGCGGCCGATGCCGGCAGAGAGGTTGCCCTGCACGGGTGGGTGCAGCGGCGCCGCGACCACGGTGGGCTCCTCTTTATCGACCTGCGCGACCGCACCGGCCCGGTCCAGCTCGTGTTCAACAGCGAGGGCGACCGCGAGCTTTTTGCCGCGGCCGAAACCCTGCGCAGCGAATACGTGATCGCGGTCCGGGGAGAAGTGGTCGGGCGCGATCCCGCCAACGTCAACCCCGCCCTGGAAACGGGAGAGATCGAGATCCGGGTCAGCTCTCTCGATATCCTCAACCAGGCGAAGACACCGCCTTTTTATATTGAAGACGGGCTCCATGCAGATGAGAACCTGCGCCTGCGCTACCGCTACCTCGACCTGCGCCGTCCGGAAAACTACCGCCGCCTGGCGCTGCGCCACCGGGCGGTGAAGCTGATCCGCGATTACCTCGACAGCCGCGGTTTTCTGGAGATCGAGACGCCGATGCTCACGCGCAGCACCCCGGAAGGGGCCCGCGACTACCTTGTGCCCAGCCGCACGAATCCCGGTTCATTCTATGCGCTGCCCCAATCGCCGCAGCTCTTCAAGCAGCTGCTCATGGCCGGCGGGGTGGAGCGCTACTTTCAGATCGCCCGCTGCTTCAGGGATGAGGACCTGCGCGCGGACCGCCAGCCGGAATTTACCCAGATCGATATTGAGGCCTCGTTCCTGGGGAGAGAGCGCCTTTTTGCGATCGTCGAAGGGATGATGACCTGCCTCTACGGCGATCTCCTGGGGCGCGAGCTCTCCCTGCCTTTCCCCAGGCTGCCCTACAGCGAGGCTATAGCCCGGTTCGGTTCGGACAAGCCGGACCTGCGCTTCGGGATGGAGCTGGTAGACTGCAGTGAGCCGGCCCGGGAGAGTGAATTCAAAATTTTCCGCGCCGCCCTGGAGGCAGGCGGGGCGGTCAAGGCCCTGCGGGTGCCGGGGAAGGGGGGCGCCAGCCGCAAGGAACTCGACGATCTGGTCGCCCTGGCCGTCGAATTCGGCGCCAGGGGGCTAGCCTGGCTGATCCGCGATGCAGAGGGCTGGCGCTCACCGATCGCCAAGTTCTTCAGCGCGGATCTCCTCGATAAGATCGGGGAGCAGACGGAGGCCGCTCCCGGCGATCTGATTCTTTTTGCCGCCGGCGATGCTGCGGCATGTTCCGGAGTTCTCGGCCGGCTGCGGCTGCACCTGGCCCCGGAAGAACTTTCCACGGAGCCGCACTTCCTCTGGGTGGTCGACTTTCCTCTATTTGAATACGATCCGGCAGAGAAACGGCTGAACTCGGCCCACCACCCCTTTACCTCCCCGCATGAAGAGGACCTCTCTCTGCTGGAGAAGGAGCCGCTGGCGGTGCGCTCGCAGGCCTACGACCTGGTCCTGAACGGGGTGGAGCTGGGCTCGGGGAGCAACCGGATCCACCGCCGCGAGACCCAGCTGCGTATTTTCAAGATGCTCGGCCTTTCGGAGGCGGAGGCGATGGAGAAGTTCTCATTTCTGCTGGAGGCTTTTGAATACGGGGCGCCGCCCCACGGCGGGATCGCCCTGGGGCTGGACCGGCTGGTGGCTCTCTTTACCGGGGACGAGTCCATCCGCCAGGTGATCGCTTTCCCCAAGACTGCCGCGGGAAGCTGCCTCCTGACCGGCGCGCCGGCCCCGGTGGCGCCGCAGCAACTGCAGGAGCTGGGTATTACCGTCAGATCCGCTTCAAAAGACGGCGGCCCAAACCGGTAAAGGCGCCGATCAGGTCGTGCATCACCCCGGAGCCGCGGGAGATCAGCAGGCCGGTGAGCAGGTAGTCGGCGTAGGGGCAGCGGATGAAACCATCCCCGGCCGGCGCCAGCAGCCCCCGGTTGGTCAGGTAGCAGATCAAAACTCCGATTACGGCGGCGAGCCAGCGCGCCGGCAGCCGCTGCAAAAGAGGGAGGCCCTGTCTGAGCGTTTCGGTGATGAATTCGACCGCTACCGCCAGGTAAAGCAGGGTTACAAGAGCGTCCGACACTGCGGCAATTCTCCTTTATGCAGATTACAGCAGGGAAAAAGATATTCTATTTATCTTATGCCCCCTGCATACTGGATGTTAGAGGTTGGAAGTGGGAAGTTGGATTTCTCCAGCCTCCGACTTCTAATTTCGGCCTCTTGCTTCTTGATTTCAGATATGCTATGATTCTAGTGCGCAAAGGCCCTGCTGTGTTCGTGTTTACCGATAAAGTTTTGAGCTAACACATGATTCCAGGGAGCCCGGGCTTTAGCTTGTGGCGTAGCAGCCTCCTCCGAGAGGACCTATAAAGCGGCTAAGAGGGCACCCACCTTTAGGGGGAACAGTTCAAAACCTAACGGTCCACGGCATAGCGGGGTTTTTTACGCATTAGAAAGAGAGGTGATAATTATGCCGCTGCCAGTATCACAGATTTATGATCAGATCAGCCGGGGCCTGCAGGAGGGGATTCACCCGGGAGATCTGCTCGAACTGCTCGATCAGCTCGACGATGAAGGTATGGAAAAGCTGCTGGAGCTTCTTTCCGATGCGGAAGCCGCCGCTCTGATCCAGGAGATGGAGCAGTTCGAACAGGTATCCCTTTTCCGGATCTTGAGCAGCGACCGCGCCTCGGCTATCCTCAAGGAGATGGCTTCCGACGACGCCGTGGACCTGCTCGGGGAGCTCTCTCCCGAAGAGACGGCGGAGCTGCTCCGGATGGTCGATGAAGATGCCGACGAATTCACCGGGCTGCTGAAGTATCCGGAGGAGAGCGCCGGGGGGATCATGACCACCGAGTTTATCTCTCTCCCCGCCGAGCTCCCCGTTGAAGAGGCCATCGCTCGACTGCGGGAAATCGCTCCCGAGGCGGAGACGATCTACTATGTCTTTGTTGTTGATGCCGAGAACCGTCTTACCGGCGTCCTCTCCCTGCGCGACCTGATTGCCGCTCCGGACGGCACCCCGCTGAAG
>MTKY01053043.1_pt1 | contig 14132 bp, 11 predicted proteins | sample 1042731 | NCBI WGS metagenome assembly MTKY01 (sample SAMN06212206, study PRJNA360538) | anaerobic digester metagenome | biome: Wastewater treatment plant; material: sludge; isolation source: anaerobic digester fed with sludge from wastewater treatment plant | place: Denmark: WWTP Soeholt ... | reverse complement strand
GCGCTCGCCGGTTTGCCGCCCGAGTATGCGCATGCGATGGCGTGGCCGCTGCTCGATGACGCCACCAGGGCCGTGCGCCTCGAAGCCACGCGCGTGCTGGCGCCGTTGCCGGATGCCCAGCTCTCGGCGGCGCAGCGCGCGCGCCGCGAACAGGCGTTGAAGGAATACATCGAGGCCCAACACGCGGCGGCGGACCTTGCCGGTGGACCGATGAACGTGGCCGCGCTGGAACTCGCGCGCGGGCGCCTCGACGAGGCCGAGAAATCCTATCGCGAGGCGTTGGTGCTGGAGCCCGCGCTGGTGCCGGCGTGGCTCAATCTGGCGGATCTCTACCGGGCGCGCGGAAACGAGGCGCAGGCCGGCGAGGCGATCGCCCGTGCGCTGGCAGTCGCGCCGGAAGCAGCCTCGGTACACCATGCGCTTGGCCTGCACCTGGTACGTGCCGGGCAGCAGGCGAGGGCGCTGGAGGAACTGGCGCGGGCGCAATCACTGGCGCCCGATGATGCCCGCTATGGTTATGTGCTGGCGGTCGCGCTGCACTCCGCGGGGCGTGGCAGCGAGGCGATCGATGTCGCACGCGAAGCGAGCCGGCGCAATCCCGTCGATGCGTCGCTGCTGCAGTTGCTGGCCTCGCTGTACCGCGACCAGGGAAAATTGCCGGAGGCTGGCGCCGCAATGCGCCAGCTCGGCGAACTGAACGCCGCGCTCGCGAAGTAGCGATGGCGCGTCGGCAGTGTTTTTTTGTTTGCGGCTTGCAATTTCCCGCGCTCGCGTCAATGATTGATGTGGACGTGTCACACAGGAGCAACAACACCCAGCCAGGCTATCCAGACATCAGTGCAATACCAGATCTTCTCCCATATCGATGAGGTTCCCAACCTATGCCGAAGAGATCCCAAGCACGACGCAAGGCCTACCAGCGACAAAACCACGAAGACAGGAGTTTCAGAGACAAGAAAACCCGAACCGGGCGACGACAGGACACGAACAGTGCAGTGGTTGTCGATCTGAACGCCCGAACCCACAACCTCTACACCGCCTACGCCGCCCCCCGAGTCCCGGTTCCGCTCGAAGCCCGCACACCCTCCCAGAAACGCTATATCTCCGCCATCCGCGAACACAACCTGACTTTCGGTATCGGCCCCGCCGGCACCGGCAAGAGCTATTGTGCCGGCGCGCTCGCGGCGCAAGCGCTCGAGGGAGGTCATGTGGACCGCATCATCCTGACGCGTCCCGCGGTGGAGGCCGGCGAGCAACTCGGTTTCCTGCCGGGTGACATCAACGAGAAGTTTTCACCCTACATCGATGCATTTCGCGACATTCTCAACGAGCGGCTTGGCGCCGGTACCGTCGATTATTGCCTGCGGCACGGGCGCATCGTGGCCTCACCGCTGGCCTATATGCGTGGCAAGACTTTCGATTCACGGACTTTCGTGGTGCTCGACGAGGCGCAGAACACCACGCCTGCGCAGATGAAGATGTTCCTCACGCGTATCGGCGAGGACAGCAAGGTGGTGGTCAACGGAGACATTCGCCAGAGCGATATCCGCGGCGCCAACGGGCTTGCCGACGCGGTCATGCGCCTCGGTGGCCTGTCCGGCGTGTATGTGCACCGTTTCGAGCGTGCGGACATCGTGCGCAGCGGACTGGTGCGTGAAATCATCGATCGCTACGAGCCCGAAGACTAGACTCCGCCTTCGTGCTCCGAGGATGGAACGCAGCGTGCCCGGGCGCACGCTGCGTCTCCCGGAAAAATCACCTCGGATCCGCCACCCTCGCTGCGCGCGATCATGAATAATCCCGGCTAATCGGTGTGCAGGTGCTGGTGCACGCGGAACACCAGTACGCTGGTCGGAATCATGATCAGCGTGGTCAGCACATACGGGTAATGAGGATCGAGCTGGTACAACGCCGTGCCGGCGATCGGACCGAGGATGAATCCCAGCGCCGGGATCGCAGTGACGATGCCCGCGGCGGCACCCTGCTCGCGCGCGCTTACGGCCAGTGAAGTGGCGGCGCTGAAGCCCGGACCGCACAGACCCATACCAAGGCCCATCATCGCCATGGCGATAAAGAACGCGGGCAGCGTCGCGCTCCAGATCAATCCGGCGAATGCGCACAACAACAGCGGCAAGCCGATGCGCAGCAAAATCATCGGTGCGAACTTGAGCTGCTGAACCAGGGCCACTTGTGCAAACAACGAGGCTGTTGCGGATACCATCATGGTGTAGCCATAAGTCTGTGCGGTGGCACGGGTGTCGAGCACCAGCGTGTCCTGGATGCGGAAGGCGAGCGTCTGCTGCACGATCGAAAAACCCGTGAACACGGCGAGACTCAGCGCAAGATAGGGCAGTATGCGGCGATCACGCATATGCAGCTTGCCGCTGTGGTGCGCCATCGGCGGGAGTGCGGCCCGGTCATTGAGCAGTCGTTGGACCAGCAATGCCGCGGCGGCAGTCGCGAGTGCGGCGAACACCAGTGGCAGCAGCAGGCTCAGAGCCGCCAAGGTGCCGGCAACAGCCGGGCCGAGTATCGAGCCGACATTGCTCGAGGCACTGAGCCGCCCCATGCCGGCGGCGCGTGTTTCAGGCGTGGTGATATCGGCGATGTACGCCGCGGTTCCGGGGGCGGTACCTGACATCATGGTCGACTGGATCATGCGGGTGCCGACGATCAGGCCATAGAGCAGCGTGCCACCCAGTACGCCGGCCATGCCGAGACCAAACAGGACGGCGAAAACCAGGGTGCCGATCGTGTACCCCCACAAGCCGATCAAGATCACTTGTTTGCGACCCGAGCGATCGCTCAGCCGGCCCCACATCCGGCTGCTGATGAAGAATACCAGCGAGGACAGCGAGATGATCGCGCCGATGGCAACCTCCTGAAGACCGATCTCGCGCCCCAGCGAGGGCAGGATCGCCATCACGATGCTTTGCCCCATGCCGTGCGCGAATACGCCGGCATAGGGGACCATATCGCGCAACCGGTTGCTGGCTCGTGCCCGTCTCATCGGCGGTCCTGCCAGCGAAACCACGCGAGTGCGCCGCGCAGATACCACAGCCGCAGGCTGGCCAGCGGAATTCCGGGTGCCGGGCCGCGCATGACCAGGGGAATATCGCCGGACGTGCATACGCCCGCGGCAAGCCGTGCCAGCAGGCGGCCGGTCCACGGCGCCGCCGCGACGCCGTTGCCATGATAAGCCAGCCCATAGAGCACGCTGCCAGCCGCGTCGAGCGCGCCTAGCGCCGGGGTGCCGTTGGCGGTCATGCACACGAAGCCACGCCAGTAGTGGCTGATCGGCACCTCGCGCCAGGCCGGGAACACCTCGCCCAGGCGCCGTGTCATCCAGGCGCGCATCCGCGCGGCGTCCGCGGGCGAACCGGTGGTATCGCCGCGCGCACCAAACAGGAATCGTCGGTCCGCGAGCAAGCGGTAGTAGAACAGCAGCCGTCGGGTATTCGAGCAGGGCATCTCGGTATGCCACTTCTGCTCGGTGAGTTCCTGCGGGCTCAACGGACGGGTGGTGATGATGTTGGAAATCACCGGCACGGTTCGCCCGGCCAGTCCCGGCACCAGTGGTTCCGGCGTGTAGCCATTGGTCGCGACGATCACCTTGCGGCAACTCACCGAGCCGTGCGCGGTGCGCAGCCGGTGGCGATTTCCTTCCCGATGCCAGTCGGTGACGGCGCTCGCTCCATGACATTCGGCGCCGTGGCGGGCGGCCGCGCGGGCGAGCCCACGCACCAGCGCCAGCGGATTGAGACCAAAGCCGGCACCCACGTGCAGGGCCCCGAACTGCTCGCTCGAATCGTGGACCGTGGCGGCGAATTCCTCGCGCCCGATGGTGCGGGCCGGAATTCCGAAACGGGTGCCGAGTGTGCGCGCGTAATCGCGCAACTCGGCCAGCCGGCCAGGAAGGTGGGCAACTTCGTACAGGCCATCACCCTGCGGAGAAAAATCGATGGCCTCGGTTTCGCCGAGTTCGCTTACCAGTTCGATGGCTTGCAATTGACTGCGCACGAATTCCAGTGTCGCGGCCTCGCCGTAGCGCTGGCCCATCTGTTCCAGCGACAGCGTGGACGGGTACAGGCAGCAGAATCCCCCGTTGCGTCCCGAGGCACCCCAGCCGGGCTCGCCGGCCTCGAGCACCCGCACGCTGAGCGCATGGTCGCGCGCGAGGTGCAGTGCCGCCGACAATCCGGTGAAGCCGCCACCGATGACCGCGACATCGCATTGCACGTCCTCGCGGAGCGGTGGCGCTTCTTTGGCGGGTGCGCACATAGCCTGCCAGCAGCTGGGAGCAGGGGTGTCGAAGTGGTACATCGCGGAGTGGTAAAGGGACACGGATCGATACCAGGTGCATGGCGCGAGGGAACGATGGTAACGGGACGATTGGCCTGCGGCACCAAAAGCGGCAGAATTGCCTTGGTATGGCTGGAGGCCAGGTCCGGAAATAACCATATGCGAGTTGGTTATTGGGCAGCGGGGATGCTTTTTTTATAATGCGGCGTACTCCGGATCATCGGTAATCTGCAATGGGCCTGACCGCCATCAAGGAAACGATCGTTGCCATGGACCTGGACCGCGTCAACCGGGAGCTTGCCGGGCGTTCGCCGCAGGACGTCGTGCGCTGGGCACTGGGACTCGGCATGCGCCCGTTCATGAGCACCAGCTTCGGCCCCAATTCCGCCGCCCTGCTGCACATGGTGAGCGAGATCGATCGCTCGGTGCCGGTGGTCTGGGTGGATACCGGCTACAACCTGCGCGATACCTATATCGTGGCGGAAAAGCTCATGACGACGCTGCCGCTGAACATGCAGATCTATACGCCGCGGATGACCGCGGAGCGCTGGAACAAGGTCTATGGCGGAGTACCGCTGGACGATCCGGAACTGCATGCGCAGTTCACCCGCGCGATCAAGCTCGAACCCTTCGAGCGGGCATTGGCCGAACTGCGCCCGGAGCTGTGGCTGAGCGGCATACGCCGCGGTGACACGGAGTTCCGCAGCACGCTGGATATCGTGTCATGGGATGCGCGGGGATTGTTGCGGGTGGCACCGATTTTCGACTGGAGCGACGAGGCCCTGGCCGCTTACGTCGACAGCCACGGTTTGCCGAGCTGCAAGCACTACTCGGATCCGACCAAGCCGCTCGACAATTCGGAGTGCGGAATCAACACCGGACTTTGATCCGGGCCGGCGGTTCAGCGCTTCCTTGCCGCGCGCGGTGGCTTGATGCGGATCACCTCGCGCTCGTTGATCTTGCCGCCGAGACGCGAGAAAAAATCCAGGGTGTGCATCTGCCAGCCGTATTTCTCGCGCAACGCGCGGTAGGCGGCATCGCGTTCCGGCCCCTCGCTCACCAGGCGCGCCTCGGCGTCGCTCCACTCGCCGAGCAGCTTGCCGCGCATATCGCAGGGCGCGACGCGAGCCTTCGAGGAGTTGCGCAGACGTTTGACCTTGCCCACGTTGCCGGCAGAAAAAACGTAGTAGCTGCCATTGCGCTCGGCGAACCAGACCGGTGTCGCCACGGATTCACCGTTCCTGCGGAAGGTCGCAAGATTGAGATAACGCGCGTTGTTCAGGGCTTTGATCATCGATGCGACTCCGCTCGCGGGAAGCGGCATGGTAAGCGAGCATGCCGCCCCGCACAATCAGCACCGCGAACGTTTACGGGAAGTCGGTATCGATCGGGTTGCCTGGACTGTTGCAGCCGGGGGAATCTTCAGCCCTGCCCCCAGCGGTGGCCCCAGTGACTGGTGCGCGCGCTCGTGGTGGGCAGATAGTTTTTCCAGTCGATCTGGACCCCGTCGAAACCGTATTCGAGGGCGAAGCCCGCCGGCGTTTCGACATAAATCGAAACCATGCGATCGTTGGTGTGACGTCCGAGGCCGGTGATCACGCGTACCTGTTCGGAGTGCACCCGGTCCATCATGCGCCCCAGCGTGTCGAGGTCCGGCACCTCGACCATCAGGTGCACCAGATCACCCGGGTGCGGGTTGCTGTCCTGGAACAGCGCCAGGCTGTGGTGGCGGGGATTGTTGCAGTGCAGGAAATGCAGACCCTGTCCCGGGTCCTGCGGATCGGGCGCAAAATGCAGGTGCATGTAATCGGTCTGGCCAAAGCCCATAGTCTCGGTAAAAAAGCCATGCGAGGCCTGCAGGTCCGGAGTTGCCGCGGCGAGGTGGCCGAGCCCCATGCAGCCGTGGTAGCCCGTCACGAAAGCGCTGACACCGACCGGCGAGATCAACGGCAGGTAATCGAGCTCCATGTGGTAGAAGATCTCGCACCGCAAGCCCCCGGGTGCGGTGAATGAAATCAGGTCGTGGACCTTGCGGGCGGCTGCGGTGGCCGGAGCGGCGCGTTCCCAGGCAATTCCGGCGGCATCGAGTTCAGCCATCGCATGCGACAACTCGCGGGCCCCGGCGACTTCCCATCCGGCGCACGCAAAGCGATCCTGCTTGCCGTGCTCGATGCGCATGCGGTAACAGTATTCATCCATCTTGAGATACAGCACGCCGTCTTCGGCAATCGACGGTGCCACCATCATGCCGAGCACGCGGGTCGCGAAATGCTTCCATTTCGCGAGGTCCGTGGACTCGATCACCACATAGCCAAGCGCTCTTGTATCGATCATAACGATTACCGTGGCGCCTGAAGCGTCACGTGCTCCTTGTGTTTGACGAGTTCCTCTCCGGCATCGGCAATATCGAGACGGAACCGACGGTACCATTGGTGCCGCATGTTCACCGGGCCATTACCATCGCACACTATCGGTTTGCCGTAAACGCTGCCCGTCAGGCAGGTGAATTCCGTGCTCTGGCAGAGCGCATGCCAGCTGCGCGCATAGCCATCGGGCAACGTCTCGGCGCTGCTCAGCCACCGGGTCTGTACGCGAGGAATAGCGCCCTTCGCGGTGCCGGATAGCCTTCGACGGTGAGTTCGGGGCGTTGCGGGTCGAGAAAATCCGCAAGCGACTCGAAGCGCATCCATGGCGTGGCGCGCTGCTCGTCGGGGCCGGTGGCACGTTCGTCGATCAGACGCGCAGCATGGAACCCGGCGCGCCGGAGCCAGCGCAGCATCGCGGGGGCAGACGGAATGAACCAGACATTGCGCATTTTCGCGTAGCGCTCCTCCGGTATCAGCACCTGCTGGGCATCGCCGGGGATGACCAGGGTCTCGAGTACCAGTTCACCGCCGGGGCGCAACGCCTCGAGCAGCTCCGCGAGGTGTTCCAGTGGTGCCCGCCGGTGGTAGATGACGCCCATGGAGAATACCGTGTCGAAACAGCCCATGCGCGGCGGCAGATCTTCGCCGCGCAGCGGCAACAGGACCGCGGGCGGAGTGGGCATCATGTAGTGGCGCAGTGCCTGGAACTGGGCGAGGAAACGCAGCGTTGGATCCACGCCCAGCACGAATCGCGCTCCGGCGCCGAGCATGCGCCAGATGTAGTAGCCGTTGCCGCAGCCCACATCGAGCACCACGCGGCCTGCGAGCGGCGCGATGTGATCCTGCAGGCGGCACCATTTGCGATCCGAGCGCCACTCGCTGTCGATGGTGACGCCGAACAGCGAGAACGGCCCCTTGCGCCATGGGTGCAGTGCCTGCAGCGCCGTCTCGAGCTGTGTACGTTGCGCGGCTGTCGCATCGCTCTCGAGCCCGATACGCACCACGTCCTGTGCGAGTTCGATGCGCGAGGGCCGCAGTTCGGGCAGGGCTGCGATGGCGGCCTCCCAGGCAGCGGCATCGCCGTGACGCGGCGCCGCGAGGCAGCGCTCGAGCAGCATGCACAGGGCCGGTCCCGCGCTGCCGAGCGGCGCCGAGCGAAGCACCTCGATATCGTCCGCGAGCTTCATTTCAGGGCCAGCAGAGACACAAAGTTCAGGCATTGCAGCCATACCGTGACCCGGCTGAAACCGGCTGCCGCGAGGCGGCGTCTGTGGGTGTCGAGAGTCTCCGGCAGCAGCACGTTCTCGAGTGCCGCGCGCTTCTGCGCGATCTCCAGTTCGCTGTAACCCCGCATGTGCTTGAAGCCATGATGCAGCGTCTGCAGCAGCTCCTGCTCGCGCGGGTCATCGAACGCGATTTTTTCCGACAGGACCAGGCAGCCACCGGGATCGAGCGCCTCGGCCAGGCGTCCGAGCAGGGGTTCCCTTGCCTGCGGTGGGATGAACTGGAGGGTGAAATTCATCGTGATCAGCGCGGCCTCGCCAAACTCGCACTGCAACAGGTCCGCGCAGCGTATATCCACCGGTATCGGGCAGGGATCCACCACCACGATGGCACGGCAGCGCTCGACCATTGCGGGCGAATTGTCGATACCGACGACCCGCGATCCGGCGGGTGCATGGTGGCGGATACTGAGCGTTGAAGCGCCAAGCGAGCAGCCGAGGTCGTAACAGATCCGGCCCGGGCGGGCGTACTCGCGGGTTGCGACGGCGATCATCTGCAGGGTGAGCGCGTAGCCTGGCACCGAGCGGGCAATCATGTCCGCGAACACCCCGGCAACCTCGGCGTCGAAATGAAATGCCCCGACCTGGTCGCGGGGCGCGGCATATACCGCGTCGCGCTCGGGTTGCGCGCTGGATTCCGTCATCGCATGTCTCCATCGGCTGGCACGCGCCCGATCACGCCCGGCGTCATCGATCGGGTCAATCGCAAGCCTGATGGGCAGGCGCATTATAGTCCCGATGCGTTACATTATCGTGATAGAGCGCGAGGCGAACATGAGCGGGAAAAAAGCCGATACCCTGAATCGAATCAAGACGGGCAGCTTCGAGCGTCGCCTGAGTCTCACCCGCATGGGTTTGCTGGCGGGAACACGCTACGTCGCCAGTTCGGCATCCACGATGTTCCTGCCGCGCGAGCAGCGCGAGGCGCGCCGTCGTGAAGCGCTCGGCGAGCAGGCGCGCTACCTGGTGGAGGAACTGGGCAAGCTCAAGGGCAGCGTGGTCAAGATCGGGCAGATGATGGCCCTGTATGGAGAGCATTTCCTGCCCGAGGAAGTGACCGCTGCGCTGCATACGCTCGAAGACCGGACCGTGGCACTCGAATGGCCGGTGATCCGGCGCGAGCTCGAGCGCGAAATCGGACGCCGGCGCATCGCCGAGCTCGAGATCGATCCGGTGCCGATCGGAGCGGCATCGCTTGGCCAGGTTCACCTGGCGCATCGCAAGCTCGACGGGAAGGCGCTGTGCCTGAAGATCCAGTACCCGGGCGTGGCGGCGGCGATCGATTCGGATATCGATGCGGTGGTCGGGCTGTTGCAGATTGGCAGGATGCTGGGCAGCAGCGAAGAATTCGGCGCGTGGCTCGACGAGGTGCGAGCCATGCTGCACCGCGAGGTCGATTACGTCCGCGAGGCGCGCAAGACGGCGCAGTTTCACGATCATCTGCGCCGTGACACCCGCTTCGTGGTTCCCGAGGTTCTGGCCGACTATTCGAGCGCGCATGTGCTCGCGACCAGCTTCGAGCATGGTTACAGCGTTACCAGCGCGGATGTCGAGGCGCTGCCGCTCGAGCGACGCAACGAACTCGGACGCGCGTTCCTGGAACTGTTCCTGCGCGAGATATTCGAGTGGCGTGAACTGCAGACCGATCCGAACTTCGGCAATTACCGGGTGCGTCCCGCCACCACCCGGCGCGGGCACGATCGGCTGGTGTTGCTCGATTTCGGCGCGGTCCAGGAATATCCGGACAGCTTTATCGATCCGCTCGCGGAGATGATCCGCGGGGCGTACCACGGCGACATCGAGCGCGTGATGCAGGGGGCGCTCGACCTGCGTTTCATGCAGCCGCACTTTCCGCAGGCGGTGCAGCGCTCGTTCGCGAAAGTCTGCGCGGGAGTGATCGAGCCGCTGGTCGGACACGCGGGCAATGTGCCGCGCGAGGCGCTCAGCGCCAGCGGTCAATACCGCTGGAAGCACAGTGATCTGCCGCGAAGGATTGCGCGGCAGGCCTCGCGCGCGGCATTCAGCACCTGGTTCCAGGTGCCGCCCAGCGAATTCGTGTTCCTGAACCGCAAGCTGATCGGTGTCTATACGTTCATCGCGGTACTGGGCGCGGAATTCAATGGCGCCGATATCATCGAGAAGTACCTGTAGCGCGGTTTGCCCGCTCTCAACCGCCGAGCGAGGCGCGCAGCCTGCGCACGCGGTCGAGCACCAGTTCGCGGTTGCGCGGACCCATGCGTATCAGCAATTTCTGGGTTTCCGGCAAGGCCTCGAGTGCGGGATCGGCGAACTTGTAGAACACGGACGGACGGACCAGTTCGATTTCCGCGTCCGGGGTGGGTGCCGCCAGCATCAGGTCGAGCCCGGCAAGCAACAGGCTGCGGACATTGCGATCGCCGTTGCCGAGTTCGCTGACCGCTTCCTGCAGCAGCGGTTCGTAGCGGTTGAACCAGCGCGCCAGTGCATCGGTATCGAGCTCTGCCGCTGCGTCGGCCAGCGCATCGTAGCGCGCGAAATTGGCCGGTGCGAGAAACCATTGGTCGCCACGTTGCTCCACCATCAGCTTGCCGGGAACCGCCGGCAACGGCAGTTTGTCGCGCAGCAGCTTGCCGTGCCCGAAGCCATCGGCCTGGATCGAGGCGCGGCGCAACAATTCATCCGCCTGCAGGCTTGGCTGCGCGATTGCGGGCAGGATGTCGGCGAGCGTGGCCCGTACCTCCGGATCGCTGTGCTCGAGTTCGGGCAGTGGCGGTGCACCCTCCGCAGCCTCTGTCGCCGCGCTCGGTGGCGGCGAATTGCCGGCGGCCTGCCTTGGCTCCAGGGTGGATATCGTGCCCGTAGCGGCCGGTGCATTGCTGATCTCTACCGCGGCCGGTTCGGGCGAACTCAGCAGCGCGCGCAGGGCGAGGCCAAGCGCGCCGATCACCAGGACGGCAATCACCAGAAACAGCAGGGGACGGCGACGCGAGGCGCTGCCGTCGTCATACGTTCCCAGTCGGTCGTCTTCGCGGGCTTTCATACGGGGATCCCTCGATTGAGGTTGCAGGCTAGCGCGCCCCCCGTGCAGGGTCAACCGATACGGGTTGGCGCGCGCCGCGGCTTTCGATTAATGTGCCCCACATTCCCGGGCACCGTTGCGGAGAGAAAGAGAAGATGAACTGCTGGTTGTTTGCGATTGCGCTGCCGAGTGCGCTGCTGACCCTCAATCTCTACCATCCGATGCTGCGCCACAAGTGGGGGCACATGCTCAGTTTTGTATTTGGCTGGCTGGTCGGCGAGTTGCTGCCGTTCGTGCTGGTGGTGCAGGTCCTGCTGGTGTTGCTGTTGCTGGCCAAGCACGATGTTCACGGCTTCGGCGATGCGCTGAGCGTCTGTGCCTTGCTGGCATCGTGGGCGGCCATGCTGGTGTATTTCGTGCGCTCCGGCAATGCCGCTGCAGTGATGGAAGCCGCCTTGCAGCGCGCGCTCGGGGTGGATTATCGCAGTCGTATCCGTCCCGGACTGAGCGCGCGGTTTCCGGTTTCGGTATTGCCGCAAAATCTGCTGCACCCGTTCCGGCTCGATCTGCCGGAGGTGCTGCGCATCCGGGACATCGTCTACGCCGAGGCCGAAGGCATGCGGCTGAAGCTCGATGTCTACCAGCATCGGGACAAGCCCGCCGATTGCCCGGTACTGTTGCAGGTTCATGGCGGGGGCTGGACCGAGAAAATGGGCAGCAAGAACGAGCAGGCCAGGCCGCTGATGAACCATATGGCAGCGCGCGGCTGGGTCTGCGTGAGCGTCGATTACCGCCTCAGCCCGACGTCGACATTCCCGGCGCATATCATCGATTGCAAGCAGGCGCTGGCGTGGGTCAAGGAGAATATTTCACGCTATGGCGGCAACCCCGATTTCATCGTCGCCACCGGCGGCTCGGCCGGGGGCCATCTGTGCTCGCTGCTCGCGCTGAGCGCCAACGATCCGCAGTTCCAGCCCGGTTTCGAACAGGCCGACACCAGTGTCCGTGGCTGCGTACCGTTCTACGGGGTCTATGACTTCACCAATCACCTGGGACTGAAGCCGAACCAGGTGCTGCTCGATGCCCTGGAGTCCTACATTCTCAAGACTTCCTATGCCGAATCGCCCGAGCTGTATCGCCAGTCCTCGCCGATATCCCGGGTGCATGCCGGGGCACCGCCGTTTCTGGTCATCCATGGTGACAAGGACAGCCTGTGCGCGGTGGCGGAAGCCCGTCGCTTTGCCGAGGTGCTGGGTGGCGTTTCGGGCCAGGCGGTCGGTTATGCCGAGATCGCCGGTGCGCAGCACGCATTCGATATTTTCCGCTCGTTGCGCAGTGAGTTGGTGATGTACGGCGTCGAGCGCTTCCTGGCGTTTCTGTACAGCCGCTATCTCGACGAGCAGGCCTGAAGCGCGGTCCGGAGGAGCGATCCTGCCGTCAGTTGCCCATGCCGGAGACAGCGGCAAGACGCAAGACGGTTGCTGCCTCGCTCGCGCGAGGTCTTGCAGTCTGCCCTCGCTCAGCCAGGAGCCTGGTGGAGTTCCCAGGCGCGGGCGAGTGCTTCGCCGATGCTCGCGCCGAGCGGCGCCAGCGCGGTGGCGTTCGCGGGCGGTTCGTCGCTGGCGAGCAGTTGGTCCAGCATCCGCACGATCCGTCGCACCAGCCAGAGCACTTCGCGGGTCGTGGCCTGGATCTCGATCAGGCTGGCGGCTGTCGCCGCGTCGCTGTCGCCAGACTCCAGCCAGGGTTCGAGCGCCTCGTTGCCAAGCCCCGATGACAGCGCGACCCACTGTACCTGTGCAATGAGATTCTGCAGGCTGCCCGCGAGACGATTTCCGCCGCAGTCATCCAGCACGCGGCGCAACCCGGAAATCGATTGCAGCAGCGCGGTCAGTGAGCGGTTGGCCTCGATCAGCTCCCGCGCCGAGGGCGGCTCTGGTCCGCTGTTTGCGGGTGCCGGCGCTGACCGGGAACCGAACAGCACGCGCGCTGCCGCCACGTAGTTTGCCTCGGCAAAAGTGCGGCGGTTCACACGCAGGAACGGCATGCAGTCGGTGAGTGTCGCCGTGGCGGGCAGCGCATCGGGGAAGCGCAACCCATGGACCATGTCGCTCAGCGAGATGATCAGCGCCGGCGCTTCGAGTTCGGCAATGGCGCTGCCGCGCGGGTAACCGGCGCCATCGGCGCGCTCGTGATGCTGCTCGAGCACCTGGGCCAGACGCTCCTGGTCGGGCGCAAACCGGCGCACGATGGCCGCACCGATCGGCACGTGACTCTGGATGGACTGCCAGTCCTCGGCGGAAATTCCGGATCTCCTGTCGGCCAGCGCCGGATCGATATGCAGCAGGCCGAGGTCGTGGAACAGTCCTGCCTGGAACACCAGGGCGAGGTCCTCGGGTTCGAAGTCGCGCTCGCTGGCGATCAGCGAGCCGAGCCAGGCCGAGAACAGCGCGCGATGGAACACGCGCGGCAATGTATGCTGCATCACGCCCAACTGCTGCAGCAGGGCAGGTTGCCAGTCGATCGCGTGGCACAGATGATGCACCCGACCCTCGAACCGGAAGTGCTCGTTGATCCGGCGCAGATCGGGCTCGGTGCCGGGAAACTCCAGGAAGATCCCGGCCAGGCGCGCGGCATCGGGGGGGCGGCGCAGGCGAAGTACCTCGTCGACCGGCCTGTTCAGGCGGTGACCGCGCATCTTCTCCGCCGCCAGTGCACCCAGCGGCGTTCCGCGGCGCAGCAGCACGATACCGAACTGGTTGATGACATCTTCGCTGGCAACCACCATCTGGTGGTGCACGCTGGTGTGGGCAAGATGCTCGAGATAGCGAGCGCAGTCGCAGACCGAGAAGTCGGTCAGGGGATCGTCGGGCGCGTTCAGCCGATCTGCCCCAGGCATTGTCGATAGGCGCGCACCGCGCGCTCGAAGCCGAGATGGAGCGCATCCACCGTGAACGCATGTCCGATGGATACCTCCAGCAAGCCCGGGACACGGGCAAAATCGGGCAGGTTCAGCAGGTTCAGATCGTGCCCCGCATTCAACCCGAGGCCTGCGTCGAGGGCGCTGTTGGCGGCGGCGATATAGGGTTCGAGAATTTTCCGTGGTGCTGCGCCGGCCGCGAAGGCCGCCGCATACGGGCCCGTGTACAACTCGATGCGATCGGCGCCGACTGCGCGCGCCAG
>MTKY01051891.1_pt1 | contig 14138 bp, 7 predicted proteins | sample 1042731 | NCBI WGS metagenome assembly MTKY01 (sample SAMN06212206, study PRJNA360538) | anaerobic digester metagenome | biome: Wastewater treatment plant; material: sludge; isolation source: anaerobic digester fed with sludge from wastewater treatment plant | place: Denmark: WWTP Soeholt ... | reverse complement strand
TGGAGCGCATCGTGCACACCCACCGAGTGCCCCAACCGGGCCACGTAGCCTGTAAGATCGACGCCCACGGGCGGCGTGATGTCGCCTTCAGCTGCACCAGCTTGCATGTTCAACCTCCTGGACAGGGGGAATCTTCGCAGAGTATAGGCCGATTCACGCCAACGCGAATCCACGCACGTCGCTGGGCGTGGATGAAGGCGTTCGCTTGTTCGATGCTCAAGTCTTCAAGGGCGCCGTGCTCACGACGCAGGACTACCTGATCGACGTGCGTTCCGTGGGCGCCGCCACGACGCTGCGCTTCAACATCCCGCCGCGCTGACCCGAATGGTGGGCGGCTCTCCCGACCCGTCCATCTGCTCCACCATGGGCAGACGTCGGCTCTGGAGAGCCAACCTACACCGAATCGGCACGCTGCACATCGAGCAGGGCAACGAGAAGGAGGTCCGCGCCAGCCAGAGGCCGGCTCAACGCTTCTGAGCGCGAGAGCCAGCCCACACCAGAAGACCCATGCCTCTCGAGTCATGTCACAGGCGGTGAACACTGCCACCGAGCTCGGCCTCCTCCTCGCCTACCCGCCTGTTCGCCTTCTCACCTATTCGCTCATTCACTGATTCTGTGATTCCCATACACCGCCACGATCCGCGCCCCGAAGTCTGCCATGCTCAGCCGCAGCACGTCGGGGCTCAACACCTCGACGGCGCCGCCCAGAGCTAGCAGCCGTGACCGCGCCTCTTCGATGGTCTCGAACGCCAGATCGAGCGAGAACCAGCCCTGCGCGTCGAGAGGTCCGGCGTGGGCCAGTGACTCAGGTGCCCGACCCGGGAGGTAGTACTGCAACCACTCGCGCGCGCCCGGCGCCACGCGCACCCGCACCCGGAACTGCTCACGCCGCTCAAGGTTCTCGGCGCACCACGCCTTCCAGAAGGCCTCGAGCGAGAAGCCGTCGGGACGCTCGAACGTGGCGCCGGTCTCGCGCACGTCGCGAAACTCGGTGAGCCGGCGTGCATTCACGCGGCCCTGCAGGGCGTACACGAGATACCAGATGCCCGCCTTCACCACCAAGCCATAGGGATCAACGGCGAGCGCAACGTCAACCGCAAAGAGCGGTCGGTAGGTGACCACGAGCTGGCGATCGCGCCAGACCGCCTGGTGCACCGCCTGCAGGTGCGGCGTCGGTCCCGCGGTCGCCTCCCAGCCCACCGCATCGAGGTAGAAGCGGTTCCGCACGTGTTCCTCGTCGCCCCGACGCGCGGCAGGCAGCGCCGCCGTCAGCTTGAGCAGCGCCGCGCGGAGCTCCTGCGTCAGCCCAAGCTCCGCCAGCGGTGTTGGGATGCTGAGCATGAACAACGCGCGCACCTCGCCCTCCGAGAGGCCCGTCAGGCTGGTGCGGTAGCGATCGACGAGGGCATACCCCCCATCGCGACCCTGTTCGGCATAGAGGGGCACGCCGGCCCGCTCCAGCGCCTCGATATCGCGGTAGATCGTGCGCTCCGAGACCTCCAATGCATCGGCGAGCGCTCGCGCCGAGAGCTTCCCCCGCGTCTGCAGTAGCATCAGTAACGATAACAAGCGATCTGCGCGCATGGTCACCTCCTGGTGCCCGTTCCTTGCGAGGCTGTGCCGGCTTGCGAGCCGCTCTTTCCGCCGCGCCCCCTCGCAAGGGAAGTCTCCCCCTCGCAGGGTTTCGCCGGCTTCCGAGCCGCCCCTGTGAGGGGTTCTGGTGGTGCGTTCCAACATGTCTATCCTACACCGAAATCCTGACACAGGATGTCAGATATTCTGGCGTATTCTGGTGTCGAAGCTGAGGTCACACCCAGCCCACATCCACAGGGAGGAACACCATGAACGAGATCGATGTTCGCATTGAGAGACTGCAACCGCTGCGCGCGGCGCGCTTCCACGCCTATGGCGAGGAGCCGGAGACCAAGGCCTGGGCGAAGCTCGTCGCGTGGGCGGAGCCAAGGGGCCTGCTCGACTGCAGCGAGGCGCACCGCATCTATGGCTTCAACAACCCGAACTCCACACCCGGTAGCCCGAATTACGGCTATGAGTACTGGATCACGGTCACCGAGGAGGAGACTGCCGGTGAGGCCGTCGAGATCGTGAGCTTCCCGGGAGGCCTTTACGCGGTCATGGCGTGCGTCGTGCGCGATCCGGGAAGTGACATCGGCAGCACTTGGCAGAAGCTCGTCGCGTGGCGAGAGCAGAGCCGTTATCGCGGGGCGCAGCACCAGTGGTTCGAGCGGCACCTCTACGTGGGTGTCCCCGGTCGAGAGTTTGACCTGGATCTCTATATGCCGATAGCGGAATAGGCCCTCCACCCAGCCCTCCCCTCGGCGTCTGCGCCGGGGGGAGGGAGCGGAGCAGAGGCTCTGATGTACACAGTCGGTTTCGTCTCGTCGCCATTCTGGGCTATAGTGAAGCAAGACAATCAGACACTACACCCACATCACTGCCCCAGAGACAGAGAGGAGATCCTCGTGGCAAAATACGCCAGCTTTCACTTCAGCCCGTTGAACAACCGCTCCATGCTGATGCCGCGCATTCCCAAGGGCACCAAGTTCGTGCCCGGTTTCAGGCCGCCTGCTGCCGCCGTCGAGACAGTCCCGATCGACCCCGCCCATCCCTATGACCAGCCCAACACGGGACTCTTCAAGAGGGAGGCAGACATGGGCACGCGCACGCGCGCCTATGCCATCTATGTGCCACGCGCCTTGCCGTCCAAAGCGCCTGCAGCCCTGATCTTCCCGGACAGCGGGGTGACGGCGGAGGCGTTCCTGGAGTCCGGGCACTGGAAGGCGCTTGCCGAGAAGCACCACGTGGCCCTGATCGTCCTCGAAAGCGAGGCCTGGGACCGCGAGGACATCTCATATGAGTTTGACTACGCGCAAAAGATCGTCGACCTCGAGTACCTGGGCCGCACCACCGTCGACATCTGCGAGGCCTTCATCTACCCGATGGGCTTCGGCGACGGTGCCTATGTGGCCACGGCCTTCGCCCTCACCTTCAGCGCCACCTACCCCGCCTTCGCCGCTGACGGCGACTGCGCCGTCGACCCCGAGCTGCTCGAGGTTCTGCGCGAGCTCCCCTCCGATGGCGTCGACACGCTGAGGAAGACCGATATCGCCCTCCCGGGCTTCATCGTGGACCGCACCGGCGAGGCCGGGCCGACCGCGGCCTATATGAAGGAGACCTTGCGTGCAAAGGAAGAGGACCTGTGCAACCGCTTTGCCCGCGTCTACCTGGAGCAACCGCGCCGGGGAGCCTACTACGTCAACGAGCAGCCGGTGGCCCAGGTCTGGCTCGCCGATGCGGCGAGCGTCGCCGGGATGAGCCGCGAGGCCCTCGATGAGGCGATGCTCATGTTCGTGATGCGCTTCGCCCGTTGGGGCGGGTTCGGCAACAATCACCTGCGCCCGCGCCGCAGCCTCGAAGAGGTGGGCGTCGAACGCGTACGCCAGACCGTCGATGGGCTCGACCGTTACTGGGATGTGTACGTTCCTTCGTGCTACCGGCCCGGCGATGGGAAGGTCTACCCCCTGGTCCTGGCGATCCACGGCTATTCGTGCAACTCCGAATACTTCCAGCAGACGAGCGACTGGCACAGGCTGGCTGAGGAGCGCGGATTCTTCGTCGTCTTCCCCTCGGCCTACCCGCGAGGCGGGATGCTTTCCCGTCTGCAGCTCCCCCGCTGGGCCTGCGGCGCTCTGGCTCGCGAGGGGGACGAGAGCGAGATCCCCTACTTCGAGGCCCTCCTGGCGTGGGCCACCGGCACCTACACCATCGATCCGGCGCGCATCTACGCCGTGGGGCACTCCAACGGCGGCGCGATGGTCCAGGACCTGGCGCGTATGATGCCCACACGTTTCGCCGCGTTCAGCCCCACCGGGGCGCTGGGTGCGATGCGCACCGGCACCGTCGAGCCGCTCCCCGACAGCGTTCAGCGCCCCGTCTGGTTTATGATCGGGGAGTATGACCTCTTCTCGGGGGACCTCGCCGAGGGGAACGTCGCCTGGGACACGCTGGCAGCCTACTGCGCGTGCAACGGGATGGCGATGCGGGCCGACAACTGGGTCGACAACGGTGCCTACCACACGCTTGTGATACGCGACGGGGCCGGCGCCCCGATGGTGCAGTTCACGGTGATGCGCGGCTGTCCACACACCTACACGGCGGAGATGGCACAGCTCACGTGGGATACCTTCCTGTGCCACTTCACGCGCGAGCCCGACGGCAGCGTAGCCTACCATGGATAATCCGCCTCTGCCCCCTCGCAGGGCTTCGCCAGCTTCCGAGCCGTCCCTGCGAGGGGGGCCGGGCAACCGGGCGCAAACACACGCTCGACGTCACCCTCCGCCCCAAGTGCCGGGCACTAAACTGCGATCCCGACTCAGTCTACCTCGCTGACCGCGCTGACGAGCGGCACGTACATTCGGAACGGCGAGAGCACAGCCACGCCGCCGGAGATGCCGGGCATATCCAGACGCTTCACGCTGTACTCGTCGAGGTTCACTACGTACAAATCAGCCGTGCCTTCGAAGAACCCGGGGTTGCCGATGTAGGCCTTGCCGCGAGCCACCGCGATCGTGTCCACGCCGAAGAGCTGGGTGCTCACGAAGCGCGGGTACTCGGCGGCGCTCTCTTCCACCAGCCGCACCTCACCCGGTGCCACGATCTCTATGACCGTGAGCGCGTGGGGCAGGCGGTTACCCTCCTGATCCACACCACCGTTCTGACTGAGGTAGGCCAGGGTCCCATCGGCACTGAAAGCGATGGACTGTGTCGATCGGGCCAGGTTCGTGATGACGGTCGTAAAGCTCAGGACACCCGGGGCCACGATGCGGCAGATCCCAACAGCGTACAACAGTTGGGGCTCCGGCCGGGTGTAGTTGCACGCATCGGCCATGAACACGGTCTGCCCGTCCGGCGCCACCGCGATATTGACGGGGCATACCCGGTTCGTTATCACGTCTGTGGTCCCCAGCGGGGAGATCGCCGCAGAACCCGGCGCGCCCGATCTGCCAACGAGCACCGGAGTGCCGTCCGTCGTCAGCATGTAACTGTATGACCCGGTTTGGGTGAGGACGCCCGAGGCATCGGGATAGAGAGCCTGCAGGTTGCCACCGTAATAGTCTGCTACGATCACGGTCCCGTCCGGCGCGATGTCGACGGTGCTGGCACAGGCGTTGGAAAGCGTCACGGTGTACGCCAGCGACCGCGAGGGAACGTCGATCACGCCAATGTAGGGTTGGTTGCCACCATCAGTGACCAGCGCCGTCCGCCCATCTCGCGTCACAGCGATGTCCTCGGCTAAGAACCCCAGCGTCACCGAGGTGACGATCGTCGGGCTCAGGCGGTCGGTGAAGTCCACAAAGTAAACCGTGGCATCTAGGAAGTTGGAGATCAGGGCCAGATTGCTATTCGGAACGACAACGATCTCGAAAAGCCCACCGCCCGGCGAACCCAGACCGCTGGTGATCACTGCGGGATAGATGATGTCAGTCGCGGTGTCGACCAGGCTGACGGTGCCGGTGGTGCCGACCGCGATGATCCAGTCGGTGAGCGGTGAGGGCGGCGCGGGGAAAGCCTGCACCGCGCGCGAGGGCGTGAACAGGGCGAACGCACCTAGGGCCACAAGAGCCAGTACCAGGACCACGGGCACCAGCGCGTACTTCCGGACGGAGACGAAGAACTCTTTCATAATGAACCTGCTTTCGATGTGCATGATAATAGAGGGGGCTCTTCCTACCCAAGCCCCTCGACGACCCGCCGCAGCGCCGTGCCGCCCTGCGACCACGCGCGCGCGGCGTTGCCCAGCTCATCACCCAGGCAGAAGTGGCGCACGCCCAGGTCGATGTAGTATTGCGCGTCCTCGGGCGACGCGATCTCGCAGCGCGGTTGCACGCCGTGCGCCAGCGCCACCTCAATCATATGCCGCTCCGCCGCCTTGAACTCCGCCACATGCTCCGAGCGGTTCCAGCCCATGCTCATCGAGTAGTCCGAGGGTCCGAACTGCACCATATCGACGCCGTCGACCGAGCAGATCTCCTCGATCGCGTCCAGTGCTTCGCGCTTCTCGATCATGAAGGCCAGGACCGTCTTGCGCACCATCGCCGCATAGTCCATCTGCGGACTGTAGGGCTGGTAGCCGATCCAGCGCCGGGTGGGATAGCCGAAGCGCCCGCCATCCTGGGGCGAATCGGGCCGGACCAGGTAAATCGACTCGCGCACCTCGTCCACGGACTTGTGGTCGGTGAACAGGATCGCCTGGAACCCCGACGCCATCGCCTTTTGCGCCACGTAGGCGCGGTTCTGGAAATCAACCTTGATCATCGTCGACATATTGGTCAACTCGGCGGCCCGGGCGATGTTCTCCAGGTCATAGTGCGTGAAGGGCGCATATTCCGCCACGAACTCCACGTAGTCGTAGGCGCCGGTCGATCCCACGATTTCAGTAATCACGGGCCAGGTGTTCTCGATCCGTGTCCCGATCGAGGGCAGGCCCTGCTCGAGTAACTCCCGCAGATGGTTGGTCTTCATTCGATATCTCCTCTAGTCGATAATCGCCGTCGTGCCCTCTTTGCGGGGCGCCGTCGCCTGCGGCTCGACAACATAGCCCAATCAGCGATTCAACCCCAGCGCGCCCTCCAGCGCCGTGCGCTGCCCCGCAAGCCGCCGGTCACGGTCGCGCACGAAGCGCTCGATCCCCTCCAATACCCACGCCGGCGACAGGCGTGCCTCGTCGATGAGCTCGTCGAGCGCCCCACCCTTGCGCCAGCGGTCATCCCAATCCGCCGAGAGCGCATAGGCCTCAGCCATCTTGTTATAGAGCCAGCTATGCATCAGCCGCCGCGCCTGCGTCGTGATGACGGTGGAGTCAATGCGATCCGCCGCCGAGAGCACCTCCATACGATAGGCCTCCGGCTGCAGCTCAAAGAGCTGCGGGCTCGTCGCGCATACGACCTTGACGTTGAGCCCCCGCGCGTCGAGCTCCGGCAGCACCGCAAGCATCGAGACCATCGCGCTCGTCCCCTGCACGATCACGGTGCCGCCGCGCGGCTCGCCTTCGCGATAGTCGCGCATGACGTACGCTCCACGCGCCGCCTCAAAGTGCGACGGGATGCCCAGCGCTTCGCGATCCGGCACCGCGATGGGTGGACGCGTGAGGTGCAACGCCACGATCGGCACGTCCTGCGCCAGCCCTGCCGCGATCATCACCGGCACCTCATTGTGCTCCCACGGGTGCAGGTTGATGACCTGGCCCTCGGGGAAGAGGTCCGTCACCCCCGGCGCGAAGATGCCGAAGTGCGTGCGGCTGTCGTCCGCCGTCTCGGGGCCGGAGTGACCCGCGACCCACAACACCTTCCCCGTGCGCCACTGGCAGTCCTGTGCCAACTGGCTGAACAGTCGCATCATGCCGTACTTGAGGTATGAGAACGACCCATAGGTCGACATCGCGCCCCAGAAACCGTCGAAGGCCGTGTCGGGGTCGGTCGACAGGTTCACGGTAGCGAGGCCAGCCATAATCCCCGCATTGGCAAACTCGGTGATCTCCTGGGGAAGGAGCACGCCCTCGGGGTTCGTGTCGCGATCGAACCAGCCGTAACCCTTCACCTCGCCATAGTCCAGCGCGAAGCCATTCACCTGCGTCGAAGCGGCGAGGTCCGCCGAGGCCGCCAGGAAGACCGGACGTCCGTACTCCTTGCGCCCGAATGCGTTGGCCCAGGCGCCCCACCGGGCCAGCCCGGTGCGATTGGCGACGACCGTGCCGGGCTTCACGAACAGGTCCTCCGGGTACCGGCGGTAGTCGAGCAGCCGGGCGTCCGCGAACGGATTGCCCCTGCGGTCCAGCCGGTAGGAGGGAATCTCCTCCGGGACGCTCTCGCCGATCTCGACGAGCCGGTCTGCCAGATAGTCCACGAGCGCCTGGTCGCGGTGCAACACCTCGATCACGGCCTGCAGGTTCGCCCGGAACTCCTCGCGGATGGCGTCCTCATCATCCGGCGCGCAGCTTCCGAAGTTGGCGAACGTGACGCCATAGCGCTCCGCGAACTCGCGCTTGGTCTCCCAGAACGCCTCGCAGTCCATCGCGTGCGGCGTGCCGTGCGAGGCCGCGTCGACCTTCCCGTAGCCACGGCCCTTGCGCGTCTGCACCCAGGCGACGCTCGGGACGCCCTCGGGATTCTCGCCCCAGAGCATAGATAGCAGCGTCCGCGCCACCGGCTCCCAGGCACTCCCCTCCGGCGTACCGAACACCCGCCAGCCATGGGAGCCGAACCAGTCGGTCGGCGTGCCATAGACCACGCTGCTCACCGCGTGGGCGTCGATGCCGAAGTCGTTCCAGTCCACCAGATAGTAAAGGTTATCGAGCCCCAGACCCCAGGCCGAGTTGAGCGTCTCGTGCGTGGCGCCCGGCGTGAGCCCGCCCTCGCCTTCGAGGATGAAGACCCTCACGCCCTCGGCGCCAGCGCGCTTGAGCGCGAGCGCCTCACCTGCGGCGGCGGGGCTGCCGTGGCCCGAAGGGCCCGTGTTGAACTTGAGGAAAAGCGTCTTGCCCTCCATCTCGGCGTGACCCGAGAGCCCGCCCAGCCGCCGGAACCCGAGCAGGTCCTCCCACACGAGCATCCGCTCGGGGGCCTTGGGGACAGCGTAGCGGGAGTCGCCCGTCCGGGCCAGCTTCACGCGCAGCGCCTCGTTGAACACCGCCAGCGTGCAATAGACCAGGGGAATCGCGTGCCCGGCCCCCAGAATGAAGCGGTCGCCAAAGCGCTTCTCGGGATGGCGGATGTCCCAGCGCATCGCACCGCTCAGGAGCGTCGTGAGCAGCACGTGCACCTTCGAGCGCGACCCACCCGGATGCCCACTCTGGCGGTAGTTGAGTACGATGTCAATGAGCTGGTCGATCAGGTCCTTCGTCTTCTCCCAATAGGCGAACGCCGGCGCCAACTCGGCCATGCGCTTCTCGACGCGCTCGTCAGTGGTTGGGGTCATAGATCGCGCTCCTTTCCGGTCCACTCTGCTGCTGGTTATAGGCTGGTTATAGCATGACTCCGTCTCTGTGCCAACGGGAACAAGGAGCGTCTCGCTTTCTCTCGGACCGTGCCGTTCGGACCGCGGGCGTCCCGCCCGTATGTAGGCCGGGTCTCCAGACCCGGCCACTAGTCCAGACGCAGGTCGGCTCTGGGGAGCCGACCCACATCGACGCGCGGCCTGGAGGACGAGGCGATCATGGAGCGGCTGCTGGTGCTGAACAGGAAGTCGGACCGCCCGCTCTCGGACCGTGCCGCTCAGAAGCGGGGGCGTCTCGCCCGCTCCGGGCACCCACATGTAGGTCGGCTCTGGGGAGCCGACCTACATCAACGCACAGCACGGAATGTGCGCCACATCCCCAGCCGGGAGACCTTCTCATCCACAAGCAGCCTGACAACGCAGCCCCCTCCCCCTGTCAGAGCGGGGAGGGGTGCCTGATCCGGGTTCAGCGCAATCTTCAGGGTAGCGCGCGCCGCCTGCGGGAGAGGCGCGCCAGGAGGACGCCCGCGCCGGCCACAACCACAGGCAACAGCAGCACCCCGGCACGCCCGCCCACGCCCACAACACCAACTGCTGTCGGCGCCATATAGGGCACCGTGGCCGTCGCCTCGGCGGAAAGGACGCCCTCGACGCTGGCCTGTGCCGTGTTGGTCACCGATTTCCCTGCCCCCAGGTCGTCCGACGTGACAGTATCCGTCGCCGTGCAGACGATGCTCTCACCCGGATCGAGGAAATCGTCCCCATCGCCCACCGAACTTACCGCCGGGCAGGTTACGGTCGTGCGGTCGTCCACCAGCGTCACCGGCCCCTGCAACGGGGCGTACCCGGTGTTGGTGATGGTATAGCTGTAGGTTAACGGATCGCCCACATAGGTGTAGGACATCTCGCCGGCGGCCTTGGACAGGCTCAGGCCCGTGGTGGCATAGGTGGCGCTGTCGCTGACCTGACCGGTCTCGTTGCTGCTGACCGTGGCCGTGTTCACAAGCGAACCAGACTGCGCCGTGACGGGCCCCACGACGCACGTGGCGATGTGTCCCTCATCGGCATCCGCCGGCGGCAGCTTCGACGCTGCAGCAGCCAGGCGGTCGCCGTTGCCATCGACCCACTCGCACGTATCAACGGCGGGGACGAGCGGGTCAACGATGGTTAGCCCGGTCAGGTCAGTATCGCCCGTGTTTTCGATGACGAACCGGTAATAGACCGCCCCATCGGCCGGAGTAGCGACGAAGGCATGCCACGGCCCGTCGGCACTCAACGCGATCTGCTTGGCAAACGCAAGCCCTGGTTGCGGCCCCCGCACATAGAGCGGGGCGCTCCCCGTTTCGGTACCCCCGGTGACGTCAGCGGTGACCGCCGTGGTCGTGTTCGTGTAGGTGCCCGAGAGCGGCGCCGTGACGCGCAGTTGCACGGTACACGTTCCGCCGGCGGGGATCGTGCCGCGGCTGAAGCTGATCGCGGACGGTCCAGCAGGCACGAAGATGGGCGAGCCGCACCCCTCCATGGTCGGATTGGGTGGCGACGCCACCGCCATCACGCCGGGCAAGGTGGGGAACATGTCCATGAAACTGACGCCCGTGAGCGCTACGTCTGCATTCGGGTTCTCGATGATGAACGTCATCGTCACGGCTTCGCCCGCCATCATCGTGTCGGGGACAAAGCTCTTGACGATCGTGGGCGGCAGGATTGCGGTGAGCGTAGCGCTGGCGAGGCCACTCGCGCTCGAGTTGGTACCGGTCTGCGCCGTGGAGATGAAGCTGCTCACGTTGGGGTGCGGTCCCGCGGTGGTCGGTATGACATTCACGTGCACCGTGCACGAGTCGTCAGCCGGGATTGTTCCACCTGAGAAGGAAAGCATGGTGTCCCCCGCAGTGGGATTCCATACAGGCCTCCCGCTGCAGGTCGTGCTGGCTTGCGGGGGATCGGCAACCTCCACGCCAGCGGGCAGCGCGTCCGAGAAGGCTGCGCCCATCAACGGCAAGGGGTTCGGGTTCGAGAGCACGAAAGTAAGCGTCGAGGTGCCACCGACCGCGACCGCATCCGGCGAGAAGGATTTGGTGAGCGTCGGGTCGGCGGGCGCAGCACAGCCGGTGATTCGCACGTTGTCGATATAGAGCGTGGAGCGCGAGATACCACCACTAATCTGAGCCCCGACAAAGATGATCCGGAAATACACGGTATCGCTCGCCTGGCTCATCGTGTCAGCCTGAATCCCATCGATGACCCAGGTATCCTTGTCCTTGGGCCAAACGGCGGAAGCCACCTGTGACCAGTTGAAACGGTCGGTGCTGAAGAGGACGTACCAACGGCCTATGTTGGACCAGTTATCGCGCACGTTGAAGGAGGCCTGCAGCCCGTAGCCACCGTACGCCGCCGCGCCGGAGACCTGGAACTCGAAGGCCGAAAATGTCGAGCCGGTCGGGGTGCCGCTCTCCGGCCATCCGCCGCGGATGCCCCAGGAGTTGCCGCTGCTGCCGGTCACAGACGGCGGGAGCCAGCCAGTGGGGTAGACGGTGGTCGAGGCGATCCCCGAGGCGCTGGGCGTCGTCTCGCCGGGTCTGTAGACGCCCCGGGCACTCGTCACGCCCGCCGCGAGTGTCGAAGCGGCGAAGGGTCCGTTCTGAGTGCTCGTGCTGGCGGTGGCGTTCTCAAAGCTCCAGACCGCCACATCGACCGGCAGCGGACACATGATGGGCGGCGCAGGCGGCGGGGGCTCATCCGAGACGGTCAGCGTCGCGCTAGCGAAGCTCCCCGTGTCGACATTGTCCACGAAGAGGTGCCCCGAAGTGTTGGTGAAGGTGCCGGTCGTGGGTGCCGTCACGTTCACACCGATGGCGCAGGTGCTGCCAGCGCCCACGGTGATGCCCGTGACGTCAATCGCGGACGATCCGGCAGACGCACTCACGGACGGGGTGCCGCAGCCCGAGGTCGTAACATCCGGCGGGTTCGCGATCGTCATCGTTGCAGGGTTGGTCGGCAGCACGTCCGAGAAGGAGACGTCGCCCACCGCAACCGCATTGGGGTTCGCGACCGTGAAGGTCAACCGCGAAATGCCGCCGGCGGTTGTGGTAGTGGGTGAAAAGGCCTTCGCGAGCGTCAGGGCGGCCGGATCGATCACGGCTGCGATGCGACTGCTGCCAGAAAAGTCAGCGTTGTAGTGGAAGCTGCTCCCCGACAAGTCGTAGATAAGGGCGTTGAGCGGCTGCGAGGTGCCTCCACCCCCGATGATGGTCACGTTGTAGGTGACCGAGATAAGCCCGCCGTACTTGCCGGTTGCCAAACAGGAGAGGTAGTTGGGCGAGTTGGGGTCCGCATCCCACAGGCAACCATCGGCATACAGCTTGGTCGGGGCCAAGGGATCGGTTCCCGCATCGGCGGTGAAGGTCGTACTCACGCTGTTGATGCGGAAGATCGCGTTCGCGAAGTTCACGAACAGCTCGAGCTGTTCGTGGCCGTTCGTCGTCGAGTAAACGTCCAGGCGAATGTCGTAGGTATTGCCCACAACCACCGCGAACCCTCCACCCGCCGGCACCGGCACGCCATCGACGGCCAGGCCCATGATGCCGTTCCGATTCCGCGAGGTCAGAGGCGCCACAACGATCTCGCGCGGTCTGGGGGTAGACGTGATCAGTGTATTCTCGACCGTGACGTCGACGTGATAGCGGCGCGCCTGGTCGTAGGCAGCCGGCGTCCGCGTGATCGAGACCTCATAATAGAAGTCGTGGCATGCGCCTGCCGCGAGCGTGTCCAGCGTGTAGCTCGAGAGCGAGCCCGAGCGCAGGTTGATGATGGGATCGAAGACATTGCCGTCGTCCCAGGCAAAGGTCGCCTCGACATCCCGCACGGCCTCCGTGCCGGTGTTGCAGACGCGCACGCCCACGGGGAAGGTGTTGGGGCCTACCGAGACGTCACTCGAGTCCAGGCCGACCACGTTCCAGGTCAACGGTGTAGCGGTCAGCTCAGGAGCCGCAGCGATCGTTTGCGGCAGTCCCACCAGGCCTAAAACAGCAGCAAGGACCACCATCCCGTGAAGGGCAAGGCGACACCAACCACACAGTATCAAACGACGTTCCATCTCAGACCTCCAGCAGCAAGCCGTTCAGTATAAGGGCCTTCACCTAACACACCATTATCAGCGCAATCAGCGATTCAGGCCTTGGAGTGCCCCTTGCGCAGGGCCTTGCGGATGGCGCGGGCGAGGTCGGCTTCGTCGAAGGGTTTGGAGAGCACCTGGGCGAACCCGACAGCCAGCAGGTCGTCCTCGCGATCCGGCGTGTAGCCGGTCACGGCCAGCCCCGGGAGCTGTGGTCTCCGGCTGCGCAGCGCCTGCATCAGAGCCTTGCCCCCCATCACCGGCATCACCAGGTCGGTGATGACCAGGGCGATGCTGGAATCATCCCCATAGCGGGTCAGGGCCTCCTGTCCGTTGGTAGCCGACAGGACCCGGTAGTTCAAGCCCTCCAGCATAGCCCGTGTCGCTTCCCTCAGGGGGCCGTTATCCTCCACCAGGAGGATGGTCTCGCCCTTGCCCATGTGCCGCGCGCTGCGCGATGCTTCCTCGGTCTCCACCACCTCCTCCTCAGCCGCCGGCAGGTAGATGCGCAGCGTGACGCCCTTCCCATAAACGTTCTCCACGTCCACGAAACCGTTGTGGAGCTGTACGATGCCATAGACCTGGGCCAGCCCCAGCCCCGTCCCCTGGCCTGCGCCCTTCGTGGTGTAGAAAGGCTCGAACAGGTGCGCGTAGGTCTCATCGGTCATCCCGGTGCCCGTGTCTGCTACGCTCAGGCAGAGCCACGCAGCCGGCGGCTGCTCCACTGTCGCCATTTCGGGCAACGGCGGCCTGGCCCCCGGCGCCATCGTGATCCGTGTGAGTCCCAGCGTGAGCGTGCCACCGGAGGGCATCGCGTCGCGCGCGTTGAGCGCCAGGTTCATGAGCGCTTGTTGGATGCGCCCGGAGTCGCCGTGGATGACGCTCTGCCCTGCATCGATCTTGGTCCGGACGAGGATGTTCTCGGGCAGGGTGCGGACCAACACAGCCGCCACGCTGCCCAGCAGCGTTGCCAGGTCCAGGAGGCGCGTCTCGATTTCCGTCCGCCGGCCAAAGTCCA
>MTKY01005492.1_pt1 | contig 14150 bp, 11 predicted proteins | sample 1042731 | NCBI WGS metagenome assembly MTKY01 (sample SAMN06212206, study PRJNA360538) | anaerobic digester metagenome | biome: Wastewater treatment plant; material: sludge; isolation source: anaerobic digester fed with sludge from wastewater treatment plant | place: Denmark: WWTP Soeholt ... | reverse complement strand
CTGGTCCTGGATCTTTGATAGGATCTTGCCGTCGGGAACTGGAGGACGCTATGTCACCGGATGAGGATTACCAGCGCATCGTCGAGGGAGCGATCCTTGACGCAGAGACGTTCGTCAAGGCGACGTTCAGCGGGCGCCGGCGGGGATACGAGCTCCCCTGGCGCCGCGTCACGGTGCGCCCGGTGGCGATCCAGGGAGCCCGGCACCTGCAGGTCTCGCACCTCGACGAAAAGCAAGATACCACCAAGAACTATACGGACGCGACGGCTCGTGACAAGGTACGCGAGCTTCTGGCGTTGCCCTTCAGCCAGATTGCTATTGTGACCACGGAGGGCGAGATCCAGGTGCAGATCTCGCGCAGGGGCTCAGTGCGGGTATCACGACGACGGGCACAACAGCCGGGCGAAGCACCACCGCTCGAGCACGACCGCCGGAAACCTTACCTACTCCCGGGCACAGCACCGGACCCATTGTTACAGGCTTTGGAGATTCAGACACCCGATGGCCAGATCCGGGCTGGCAGGCAGCGCAAATACCGCCAGATCAACGAATTCCTGCGCCTGATCGTCGAGACCGAGGCGCTGGCACAGCTCGATACCCCCATCCGGATCGTGGACTGCGGGTGTGGCAGCGCGGATCTCACCTTTGCCGTCTACCACTACCTGAGCCATTCGCTCGCCCTGCCCGTCCAGGCAGTCGGAGTCGACGTCAAGGCGGAGCTGATGGCCAAGCAGAATGCCCTGGCGGCAGAGCTGGGTTGGACAGACCTCCGCTTCGAGGTCAGCCGCATCATCGACTACCAGCCTGAGGAACAGCCGGACATCGTCCTGGCGCTCCACGCATGCGACACGGCGACCGACGAGGCACTGGCTCAAGCAGTCAAATGGGGAGCACACCTGATCTTCAGCGCGCCCTGCTGCCACCACAACCTGCAGGCGCAGATGTCGGCGCGTCCCATACCCCCGGTATTCCGGCCCGTACTGCGCCACGGGATTCTGAAGGACCGCCTGGGCGACGTGCTGACGGACAGCCTTCGCGCTCAGATCATGCGGATCATGGGATACCGGACCGACGTGGTGGAGTTCATCTCGCCCGAGCACACCAACAAGAACCTGATGATCCGCGCGACCAAGTCGACCGCGCCGGGCGATCTCCAAAGCATCGCCGAGTACCGGGATCTGGTTGAGTATTGGCACGTGCAGCCCTATCTGGCACAGCTGCTCACGCACGAGCTCGCAGCTGTGTACAGCCAGGCGGCTTCCGGAGGGTAAATCAGTTGAACCTGGTGGCGCACCACGCGATCGGATTCGGGCTCGCCCTGGGGCTGCTGGCTTATGTCGGCTGGGTGGCCAGGCACACCTCAATCAAATCGGCTTCCTTTGCTTCAGTGGGCGCTCTCGTCCTCCTGTTGTTTGCGGGTATTGCCAGTGCCTTGGGGCACAGCGAAGAGAGTTTTAGCGCGGTGCTTCTCTTGTCCCGCACTGCACTCCTGCACCTACCGCTCTATCTGGTGGGGGTGGGGATGATCCTGCGCAGAAGTGCGTCCAGAGTGGCTGTACTCTATTGGGTGGCAACAGGGATTATCGGGCTGGTCGCTCTCGACGCCTTCATTATCGAGCCCCACTGGCTAGAGGTGACAACTCATACCATCTCCTCTGCAAAGCTCACCGAACCGGTACGGGTCATTGTGCTCGCGGACATACAGACGGACAAACCGGGGCGCTATGAAGCCAGGGTTCTCAGCACCACGATGGCGCTTGATCCAGACCTGATTCTCTTCGTGGGTGACTATATCCAGCTTGGGCGGCGCAGCCGCAGCTATATGGACGAGATCGACGCACTGCGCGCGCTGATGGTCGAGGCAGGCCTCCACGCTCCCCTGGGCGCATATGCCGTCGAAGGCAACGTTGATGAACCTGGATGGCGACACGCTTTCGACGATCTGCCTGTGACGATCATCGAGGAGACGGCAACCTATGACCTTGGACCGGTGGTGTTGACCGGGCTAGGAATGTGGGATTCCTTCGGGAAGACAGTCGCGATCGAGCCCCGGGAGGCTTTCCACATTGTCTTCGGACATAGCCCCAATTTCAGCCTCGGCCCTGTGGAGGCGGATCTGCTGATCGCCGGGCACAACCATGGCGGTCAGGTGCGATTGCCTTTCGTTGGTCCCCTGATCAACATGTCGCGCGTGCCGCGAAGCTGGGTCTCGGGGTTGACGACAATCGCACCGGGGAAGACACTCATCGTCTCCCGCGGCATCGGCATGGAGCGTGGCCATGCTCCGCGCCTGCGCTTCCTCTGCCGCCCCGAGCTGGTGATAATCGACCTGGTGCCGGCAGAATGAAGAATCACAGAATCAACAGGTCACGCGCCTCATCGGCGTGACGCCCACACGTGGATCGCGGACGGGGCCCCTGCCTGGCCCGGCACCAGCACAAGGTCGCGATAGAATCCCACGTCGCTGCGCCAGATACGGCTGAACCCCCAGCCGTGCCAGCGCCAGACCGCCACGGTCGACGGGACGGTGGGCGTAGCCGGCGCCGCATCCAGCAATGTCGCGAGATCCTTGTAACCCTCGGCAGCTTCGATGACGACAAGATCCTCCGTGCCGTCACCGTCCACGTCGCCGAGCGCTAGCTCGAGGATGGGTTCGGTCACGGGGGAACCGCCCCACAACGTCTGCCACAGCCCGCCGCGGTAACCGATGATGAAGGGCTGGCTGCGTGGACCCTCTCCCCTATCGCGCCAAAAGGCAAGCAGGACCTCGTAACGGCCGTCCTGGTTGGGGTCTCCAAGCGCCGCATCGACGACGGTCCAGCCGGGCTCGCTCTGCCAGGCAACCTGCCCCCCCGTGGACACCGTGAGAACCCCGTCCTGTAGGGAGATGCCCTCAGGAACACCATCGCCGGTGAGGTCGATCTCGCCGGCGGTGAAGCGCGCCACGCCATGACCCGGATACCCCTCGACCTCCCAGCACCTGATTTCATCACACGCGAAGGTAAGGCTCGCGCCGCGTCCCAGGCGTTCCGACCGGACCAGGCTTGCAGCCCATGCAAGACCTGCGGCGCCTGCTACGGCAAGCATCAGCCATAGCAGGCGCCGCAACCAGCGTGCTTTGGAAAGTGACGTATGTGTCCTCAGCGCCTCGCCCCAACTACCACGCCGGTGGCATATTGGCATAGACTGCACGGCTGACCTGCCAGATCGGTCCCCACTCATAGACCGTTGCCTCGAGCGTGTAAGTGACGTCGAGGGTGTAGGGTCCACGCTCCGCCATAGGCTCCTCGTTGTAGTTCGGGCCGAATGCACCATAGGTGTACAGGGCATCCTGCCACGTCTCACGCACCGTCACGACCGCAAGATTCGACGATTGCAGGTCGAACGAGCGGAAGTGGGTGGCCACCAGTTGGTGCCCGATGTACTGGTTGGCGCGGGTCAACTCCGCGATCTCACCCGCAAACTGCATCAGCGCCGGCTCGTCCTCCTCCCGGAAGGCCTCGCGTTGTTCCCAGTAGGCGGAGGTCACGGACCTCTGGAAGTTCAGCACAGCCTGCTGCAGTTCGCTGTACTCGCCGTCCTCCGTCATGAAGGAGGATGTCCACTGAGGCACAGAGGGAGCCGTCCCGTCATCGAGCATACTCCGCCAGGCCTCATCGGTCAGGCGATCGCTCGCAGGCCACGGGAACTCGTAATAGGAGAAGGTTCCACCCAGCGCAACCTGGAGCGTGATACTGCCGTCATCGGCGATGACGGGCACAATGGCGTGCAGCTCATTGATGCGCCCGACCGCCACCTCGAGCACCGTCGGCCCATCAGGCGCTCCGGGGTCGGTCGCTACATCGGCGATCACCGCGGCCTGGGGCTCCTCCTCCATGAAGGGGCCACCGCCGGGTCCCTCCGACTCGGTATCGGCAGCAGCCATCGTCAGGTGTTCCAGTTCGCCCCCGTAGTAGCGAATCCGGTCGTACTCGCCTTCGGTCAGCGCCTCGCCCCGCAGCTCCTTCTCCGCAATGCCCTGCAGCGTCGTTACCAGATCCTCGAGCTGGTTGAGACTCTGTGCATCCAGGTCAGCGAGAAGGCCACGACTCTCCAACCCCTCGCGCGTCATCGCCGTGAGTGCAGCCAGCCGGGCATAGAACGCGGGCACTGGCTCCACGTAGCCCTTCGGAGGCAGCGGGTCCGGCGCCGGGGGCCCACCCCCAAGCTCAGCATAGACTTGCTTGGCATAGAGAATGGTGTCGTGCTTGAGCTCGGCCCAACTGCCGAGTGTGGTATTTAACTGCTTGTCCAGCCACGCGGTGGACTGCATGAAGGTAGGATAGCCGCTGCCCGGCACCTCGATCAACGGATGGAAGGTGTAGAGCCAGGTATTGTAGAGCGTCTCGGTCCAATCCTCGACGCTCAGGCCACCGAGCCAGGTCTGGACTTCCGCCATCTGCTCGGGGTAGTTGGCATAGGTGGTCTCGCCCATGCCATCGAGGATCTCGTATGCCCGGTCGGAGCCCATCGCGGCAAAGACGTCGAGCCCGTTGGGCAGACCACGCCGATCATCGAGCGTACCGACGTTGCGATAGATCAACTGGCGGAAGATGTAGGCGTCGGGCACGAAGCGCTGGCCCATGAAGCGCAATCCCTTGGTCGTGCCCTCTTCATCATCTGTGTCCATAATCACGATGCCCAGGATCCTGGGAGGTGGCAGCTTGCCGGCAAGCTTGATGAAAGCATCGAGCTGTGTCTCATCGGGCAGGTCCGTGATTGGGGCGTTTTCGCCATAGGCCATATCCATCACGGCCAGGTACTGGTACACCGTCAGGTCGTCGCTGCGACCAACGAAAAACACGGTGGGATTGTAGAGTGCATCCCAGACCTCGAGTGCGGGGCGCCCCCCGGCGGTGGCGCTGCGCAACGCGTGGACGAGAAGGAGGGCGGAGCGTGTCTCGGCCCGGCAGGTCTCCCCAAGCTCGGGATCCACGCGGAACGTCATCCGCCCATACCACATCATGCTCTTGAAATAGGCGGTCAGGGCCTCGCTAAGCGTATAGTGTCCCCGCGGGATGTACTGGGTGTAGTCCTCACCAAGCTCCAGGCCCGGGAAGATGGGGGACGAAGCCATGCCGGATGCTGCCGCGATGTTGGCAAGCTCCCCCTCGACCAGGTCGCGGGCGTAGTCGGGGACCTCAAACGAGGGGTCCAACAGCCGGCCTGCGACGGCGACGAAGGCGACGGTGCGGCGCGCTGCGTCTTCCCACTCCGTCGTTCGGAGGAGTTGGTAGTTCGCGTCGGTCTGCTCGAGCATCCCTCGATTCAGGTCACGCAGCAGCGGGATGAAGTACTCCACCTCGGCGGTGCGCAGGACCTTGTCAAACAACAGGTGATAAGTGTGGAGGAGCGAATCGCTCGTCACGAAGATCGGGACATTGCGATAGCGTGCCTCCTCGTAGAGCATGAAGAACTCCTTCTCGGAGCCAGGACTCACGACGAAACCGTCAGCAGCAAGGCGCTGCATCTGTGACGGTGACAGGACGAAGGGGTTGACCACGTTCTTCAGACCGGATGAGACCTTCTCCATCTCCAGGCTGGGGATCGTCTCGACCGGCTGTTCGCGGAAGACGGCAAAGACCGGTTTGGGGATGTCGGGAAGGGCGTCGTCGGGTTTGGTCACCGGCTCTGTAGCCGCCGGCTCGATCGTCGCGGGAGGCAAATCTGTCGGTGGAATCGGGGGCGAAGAAGGCCCCTTCGTGAACAGACTGCAATTCATCGCCAGCAGCGCAAGGACTGCCACAACCCACAACGCTCTTAGATTTCGGGGCTTACGCATCACTCACCTCCATGTTACTCGTAGCTCTATTATACGGCGGGAGACCCGACCATCAAGGAGCCCCGGTGCCGTGACAGGCGGATGGCAGGATCTCGATGCTTCCGCGACACTTCGGCCAATCGGACTGGGGACAGGATACGGTTTTTTCCAGAGCATTGACAGACCTACCCCACGTGGTATAGTTCCTGCCGGTTCTTATCGAGAGAGGTGGAGGGACCGGCCCTGTGAAACCTCGGCAACCCGGGAGCGGTGCGACGTATGCACCCGGTCCGACGGTGCCAACTCCGACAGAATCCCGGCGGAAGCGGGTTCTGGAAGATGAGAGCGAAGCTACAAGTTGGCTTGCGCCTCTTCAGACGCCCCGCAGCGATGGGTCTGTATTGAAGGGGCGTTTTTGTTGTCACGTCCTCTCTCGATCCGAGCCGTAGGAACCGGAGCAAAGGAGAGGACATACCATGACATTGGACCACGACGCAACGCAGGTTGTCCATGCGGGCGAGGAGCGGCGCAAACCGTATAGCGCGCTCACCACGCCCATCGTCCAGACATCGACCTACACGTTTGCCGATACTGCCGATGTGCTGGCCTTTATGGAGCGCAAGGCAGAGCGCACCGAAGCCCGGGATGCGGGGGGGGATCTGCCACTCCGTGATGAGTACGGACGCTATGGCAACCCGACGCTCAAGGTCGCCGAGGAGAAGATCGCAGCGCTCGAACGGGCAGAGGGTGCGGTGCTCTTTGGCTCGGGCATGGCAGCGAGCACAACCACGTTGCTCACGTTCCTCTCTGCCGGGGACCACGCTATCGTGGTGCGCGATGCCTACCGCAAGACCCGTGAGTTCGCCGTGAGTTTTCTTCCACGGCTCGGTATCGAGACCACGCTGGTGCCGATAGGCGACCTCGAAGCGCTACAAGACGCCATCCGTCCCAACACCCGGCTGATCTTCGGCGAGACGCCCACCAACCCCTACCTGCGCATCATGGACCTGGAACAGGTCGCAGCACTGGCGCAACCGCGCGGCATCCTCACCGTTGTGGACAGCACCTTTGCCACGCCGGTCAACCTGCGCCCCCTGACGCTGGGGATCGACCTGGTGGTGCATAGTGCCACCAAATACCTGGGCGGACACAATGATCTACTGGCGGGTGTCGTGGCGGGCAACTACCGCTGGGTAACAGCAGTGGAGAACACCCGGGGTCTGCTGGGTGCCCTCTGCAGCCCGCAGGATGGGTACCTGCTGGCGCGCGGGATGAAGACGCTGGCACTGCGCGTCCAAAAGCAGAATGAAACCGGACTACGCGTGGCACAGTATCTCGAAAGTCATCCCAGGGTCGCCCGAGTCTACTACCCCGGGCTTCTCAGCCATCCCGACCACGAGGTTGCACGGCGACAGATGACAGGATTCGGCGGCGTGGTCAGCTTCGAGATCGCAGGGGACAAAGAACAGGCCTCGCGCTTCATCGATCGATTGCGCATCCCCTACATCGGCCCCACCCTGGGGGGCGTGGAGAGCATCGTCCAACAGCAAGCGCTCTTCATCTCGCTCGACGCCGAGGAACGACAGGCCTCTGGCATCAGCGACACCCTCGTCCGCTACGCCCTGGGCATTGAGGACAGCGCCGACCTGATTGCCGACCTCGACCAGGCGCTTCGCGCGATCTAGAAGGCAAGGTACACCCAATGCACCCCAACGCCCCCTCCCCTTCTCACCCATCCACCTTCCCGCTTTTTTGCTCATTCGCTCTTTCGCCCATTCTCCGATTCTATATTCTCGATTCTTGATTCTCAGATTCCCGACTCCCGAGGTTACCCATGATCGTCCATAAATTCGGTGGAACATCAGTAGGAAACGCAGCACGGTTTGCCACAGTGGCGGATATTGTGAGCGAGCGCCACAAGGCAGGGGCCGGCTCGCCCCTGGCAGGTTCGGTCGTCGTCCTATCCGCAATGAGCGGGGTGACCAATCAGCTTCTGGCCGGGGCGTGGGCCGCGGCGGAGGGACGCGATTCGGAGTACCGGCGCATCAAAGCGGAGCTGGTCGATCGCCACATCAAGGTGATCGAGGCGCTTCTGACCGTCAGCGGGGAACGGCTGGAACTCGGGGGATGGATCGAGGATCGTCTCTATGAGCTCGAACGGCTGTACCGGAGCATCGGCGTGCTGGGAGAGCTGACGGCCAGGGGACGGGACCACGTCGCGGCCTTTGGCGAGCAACTCTCGGTCCACATCCTAGCTGCAGCGCTTCGCGAGCGGGGTGTACGCTCGCGCGCACTCCTGGCAACTGATCTGATTGTGACCGATGACACGTTCGGCGCTGCGGTGCCGCAGATGGACCGGACGCGGGAGCATTTGCAGAGCAAGGTGAAGCCGTTGGTCGACCAGGGAATGGTCCCCGTGATCACGGGGTTCATCGGCGCCACCGAGCACGGCGTCACGACGACGCTGGGCCGCGGCGGGAGCGATTACACCGCCGCCGTCGTCGGCGCCGGACTCGACGCCCACGAAGTCTGGATCTGGAGCGACGTCAACGGCATCCTCACCGCGGACCCCAATCTGGTGCCGGAGGCAAGGACATTGCGCGAGTTGTCCTATGTGGAAGCGTCAGACCTGGCCTACTATGGCGCGGATGTGCTGCATCCCAAGACAATCCGCCCGGTGATCGAGCATGGGATCCCACTGCGCATCCTGAACAGCTTCGACCCAACGGACGCCGGGACGCTGATCGTCAAAACCCCCAGCCCGGAGCGGCGGCCCTTGCCCGCTATCATCTCCACGACCGGGCTGAGCCTGATCGCGGTCGGCAGCGTCGACGACTCGTGGTCGCTACCCGTGGTAGCGCGGGCGCTCCAGGCGCTCAGCGAGGCCGGTATCGACGTGCTGATGTTCTCCCAGTCCTTCTCCGAGCACAACCTCAACCTGATCGTGCGCCGGCAGGACCAACAGCGCTGCCTGAAGACGTTGCGGTCGACCTTTGCGACAGGGTTGGACAGCGGCACCTTTGTTCTGGGGGCCAAGGAACAGGTCGCTACAGTCTCGGTCGTCGGCGTGCCAGGATGGAATGGGAAGGGCGTCGTTGCGCACGCCTTCTCCGTACTGGGCGCTCAGAGCACGCGCGTCATCGCCGTCGCCCAGGCGGCGACGGAGCATAGCGTCTCCTTCTGCATCCCCGAGGAGCAGGTCGGTGACACCGTGCGCTTCCTGCACCGGGAGCTGGAATTGGAGGGGTAGCCTTTCACCGCTCTGGTTCAATGTCGTAGCACGCACGGGGATGAAGTCCCCGTGCTACATCGTGGCACCCGACAAATCGGGTTGGCGCCGAATCGCGGCGGGGCAACCCGATTTGTTCTTGGGCCGACCGTACTGCCTTGACTGCTGCGCTCCACTGGCCTCGACATGAGAATAACCGACCCGCCTCGTGGCAATGAAGACCTTCGAGAGCAAGTTAGTACCCCCGTCTGCGAGGGCACCGTCCTCGGGCCATCGGAATGATATCAGGCGCTCCTGGGCGAGGCGCAGCTGGAGACGAGCCGGGCGTAGTTGTCCTCCAGGAACGCCAGCTTCTCGGCAGGCGTCTCCCCATCGAGCGTGGCCTCGTAGTTGAGCGGACCCTGGAAGCGGATGTCGCTCAGAGCCGTCAGGAAGGCGGGCCAGTCGATGACGCCGCGCAGGGGCGGCCAGTGCTTCTCATCGATCCCATCGTAATCGGAGCAGTGTAGGGCGATCAGCCGCGGGCCAAGGGTGCGAACTGCGTCCGGGAGTGCGACGAAGTCGGCCATCATGTGGTTCGTATCGAGGCAGACCCCGGCAGTCTGGGGGTCAATGCCTTCGAGGAGCGCCAACAGTTCCTGGGCTGAGTTCCCCAGACAGCTGCGCGGCAACAGCTCCACCGCGATCCGGCATCCGACGTTCCCGGCCATCTTCGCCATCGTCCGGATGCTGCGCTGGGCCTCCGCTATCCGAGCAGCACGCTCCTCGTCGAGAATCGGCTCTGCGCTGGCGTGCACGACGACGATCTGAGCCTGCATACGCACGGCCAGGTCGAGCGCAGCACGGAAGGCTTCGATGCCCGCCGCGCGCACGTCAGGATTGGGCGAGGAGGGGTCCAGCGCGCCGCCGAAGGCCGCGTGGACAGTGCGCGCTGTCACCCCCGCAATAGCCAGCAGGCGGCGCATCTCGGTCACGTGGTGTTCGTCTTTGTCGAAGTCGGGTTCCCACAGCTCGACCGCCTTGACCGACGATCCGGCGAGGCGCTCAGCCGTCGCGAGTTGCTGCTCCGGATCTAGCGTGTGCAGAGACACGCCCAGTGGAAACCGCGGGGTATCTGTCTTCGTCATCATCTCCCTCCTGTGTTGTCGGACCTTACTATGGGCTCCTTTGCCGGATGGTAGGCTGTAGCGGTGGAAAGACAAGCCGCTGGCAGATTCTCCACAAGGCAGGGGCGAACCTCGAAATCCGGCAGCCCCTCATGGAGCGCGCGATCCAGCCTGACCCATAGGTCGCCAACATCCAGGAACGTCACGTACTCACCCGCAACGAGGGTTTCCTGCCCGCCATAGTCGATCCGCCACCAGGTGCCGTACCGACCCGTGATCAGCACTTGCGCCCACCCTGACGGCGAGGCCCAGTACGATGAGTGCGGCCACGACCGTCAAGATCAGGTTGAGGGCCGCGTGAAGCTTGCCCTGGTTGTTGTGATGCTGGTAGCTGTCACCCATTGCCCTTACCTTCTTCGTCCATTGGGAAGAAGCGGACGATCCGGGTACAATGCCGCCCATCCGGCCTGCCGCGTCTGAGACGCAGCACCGTTGCCTGAGAGAGGGAACTAAGCGAGCACCGATGAAGACGGTTGGACTGATCGTGAACCCCATCGCCGGGATGGGTGGCAGCGTTGGGCTCAAGGGCACCGACGGCCCAATGGTACTGCAAGCGCGCCACCTGGGCGCACGTCCGATCACGCCGGAGCGGGCTGCGGATTTCCTCGCTCACGTTGCCCACCCTGAGGCCATCGCGTGGCTGGCGGGGCCGGGGCCAATGGGAGCAGCGGCGCTCAGCGGCCTGTCGCTGCCGTTCACCCTGGTAACTGCCGGCGCGCGCGAGTTCGGGGACGAGACGACAGCGGACGACACGCGCAGGATCGCCATGGAGATGGTGCGCGCCGGGGCGGACCTCCTGGTCTTTGTCGGGGGTGATGGCACCGCACGCGATATTCATGATGCGATTGGTGTGCAGATACCCGTGGTTGCCGTGCCGGCGGGCGTCAAGGTCTACAGCGGCGCCTTCGCGTTGAGCCCTCGCGCGGCAGCCGCCATAGTAGAGGCCTTCATCGCCGGCGCGGACATCACCGAGGTCGAGGTGCTGGACATCGACGAAGACGCGTTCCGCGAAGGGCGCCTGGAGGCGCGCCACTACGGCTTTCTGCTCACGCCGGCTGTCGGGGCGCAGCTGCAGCCGGGCAAGGAAGGCACGCGCACGACGCCCGACACGGCGGAGAACAGGCGTGAACTCGCCGCCGCCTTCGTCGAGGAGATGAAGACCGGCGTGCTCTACCTATTGGGCCCGGGCACGACCGTGCAGGCGATCGCCGAGGAATTGGCAGTCGAGAAGACGCTGCTGGGGATCGACGCACTCCTCGACGGGCAAGTCATCGCCCGGGACCTCAATGAGCGGCAGATCCTGGCCCTGCTGGAAGTCCATCCACGGGCTGCCATCGTGGTCACGCCCCTCGGCGGTAACGGCTTCATCTTCGGGCGCGGCAACAAGCCGTTCACACCGGAGGTGATCCGCCTGGTCGGACTCGATCACATCGTGGTGATCGCGACCGAGCAGAAGGCCTACCAGATCGGCGTCCTGCGGGTCGACACCGGGGACGCATCGCTCGATGCGCAGTTGGCAGGCTATCACCAGGTCTTAATCGGCTATGGCATCGCGCGAGCGATGAAAATCCAGGCCGCATAACCAACCGGAGGAGAGACGATGTCCAGACGTCCCAATATCCTGTACATCCACACCCACGACGTTGGGCGGTACGTGCAACCGTACGGATATGCCGTACCGACACCCCATATCCAGACGCTAGCCGAGGAAGGCGTGCTCTTCCGCCAGGCGTTCTGCGCCAACCCGACCTGCTCGGCGAGCCGCGCCTCGCTGCTGACGGGGATGTATCCCCACAGCAACGGAATGACGGGGCTGGCCCACCGTGGCTGGTCGCTGAACGACTACCGCCAACACATCGTCCACACGCTGCGGGATGCCGGCTACGAGACGGTCCTGGCGGGCGTGCAGCACGTGGCCCACGGTCCGGATGCCTGGCGGACTATCGGCTACGACCGTTGGCTCGGCAACGAAGATGCGGAGGTACACGCGGCGTCCTATCTGGAGTCTACGCCCCGCAAGCCCTTCTTTCTTTCGGTAGGCTTTAGCGATACGCACCGCGAGTTCGGGCCCCTGAGCGACGCCGGAGATCCACGCTACTGCCGCCCACCCGAGCCACTGCCCGACACGCCCGAAACCCGCGCGGACATGGCCCACTTCATGACCAGCGCACGCGACGTTGACGCGAAGATGGGCGCGGTCCTGGCCGCGCTGGACCGCGCGGGCCTCGCCGAGAACACGCTCGTCATCTGCACCACCGACCACGGCGTCGCCTTCCCGCGGATGAAGTGCACGCTCACCGACAGCGGCACCCACATCATGCTGATCATGCGCGGGCCGGGCAGCTTTGAGGGCGGACGCGTGATCGACAGCCTGGTGAGCCACATCGACATCTTCCCCACGCTCTGCGACCTGCTGGGCATCGAGCCCCCGCCATGGCTGCAGGGCGTTTCGCTGATGCCCCTGATTCGCGGTGAGGCCACCGACGTCCGGGACGAGGTGTTCACCGAGGTGAACTACCACGCGGCCTACGAGCCGATGCGCGCGATCCGCACGAAGCGCTGGAAGTACATCCGCCGCTTCGACGACCGGCGTGGACCGGTCCTCCCCAACTGCGACGACAGCCCGAGCAAGTCACTCTGGCTCGAGCACGGGTGGGCCGAAATGGCGCCTGACCCCGAGTCGCTCTTCGACCTGGTCTTCGACCCCAACGAGGCGCACAACCTCATCGCCGACCCAAGGGCGCAGGCCGTGCTGGCGGAGCTGCGGGCGCGGCTCGATGCCTGGATGCACGCGACCGGCGACCCGTTGCTCGCGGGACGCGTTCCCGCGCCACCGGGCGCCGTGGCGAACGACCCCGACGGCCTCTCGCCCCGCGAGGAGCCAGTGCCGGTGGTGCAGGATTGAAGCTATTGCTCTGGGACTTCGACGAGACGCTGGGCTATCGCCACGGCGGCGCCTGGATGGCGTCGCTCTACGAGGTGTTGCAACGTGAAGCGCCCGAGTGCCCGGCGACGATGGATGAACTCGAGGCCTTCACGCACGCCGGCTTCCCTTGGCACACCCCGGAGGTACCCCACCCCCATCTGGACTCGGCGGATGCATGGTGGGCAGCGCTCGAGCCGGTCTTCGTCGACGCCTATCTGGGCGCCGGCCTGGAGTCGAAGCGGGCACGTGCCCTGGCCAGGCTCGTACGGCCCACCTATCTCGACCTGGCACACTGGCGCCTGTATGAGGACGCGGTGCCAACATTGCACGCGCTAACCGGGGCCGGATGGACGCACGCGATCCTGTCGAATCACGTACCCGAGCTCGCGACGCTGGTCGATGGACTCGGCCTCTCAGGCATCTTTGCCCACATCTTCAACTCGGCACACACGGGGTATGAGAAGCCGCACCCCGAAGCCTACCGGATCGCGCTTCGGGCATTCCCCGATGCGACGGTCCGCTGGATGATCGGCGACAGCTACCGTGCCGACGTGCTGGGCGCGGCGGCTGTGGGCATCCCCTCGGTACTGGTCCACAAACCCCACCCGGATGCCAGTCGTTATGCCGCCACGCTCGCGGAAATCCCGGGAATGCTCTAAAGGAGGAATCCACCGCAGAGAACGCGGAGATCGCGGAGTCTGCCAATATCTGCATCCTGTGGCTCTGTGCCCTCCACGTCCTCAGCGGTGAGTCTGCTATGACCATCAAAGACTACGCAATTCTGCGGGACCTGGCCGGGCGCTATCGCGAGATCGCGGCGGATCCGGTGATGGATGTACGCCGCGATCTCTGGCGACGCCATAACAGTCTCAAGCGGACGCGGCCCCTGATCTATGTGCGCGCGTTCGCCTGGCAGGAGATGGTGCAGTCGCACCTGCACTGCGACGACCCATTTTTCCGGGGCTACGAGGACTTCTTCAGACAGAGCCTATTCCGCTATACCTTTGAGGATGATTTCATCTTCGAGCC
>MTKY01072005.1_pt1 | contig 14153 bp, 9 predicted proteins | sample 1042731 | NCBI WGS metagenome assembly MTKY01 (sample SAMN06212206, study PRJNA360538) | anaerobic digester metagenome | biome: Wastewater treatment plant; material: sludge; isolation source: anaerobic digester fed with sludge from wastewater treatment plant | place: Denmark: WWTP Soeholt ... | reverse complement strand
TCAGGTCCTTTAAGCCGATATAACCACGCGAGGGTTCGTTCATCACTTCAAAGCCGATGACATTGCGGCAGCCGGCCACGGCCTGCGCCACCTGCCGCATGGCGTTGAAATAATGCTGCTGCAGATAATCCTGAATAGACAGGTCATCGACGCAGGTACGGGGGGCAAATTCCCGGCCGCCGAAGAAGAGCGTGAACATGGTGGCGCAGGCAAGTTTGTAGGTGTTGGTGTTCCAGATCATGCGTGGAAGCGGGTCGCCATTGATCTGGTGCAGAAACGCCGCGCCGGTTTGGTGCAGAGCGGTGATATCCAAGCCGGCGGCTGCCAGCGTCCACCCGGGAGCCCCGTCGCCGCCGGTGAACCGGCTCCAAACGTCCTGGTGCGGATCAATGATGACCAGCATCCCGTATTCACCGGCTTTTTCCACAACCGCGCGGAGGTAAGCCAGATATTCCCGGTCATATTGACCCGGTCCGGCGTGCTCGACCGCTTCCCAGGTGACAAGCAGCCGCAGGCAGGTCATGCCCCAGGCGCGCAGGCGCCGGAGATGTTCCGCGGCTTCCTCCAGCGGGAAAGGGCGGCCGGTGAAAGAAACCTGTGCATGGTCGTAGAATCCATGGGCATGGTACGTGGCGCCATCGGGATGCGACGGCAGTTTGCTGCCGCCGGACAGATTAACCCCACGAAGAAGAAGGCGGCGTCCTTCCGCGTCGACAAAATCCGGTCCGTGGATGGTGACCATAAACCTCTCCTCAGTCGATACGTTGGACCAGCCAGGCAATGAAAGCCGCCAGACCGGAGAACAACATGCCGGCCAGCGCGGTTACCAGCGCCTGCATGAGTGAGATGAGCCCGACGAAACTTGTCCCAAAAGCTGGCAATGTCCAGGTGATCAGCAATCCATTCACGATGTAGTTCCAGGCAATCGGCAATCCAAGCAGCGACAGCGTGCAAACGACAAAGACAATGGTTTCGAGAGCGGCTTGAAGAGGCTGGGCGCGATATAGTTTAAGCAGGAAGAAGAGCACCAGCCATGCCACCAGGAGGGCAACCGCCGCAGTCAATGCCACATAAACGATCAAATCCGTGGCGCTGATGACCGGGCTCAGCGAATAAGCCAGTCCATCCAGCAAAGCATAGCGCAGGTGGAAGAGCGCAATCGCCAGCAAGCCGCCGCCGGTGTAATACAGCCACCGCCGCGGTCTGTAATAGGCAAGAAGAACCCAGGGCACGGCGATCAGCAGGCAAACCAGAAAAGCGCGTGAAAGACGACCCTGGTTGGTGCGGTCTGCTCGGGCGTCTTCAAGGATGGCCTGGAAACCCGGCACATTGTAAGCGCCGGACAGGCGGGCTTCGTCGATCTCCGCGCCGATGGCAGACAGGTAACCTCGCATCAGGCGGTTCTGCTGGATCAGGGTTAGCCCGGGCAGGCGATGAAGCGTCTCCGGCGAAAGGGCAAACATGGCTGTTTGCACCTGGCCCTGTGTGGAAGCCGGTAGCCGCGCTCCAAAGAGAGCAGCCAGTGTGGGTGCAAGGTCGACCATTTGAATGTCGTCATAAACACCGGGTTGAACGCCTGCGCCGGCAAATACCACCGGCTCCAACAGCGTCACCGGGTCGTGCCCGCCGTGTCCACCGGCATCGATCTGGCCGTGATCGCTGGCGATGACCAGCATATCCTGCGAGAAATCCAGCTGCCCTGCAATCTGCCCAATTGCCTGGTCGCAGCGGGCGGCGGCTTCCGCCCAGCGCGGATCAAGCGGACCGCCTTCATAATGGCCGGCGTAATCCAGCTGGTCGAGATGGATGAACACAAACCGGTATGCCGGGTCTTCAAGCCAGCGCAGTGCATGATCCACCACCTGTTCGTCGGCCAGGCGGTCTTCGCCGGCGGTATAGAAGGAGGCATCCACAGCCTTCTGCGGGATTAATTTCTCAAACCAGTAATAGGCCGACAGGGCGGTCTTAATGCCGGCATCATGCAGAACGGAAAAGAGGTTGTCCTGCGTCCAGGTTGGAATTTCTTCGTACGGCAGGTTGAGCGCGGGGCCGTCGTTCAAGTAAGGCCAGGCGCCGGTGAAGAGGGTGGAATACCCCGGTTCGGAATAGGAGGGGGGCTGGCTGCGCATGACGGCTGAGGCGCCACTGGCGCGCAGATCATTCAGAACAGGCATCACCTGGGGATCCAGCGAGGTATCCAGGCGCAGCGCATCCACGAGGATGAAAACCACCCGGCGGGGAGAGTGCCCGCCATCCGAAAGCTGGGTCTGAGCCGGGTTCAATGCCTCACCTGCGGGAGGAGGGGTGTTTTTGATCGGCGAACGGAATGCGTACAGGCTGTCCATCATCCCGGTAGCCCAGAAGTATGCACCCACGGCAATACCCAGGACAAGGCAAAGGCAGAGGATCAGGGTAGTTTTGGCTTTCATGCTGCACCTCAAGAAATAAAATACTTCTACGATTGTATACCAGGTCGGAGGATATGATGGGGGATTGGATATTGGGGAGGCGATGGCTGATGGCGGGGGATAAAGCTTTAACGGGATGTGAAGGGAAATGAAATCCGGGCTAGTTCTGCTTTATGAGGAAGTGTTTCTTCATTATTAGTAAGTGCAATCGATTCCAATATGGTGCGCGGTGTTTTGTTAATGATCTCCCATCCAGGGGATTCTTTATTTCTGTTTTCTGGCTGTTGCGTTACTCCTTTTTTGAGCGTTATTCGTAGTGCGATGCGAGCCGTTGAAACGAGGTCGCGGTTTCTAGCGGCATAGCAGGAACCGGTGTTTCTTAGGATTGGGTTGAAAAGGCATAAACTGATCAAGTTCATGCCGGTATGACCAATACAGGGATGATGATCATCTACTTTTGACGTATTATTCATCATGATTATGGTTATTTACGCGGCGAAACACTTTTCTTAAATTACCATAGGGTATAATGAGGTTGTTTCATGGGTCGAAGGCGATGCAGTGCGTCGTGCCTCAATCTTGCTCATGATGACCTCCACCAGGAGCCGTAATTTCCTGGCTTCCGCCATACCCTCAGCAAAAACCGGGGAGCGCAGGGAATGGATTGCGCATAGATTACGGTTTTGAGGGAAACGATCTGCAAAAACTATCTGCCGCCGGCCCTGCGGAAGCCATCCCAGGGCGACCGGCGTAATGCCTTCGGACTGGAGCGCGAAGCCTGCAGAAAAAAACTGCCATCTCCGCCCTTTCATTTCCGGGGTTTGCTTGCGGCTGATCCCCGCCATCGGGCGATTGTATCCCTGCCCGAACAACAAGCCTGCTGCAAGCCCTGCAAGGCTAACCTCTCAGCGATATCACCGCTGATTTGCACGATCGCCTCGGCAAGCTGTTGCCACGCTGCCTGGCTGAATTCATGTTACTTAAATCGGATCTGTTTAAATGCGACCCGCACGGGCTTGCAGTATATCCAGATTAAGCGCACCTTGGTCGCGATTGAATGGATCTACAAAATAAACAAATTGAGGAGAGTTAGTATGAAAAAGCCAATTCGTGTGCTTCAGTGGGGCCTTGGGGCGATGGGTAGCGGGATGGCGCGTCTCATGCTTGAGAAATCAGGCCTGCAGATTGTTGCCGCCGTGGACAGCCGGCCGGATTATATTGGCAAAGACCTGGGGGATGTGCTTGGCGCCGGAAAGAAACTGGGCGTCATTGTAACCGACAAACCTGAAACAGTTCTGGATAAAGAAAAGGTCGACATCACCGTCATTGCCACCACGTCCTGGACGGCGCGCCAGATGCCCGATCTGCGCAAGATCATCACCGCCGGCATCAACGTTGTTTCAATCGCAGAAGAAATGTCGGATGCTGGAGCACAGAATCCGGAACTCGCCAAAGAACTGGATGACCTTGCCAGGAAGCATGGCGTGTCTGTTCTGGGCACGGGCGTCAACCCCGGTTATGTTCTCGACCTGCTCGTAATCATTCTGACGGGCGGCTGCCATTCGGTGGAACGCATTGAAGCCTCGCGCGTAAACGACCTGAGCCCCTACGGCCCGACCGTAATGGAAACCCAGGGCGTTGGCACCACGCCGGAAGCTTTCCGCAAGGGCGTTGAGGATGGTACCATTGTCGGTCATGTTGGTTTTCCCGAATCCATTAACATCATCAGCGATGCGCTCGGTTTGGGCGTGGACCGCATTGTGGAAACCCGCGAACCGATCGTCAGCAAAGTTCACCGCGAAACCCCGCACATCAAGGTGGAGCCGGGCATGGTGGCGGGCTGCGCTCACACGGGCATTGGCTACCGGGGCGACAAGGAAGTTATTCGCCTGATTCACCCCCAGCAAATTCATCCTCATCTCGAAAACCAGGATACTGGCGATTATATTAATATCTACGGCCTGCCAGAAATTCACATGGCAATCAAACCGGAAATCGCCGGCGGCAAGGCAACCATGGGTATCGCCGTTAACATGATTCCGCATGTTGTGGCTGCCACCCCTGGTCTGAAGCGTATGATTGACCTGCCTGTACCGGCTGCGTTGATGGGCGAGAGCGCTTATACGCGCCGCGTATAATTCTGAGCCTGAAGGAAAGAGGTATTTATGACACAAATCCAGGCTGGCACCTGGGTTGAGGTTGAACAGGTGATTCTGACGCCTGAACAACGCGCTCCCTCGCTGCCTGAAGACACCAAGAAGGTGCCGTACGTGCTGCGTATTGCCGGTTTTTTGATGGAAACCGCGGAGATAGGAGCCACCGTCCGGATTCGCACCATCATCGGGCGTGAATTGAGCGGAACGTTGACGACCGTCAACCCATCGTACAGCCACAGCTTTGGCAAGGTGGTGCCCGAACTGCTCACCATCGGAGTGGGGGAGGAGAAATGACCTCACGCGACACCTCTTATGCTGCTGTTATGGCCCGAAAAAACGAGATCATGAAGGTCTCGCTGGGCATCGACTATGACGATTACATTCATTCGCCGATCGCATTTGATTACGATCGCATGATGACCGAAACCGGCTACACCCATGAGGAAATTGCCCGCATCCAGCGCGAAACGAAAGTTGGACAAACACCGCTTTACGAGTTGAAGAACCTGACGAAAGCGGTGCGGAGCATTTCACCGGCCGGCAAGGGTGCAACCATTCTCGTCAAGGACGAAGCTGCCAATGCTTCCGGCAGTTTTAAAGCCCGCCGGGCTTCCATCAGCGCCTATGAAGCAGCCCAAAAGGGATTCAAGGGCATGATTGCCGCCACAAGCGGCAATTACGGCGCAGCAGTGGCTTCACAGGCTGCCCAGCGCGGTCTGAAAGCCATCATCATTCAGGAAGTTTACGACAGTCATGGGGTAGGGCAGCCTGAAATCGTTGAAAAAGGACGCGCCTGCGAAGCCTACGGGGCTGAAGTCCTTAAACTTACGGTAGGACCGGAGCTGTTCTACCTGCTTTTGCGCACGCTGGAAGAGACCGGCTTCTTTAACGCCAGCCTTTATACGCCATTCGGCATTCGCGGGGTTGAAACCCTCGGCATTGAAGTTGCCAACCAGGTGCGCGACCGCTACGGCAAAGACCCGGATGCGGTGGTGATCACCCACGCCGGCGGCGGTAACCTGACCGGAACGGCACGCGGCCTGCTGGCTGCCGGCTGCGACAAGACCCGGATCGTGGCCTGCTCGGTGGACCTGAGCGGTTTGCACATGGCTTCCGACCACGATTTCAACCGCAAATCCTTTACCACCGGCCACACCGGGTTTGGCGTTCCTTTTGCCACCTGGCCCGACCGGGTGGACGTACCGCGCAATGCGGCGCGCTCGCTGCGTTATATGGACGAATACCAGCTGGTAACGCAGGGAGAGGTGTTTTACGTTACAGAACTGCTGACCAAGTATGAAGGTCTGGAACGCGGTCCTGCCGGAAACACCAGCCTGACGGCTGCCATCACCCTGGCGCGCCAGATGGACGAAGATCAGATTGTGGTTGTTCAGGAGACCGAATACACGGGCGCCGGCAAGCACCAGAACAGCCAGCTCAGCTTTGCCCGCGAACACGGCATTGAAGTTCGCCGCGGAGACCCGGCCGATAACGTTCCCGGAAAGACCATCGTCATTCCTGAACGTTTGGATCAGGTCTGGGGCAAGGTTCAGGACATGGAGCGCCTGCGTCTTTCATACCTGAAAAATGCCGCCAAGGCACATCCGGTTGAGCGCTGGGATGATGAGGATATCGATTTCCTGGCTGCCGACCTGAAAGTCAGCCGGAGTTGGATCGAGGAGCGCAAGGCTGAAATGGCAGCCTGACGCCCGCAGGAACGAGACTGTTTTTCCCGCCGCCGGGTGCCTTCCTGGCGGCGGAGAGAAGATCAAAGCAAAAACCCTCAGGCCTCACCTGGCGCCTGATGAGATTACAGAAAGGGTTTCTACTTTATGAGCGATAATCGCATTGACCGGTTTGAAAAACGCCGGGCAGAGTATAAGCAGATGACCGACGACCAGCTCAAGGCTCGCTTCTGGGAGCTGTGCGACGAATTGGTGGCGCCGATTGTTGACCTGGCGCGCACGCATACTTCCCCCTCAATCGAGCGGGCGGTTTTGCTGCGCATGGGCATCGACAGCCTCAGTGCCCACGGTGTTGTTGACCGGATCTACCAGGCCGGTCTGTTGGGTAAAGGCGCCGGGCATGTTCTGCTGCGCCTGGCCGAAAAGCAGGGCTGCGACGTTACAAGCGCAGCGGCTGCCATTCTGGCGGATAAAGAAGTATTGAATGGTCTCTTCGAGGAGGTCCAAAAATGACAGCGAAAAAGCACCTGGACCCCCAGAAGAAGATGGATATTGAAGAAATCCTGGAAGACCTTGAACATTACCATCCCACCCGCAAAGGCTGGACATGGCGCAAGAAACCGGCCGGCGGCATTCAGATGGGACCATTCCATTATCAAAACATGTCCGAACCGCTGAAGAACAGCATCGGCCTGCCGGCTTCCAAGTACTTCGATCACATTGATCCGCAGCCGGAATGCGTGGTGACAAGCGAAATTGCCTCCGGCCGCTTTGAAGACGACCTGCGCCGCATGCGCATGGCTGCCTGGCACGGCGCTGACCACCTGATGGTCATTCGCACCACCGGCCAGAGCCACATTGATGGCCTGATGGAAGGCTCGCCGGAGGGCGTGGGCGGCGTTCCGATCACCCGCAAGCAGCTTCGCGCCAGCCGCAAAGCCTGCGATATGATCGAAGAAGAAGTGGGCCGCCCCATCAATTTCCACAGCTACGTCTCCGGCGTAGCCGGCCCGGAAGTGGCTGTGCTTTTTGCTGAAGAAGGCGTCAACGGCGCTCACCAAGACCCGCAGTACAACGTGCTATACCGCAACATTAACATGTACCGCTCCTTTGTGGATGCCGCCGAAGCCAAGCGCGTAATGGCAGCCGCCGACATCTTCCAGATTGACGGCGCACACAATGCCAACGCCACCGCCAAAGCCGGCTGGCTGGTGATGCCCGAATTGCTAGTTCAGCACGGCATCAACTGCGCCTATTCCATAGCATCCGGCATGCCCAAGAATTTAATCGGACTTTCCACCGTACCGCCCAACTCGCCCCCGGCGCCCAAGCTGTGGTATGACCTGCCTTATGCCGTGGCTTTGCGCGACTTTTTCTCGGATTTCAAGATGCGCGCCCAGCAGAATACGCGCTACATCGAATCTGACATCGAAGAAGCCATTCGCACGCATACCATCGATACGCTGATCTCCATGCTGACCAGCGCAGACCTGCAGAGCACCATTACGCCGGATGAAGGACGCAATGTTCCCTGGCATTACAACAACATCCGCGGCGTTCAAACCGTCAAACAAACCTGGTCGGCTCTGGATGGCATCAAAGACCTGGTTGCCCTCAAGATGGACGGTCCGTTGGGCGAGATGGCGCGCGACATCAAAGAACGCGCGGTTGCCTTCCTTGAGGAAGTGCTTGAGGTGGGCGGCTATTTTGCAGCCGTTGAAAAGGGCTTCTTCGTCGATTCCGCCAAGTATCCTGAACGCAGCGGTGACGGCATTGCGCGCGACGGACAGGGCGGGGTGGGCGCTGACAGTATTGTTCTGCGCGACCCGGATTACATGGCGCCGGTCTGTGCTCATTTCGGCGACAACCATCTGCCCGAAGGCCTGGAAAAACCCTGCGATTTGATCGATGGCTGCACGCTCTGCAAGCCCGAGAAGATCGTTTACATTGACGAGCTGGATACTGAGGATTCCGCCAACCGCCGCCTTGAGAAGAGTTATCCCTACCGCAAGGGCAACCTGATCCGCCCTGAGGTTGAATGGGCTGGCGACGGAACCGTTTTGATGCAGCTGATGATTCCCGAAAGTGAACCCTACGCCCGCGAAGCCGGGCTTGAGATGGCGCGCAAGATGGGTCTGCAGGATCCGCAGGTGATCAACCTGATGGTTCTGCACCCGGCGGAAGGCTGCTTCCTTGAGGTGAAGGGCAAGGTGGATTTTGATATCGACCGCACCAGCCTGAAGATTCCCCCCAAGGTCGAACTGCTCCCCGAGGATGAGCTGCGCGAAGCCGTGAAACAGTATGGTCTTACCGTGGTGGCCGCCACGGTTGGCGAAGATGAACACAGCGTTGGCCTTCGGGAAATTCTGGATATCAAGCACGGCGGTATTGAAAAGTACGGCGTCAAGTATCACTACCTGGGCACCTCCGTGCCGGTGGGCAAGCTGATCGACGCCGCCATCGAAACCGGCGCGCATGCCATCCTGATTTCAACCATCATCAGCCACAACGACATTCACCGCGACCAGATGAAGAAACTGGCCGAACTGTGCGAGGAAAAGGGTATTCGCGAAAAGATCATCCTTATCGCCGGCGGAACCCAGGTGACGCCTGACATGGCTGCCGAAACCGGCCTGGATGCCACCTTTGGGCGCGGGACGAAGGGCATCGACGTGGTCGACGCCATGGTTAAAGTGCTTCGCAAACGCGGTTAGTCTTCGAGGGTTTGTGGAACTAAACATTCTGACAATCGAAGTCGGTTCGACGATCACCAAAGCCAATGGTTTCCGCCTGCTGCCGGAGGGTATTTTTAAGCACCTGGCGCAGGGCATGGCGGCAACTTCGGTTGCCGCCGGAGATGTTGGCATCGGTGTTGACCAGGCAATGGCTGATTTACGCGCCAATGCCGGCGATGCACTCAAAGAACCGCAGATATTTATCAACAGCTCAGCGGCCGGCGGATTGAGAATGACCGTCCATGGCCTGACGCGAAACATGACCGCCAGGGCAGCCCACGAGGCTGCCCTGGGAGCCGGCGCCATCATCAAACTGGTGACCGCCGGACGGCTGGGCGAGTCTGACCTGGATGAAATCCGGGAGATCCATCCCAATATCATCCTGCTCGCCGGCGGGGTGGACTACGGGGAAAAAGAGATCGTTTTGCACAACGCCAGAAGCCTGGCGTCGCTGGGTTTAAAGGTGCCTGTCATCTACGCGGGAAATTCCGCCATTCGCCAGCCAATCCGAAAGATTTTTGAAACCGCCGGCATCGAAACCATGCTGGCTGATAACGTCTTTCCGGATGTTGACGTGCTCAACATCGAACCTGTGCGGGGATTGATTCATGAGGTTTTTAACCGCCACATCATCCACGCTCCAGGAATGAGCCGCCTTGGGGAACTGACTTCCTGGCAGATTCTGCCCACCCCCGGTGCCGTGCTGCGCGGGGCGGAGCTGTTTGCGGAAGCCTTGGGCGACTGCCTGATCTTCGATGTGGGCGGCGCCACAACAGATGTTCACAGCGTAAGCGACGGCAGCCTGGAATGGGCTGGCAGAATGACCGAACCTGAACCGCGTGCCAAACGCACGGTTGAAGGCGATTTGGGCGTGTTCATTAATGCGCGCAACATTATGGCGCTTGCAAACGACCCCGACTGGGAAGGGCGCATTGCAGATCTGCGTGCGATGCCCAGCACAGACCGGGAAGTGGAGCTGACACGCTGGCTGTGCACCAGGGCGGTGGAAACCGCCATCCGCCGCCATGCCGGGGTTGTGACGGATTTATACACCCCCACCGGAAAACGCCAGGTGGTCAAAGGCAAGGATCTGACCGCCATTCAATGGCTGATCGGCACCGGCGGCGCGCTGACGCAAATTCCGGGCGGCGATGAGATCCTGCGTTCCATTTGCCAGGGGCCAGGCAAGTATCTGCTTCCAACCCGGGAAGCGCGCGTGTTGATCGACCGCGATTATCGTTTTTCTGCGCTCGGCACGGTGGCTCAGTTATACCCTGAGGAGGTGAAAAATACCTTCAAACACTGGGTAGAACACGAAGTGGTATTATCTTGAAAGGGATAGACGAAATGTACACACAGACTCCTCGCCTTGAAATTTACCCCGATCGCATTGCAGCGAACGCCAGAAGCGTCATCAAGAGCTGTCATGACCATGGCGCGCGGGTGGCCTGTGTTTCCAAGGTTCTGTGCGCCCATCCGGCTCTGTTGCAAACCCTAGTGGATGCCGGGGCTGATATGCTGGCGGATTCGCGCATTCAGAACTTAAAACGAATATCTGAAACACAGCCAGACCTGCCGCGTCTTCTTCTGCGCCCGCCCGCGCTTGGGCAGGCGGAGGATGTGGTGCGCTATGCGGATTATTCGCTCAACTCGTCCCTGGAGACGATCAAAAAACTTTCTGAAGCTGCAGGGCAATTGAAGAAGGGACACAAAGTAATCGTCATGGTTGATGTTGGCGACCTGCGTGAGGGCGTTTGGCCGGAACGCATTGTGCCGCTGGTGGCAGAAGCCGCGCATCTGCCGCACATCGAGATTGCCGGACTGGGAACTAACCTGGCTTGCTACGGCGGCATCATCCCGAGTGTGGAAAACATGCAGGTGCTGATCGACTGCCGCGATGCGTGCCGCAAAGCCAGCGGCTTGCCGCTGAACCTGCTTTCGGGCGGCAACAGCGCCAACCTGCCTTTGCTGGCAAGTGGAAAGCTGCAGAAAGAAATCAACCATTTTCGCATCGGCGAAGCCATCATTTTGGGGCGCAACGTTCTTGACCGCAGCCCCTGGCAGGGCACCCGGCAGGATGGCCTGCGCGTGGTGGCGGAAGTTATCGAGCTGGAAACCAAGCCCTCCATTCCAATTGGCGACCGCGGGCAGGATGCATTTGGAAACACGGTCGATTTTGTGGACCGAGGCATTCGCAAACGCGCGCTGCTCAACCTGGGGCGCCAGGATGTCGTCGTTGATGGGCTGGAACCCGAGGATGGGGGTATCATCGTTTTGGGCGGCAGCAGCGATCACCTGGTGCTGGATGTCAGCGATGCGCAGTCGGATCTGAAAGTGGGCGATGAAATCGCCTTTTACCCCACTTACGGAGCGCTTCTGGCAGCTTCCACATCGCCCTATGTCGAGAAAGTAGTTGTCAACGGACTTTAAAGAAATCAGGCTCACATGCTTTACCAGACTCATGCACGCATTCACCTGGATAACATTCGTTTCAACCTGGAGGGCATCCGCCAGGCAGTTGGATCACAGCGCAAGATTCTGATTGCCGTGAAAGCCAACGCCTATGGTCACGGCGCAGTGGAGGTTTCTCGCATGGCTGAGAAAATGGGCGTGGATTGGCTTGGGGTTGCGACTGTCCCGGAGGGGATACAGCTGCGCCAGGCGGGAATCCGCCTGCCGGTATTAAAACTCAACCCCACTTTTCCCGAAGAGATGGGGGCGGCGGTTGAACATGGACTGACTCTTTCGGTGTGCGAACGAGAGAACATCGCAGCGCTGCAGGCGGTGTGCGAACTGCAGCAATGCGCTGCGCGCGTTCACCTGAAAGTCGAAACCGGCATGGGACGCATCGGCGTCCCCATGGATGAAGCGCCTGCGCTGGCGGAATACATCGAAAGCCAGTGCCCCAACCTGGTGCTGGAAGGGGTATTCACCCACCTTCCCGTCAGCGACGCCGCCGATCCGGCGTATACGCGCGGGCAGATCGAACGGTTTCGAACTGTTGTGGAAGGCATTCAGGCAGCCATTGGCCGGCGCGTGGAGCTGGTGCATTGCGCCAACTCCGGCGCAGTGCTTGGGCACGAGCCCGGCTGGCTGGATATGGTGCGTCCGGGCATCATGATCTACGGTTTCTATCCGGATCCGGGCACGCCGCGCACCATACCGCTCAAACCCGGTTTGAGCTTCAAGACACGTGTCTCGTTTTTAAAGAAGATAACAGCCGGAACGAGCGTCGGTTATGGCCGCACGTGGGTTGCATCCCAGGATACCTGGATTGCCACGATCCCGGCCGGGTATGCGGATGGGTTTAACCGCCTGTTCTCGAACCGGGGGCGGGTGTTGATAGGCGGCAAGTCATACCCGGTTGTGGGGCGAATCTGCATGGATCAGAGCATGGTCGATCTGGGGCCGGAGACGGATGTGCGCGTGGGGGATGAAGTGGTGTTGATTGGCAGGAGCGGATCGGAAGAGATCACCTGCGACGAATGGGCGCGGGTGTTGAACACGATCACGTACGAGGTGACCTGCCAGATCAACGCGCGCGTGGAACGGGTATATGAATAGAGCACCAGGCATTGGAGAATAGAGATGAAACGATCCCTTGGGGGATCGTTTTGTTTATCCGCCCCACAATAGGGGAGGCGGCTGAAGGCTCTGCTGGTGAGCCGTAAACCGGAGGGGGGAAAACCTCAACGGGATTTACTGGTCATCTTGTATGGGTGAAGCATTCCCTAATAAAGCCGTGCCACTGGCCATCCGATTCTGAGGAATGCTTCGCCCTTACAGTGAGTCTGCGATGGTGGTTAGGGTGTGGTGTATAACGCTCTGTAACTACACAGGGAATGAAGAATCCCGGTATTTCCCGGAGCTTAGTGGTTGTTCGTATGGATGAAGCATTCCCCAATAAAGCCGTGCCACTGGCCATCCGATGCTGCAGAATGCATCGCCCTTACAGTGAGTCTGCGATGGGGATAGGGTGTGGTGTATAACGCTCTGTAACTACACAGTGAATGAAGAATCCCGGTATTTCCCGGAGTTTAGTGGTTATTCGTATGGGCGAAGCATTCCCTTATAAAGCCGTGCCACTGGCTGACCGATGGTGCGGAATGCTTCGCCCTTACAGTGAGTCGCCCCTAAGAAATTTATATAAACTAACCGGTATCGAAAACGCGCTTGCTTGACAATTCTTCTCCCTTTTCCTATACTCAACCAATTGGCCGGCTGGCAGGTGATAACCTGACCGTACCTGGCCAGATAAACCTGGCGGCGATTTCCCGGCTGCGGTTTTTTCGCGCTCAACCACCAGCATCCCATCCTTACCGGAGACTCCACTGAAGATGAGAGAAATTATCGGATCGACCAACCGCATCCTGGAAGTGAACCTGACATCCAGGGATGTTCGTGAATTCCTGATTTCATCCGAAGAACGGCGATTGTTTTTGGGCGGGAAGGGCCTTGGACTGTATTACCTCTACCAGCGTCTGCGCCCGGGAACCGATCCGCTCGGGCCGGAAAACGTTTTAATCTTCATGATGGGTCTTATTTTGGGCAGCGGCGCCACCTGCTCAGCCCGCTTTGAAGGCGTCAGCAAATCCCCGCTCACCGGGCTGATGGTGGCTTCCTCCTGCGGCGGACCATTCGGCATGGCGTTTAAAACCGCCGGGTATGAGGGGTTGATCATTACCGGCAAAGCCGCTGCGCCCACCGTCCTTGAGATCGGCGCGGATGGCGTTTCCTTCCGTGACGCCGGCGATTTGTGGGGTCTGGACACCCGCGCCGTTCAAGCCAGGCTGCTGAAAGAGACAAAATCCGGTGCGCTGGCAATTGGCCCGGCGGGAGAAAACCAGGTGCTGTATGCCAATATTGCCTCCGGCGAGCGCTTCCTTGGCCGCGGTGGTATGGGCGCCGTGATGGGTTCCAAAAACCTGAAGGCTGTCGTCGCCGTTGGCGGAGCAGTGAAAATCGTTCCCGCTGACCGGCATGAGTTTTCCGCGGTTCATAAAAAAGCCACCTGCCAGATCAATCGGAATTTCCTGACCGGTAAAGCCTATCGCACGTACGGCACTCCTTCGCATGTTAACTACTGCAACAAGAGCGGCATTTTGCCGGTGGAAAACTTCAGCTCGGGCAAGAGCGAAAAAGCCGACCTGGTCTCCGGCGAGCGCATGC
>MTKY01046984.1_pt1 | contig 14164 bp, 11 predicted proteins | sample 1042731 | NCBI WGS metagenome assembly MTKY01 (sample SAMN06212206, study PRJNA360538) | anaerobic digester metagenome | biome: Wastewater treatment plant; material: sludge; isolation source: anaerobic digester fed with sludge from wastewater treatment plant | place: Denmark: WWTP Soeholt ... | reverse complement strand
CTTGTAGGCCGCATGGCGCATGCCTTCATCGGAAAACCGCGCCAGGCGTGGGTGGGCGGAAATATCGGCCTGCCGTTGATCGACCGCCTGGATGAGATCCATCCCGATGATGTCGTCATTCTGGAGCTTTCCAGTTTTCAACTCGAATTGATGACCCGCTCGCCGCATATGGCCGCGGTTTTGAACATCACCCCCAACCACCTTGACCGGCACGGCACGCTCGAAGCGTACACAGCTGCCAAGGCGCGCATTCTGGAATTTCAGACGCCGGATGACATTGCCCTATTGAACCGCGAGGATGCCGGTTCCTGGAACCTGAAGAACATGGTAAAGGGGAAATTGGTCACCTTTGGCCTGCAGAAACCAGACTCCGCACAAACCGGAACATATTTCGACGACGGTTCCCTGTGGTGGACGGATGGCGGTCAGCCGCAGCGCATTATGGATGCGCAAGACATCCACCTAAAAGGCGTTCACAACCTGATGAGCGTTCTGGCAGCCTGCGCAATTGCCGCCGGCGCCGGTTTCCCTCTGCCGTCCATGAAAGCGGGCGTGGAAGGCTTCTACGGCGTTGAACACCGCCTTGAATTCATCCGCTGCCTGCATGGCGTCGATTGGTACAACGACTCCATTGCCACCGCACCAGAGCGAACCCTGGCAGCCTTGCACTCCTTCGAGCAGCCCATCGTTCTGCTCCTGGGAGGCCGGGACAAGAAACTGCCCTGGGACGGTCTTGCGCGCCAGATTCACCGCCAGGTGGATCATGTCGTCCTGTTTGGTGAAGCACGCGATTTAATCTACGAAGCCCTTTCCGCTTCCGGCGAGTCAAACCGGACGCTGACGATAGACCGCTGCGCCACCTTTGAACAGGGATTGGAAGCCGCCGCCCGCGTGGCGGAAGCCGGAGACGTTGTCCTTTTATCCCCCGGATGCACCAGCTATGATGAATTCCGGGATTTTTCAGAACGTGGAGAGAAGTTTCGCGAATGGTTGAACAGGCAGGCGTAAAAGCGCAACCAGAAAAGCGCATCCATAATCTGCGGTTGAAGATCGACCCTCCGCTGCTGCTGGCTATTCTTTCGCTTCTTGCCATCAGCCTGCTGATGGTCTATTCCTCGTCCTGGAAATCACTGCTGATTAACAACCGGCCGCAATATCTGCTCGTCGGGCGTCAATTGATCTTTGCGCTGGTCGGCCTGGGCATTGCATTCGGCGTTTCGCACATCGATTATCACAAGTACCGCAGACTGGTCGTTCCCATGATGATCGCCATTCTTCTGGCGCTCATTGCCGTCCAAATTTTCGGAAAGGAAATGGAATTCGGCGCCAAACGCGCCCTGTTCAACGGTTCCATTCAGCCTTCAGAACCCGCCAAACTGGCTGTCATCCTCTATCTGGCTTTCTGGCTGAACAGCAAGAAAGAAGTGCTGGATCAGATCAACTTTGGCTTGATCCCCCTGATGCTGATCGTGGGTCTGACCGCCGGCCTGATCTTGATTCAGCCGGATATCAGCGCCATGGCGACGGTCGTGTTCCTGGGCGGTCTGCTGTTCTTTATTGCCGGTGGAAAGATGCGCCAGATCGTAAGTGTCATGCTGGCCGGGGCATTAATCGGATTCCTGATTGTAAAGATCTACCCCACCGCCAACACCCGCCTGGTCGACTACTGGAACGGCCTGCAGAACCCCACGCAGGCTTCTGATCACGTCAAATGGTCATTCGACGCCATCATCAACGGCGGCGTCTTTGGGATGGGCATTGGCCGGTCGACGACCAAATTTGTCGGCCTGCCGGTAGCCCATACCGACAGCATTTTTTCGGTTATCGCGGAAGAGACCGGCCTGTTAGGCGCGCTGGTCGTCATCAGCCTGTACCTGGTCATCCTCTGGCGTGGCTTGCGCATTGCGCAGAACGCCCCAGACGACCTGGGGAAATGGCTGGCAGCCGGCATTACGCTCTGGATCATGACCGAAGCGGCCATGAACATGGGTGTTCTGGTCAACCTGCTGCCTTTTGCCGGCAACGCGCTGCCGCTGGTCAGCGCCGGCGGATCCAGCATGATCACCACACTGGCCGGCCTGGGGCTGGTCATCAACGTCTCGCGCATGTCCGGCAGAAAACAAACTACAGAAGGGAGTGCCTACCGTGCGGTTGTTAATCTGCGCCGGGGGGACAGGCGGCGGAGTGTATCCCGCCCTGTCCGTCCTGCAAGCCATCGGTAATCAAGCCGAAGCCGTCCTCTGGGTTGGTGGTCAGTCGGGTATGGAAGCCGAACTGATCCGCCGCCAGGGCATCCCCTATGCCGAAATACCGGCAGCGGGTGTGCACGGCGTTGGGCTTGCACGCCTGCCGGGCAACCTGCTGAAGCTGGCTCAGGGCGTGGCGGCATCCCGCCGCATTCTTGCGGATTTCAAACCGGATGTGCTCTTTTTCACCGGCGGTTTCGTGGCTGCCCCCATGGCGGTCGCCGGAGGCCGCATTCCCTCCGTCCTCTACGTGCCAGATATTGAACCCGGCCTGGCGCTGCGATTCCTGGCGCGTTCTGCCTCAAAAATCGTTGTCTCCGCCGAGACCTCCTCGGCATACTTCAAGAAGCCGGAAAAGGTTATCGTTACCGGGTATCCCATCCGCGCCGGTCTGACGCGCTGGACGCGGCCGGAAAGCCTGAAACACTTCGGTTTCTCCGCCGATAAACCGGTTTTGCTGGTTTTCGGCGGCAGCAAAGGCGCACGCTCCATCAACCGCGCCGTACTCCAGATCCTCCCCCGCCTGCTGGATAAATACCAGGTGCTGCACGTCAGCGGATCACTGGATTGGGCGGAAGTGGACGCCGCCAGCCATGCGCTTAACCCGGCTCAATCCGCCGCCTACCGCGCCTTCCCCTACCTGCACGAAGATATGGGCGCCGCGTTTGCCTGCTCCGATCTGGTGGTCTGCCGGGCAGGCGCTTCCTCGCTGGGAGAACTGCCCGCATTCGGGTTGCCGGCCATCCTGGTGCCATACCCGTATGCCTGGCGCTATCAAAAAGTCAACGCCGATTACCTGGTGTCGCACCAGGCGGCTGTACTTCTGAAAGACGAAGACTTGGGCACGCACCTGCACGGTACGATCGTAGACCTGCTGGCAGACGCAGAGAAACTGGATGCCATGAAACAGGCCATGCGCTCGCTTGCCCGCCCGCAGGCTGCCGCGGAAATCGCCCGCATTATTCTGGCAGCCGGGGGCCAACCGCTTGAGAAAGGAGCCGATCCATCATGATCAGTCTGGATGTCATGCTTTTCATCTTCATGCTCCTGTTCGCCGTCATCGGCGCCATGCGCGGCTGGTCGAAGGAACTGCTGGTGGCATTCTCAATCGTTCTGGCTCTCTTCACCCTTTTCGTGCTGGAAAGCTTTGTCCCCTTCTTCGAGGAATTCATGGCTTCCAGCACCCCCAAGGCGATTTTCCTGGTGCGCACCGCCATTCTGGCCGGTCTGGCTTTCTTCGGTTACCAGACCCCGCGCTTCCCCAAGTTCGCTGAATCGGAACGTTTCATGCGCAACCACTTGCAGGATGCCCTGCTGGGAATCGTCTTTGGCGCATTGAACGGTTTTCTGATCTTCGGATCGATCTGGTTCTTTCTGCACAGCTCAGGCTACCCTCTTTCGTATGTCCAGCCGCCTTTGGCAGATACGGATGCTGGGGAAGCTGCGCTTGGGTGGATTAAATTCCTTCCGCCCAACTGGTTGATGACCTCTCCGGCGGTTTATTTCGCCGTGGTGATTTGCTTCATTCTGGTGATTGTGGTGTTTATCTAATGAAACACGTGCATCTGATTGGAATTGGCGGCACAGGCCTCGCCCCCATCGCCCGGGTTCTACACGAGCGTGGAATCCTGGTCAGCGGTTCTGACCGGGTCATCTCCCCGCTCGCGCAGGAGCTGGCGGCGTTGGGTATTTCCATTGTCCAGGGTCACGCGGCGGAGAACGTCCGTGGCGCAGACGCGGTTGTCCGGTCATCCGCCGTGCCTGAAAGCAATCCGGAAGTGCAGGAAGCTCACCGCCTGGGCATCCCGGTTTACCGCCGGGAGGAGTTCCTCTCCACCCTGGTCGGAGACCTGCAGGCGGTAGCCGTTGCCGGAACGCACGGAAAAACCACCACCACCGCCATGCTGGCTTGGTGCATGGTTCAGGCCGGGCTGGATCCATCCTACATCATCGGAAGCACCTCCAAAAACCTGCATAGCAATGCCCGCGCTGGAAACAGCCGCTTCTTTGTGATCGAAGCCGACGAGTACGACAACATGTTCCTTGGCTTGCACCCGCAGGTGGCAGTGCTCACCATCCTTGAACACGACCACCCGGATTGCTTCCCGACCATGGAGCTTTACCGGCAGGCTTTCAAACGCTTTGTCGGGCAGATCAAACCCGGCGGGCTGCTGGTTACCTGCAACGATTTTGCTGAAACCGCTTCCGCGGGGGATTGGGCGCCTCCGGCAACCACGGTGCTTACCTACGGCCTTTCCGAAAAAGCCGAAGTCTGCGCCAAAGATGTTTCGGTCAACGCCCAGGGCAAAACCAACTTCACAGTCTGGCGCGCAGAACGCGCTGTAACCCGGGTCTGCCTGCCCTTTACCGGCGATCACAACGTGCGCAACGCCCTGGCGGTTCTTGCCGTGTTCGACCAGATGGGCTGGCCGGTGGAGAAAGCCGCCGCTGCGCTGGGTGAATTTCAGGGCGCCGGACGCCGCTTCGACCTGTTGGGTGAAGCCGCCGGGGTGACCGTGATCGACGATTACGCCCATCACCCCACGGAAATTGCCGCCACGCTCCAGGCGGCGCACGCCCGCTTTGCCGGAAGGCGCATCTGGGCGGTCTGGCAGCCGCATACCTACTCCCGCACCCGGACGCTGGAAACGGAATTCATCACTGCCCTCCAGTTTGCCGACCAGGTGCTGGTAACTGAAATTTATGCCGCCCGTGAGACGGACCCCGGTTACTCCTCCCGCCAGCTGGTGGAAAAGGTTAATCGCCAGTCTGTTCGTTACGGAAGCAGTTTTGGTGAAATTGTTGCAACGCTGAACAGTGAACTGAAACCCGGCGATGTTCTGCTGGTGCTTTCGGCCGGAAATGCCAATGAAATCAGCGTCCAGGTTTTGGATAACCTGCAGAAGAAGGAGAAGAAAAATGGCTGAACCTGACAACCGAGTCCTGCCATCCGAATCCCGCCAGACGGTTTACCCGCTCCATTCGGGTGAGCGCCTTCACCTCCCATCCCTCAACCAGCGGTTGGGACGGACTGAGGAAGAATTCAAGAAATTGAGTTCTGAACAGCGCGAGCAGCTTTTGAGCCGCCTGATCAACACCGTGAAAGCACTCTAGGAAATGATTATGACTGCCTGGATGACAGATCTGCGCGCACATTTTGGACCCACCCTGCAGGTTGCAGAGCCCCTGAGCTCGTACACAACCTCGCGGGTCGGCGGTCCGGCAGACGCCCTTCTGACCGTTTCTTCGGCAGAAGCCCTGGCGGAGGCTGCGCGCTACCTGTGGAAGGAAAATATCCCCTTCACCATCCTCGGGAACGGCTCAAACGTGCTCATTCCCGATGAAGGCCTTCATCAGGTGGTCATCCTCAATCGGGCACGCGATATCGTCTTCCGCGAAGACCCCGAAGCTCCGTCGGTATCCGTCGAATCCGGCGTGATGCTGGGCGATCTGGCGCGTAAAGCGGCGGAACGTGGGTTGAGCGGCCTGGAATGGGCAGCCGGCATCCCCGGCACAGTGGGTGGTGCGATTTACGGCAACGCAGGTGCCCACGGACATGAAATGAGCCAGAACATCATCCTGGCAGAGATCTTGCATCGTGATTCAGGAAAGGGTTCCCTCGCCAGGGAAGATTTGGACTTTGCCTACCGTACCAGCCTTTTAAAAAAGGCGCCCGGCAGGGCGGTCATCCTGGCGGCGACCCTTGCTTTGGTCAAAAAGACGCCGGAAGAGGTTCAGGAGTGTATGCGTGATCTTCTGGATTGCCGGCGCTGGATACAGCCGGCAGGCGCCAGCATCGGGTCGATGTTCCGCAACCCGGCGGGTGAATCAGCCGGGCGCCTGATCGACAATGCCGGCTTAAAAGGTGTCCGATCGGGTGGCGTGGTAATCAGCGAAAAACACGCCAATTTTATGGTCAACGAGGTCAATGGAACGGCCTCGGATTACTGGAATTTGATCAACCTCGTCAAAAAGACGGTGTCTGAGAAATTCAATCAGTCCCTGGAGCTCGAGGTCGAGCTTCTTGGCGACTGGCAGAAGATGGAAAAAACGGGATGAACGATCGTCGTATTCAAATCGGTGTCATTTTTGGGGGACGCTCGGGCGAACATGAGGTATCTCTCCTCTCCGCCCGTTCAGTGCTTTCTGTTCTCTCCCCGGATCGTTATACCGTGACTGAGATAGGTATCACCCACCAGGGGTTGTGGCTTTCCGGTGAAAAGGTGCTCGAAGCCTTCGAAACCGGGCAAACCAGCCGCCTCTTCCCGGTGGTTTTGCCTCCCTACCCCGCCGGCGGCGCCCTCTACCACCTGTACGCGGGTCCCGAAGGTGAACGGCTTGTGGACTACGCGCATCTGGATGTGGTCTTTCCAGTACTGCACGGCTCCTTCGGAGAAGATGGCTCCATTCAGGGGCTGCTTGAACTGGCAGACCTTGCCTATGTTGGCGCGGGTGTGCTGGGTTCTTCGGTGGGAATGGATAAAAGCCTGTTCAAAGACGTGATGCGCTCCCACGACATCCCCGTGGCGCGCTCGATCACCGCCAACCGCCGGGAAATTAACAGCAACATGGATGAGATCATCACCCAGGCGGAAGGCATCAGTAATTATCCGCTGTTTGTGAAGCCCGTCAACATGGGCTCATCGGTCGGCATCAGCAAATGCCGCAACCGCTCGGATCTGCTCGAAGGGTTGATGGACGCTGCCCGTTATGACCGGCGCGTTCTGGTGGAAGAGTTCATCGATGCCCGCGAGGTGGAAGTCTCCATCCTCGGCAACGATCGTCCCATGGCTTCCCTGCCGGGAGAGATCATCCCGTCGGACGATTTCTACTCCTACGACGCTAAGTATCTGGACGAGCGCTCCGAGTTGATCATTCCGGCCGATCTGCCGGAAGAGCAGATTCGCGAACTGCAGGAATTGGCTATCCGGGCTTACCGGGCTGCCGACTGCGCCGGCATGGCGCGCGTGGATTTTCTGGTGGAACGTTCCACCGGCAAAATCTTCCTCTCGGAACTCAACAGTATTCCGGGATTTACAAAAATCAGCATGTACGCCAAGCTTTGGGAGGCCAGCGGCCTGCCCTACCACAAACTGGTGGATCGTTTGATCGAGCTTGCATTCGAACGCAAAGAAGAACGTGACCTGACCGAACGTCAGTACAGGAAAGGTGAATGAGCATGGATCGCAACCAGGCTGCCAAATCACGCGCTGATCAGGTGCGTGAGCGGCGGGTAAAAGAAAACCGGCAGAACCGGCGCGGCATTCCCGCTGCAGGAGGAAGAAACACCTCCCGCGGCGGCAGCCCCGTTTCCGGAGCAGATCGAAATGCCGGCATCGCCGGGCGCAGAACGCCCCCGGTCTTTTCCCGTTCGGCAGCCATCGGAACGCCAGGCCGCGGACGGGGTGATTCCCGTTCTCCGCGGCGCGTCTACTATGCGGTCGGCGCTTCCGGGGCAGAGATGCGCTTTCCCTCCATCCCGGTCATGCATCCAGGCTGGCGCCTGGCTTCGGGGTTCATTGCCGTTGCCATGGCAGCCCTGCTCATCTTCATCTCAGCCACGCCGGCTTTCAGTGTCGGAGAGATTGAGATGCAGGGCATGGAACGTGTTACGGCAGCCGATATTGACGCTGCGGCAGCAATAATCGGTGAATCGGTCTTTGAAATTGATGTGAATGAACTGACAGACCAGATCGCAGCAGCCTTCCCGGAACTGACGCACATCCGCCTTCAGGTGGCTTTTCCAGCCGGCGTCAGGTTGAGCGCCGTAGAACGCCAGCCCATTCTGGCCTGGAAAATGCAGGATCAAACCTGCTGGATCGATGTGGACGGCGTGATCATGCCGGCCCGCGGGGATGCCGGCCAGCTGCTGGTAATTTCAGCGGACAGCACTCCTCCCCTGAGCGCTGAATCAAAAAAAGCAGCCGCTGAAAGCCAGGCTGCCGGTGAAAAAGAAACGACGATAAACGCAAAGCCTGTTCCTGCGGTGATGGATATGCAGGTAATGACGGCCGCCATCCAGTTGAGCGCACAGCTGCCGGAGAACTCCGTCCTGGCGTACAGCGCGGATAACGGGATGGGCTGGGAGGACCGCAGCGGCTGGAAAGTGTACTTTGGCTTGAACCTGGATGACTTCCAGCTCAAAATGGCAGAGTATCAGGCGATTGTCAAACGATTGACGAAATTGGGCATTCATCCGACCATGATCAGCGTTGAACATGTGGATGCGCCTTTCTTTCGCACAAAATAGGATGACGGTATGGATGAGCCAATCATTGTAGGAATTGATCTGGGAACAACGAAGGTTTGCACGCTGGTGGCCAGGGTGGAAGGAGAAGACAGTCTTCGCATCCTGGGCGTCGGCATCGAACCGTCGCAGGGCATCCGCCGGGGTTCCATCGTGGATCTGACCGCGGCAAGCCAGTCGATTGTCCGCTCGGTTGAAAAAGCCCAGCGCACCTCAGGCTACGAGGTAACCTCGGCGCTGGTCAGCCTGGCTGGTTCGCACGTGTCGTCCATCAACAGCCGCGGCGTGGTTGGAATTTCCGGCGGTGTGATCTATGAAGACGACATTTACCGCGCGCTGGACGCCGCCCAGGCTGTTGCCATCCCCCACAACCGGGAAATCATCCACGTCATTCAACGCGGTTTCATTGTGGATGACCAGGATGGCATTCAAAGCCCGGTGGGCATGCACGGCTACCGCCTGGAAGTGGAAGCGCACATCATCACGGCGGCTGAGTCCACCGTTGAAAATATTCGCCAGTCGGTTCACACCTCCGGCATCAACGTCAGCCAGTTTGTGCTCAATCCCCTGGCTTCCGGCGAGGTGGTGCTTTCCGATACCGACCGCCAGATGGGTGTTGTGGTGTGCGATATCGGCGGCGGCACAACCGACATGGCAATTTATATCAACGGCGATGTCTGGCACACCATGGTGCTTTCGGTTGGCGGCAACCACATCACCAACGATATCGCTCACGGGCTTCACCTGCCCCCCGAGCAGGCTGAACTGGTTAAAAAGAAATACGGCCATGCCATCATGAGCGAAGTGCCGGAAAACGAAGTTTTCAACGTCCAGGCTTTTGGCGAAGACCGGCCGGTGCAGGTCAGCCGGCGCGACCTGGCAAACATCATCGAAGCGCGTGTGGAAGAGATCTTCCTCTACCTGCTGCAGGAAATCAAGCGCTCCGGGTACGACGGTTTACTGCCGGCCGGCATGGTGTTGACCGGCGGCTCCAGCCTGCTGCCCGGCATTCGCACGCTTGCCAGCCAGGTGCTGAACATGCCCGTGCGCATTGCCCGCCCTGAAAACATGGTCGGCCTGGTGGATCAGTTGAACTCCCCTTCCTACTCCACCAGCGTGGGCTTGCTGAAATGGGGAATGTTGATGAACGAAAACATGGTTACCACCCAGCGAAGGCGTAATCCCCGTGGCCGGGGAGGCGCCAACTGGGATGAAGTAATGGATTGGTTAAAAAGGCTTCTGCCTTAAGACAGTGGATGACTGTCCGGCTGAGTCATGTGTTATTTATCAGGAGGAGAATCAATGGAAAAAAACAATATGCCCCAACCAGAAACGACTGCTTGCATCAAAGTCATTGGTGTAGGCGGCGGCGGCTGCAATGCCGTCAATCGGATGATCGACGAAGGCATCTCCGGCATTGATTTCATCACGGTGAACACTGATGCCCAGGCGCTGCTGATGTCCAAAGCCCCCACCAAGGTGCGCATTGGCGATAAATCCACCCGGGGCCTTGGCGCAGGCGGCAATCCCGAGGTTGGACAGAAAGCTGCCGAAGAATCAGCCGACGAGCTGTACGAAGTCCTCAAGGGCAGCGATATGGTCTTCATCACATCGGGTATGGGCGGCGGAACCGGCACCGGCGCAGCCCCCATCATTGCTCAAATCGCCAAGGAAGTTCAAGCCCTCACAATCGGCGTGGTCACCCGCCCCTTCACCTTTGAAGGCACCAAGCGCATTAAATCCGCTGAAGCTGGCATCTCCCGCCTCAAGGAACACGCGGACACGTTGATTGTGATCCCCAACGACCGCCTGCTCCAGATTGTGGACAAGAAGGTCAGCCTGCAAGAGGCATTTAAGACCGCCGATGATGTGTTGTATCAGGGCATTCAGGGCATCTCCGAACTTATTACCGTACCCGGCCTCATCAACCTCGACTTTGCCGACGTGCGCTCCATTATGGCCGAGGGCGGAGCAGCCCTGATGGCGGTTGGCCGCGCTTCCGGCGAGGACCGCGCCCGCATCGCTGCCGAACAGGCTGTCTCCAGCCAGCTGCTGGATGTGACCATCAACGGTGCCCGTGGAATCCTCTTCAACGTCACCAGCGGCCAGAACCTCACGCTCTTCGAGGTCAATCAGGCAGCCGCCATCATCAAGGAAACCGCGCACCCGGATGTGAACCTGATCTTTGGCGCCGTTATCGATCCGTCCATGGGCGACGACCTGCGCATCACCGTCATTGCCACCGGTTTCGACCGCACCGGAATTCGTCCAGCCACTGAGCGCCCTGCCGTCCGGAAGGATGAACCCATGGTTGCCCGTAACATCTCCAGCGCGGGCAGCACCGGGGATGATTTTCAGACCGTCTCCGTGAACACGGGAGATCTCGACATTCCGGCTTTTCTGCGCCGATCGATTGACAATCGAAGGTAAGTTGGCGACGGTTAATCAACGGTCTGGGTTCTCCTCCCTTTCAAACACGGTTTAAGGCAGGTTTCTTGAACTGTGTCAATTACTGCGCCAATTACTCGTTTGAAGCCGCCGTGGGCATCCACACGGCGGTTTCTTTTTTTATATTTGCGCCCCAAGGGGGTTTTTACCTGTTTCTGGTGCTGTTTGGCTTCTGATTGGCTCCTTTTTGTACCTGCGCCAGCTGCATCGCTCCCCCTTTTCCGGGAATTTCCCGGCCGGGATATTTTTGCGCGCCTGGCTTTTTTAAGTTATTTTAACCTTTGGTTTTGGCTTGCAGCCGGCTTTCCAAACTGTGGCGCGAAAGGGTATTTCCACGTTTGCAGCCCCCATATGTGGGACATTATTTCTACCTTTTCCATCTTCCTCCCATCTCGATTATTGTCCGCTGCGAAACACAATCCATCTGCATCCTTTCAATCTTTAAGGGAAGCGGCAGGCAATCGTTCTTGCAGGGCTGCTCCAGATATGCTAGAATAAAAAAGCATAAATGTACGGTCTCATTATGTCATATCCCCCATATATGGGGGGCTTAATTACTCCCGTACGTCCTATTGTAAATTCATCATTTTAACGAGTCTTCGTAGGAGGGTATATTGCGTTGTCCTTATTGCCAGCATGACCAGTCCAAGGTTCTTGATACCAACCACGACGCCCGCGGCGGCATCCGCCGGCGGCGGGAATGCCTGAACTGCAGCCAGCGTTTTTCCACCTACGAAAGACCCATTCTCGCCACCCCGTTAATCGTCAAACGCGATGGGGCGCGCGAAGAATTCAATCGTGAGAAGCTGAGCGAAGGGATCCGCATCGCCTGTGCCAAACGGCCGGTATCTGCCGCCCAGATTGAACGCCTGGTTGGTGAAATTGAGACCGCCCTGCAGAAGATGGGGCGTGAAGAGGTTTCTTCCCGCATTGTTGGCGACATGGTCATTGCCGGCCTGAAAAAGCTTGATCAAATTGCTTATATCCGATACGCCATTGTTTATTTGCACCTGAATGACCTGCAATCCATTCGCAAAGAAATCGATCGCCTGTTGGAAGGTTAAGGAGTTTTACATGGTACTGAAATCGCAACCCACCCAGCAGTCTTTGCTCTCTGTCCCCTTTATACCGGTTGATCTCCCTCCTGTGGATCTGACCGAAAATTCGCGCCAGGTGCTGCTGCGGCGCTACGTCCGCAAGGGTGAAGACGGCAAACCTGCCGAAACCGTGGAAGAGATGTTCTGGCGCGTGGCATACACCATCGCCGAGGTTGAAGCCCCTCTCGGAACGGAGGTGTCGAATCTGGCGCGGGAGTTCTATTACTTTTTAAGTTCCAAAACCTTCTTTCCCAATTCACCCACCTTCACCGGCGCCGGCACCCCTCTGGGCCAGCTGGCCGCCTGTTTTGTGCTGCCCATCAAAGACGATATGGGGCGCGAACCCGCCGGTATCTTCACCACCCTGCGGGACGCCGCCCTCATCCAGCAGACTGGCGGCGGGAACGGTTTTTCGTTCTCCCGCCTACGTCCCAAAGGCAGCCTGGTGAATTCTTCCGCCGGGCAGGCGACTGGTCCGGTTGGATTTTTACGGGTTTATGACAACGCCTTTGGCGAGGTGGCGCAGGGTGGAACGCGGCGCGGCGCCAATATGGCGGTACTGCGCGTTGACCATCCGGATGTGGAAGAGTTCATCACGTGCAAGACGGATGAGAATCAGATTACCAATTTCAATATTTCTGTTGGTATTACCGATGCTTTCATGCAGGCTGTCAAGGATGATGCGGAATGGGAGCTGCGTTTCCCGGACGTTAAAGACCCGCGCTATAAAAAGTTCCAGGGAAGCGTCGAACAGGCCCGCTCGGCGGGAATCCCAATGAAAACCTATAAAAGCCTTCATGCCCGCGAGCTCTTTGAAAAAATCGTCATTCAGGCGCACAAGAACGGAGAACCCGGCGTGCTCTTCATCGACGCAGCCAACCGTTCCAACCCTGTTCCGCATCTCTACAGTCTGGAAGCAACCAACCCCTGCGGCGAGCAGTGGCTCGGCCCCTATGAGAGCTGCTGCCTCGGTTCCATCAACCTGGCGCAACATTTCGCACCGCAGGGAGAAGTGGATTGGGAAAAACTGCGCCAGAGTGCTTCACTGGCCGTGCGCTTTTTGGACAACGTGGTGGATGCCAATGCCTATGTCCCCGCCGTTCCGCAGCTCAAAGAAGCCGCCCAGAAAGCGCGACGCATTGGCCTTGGCATCATGGGTCTTGGGGATCTGCTCTATCATGTCGGCATCCGCTACGGCTCGCCGGAGGGCGAGGAATTTGCTGCCCAGGTGATGGAATTCATCCGCTTCCACGCCATGCTGGCCAGCATTGAACTCGCAAAGGCTCGCGGCCCCTTCCCGGGCATTCAGGGGAGCATTTACGACCCGGCAGATTTCCGCTGGACCCCGCCCCAACCGCTGGAAAACTACCGCCAGGAATGGGGACGCCCGTCCCTTGACTGGCAGCTGGTGGAGGATGGCATCCGGCAATATGGCATCCGCAATGCCGCGCAGACCACCATTGCCCCCACCGGAACAATCGCCACCGTCGCCGGATGCGAAGCCTATGGCTGCGAGCCGGTCTTTGCGCTGGCATACGTGCGTCACGTTAACGACAACGGAACCGACCTGGCACTCACCTACACCAGCCCGCTTTTCGAGCAGGCGCTCGAGGATGCCGGCCTGGACGAAGATGCGCGCCGCGAGATCATAGAGCAGGTGGTGGAAAACGGTTCCTGCCAGGATGTGGCCGGCATTCCGGAAGCCATCCGGCAGGTGTACGTCGTTTCGCAGGACATCTGCGCTGTTGAACACGTGCGCATGCAGGCTGCCCTGCAGGCTTTTGTAGATAACAGCCTCTCCAAGACGATTAATTTTCCCGCCGATGCACGCGTTGAAGATGTGGCCACCGCGTACCTGTTGGCCTGGGAACTGGGCTGCAAAGGGATTACGGTATATGTTACCGGGTCTCGGGAGAAGGTGGTGCTGGAAACCAAAGCCACACGCCAGAAGAAGGACCTTCCGGCGATGGGCAGCGAACCCAAAGACAGCGGAGACGCGGAGCAGATGGATCTCTGGCAGATCATCAAGAAACCCCGCCCACGCGCGCTGGCCGGATACACCTATTCAATTGACACTCCCCTGGGAAAAGCCTTTGTCACCATTAATGAAAACGGCGGGTCGCAGC
>MTKY01052246.1_pt1 | contig 14165 bp, 9 predicted proteins | sample 1042731 | NCBI WGS metagenome assembly MTKY01 (sample SAMN06212206, study PRJNA360538) | anaerobic digester metagenome | biome: Wastewater treatment plant; material: sludge; isolation source: anaerobic digester fed with sludge from wastewater treatment plant | place: Denmark: WWTP Soeholt ... | reverse complement strand
TCGCCACAACGGCCACCAGCAGCACCAGCAGCATGTAGATCCAACGGCCCACAAAGGTCTCGTGAATGACACGTGGCTGCGAGACAATCGGCTGCACACCTGCCGCCTGCAGGCTGGCCGGGGGCGTGGTGACAATGCTCATGCGGTAGACGCTGGGCTTCCCGCCCACAAAGCGGCGCTGGCGCGGCGAAACCAGAATCGGCACCTCAATGCGGCGGCCCGGCTCAAGCAAAACGGGCTGCGAATCGGGAAAGGTGGGGGCAACGCGTTTGCCGCGCCGCGTGCCGGCCTCCCCGTCAATCACAGTGTGCGTGGCGCCGCTGCCATTCGTCGCGGCGCTGGTGGCCGGTGTGACGGCGCCGCCTGTGACAAAGGTGGGCGGCGCATCAGGGAACTCGACGCGACAATCATCGCCGTCATCGCGCCCCGAAACAGTGGCCTGCAAGGTGCTGTTGCCGCCGTTGAAGATGGGCAGCGTGAAGGTGGCCGTGCGCTCGCGATACTTGAGTGTCACCTCAGGCGGGTAGACCGGCGTTGGGTTCAGCTCATAATAGGGGTTGATAATGAGCTGCGCGGCCACACTCGCGCGCTCAAGGATCTGCCCCTGCGCAGCACCGTGCAGCGAGCGCGAGAGCACCTCAATCACAAAGTGGTGCACGCCCGCAAGGCTGGCCGGCTCGCGCTCGGGGTGGATGGTGACGACAACTGTGTTCGATTCGCGCACCGACATGGTAAAGCGCTCGGGTGCGATGGAAATCCACTTATCGAGTACATACCCGGCAATGCGCACCTCAAAATCGCCCACATAGGAGCTTGCATTCGTCACAGTGAGTTGCCACGTGGCGGGCACGCCGGCATCCACCGTGTTGACGGGTTCGCTGAGTTGCAGTGCAATCAGTTCGCTTTGGACTGGCGCAATCGGCTGGCCGAGGCTCGCCAGGGGCGCGGCGGCGGGTACAGCCGCGCTCATCACGGCGGCGGCAGGCTCGGCAACGGCACGCGCGGCGGCCATCTGTGCGCCAACCGCCGCCGGCGGCGCGCCCTGCAGGGAGGGCGGGGCATAGGGGCTTGCTACGGCACCAGGTGCAATGGCAGGTGCAGTGACAGGTACGGCGACTGGCGCGGGCAACGGCGCAGGCACCGGTGCAGGCAATGGCGCAGCAACGGCTGCGTGCGCCACACCGTCTGCGCTCGCGTCCGTCAGGATCAGCACATAGCCGCCGATTTCAATCCCGTCCCACGCCTTCAGTTCAATCGATGCATGCTCGGCAACGTGCGCGCCATTCACGCGCACATTGGCGGCTGCGTCCACCACCATGAGCAAATAGGGCTTGCTGCGGTGGTCCAGCAGGGCGGCGAAGTCTGCGACAACGCCGTCGTCGCGGCGCGGATCAACCAGACGCAGGTCATTGCCGGCGGCGCGGCCAATTGCCGTAACGCCGCGTGCGGCATCCAGCGGGAAAAAGTCGATTGCACCCGAAGGGGCGATAATTTCCAGTTGTTCAGTCACGGCGTGCGATTGTCGATTCTCCAGCGTCACAGCGGCTTATCAACGCTTGCGTGTCAGCCGCACCGTCACTGCATTGGTTGTCACATCAGCGCCAGTGCCCGCGCCGGGCCCTGCGCCCGCCACGGGTGCGGAAGTTACATTAAAGGTGATTGCTGCGTTGCGTTTGGTTTTCGCCAGCGGCGCAACGTAAATATCAATACCCAGCGTGTCGCCTGGCGCAATCTGCGGCGTTTCCACCCACGCCGTGCGCATCCCCGCGCGCGCGGCAATGGCTCCGCTCTCCACTGCGAGCGGCCCCTGGAGGGCAAACGCGGGGTCGACTGGGTTTGCGCGCCGAGGTGCGGGCTGGGGTGCAGGCTGGGGTGCGGGCTGGGGTGCAGGCTGGGGTGCGGGCTGGGGTGCAGGCTGGGGTGCGGGCGCGGATGACACCGCGCCGGTGGTACTCGTCGCTGTACCCTGACCCGTTCCCGCAATTGCGCTCGCCGGGGCCATTTGCTTCCCGTAGTAGCCAACGTCCTCGACATCGCCAGCCACATCCTGATATTGCCCTTGCGCGCGACGCACGGCCGTCTGCTGCGCGACAAGCGTGTTGCCCGCGCTGCGGAATTGATCACCCGCCGCCCCTGGGATGAGCCTGCCCAGCGAATTCAGCAGGCGGCTGCCTGTGTCGGCTGCTTGTGCAGCACCCGCATAGGTGGAGGCGGCGGTCTGCGCCGAGGCGTGCGCAGCCGTGTGTGCGCCGGCCACCGCTGCTTGTGCTTGTGTGGCGGTCACTGCCGGCTGGGCATAGCGACCGTTGCCGGCCAGGAGCGTGCCGCTCGTCCCATTTGCCGCGACAGCCCCTGCATATACAGCAGGCGCGCCAGGGGCGGCCACGCGCGCCGCAATGGGGGCGTGCAGCGGCACGCCATAGGCCAGGAAGGTGAACGCAACGTCGCTGCTTGGCGATTCGGCGCGCAGGCGATACGGCGTGCGCACATTGCCCTGATTGGTGATGAACATACGCACCTGCGGCGCTACGCGCGCCTGCGCAGCCTGCCTCTCACGCCGCGCGCGCTGAATCGATGCGCTGATGCTGCGCACGACCAGCCAGAGCAGAACAAGCAACAGGATGCTCAGCACGGCGCCCACGATCCACAGCCAGTTGCGGCCAAACCAGGCGACAATCGTGCTCCATACACGCGCCGGTGTGATGTTTGTGTTGGCGACAGGCGCAACCGCCAGTACCTGCGAATTGTCGGTGACCAGGTTGCCCTGGGCGTCGGCTGCACGCACAAAGATGCCGTAGCGACCGGGGGTAAAACCGCTTGTGTCAATCAAGAAGGGTATGGCTCCCTGCTGGTTGGCCTGCACACCCACCTGTGTGCGCCCCACAAAGGCCTCCACGGTGGCCCCACCCAACGCCGAATTGACCAGTGCGGTAACAACCACCGTCTCGCCCACGGTCGCCTCTGGTGCGCCTAACTGCACGCCCAGCGTGAGGGGCGCAACCACCTCGATCCCGATTTCATCTTCGCCCACATTGCCGGCGCTGTCCTCCACCCGCACCGTCAGGCGGCGGCTGCCGTATGGCGCGCCTGTGCTGTTCCAGATGATGCCGCCCAGTGCGCTCTGCGTGGATGTGATGATATCGCCCGTATCAAGCAGGAAGGTGACGCGTGCCAGGGGCGCGGGCGCAGCGGCGTCAAAGGTAATGACAGTGCTGCCGCTGACGCGCTGCCCATCGCTGGGCTGGGTGATCTGCACATCAACCGGGCGGCGGCTGGCGGCAAAGCTGCGCGTCAGCCGGGCGGCGCTGTTTGCGCTGCGCAGCGCCATCGCCAGGAGGTGATTGTCGCCCGTTGCTGCCAACGCCGACGCGTAGCGCACGCGGAAACCCTGCCGCAAGAGCGCGGGCAACGCAGCCAGATTGGGCGCGACATCCGTTGCCACGGAAACAACCACGGCGCGCCCGCCCGTGGCCTGCGCGAGTTGGAGAAAATCGGGGTTTGCCCCGGCAGCGCCAAAGCCAAAGATGTGCGCCGCCGCGCCCAATTGGCGGGCGGCAGCGCCCAGCGCAGGCGCCACCGTGGGCCCGCCTTCGGCCGTTGTATTGCCACGATCCGTAACAACAACCAGCGCCCGCCGCCCATCCACGTCCTCAAAGAGGCGCAAGGCCTGATTTACGGCCACGTAAAAGGCGCTCTGCGTGCCGCCCGGCTGTGCGTTGGCCAAGGCGGCGCGCACTGCGTCCAAATCCTGTGTGGGCGCAATCAGGGTTTCGGCGCTCTCGTTATAGGCGACCACACCAACGCGATCGTCCACGCCCAACTGGTTGAGCAGACCGCGCACGGCCTCTATGGACGTTGCCCAGTCGGCAGGGGCCGTTGCTCGGTTAATGGCGACAACGATGTTGAGCGGCGTGTTGGTGCTGGGCGACATTTGCAGTTGCGCGGTGACCAGCTCACTGCCATCCTCGGCAAAGATCAAGTCTGCGGCAGTCAGTTGCGTCAGAGGCAGGCCATCACCGGCCACCGCGTAGATGTCGACAGCAACCGTGGGGAAGAGCGAACTGTCCACGTTGCCCGCAAAGAGCGTTTCACCTGGCTGCGTCGTTGCATCCTGCGCGCGGGCAGGCTGCCAACGCGCCGCGCCCCATAGGCAGGCCGCCAGCACCAGCAGCGCCAGCCCCAGGTTACGCAGCCGCCCGGGCGCACCTGTATGCGCTCTCCCAAAGCGATTCGTATGGTCCTGCTCAACGCTGCGGGATGACTTCACGCGCATACTCCGGCTCTTGGTCAAAGCGACACCAAAATGGAAATGGCTCCTGCGCAAGCGGGCCGATTGGACATGCTTCACCCCAGCGTATAATCGGCCATGGCTGGTGCAATGGGCATGAAGCTTACGCTGTGCGCAAAGAATGGCGCGAGTACAAAGGTGGCGCTCACGACAGCGCTCTCACCCGGGTAGACGCCCGGCGCAGTCACCACGAATGTGATTGTCTGGTCACCGGCGGGCGGTGTTGGCTGGCGCGGGTGGGCAATGCGAAAGGCAACGCGCTTTTCTGCGCCGGGAAAGAGCACCGGTGCAGGCTCAATTTGCACAAAACGCGCGTCAAAGCCCTGCGCCTGAATATCAAACTGAACACCCGCCTTGGCCCCCACATTGCGTATATAGAGCCCGCCCTCGAGCACTTTGTCGAGCTCGAGGCGCGCAACGTCAAGATCAACGCGCGCCTGAATGGCCGCCGACTGCACCTCTCCGCTGCGGAAGACAAGCGCATAGCCCGCCAATTCAACGGCGTCGCCGTCTGTCACTTCAATCGCGCCGCGCGGCGGCACGCTGCGCATTTGCCCGTTAGCCAGCCGCACTGCCAGCGGCGCGCTGCTGAAGTTGATGGCGCGATAGCCTGCACGGTTGATTGGCGACGGCACAAACTGAATGTGGCGCGGAGCCACGTCGGGCTGCGCCAGGTAGATGTCGGAGCCGGGTTGGCTGCCCACATAGGCCAGCGCACGCCGCAGCGGAAACTCCTTGCGCCACCCCTCACGGTTGACAACCTCCAACCTGCTGCCGGCTGTGGTGGCGTTGAAGACCACAGGCGGCGGGGACAATTGCACCGTTTGCGGCGCATTTGCCGGCGGGCGTGGATTGACGGGCGGCGGAGCCGGCGGTGGCTGCGCCACACCCACCGGTGCGCTTTGCACAGGAATGCGCGCCGGGCGCAGGGGCGGCGGCAGCGTCTGCGCTGTGGGGGTCGGCGCTGGAACTGGCGTGTTTGCAGGCGGCAGAGACGCCGGTGCGACAACCGCAGCGACTGGCTCCGACCCACGCCCGGCCTCTGGAGAGACCCTGGCCGCATCCGTTGCCATCTCGCCAGTGGCGGGCGCGGCGTTGCGCGGCGCAGCAGAAGGCGTCTCCACAACAGGCTCCGGCGCGGACGCGGGCAGGCTGTAGCTGCCGGGCGTCCACGCCGCACCTGCGCTGCTTGCCTGGGGATCACTCACGCGGCGGCCTCATCTCTCTGCGCAACCTGCCTGTTCTGCGCCACCCATGCCACAAGGTTCTGGCCAAACTCCAGCGCGCTGCGAATTTCGCTGCGCCCAGCCGCCCGTCCCCGCCGCCGTCCGTTCCAAATGCAGCCATAGTCATAGGTGCTGAAGAGCACACCATCACCAGCCAGCAGGCGCGCCGTGCCCTGTGTCTCAAAGCCCTCGGCAGGCACAGCGAAAAAGTGGGGCGCACGCAGCAGCGGATGACCATCGGCTAGCGGTTGCAGTGCAATCCCCAGTGCTGCCATCAATTCCAAAAAGGCAGCATCGGCAATTGGATCACCTGTCGACTGGCTGCGGCACGACTCATAGAAGACAACGCCGCCGGCGCCGCGAAAGGCGGTGAGCGCGTCGATCTGCTCACGCGAGAGGCGCACGGCCTCCAGCCCCACAAGGAAGAGCAGGTCATAGTTGAGCAGCGTGCGGTCAAGCCCCGGCAGCACGTCAACCACCATACGCTGCTCAACGCCGCCCGTGCGCAACGATCGCGCAAGGTTGCCCACGCCTGCTGCATGGCCGTGGTCGGGCGCACTGCCCAGCATGACAACCGCGGCGCGCACCAGCGTGGGCGTGTGCGCGCCCACTTCTGTGCGCGAGCGCAGGTCAATCTCGTTGAGTCCGGGTTGCTCGGCATCCTGCGCATTGCGCATGGCTGCCCCCGCCTGCCGCCTGAAGCGCGCCAGTTCGATGTAGGGTGTTTGCGGCGGCACGAGCACCGCCTGCAGCGCATACTCGCTGTAGACATAGCGCGGCGCATCCTCGCTGTAGGCGCCGTCGGGGCGCGGCGCGCTCTCCTCGTAGGTGAGGACGAGATAAATCAGTCCCTCCACGGCGCGCAGATCGTAGCCGCGCTGGTCGGGCATGACAATGGTGCGCCCCAGCGCATCCACGGCAAAGCCGGGCTGGACATAGATCTGCGCGCCGGGCGGGTCCCCGGCGAAGACTTCCAGCCCGTAGACAATGCCCGGCCCGTGCGCAAAGCGCGTGTGAATTTCAAGCAGGCGGCGGTGGGTGTCATGCGCCAAATCCCAGGTGTCAGCCGTAACGGCCATGCCGTCGTAGGCCTTGACCCGCCGCTGTGGATGGAGGCGCAGCACTTCTTGAGCGAACACAGGCGGTGATCCTTCCCCTGATCATGCTCTGATCATTGTGTGCCGCGCACACGACGGACTTGCAGGCCACGCGTGCCGGTGGCCACGCCGTGATGCAACAGCAAGAGCTTCAGCACTGGTGGGTGCGGTGCAGGATGCGATGATGTGGGCTAAGGCGGGGCAACATGCAGCGCCCAGATGTACGGCTGCTGCCATGGGGCCGTTGAACGCGGAACAAGTGACGCCTTGGCATAATGCAGAGCGCACTCAATCCTCGTCCACCTCCAGAGTATATGTTACATGCGCCGGTTTTTCGAGTTCAACAAGCGTATGCAGGCGCTCGCGCCGGCGCGCTCGCTGGCGTTCGGCCACCGCGGGAAAATCCGGATCTGTGACGATGGGCGGCAGTTTGATGTAGAGCGTGAAGGTGTGCGGCTGGTTGCGCACACCCAGCGCGACGCCCTGTCCCAATCGCGCACTGCTGCCCAGGCGCAGATTATTGGCGCGCCGCTCCACAATCTGCACAGTGCCGCCCGTGTATATCTCCAGCAGCTCCTCCAGGCCGGAACGTGTGCCGCGCCGCCGGTAAAGGGGCACGGCCTTGGCTACCAGCTTGCGCACCACGCCAACGGGCAGCTCGTCATCAATCTGCAAATCCAGCCGCTCCGCCAGCCATTTGAGCATGGGCAGGGTGGTGATCATGGGGTCGAAGTAATCCGACAGATTCGCAATCTGGCCGTCAATCGGCCCCCAGAAGCTCTCGAAGAGCATGAGAAAGCGCGCCATAAAGGGGTCCCGCTCAAAGACCGCGGGCAGATACTTGAGATACCCGCCCTTGCGGCGCAGCGCGACCACAGCCGTCTCTGCAACCTGCACGCGCGCACTCTCGTCTGCATCACCCAGTGCAACGGCGGTTGCCTTGCTGATGATTTCGTGCTCGGCTTCGTCAGGACTCGAACCGCTATGCTCCAGCAGATCGAGCGCACGTGCGACCACAGTTGTCTCGAATTGCAGGACGGTTCCGGCAGCAAGCGGGCCGCTCACCTCCCAGCGCAAGGCATCGCGCCGGCTGCGTGTGGCCGCGCTGCCATCCACCTGGAGCGCGTAGACGCCTGCTGTGGCCGGAGCGTTTACGTCTTCCACGCGCACCCAGCCCGGCAGATCCACCAGCAGCACCAATCCTGGCACAGCGTCCACAACACGCACGCGTGTGTGCAATACCACCGCCTCGCCCGGATAGGCGTGGCCAACATTGGGCACGTGGTCAATACGCAGTGGTGCGCTTTGGGCCTGCGCCACATCGGCTGCACTCTCGACGGCCACGTGCACATGCGGCAGCGGCGCACGGTTATGCAGCAGCGCGGGCGGCTCATCAAGCACGACGGCGCGCGCCGGGGCAACGGCGGCGGCGTCATCAATCGCGGCCTGCGCGGCAGTCACTGCATCCTCGGCGTCGCCCGCGTCAGGCAGCAGCGTTTCCGGCTGCTTTTCGGGTTCACTGCCGGGCTGGAGATTCGATTGGTTCGGTTCGAGCGACGGTGTTTCGCTCACGTGCGATCCTTCATTCATTAGGCCAGATACGAGGCGATATAGCGCATTCGCTACGGCACCTGCATCATGCTAAAGGTGCTCAACAGTCACAATATGATCGAGCGAGCAGAGCAGGGCATCGGGGGCAATGAGCAGCCGGTTGCCCTCCACGGGTGACGGCGCAATGCCCACGCGGGCATCGGCAGGGTCAGCCTCTTCGCCCATCGCGGTCAGGCTAATCTCCTGCAGCGGGTCCACTGCGCGCGTGCTGATCTTCACCTCCAGCACATGCTTAACACCCTTGACGCGCTGGATGAGCGCGTAAAGTTCAGCCACATAGAGGGGCTTGCCAAAGGGCCAGCCATGCCACGGCTCGCCCGACTCAGGGTCGGGTATAAAAGGGGTGTCGGCGGCGGACGGCAGGGGCGTCAGATAGTGGCGCAGCATATCCACAACGCGGCCCACCACCACCTCATCGGCCACGTGGATCGAGGGGACAATGCGCGCCTCCACACGCACGCCCACATAGGTGGCCGAGCGCAGTGTGAGCGTTGTTGTGAGCAGGCGATAGTGATCCAGATAGCTCTGAATGGCGCGGATCAGGTCCGCCCCCGGCACGAGACCGGCGTAATCACCGGCGTAGACCTGATCGGCGGCATCGGGCACAATCGCCAGTTCGAGCATGCCTGGCGGCAGCCACCCCGCCGACGCTGAGGGCGTGATGCACTTGACGCGCGCCAGCTTCTGCTCTGGATCAAGCGCCTCGTTGACCTGCAGGGCAAGGCTTTCATAGTCCTCGGCGGTGACAGCGCGCTCCTGGGCGCGCAGTTCGCGCCGCGCGCGCAACTTGGCTTCTTCAAGCGTCTCGGGGTCGCGCCCGCCCACAGCCGGCGCCATGTTGGTTACACGGTCGATGAAGGGGACTGCGGCGCGCATGGTCGTCAGCCGATTGGGGGGCACGTTGCCAACCGCCCCGCCCCCAAACCTGTAGCGCGCAATGCGAATACGCCGCCCCACCTGCGGCACGCGCCCGTATTGGTGCGGTTTGCCATTGGGCTGGCGAATGGAAGGGCCAAAGCGAATCTCGCCGGTGGAGGTGTCCAGCGTGAAGTGCGTGTCATACATGCTGGATTCAGCAAAGTCCTCCACGCGCGTCCACGGCACCCACATCAGTTCGCCGTCGCGCAGCTCCTCCACCTCCACCGTCTCGCCGCTGCGCAGGGGCAGCACAGGCGCATTGCGCACACGGAAGGATTGATTGGGGTCACCATTGCTAACACCCAGAATCTCCTGTTCGGCATAGACAGCGTGCGACGCCATGACCGACGCGCCCAACGTCTCTACCCGCACCTGCCGAATGCGCGGCGAACGTGAGTAGGTGCCCTGCGTATCCTTGCGCGTCTCGTAACGACAGCGAATCCACGTGCGCTCGAGTCCCATAAAGAAGTCGGCAGCAGTTTCGTCAGGCAGATAGAAGGTAATGGACCCTTGCTCAAAGTTGAAGCCGCCCGTGCTGTCGCGCTCGCCCTCGCTGCGGCTGGGGCGGATTTCGCGCCAGCCACCGCCGCCAATCGAAACCTCCCACACCAGCGGCGGGTCATTGGGGTTCGCGCCCGTCCCCTGTGTCCGCTCGCTTGTGAAGTGCAGGCGCAAAATGTGGTTGCGCAGCCGCTCGGCAGCATCGAAACCCAAATAGAAGGAGGCACGCTGGACGGGCGGATCAATGCGGAAAGCAACAAAAGTTTGCACGCGATTGAGCCAGTTGACGCTGAATTCTTCAGCCGTGCGCAGATCAGTCAGTTTGGGCGGCACAATGTACAGCGGCTCATCCACGGTAAAGATCACCTGCGGCGTCGTGGGGGTTTCGAGCGTTGCCACCTCAAGCCCCTGCGCAACAAGTGCGCGCGTGTCGTCCTCCGGCCCCAGCGGCAAGGCTGCGGAGAGGCGGAATGTTAGCCCTGCACGCGCGCTGCGTGCGGGCAGAAGCTGCACGCCCAGCAGATCGAGGAAGCGCACATAGTTCTTTTCCGGCACGCGGTTGAGGCGGTAGACCATCATCTCGGTCATCCACGCAAAGAGTTCAATCAGCGTAATACCGGGATCGCTCAGGTTGTAGTCCGTCCATTCGGGACAATAGCGCACAATGCGTTTGCGCGCCTCGTCTACAATGGCCGCCTGAAAGCGGAGATCATCGAGCGTTACATCCTGCAAGGGCATAGCCTGCTCCTCAGTCGCGCTGTCCGTGCGCAAGGCAGTGCACTCTCATGCACCTCTACCTCTACCTCTACCTCAAGCGGCCCTAGTCCTCACCCATGAGGAAGAAGGGGTAGATAATGCTGCGCGGGTCATGCGTGTTTTTAATCGTGTAATGGATATGGACCTCAAGCACACCGACATCATTGTTGCTGAGTACATCAACGTCGTTCACGGTGATGCGCGGCTCCCAGAAGGCCAGCGCCTGGCGCACATAGTAGGCCGCCATTGCGCGCGTCTCGGCGCTATTGGGGGCAAAGACAAGCTCCCAAATCCGACAGCCGAAATTGGGACGCATGACGCGCTCGCCGGGCATTGTCTCCAGAATGATGAAGACCGCTTGCTCAATGTCCTCCACGCCTGTAACAAGCGCCAGCCCGCCGCGCGGCGTCACGCTCAGCGGGAAGGAGAGCCCCTGCCCAACATATTCCTTGCGTGCATTACCGCGTGGATCGCTACTCATACTCTTCAATTCCTCTGCAACGCTGAACGGCGCCGGCCACGCTAGCCAATGATGACGGTGGGGCAACCCATAATGATTGAGTCCGGCGGGCCTACGCAAACCACTGAATCGCCCATGACTGCCGCGGGCAGCCCGCCAATGAGCACCGTGGGGCAGCCGGGGCCAACAATCGGCCCGCCCACGTGGGGCACAAGCACGGTTACCATGGGGCAGGTGTGCATGTCCGTGAGGCGCGCCGCGGGCATCCCGCCAATTAAAACAGTGGGCATGCCCAGCACAATCACCCCGCCGTGTGCGGTTGGATCACCCATGCGTGCTGCTGGTGGCATTGCACTTCTCCCTTCGCGTGCGTGCGGCGTGGCGAGACCCTGTAATGGGCGCTAATTGATCTTGACGAGCGAGCCCTGGATTTGCAGCATGGCGCTGGACTTCACGCTGACCATGGCATTGCCCTGCACCGTGACATTGGCATTGGCCTTGAGGTCCGCATTGGCAGTCGCGATGAGAACCAGGTTTGTCGCCGCCTTGACTTCGACAACACCACTTGTTGATTGCATGGTGACGGACATCCCTTTGATTGTCAGTGCCTGGGCTGCTTCAATCGTCATTGCACCCACCGACTTCATGATGACGCTTCTGCCCTGACCGTCAAGCATGACTTCATTACCGGCGCTGTCCTTGAGATGAATCAGCTTGTTGGCTGAATCCAGCAGCACGAACGCACCGATCTTGTCCTTGATCTGAATCTTCTCGCTGCCCGCGGTATCCTCGATCAGAATCTCGTGGCCGGCCCGAGTCTTGATCATGCGCTGCTTGAGCGTGCCATTATCATGCAGATTGCTCTGCGACAGCGGCGGTTTCTCCGTGCCATTCCACAACGCGCCCACAATCACCGCGTGCGCGGGGTCGCCATCCTCAAAACCCACAAGCACCTCGTCACCAATCTCGGGGTAAAACATCATGCCACGCTGTGCGCCTGCAAAGGGGGCGGCCACGCGTGCCCAGAAACTTTCAATCTCCTCACCGGCTGTGGCCGTCCCCAGCGTGGGAAACTTGACGCGCACGCGCCCATATTGATCAGGATCGTTGAGATTGGAGACGACACCGACCATGAGTGAATCGATGCGGCGGCGCGGCGGCGGCGCATAGAGTGCATTGGCCAGTGATGCGCCTGTGCGCCCCAGCACGGTAAAGCGGGTGATTAGCCCATCCTGCGACCAGAACTGGTTGACGCCGGTCACACGATAATCGCCCGAAAAGCGCGTTCCCACGTTTGCAATCTTCACAATCATGCCGGGGCGCAGGCTGGGCGCCGCCACGCACTCGCCTTCCGCCTCAAAAAACTCGCCGTTAACGCGTGAGGCAATCGCCGCGGCAATGCCTGTGGCATCGGCCGCGCTCGCAACGCTCCCATCCGTCACATTCTCCTGCACCGTCCGGCTCAGCGCGGCCGTGGCCGCAGCGGCGCCCGTCTGCCCCATACCGCCCTGCACACCGGAGGGGGTTGCCTCGCCCGCAACAATGGCCTTGGTCTTGCTGTCCCACCCAATCACGCGCACTTTGTTGATTTGGCCTGTGATTGAAAGGCGGGGCTGGAAGCGGATCAGCGTTTCGGAATAGGTAAGGGTCAGCGCCACCGAGCCTGAGTCCGGACAGGGGGCAAATACAAGGGTCTGCCCATCCTGATAGACTTCGAAGCCAATGCGTTCGGCACGTTCGAGCAGGAATTCCATATCCGTCTGCTGCCACTGCACCACATAGTCATACTGGATGCTCGTCGCGGTCACCTGCGCCGACAATCCAGCGGCTTGTGCAATTTGGCTCGCAATGTCCGAGTCCTTCATCTGCTGGTAGGTCTTGCATTTGCGACCATTTTGCAGCCGATTCCACTTGCCATAGCCGCGCACCACGTATTTGGCCGTACCATCGGCACGAAAGTCGGGCTCCAGCGAAGCCACCTCCACAGTCGCCATCACCACTGGCCTGTTGTCGACAACGGCGCTCACGATGACTTCCTTGCCGTGGGCAAAAATCGCATCATTGGCAAGGTCCAGCGCAGGATCAAAGAAGTGCAGCGCCACCATATCCGGCGCGCCCAACGTCAAATCCACTTCCACCGCTTCCAGTTGTCTGAACCACATGTCCGGCAGATTTGTGCCGTCCACCTTGATCAGAACGGGCTGGAGTTGGACCAGTTGCGACGACACGATGGCGACTCCCATAACAAGAAAGCACGAATGGCGCTTATGACTGTAAACACTGGGCGCACGGCTGATTCAACGGCGGGTTGCACGGCAGGCGGCCAGCGACGCCCTACTGCAAATCCGGCAGCAGCAGCAACTGGCCGCCTCGCAAATCCATTGGGTTGTCAATGCCGTTGATTTCGGCAATTTGTCGCCATGCGCTTGAATCGCCGTACTCCTGATGCGCAATCCAGTCGAGGCGCTGCCCCTGCTCAACAACCCACGTGCGCCGCGGCAGCGTACGCGTCGTGGGGTTCTGGCTGTCCATTTGGCTATCGTCCTGCACTTGCAGCAACTGCACGGTGAGTTTGGCGCGCAGCGGCAGGCCGTCAGGTGCAAAGAGGACAAGCTCCTCATCGATTCCGGTAATCACAGCCACAAAGCTGATATAGCCGCCCCACTGGATCAAGACCCAGGGCGGTTCACTCTGCATGGTTATCGGATTGCGCGCGGCGCTGTCGACGAGGGCGAGCCTGCTGAGCGGCGCATAGAGATCGGCAACCGAATCGCCGGTGTCGGTTGAATCAAAGGTGAGCACCAGCGACATCGCCTGCGGCTCGCCTCCTTTGAAGGTAACCTTGGGGCTGTCGTCACCCGTGATCTTGCCGGCCGCGAAGCCATTCTTCTTGGAGAGCGTCATGCTTTCCGGGTTGAACTGGCATTCGAATGGAGTCACGCTGCGGTCAACGTGAGACTCCCCATTGCTTTTGACCATTTTTGTGAATGTCAGTTTGGCAAGCGCCATGGTTGGTCTCTTCTCTACCAAATACGGGGATTAGAAGCGCGTGCGGCGCTCGCGATCCACCTGCAACATGCGGCGCAAAATTGGGTAGACATCACGCGCAATGGCGTCCAGGTCCACCACCGCTGTCTGTGCTGCACCGTTCTCGTGGCTGCCGGTGCTATCGACGCCGTTGGCCCGCTGTACGAGCGAGACATCGGTGGCGCTGACAGGCGTTACAACCGGCGGCGGCGCATAGGCGGCCATGGCCCGCTGCAGCACAGCGTCTGGCAGGCGCAGCGTCTGCATGACGGGGGCCGGTG
>MTKY01059838.1_pt1 | contig 14167 bp, 13 predicted proteins | sample 1042731 | NCBI WGS metagenome assembly MTKY01 (sample SAMN06212206, study PRJNA360538) | anaerobic digester metagenome | biome: Wastewater treatment plant; material: sludge; isolation source: anaerobic digester fed with sludge from wastewater treatment plant | place: Denmark: WWTP Soeholt ... | reverse complement strand
TGATCGTTTTTCCATGGATTCCCCCGATCCTGCATCTTCTTTTTCTCTGATTCATCTACCTGAATGCCTGTTTATGACACCGGGTGCGCTCTCTGAACGATAGTGAAATGACGCCAGGCCGGACAGAGGAGCGGATCTGAAGCTTCTCACTCCAACCCCTTCAGGTAAGCTGCCCAGTCTTGCTGATAGAACTCGACCAACTCAAGACCATAGCCGAAATAATCCTGATCGGGCTTCGTCCAGCGTTCGATTGCGAAAGGTTCCGGTTTTGTCGGCCCGTCAGGACCGAATAAATCCCCCAGGATACATTCATCGAAGTGGGCGGTGCTGCAGTAATCGTCCAGCTGCATCTGCCCTTTTTCGTCAAGCCCGGCAACAATATACACGGTGTCGTGGAGGTCGCGCTCAGCGCCTTCCTTTCCGACCTCCCGACTCTCTGAGAACGAATACGTGGCGTGGAGCTTCTCGTCCACAATCTCAGCCTTATCCAGGCGCGCCTCGATGTGGTGAGATTTGACCAGGTCGAGATGCCGCATATAGCGTTCACACATCACGCGGTTGTTGAGATGCAATTGTATAATCTCCGGAATGTTAAGCTCAGACTTCTGCGCTGATACCGCCACATCGGAAGGTGCTTCAACTTCCTCATAGTACATCTCGTAGACAGTTTTGAGCCATGTGAGCCATTGCTCCGCCCGCTTATTCTTTGTCTTTTCGGTGATACCGGACGTTCCACACGAAACGGCCAAAAGCATCGCGAAGAGACAAACCAGAAGAATACGACCTTTCTTTTTCATAAGTAATTCACTCCTTTATCGCTGTATCGATAATCCGAATCCGCTGTTGCTTCGCTTCTGCAGCCGTAACTCGAGGTCAGAAAAAAAAGAAATGTAATCGTCCCTACTTTTCCATCAGCCGAGGCATCACACTATTCCCTGTCCGCCGTCATGCGATTGACCCCGCAAACTAATAACTCCTGTTTTTACAATAACATAATAATAAAGCCGGTGAGAGGTCCCCTATTGATCGCCGGCTAATGATGTTTCACCTCAAGGAGGCGCGCGAAATCCCAGATATGATGCGAGCCGGGAAGCGAAAGCTCAAGGATATTTTACAAATAACAATCTGTCTGACCTGCATATGACAGCTGCTACGGGCTAACCAGACAAGATATCGCCCGAAACGCAGGCTTGTTATCAACCAGGGCCTCTGTAATGCGCTATACTTGAGAACAGCCATATAGGGGAGAAAGAACGGTTCTCCGGGAAGGATTCAGACCAATCCTCCGCCGTGCACACGTTGATTTTGACAGGAGATATACCATGACAGACAAGCTCAAAGAAATCCGGCTCGCGGGGTTAGAAGCTTTTGCGGCGGCTGAAACATCCGATCAGCTCGAATTACTCCGCCAGCAATATCTCGGCAAAAAAGGGCTGCTGACGGAAATTCTGAAAGGGCTCGGCCGGTTATCGCCCGAAGAGCGCAGACAGACGGGACAGCTTGCCAACGAAATCAAAAACCAGCTCGCCGGAGCGATAGAGAGCCGAAAAGAGGAGCTGCTCGCAAACGCTTCCCTTTTTGTACAGCCCCCCGACCTCACCATCCCGGGAACCGGCATGGCGCGCGGCGGACTGCACCCGGTCACACAAATGTGTTATGACCTGAACGATGCCTTCCGATCGCTGAACTTCGAGATTTTCAGTGAAGATGAGATCACGAGCGAACTATACGCCTTCGACCATCTCAACTTCCCGCCGGGGCATCCTGCCCGCGAGACGATGGACACCTACTGGATCGAGGGAACAGAAAGCAAGCACGGCGCGGAGCGCCTCTGCCTGCGTCCGCACCTGACGGGCGGCAGCGTGCGCTATCTTCAGAAGCACGGAGCGCCGGCTCGGTTTGTATACCCAGGCCGCGTCTTCCGCAATGAGAGCACGGATTCCCGCCATGAACGGGCCTTTTTCCAATATGAGGCGCTGATCGTCGACAGGGATTTCTCGTTCTCATCAGGCCTGCTGCTCGTCCGAACGATTCTGGAGAAAGTCTTCGGCCGGGAGATCCCCGTCCGCATGAGAGCGGGGTTCTTCCCATTTGTTGAGCCGGGATTCGAAATTGATATGGCGTGTCAGGTATGCGGAGGAGAGGGATGCCCTGTCTGTCAGCACAGCGGCTGGGTAGAAGTCATGCCCGGAGGGTCACCTCATCCCAATGTGCTGCGGGCGGCCGGGCTCGACCCCGACGTCTGGAGCGGATTCTTTATCAATATCGGGCTTGACCGCCTCGTCATGATGCGGTACGGCGTCGATGATGTGCGCCTGTTCCACAGCGCCGATCTGCGCTTCCTTGAGCAGTTCAGGTAACAGGCCTTCCGCGCCCCGGCAAAAATTTGCCGGTGAAACCTGCCGCGCGGTCTCAAAGCGATGACTCGGGGACGCAAAAACTGAATCATCAAGTGATAAACACAGAATAACCGACACGATAAGACGTCGGGGCAACACATAAAGCTCGAACACATATAGGGGATCACTATGAAAGCATCACTCAACTGGATCCGGACTTACGCCGATTTGCCGGCGGATATTACAGCGGAACAACTCTCACACGATCTGACCATGCGGACGGTAGAAGTCGAGGCGGTCACTAACCCTGCCGATCTCGTCGACGGCATCATCATCGGGCGCGTCATCACCATCCGGAAGCATCCTCAGGCGGACAGGCTCGTCGTCTGCGACGTCGACATCGGCGAAGAGGAAACAAGCCAGATTGTCTGCGGGGGAACCAACCTCTATGAGAACCAGCTTGTCGTCGTTGCACCGGTGGGAGCCAGCGTGCGCTGGCACGGCGAGGGACAGCGCGTTGAGCTCGCCGCTGCCAAAGTTCGCGGCGTCGTGAGCAACGGAATGATCTGCGCTTCGGAGGAACTCGATCTGGAAGACCTCTTTCCCCCGTCGGAGGACGAGGAGGCAGAGATTGTCGATCTGACAGCGCTCTTTCCTGACGCATGTCCGGGACAACCGCTGGCGGATGTGCTGGGGCTCGGCGACCTGATCCTCGATATCGACAACAAATCGCTGACCAATCGTCCGGATCTCTGGGGGCACTACGGACTCGCGCGCGAGCTGTGCGCGATTTACGGCGGAACGCTCCGTCCGCTTCCCACGTATCAGAAACCTGAATCCGCCGCTGATTACGCGGTGTCGATCGCCGATCCTTCCAGGTGCTTCCGCTATGACGCCGTCGTCTATGAGGGAGTCCGGCCGGAGAAATCGCCGTTTCACATGCGGCGCCTTATCTGGTCCGTCGGCATGCGGCCGATCAACATCATTGTCGATATCACGAACTATATTATGCTGGCAGTCGGCCAGCCGACACACGCCTTTGACGAATCGCATGTCCGGAACGGCATCCGCGTCCGCACGGCGAAAGAAGGCGAGTCGCTGGAACTCCTCGACGGCAGAGAGCTCACGCTTTTACCCTCGGATCTGCTCATTTGCGACGGCGGAGATAAGGCAATCGGCCTGGCGGGCATCATGGGAGGCGCACGCGATTCCATCCTCCCCGAGACGAGAAACATCGTATTCGAAGTCGCGAACTTCGAGGCGATCGGTATACGAAAGACGGCGTCACACCACCGCGTCCGGACGGAAGCGTCGATGCGCTTCGAGAAAGCCATCGACACGCAGCGCTGCGACCTCGCGCTCGGCATGGCGCAGCAGCTCCTGTCGGAATGGCAGCCGGGCGCCCGCCTGGTGGCTGCAGGCGCTCACCGCGCACGCGAGACAGAATCAATCGAACTTCCCGTTTCCCTGCAATTCCTTAACGTCCGGTCCGGCTGCCCGATTACCGCCGAGGCTGCCGCGGCGGCTTTAACTCCGCTCGGATTCGGCGTCCGCTTTGACGGCAGAGACACGCTGACACTGCAGGTGCCCAGCTGGAGGGCGACAGGAGACGTGAGCATCAAGGATGATATCCTCGAAGAAGTCTGCCGCATGATCGGATACGAGAATTTCCGGTACACGCCGCCCGCGATTACCCTTGGAAAAGCTGTCAGGCAGCTCGGGATGGAGAGCGACCGCGCCATCCGCGAATTTCTGGCGTACCGCGCCGGCCTTCAGGAGATCTTCACCTATCCTTGGGTGGACGATTCTTTCCTCAGCATCACCGGCGGGGAGACCGACTCCCTTGTCAGTCTCGCCAGTCCGCCTTCCCCCGACCATCATTATCTGCGGGGGTCACTCATCCCCGGACTGCTTGAAGCCACCGTCCTGAACTCGCGCTATTACGAGACATACGGGCTATTCGAAGTGGCGCAGGTATTCGCCAAAGGTGAAGTGAGCCTGTTCACGGCAGAGGAGAAACTTCCCCTTCAGGAACGGCGCCTCGGGCTCGCGCTCGCCGGCGCCGAACCGTTCCCGCTCTTCCGCCTGCTGAAGGGCATCCTGTCGCAAATCCCGCGTTTCGGCCGCGTTCAAGGCTGGTCATTCGCGCCGGTCGGGGATAAAATGCCGTGGGCAGACCGCAACGCCTGGCTCAGAATCGTCAGTGAAGACGGAACAGTCATCGGTTCGATGGGCTTGCTCTCGCCGAAGGCGACCGCGGATTCCGGGGTGCGCGTCCCCTGTGTCGCTCTGGCAGAACTCAGTCTGGATCAGATGGTTCCTCTTCAGAGCCGCGACAACCGCTTTGAACATCTTCCGCTCTTCCCACTTGTCGAACAGGATCTCTCGATCGTAGTCGACGAAAAAATCTCATGGGCACAAGTGTCCGAGGCTGTATCTAATCATGTCCACGATGCGGAATTCGTGGAAGAGTACAGAGGGGAACAAGTTCCGGAAGGTAAAAAATCTCTTATGTTCCGCTTTCGTCTGTCGGGGGAAACAGGCACGTTAACCGCCGAAGCGATCGATCAGATGCGAAGCCGCCTGATCAAAAAACTGAAATATACCATCGGCGCTGAGATGAGATGAGCACCTGAACACCATGCTTTCGCGTCCGTCATTCGTTTGTTGGCAGGGAACCGTATGGCGTCTCTAATCACGCCGGCCTGTCATGGAAGCCCGTGTACCGCCTGAAACCGCCGGCGGCCGCTTTTAACGGATGGAAAGAGGCTGCCCTCCGGTGTTATACAGAAAGCGATACAACTGAAAAGATGGTTCCGCGCGCCTTTGCGGAACCCTTATGCAGTGAAAATCATTTGTATTCAGTCGAGATTTGTGATCTTCTCCCTTGCAATAACGGCTCGATCTGCGATAATGATAAGTGGTAGTTTTCGGCTAAAGACGCTTAGTGGAGAACGTGAAACATTGCATACGGGTTCTTTCCAGATCGTAACCAACAACCCGCTGGTCGCTGACTCGCTCAGCGGCCGCTATCGCGTTTGTTTTCTTAAAAACGGCAGCGATCGGGAAGTGATGGTGAAGGTCCGTGATCTCATCCACCGGCGGCACCGCCTGCTGACCGCCCCCCTTTCGGGCAGCGTCAAACCCTGGGAAACACCCTACCGCTCGATCATGTTGTCATCAGATCCGTGTTCCGCTGTCGACGCCACATCGCTTGATCTCATCGAGCGCGCCATGGAAGTCATCAACCGCTCACATAATTATCTGAAAACGACAAAGCCATCGATCGATCATGATTTTCAGATCGTTGATCTGAGCCTGATTGAAAGTGCGCTGCCGTCGGCAGAGGCCATCGGACGGATTTGAAACGCGATCCGCCTGTAAGAACAGAAACAGAGGTGAAAAAGTGAAATTAGAACTGGGCTATATTGACATCAGGGGGATCCGCTTCGGTGATCATAACGCCGTCGAAGAAGGCATTCTCGTTGTCAACCCTGAGCCGCTGCTCAAACCTGTGCTGGAAGATCCCCTCATCAAGACGGCTCATTTTGAGATAGCGGCGCCTGGCGAGAGCATCCGCATCACGCCCGTCAAGGACGTGATTGAGCCTCGCGTGAAGGTTGAGGGCAAAGGCGGCGTCTTCCCGGGCATGGTATCAAAAGTTGATACGGTCGGCTCAGGGAAAACAAATGTGCTCCGCGGGATGGCCGTTGTCACCGCCGGCCCTATTGTCGGATTCCAGGAAGGGATCATTGACATGACTGGGGTTGGGGCGGATTACACGCCTTTCTCACAGCTGCACAATCTTGTACTGGTCATGGAACCGGTGGAAGGGTTTGTACAGCGCGAGTATGAGAAGGCGGCGCGTCTCGCGGGTCTGAGAACAGCCGCCGCGATCGGCGAACTGGCGCGGAATCTTACGCCTGACGAGACAGTTGTCTACGAAACACCAACTATCGCGGAAACATTCAGTGAAGAACTGAAGAATCTGCCCCGCGTCGGGTATGTCATGATGCTGCAAAGCCAGGGGCTTCTGCATGATACCTATGTCTACGGAGTCGACGCCAAACGCACGCTGTCCACGTTGATCGGAGCGACAGAAGTGATGGACGGCGCGATTGTCTCCGGCAACTGTGTGTCGGCCTGCGACAAGAATACGACATACCATCATCAGAACAACCCCGTCATACACGACCTTCTCGCTGTCCACGGCCAATCGATCAATTTCGTCGGCGTTATCATTACCAACGAAAATGTTTACCTGGATGACAAAATCCGCTCCTCAGACTGGACTGCCAAAATGGCTCAATATCTCTCCTTAGACGCCGCGATCGTCTCTCAGGAGGGCTTCGGGAACCCAGACACGGATCTGATCATGAACTGCACCAAACTCGAGAAGCAGGGCATCAGAACTGTTATTATAACGGACGAATACGCTGGGCAGGACGGCAGGAGCCAGTCGCTGGCGGACGCGGACGCACTCGCGAACGCTGTTGTGACGGGCGGAAACGCAAACGAGCTGATCATTCTCCCGCGCATGGACCGCGTCATCGGTACGCTTGACTACGTCGATAAAATAGCCGGAGGCCACGCCGGATCGCTGCAGCCTGACGGATCCATACAGGCGGAGCTTCAGGTGATCACCGGCGCGACGAACGAAATGGGTTTCAACCGCCTGAGCGCGCGATAAAGGAGGGTAAAGTGAGCACATACAGAATTGTCCATTATATCAATCAGTTCTTTGGACAAATCGGCGGAGAAGAACAGGCGCATATTCCCGCTGAGAAGCGCCCGGGACCCGTCGGACCGGGTCTGGCGTTTAAACAGCATTTCGGCGGAGAAGCAGAGATCGTCGCGACGATTATCTGCGGCGATTCCTGGTTCAATGAGAACCTCGATCTGGCCAAGAAAACTGTCCTCGAAATGGTCAGAGAAGAGGCGCCTGATCTGTTCATCGCCGGCCCCGCCTTCAATGCGGGACGTTACGGTGTCGCCTGCGGCACCATCAGCGACGCCGTTAAGACAGAGCTCGGCATTCCTTCCCTGACAGGCATGTACGAGGAGAACCCCGGCGCCGATATGTTCCGCACAAAAGTACTCACGGTGGCGACATCGAACAGCGCCGCCGGTATGAGAAAAGCCGTCCCCGCAATGGCGAAGCTCGCGCTCAAGCTTCTCAAAGGGGAGCGCGTCGGCGCCTCCGCTGAAGACGGCTATCTCCCTGACGGCGTCCGCCGGAACTTCTTCGAGAAAAAACGCGGAAGCGCCCGCGCCATCGACATGCTCCTCAAAAAGCTTTCCGATAAGCCTTTTGAAACGGAATACCCTATGCCGTCATTCGACCGCGTCCCGCCGATGCCGGCGATCAAAGACATCACCCGGGCGACCATCGCCATCGTGACTTCCGGCGGCATTGTGCCAAAGGGCAACCCCGATCACATCGAGAGTTCCTCCGCGTCGAAGTACGGCAGCTACAACATTGAAGGCGTGAACGATCTCACGTCCGAATCGTATGAGACAGCCCACGGCGGCTACGACCCCGTCTACGCCAACAAAGACGCCGACCGCGTGATCCCTGTCGATGTCCTCCGCCAGTATGAAAAAGAAGGAAAAATCGGGAAACTTCACAACTGGTTCTACACAACAGTCGGCAACGGCACCGCCGTCGCGTCTGCGAAAAAATACGCCGATGAGATCGCGGAGAAGCTCATTTCCCATGAAGTGGACGCCGTGATTCTCACATCGACCTGAGGAACCTGTACACGTTGCGGTGCAACAATGGTCAAAGAAATTGAACGGGCAGGCATCCCCGTGGTGCACATCTGTACAGTCACGCCGATCTCCTTAACGGTCGGTGCGAACCGCATTGTTCCGGCTGTCGCGATCCCTCATCCGCTGGGCAATCCGGAGCTCTCTCCCGGAGATGAGTACGAGCTGAGGCGCAAACTGGTTGACAAGGCGCTCCGCGCGCTGATGACAGAAGTTGACGACCAGACCGTTTTCGACTCCTGAGAGAGCCGCTGTCTGGAAACTTCAGGAAGGTTAATAGTTTATGGGAAAAATATACGATCTTATTATCATCGGAGCCGGTCCTGCCGGCCTTACAGCCGGCCTCTACGCCGGCCGGTCAAGACTTGACACTCTGCTGATCGAGAAGGGACAGGATGGCGGGCAGATTGCCATCACCTCCGAAATTGAGAACTTCCCGGGAGGCATGTCCGGCCCTGACAAAACCGAGAGCGGCGCCGAGCTGATCGCGCGCATGACCGCCCAGGCGGCTCATTTCGGAGTGGAACGCTTGAGCGCCAATGTCTCCAGCGTTGAGCTGGAAGGCAGAATCAAACGCGTTCACACGCGCGATAAAGTCTTTGAGTCAAAAGCCGTCATTATCGCGACGGGCGCCCATCCGCGGATGATCGGATGCCCCGGGGAGGCTGAACTCACCGGGAGGGGCGTCTCCTACTGCGCGACATGCGACGGATCATTTTTTGAGGGCTTCGAGGTGTTTGTCGTCGGCGGCGGCGACACGGCTGTCGAAGAGGCGATTTATCTCACGAAATTCGCCCGCAAAGTCACAATTATTCACCGCCGCGACGAACTGCGCGCCGTTGAGTCCATCCGTGAGCGCGCGTTCGCGAATGATAAGATCGAGTTCATGTGGAACTCGATAGTCATCGGACTGCACGGCGACGGCATCCTCTCGGGGATGACTGTAAAAGACACGAAAACAGGAAAAGTCCGCCTCATCGAGGCCGACCCGGATGACGGCATGTTCGGTGTCTTTGTATTTATCGGATTCCAGCCGAACTCCGAACTCTTCTTCGGAAAAGTTAAAATGGAGGAACGCTATATCCTGACAGATGAAGAAAAGCACACCAACGTCCCCGGCGTTTACGCCGCCGGTGATGTCCGCAAGACGCCGCTCCGCCAGGTAATCACAGCCTGCGCGGATGGCGCTGTGGCAGCCATGCAGGTAGAGCGCGATCTCGCTTCGGGCGTGATCGGGTAAGGAACAACGGGGGGTACGAGGGACGGTTCTTTTCTCTTTGAAACGAAAAACCGGCCCGACCGCGAAAGGAACTTTATATGTTTGAACTTGACAAAAACAATTTCGAAGAAGTCGTCCTGAAGGGCGAAGGAACGATCCTCGTCGATTTTTACGGCGATGGCTGCGTCCCCTGTGCCGCGCTGAAACCGCACGTTGAAGCGCTCGCGGAGAAATATGGAGACAAAATCCATTTTACGGCGCTCAATACCACAAAAGCCCGCCGTCTGGCGATCGGCCAGCGAATTCTGGGCCTGCCGGTCATCGCCATCTACCGGAACGGCGAAAAAGTGGAAGAACTTGTCAAAGACAACGCCACGCCGGAAGCCGTTGAAGATATGATTAAGAAATATACCGAAGACGGCGGTTGTTCCTGCGGCTGTTCCTGTCAATAGCCCAGGTGATCAGCGGCGGCAGAACCGGGCGCTGTTCGGACCGGACGACACGCTGCCGCTTCACAATAGATAAATACCCGCGGGAGCCGTTGTGCTTTCGCGCCATGGGTGGGTTCCCTGATCACCCGAGATCAAATGAAAGGAGAGCATGAATGAGCATACTCGACGGTAAGAAAGTCATCGTTATCGGTGATCGTGACGGAATACCCGGGCCGGCTATTTCGCTTTGCGCGGAATCGGCGGGCGCCGAGGTCATCTTCTCCGCCACGGAGTGCTTTGTCTGAACCGCCGCGGGTGCGATGGATCTGGAGAATCAGAAGCGGGTTAAAGACCTCACAGAAGAATACGGCGCCGAGAACGTTGTCGTTCTTCTCGGAGCTTCAGAAGGTGAAGCGTCAGGTCTCGCCGCTGAAACGGTCACTAACGGTGATCCGACTTATGCCGGTCCATTAGCAGGAGTCTCGTTGGGACTCGTCGTGTACCACGTGTGTGAAGAAGAAGTCAAAGCGGAGTTTGATCCGGATGTCTACGAAGAGCAGGTTTCCATGATGGAAATGGTCCTCGATGTAGACGAGATCGCAGGAGAAATGCAGGCGATCCGGGAACAGTACACACAGTACTAAGCAGGAAGCGCTTCGCTTGAGCAGGAGATGCCCCAGGTTTAACCGCCCGTATTACGGATGGACGGCGCCGGGGCATCCTTTTTGAATCGGAAAGGCAGGAAAATTTTTTGAAGAACAGCGTAATGATGGGCGCGGGGTATATCCTTGTTCACACCCCCGACCTGGTCGTCCACTACGGCACGACGCAGACATCCGAACGGATTGTCAATCCCGGGTCGGAGTACTTAAAGCAGATAAAGACGAGCCTGCGCACCTATGACCGCGTGCGCTCGTATTACCCCAACCAGACGTATATCGGAAATATCACGCCATTTGATCTGGCGAAAATCGATGGCCCCTGGCAGGATCTCACGTGCCCCGTGGACGATCGCTACGGTCCATTCGGCGAAATCATGCCACAGGATGAGTTCTATCTTCTGATCCAGGCCGTCGACGAATTTGAACTTGTCTTTCTCGAGAAGGGATTTGTCGAGACGACAAAAACAAAACTCGCCGGGGATCCGATCATCAGCTCTTACATTCTGAGCAGAATCCGCGACGGCATCGAATCCGAACGTGTGAACAACATGGTCGAATCAGGGGAGGCCGAGGGGCTTTATATGGACGACCGCCTTGTCGGTGCAGTTAAGAAGGCGCACGCGTTTGACCCGAACCTCTCCGCCCATGTCATGGTGGAAAACCTTGTATCAAAGGCCTCCAGCACACTCGCGCTTCTGTACGCCGTCAGAAACGCCGGGATCAACCGCCGTGAAGTCGAGTATACCATCGACTGCTCCGAGGAAGCCTGCGGCGACATGAACCAGCGCGGCGGCGGCAATTTCGCGAAAGCGACAGCAGAGATCGCCGAGCTGTCCCGCTCGACAGGCTGCGATATCCGCGGATTCTGCGCGGCTCCTTCTCACGCCGTGATCGTTGCCGCAGGCCTTGTGAAAGCAGGCATTTTTAAAACCGTTGCCGTGACAGCCGGCGGATCGACCGCAAAACTCGGCATGAACGGGAAGGATCATGTCAAGAAGGGTCTCCCTATCCTTGAGGATGTTCTCGGCGGCTTCGCCGTCATTATCTCCGCCAATGACGGGATCAACCCCGAGATCAACACGGACAGTATCGGATGGCACGCCGTCGGGACGGGGAGCGCCCCGCAGAACGTCATTTCCTCGCTCGCGACTGACCCGCTCGACAAGCTCGGGCTGAAAGTAACCGATATCGATTATTACTCTCCCGAGATGCAGAATCCGGACATCACAAAACCGGCCGGCGCCGGCGATGTACCGGCGGCGAATCTGAAGATGATCGGCGCTCTCGCCGTCAAACGGGGCGATATCGACCGCAGGGAACTGCCGGCTTTCGTCGCGAAACACGGTCTCCCCGGATTCGCGCCGACACAGGGACATATCCCCTCCGGCGTACCCGTCATGGGACACGCGCGCGAAGGCATGCTCAGAGGGGAGATAAACCGCGTCATGATCATCGGCAAAGGTTCTCTCTTCCTCGGCCGCATGACGAACCTGTTCGATGGCGTTTCCTTCATTATGGAACCCAACAGCGGCGCGGAAGAGGCTCCCGCTGTTTCATCCGAGGAGATCCGCCGGATCATCGCCCGTTCGCTGCGCGATTTTGCCTCAGGTCTTCTGAAGGCGGGTGAAAATGATGAATAGCCTCAAGCGGGAGATCGCCGCTGTTTTCGACGAGCTTGCCGATGCTCTTGAAACCGGACAGTTCGGCAGGCGCGTCCGTGTCGCCGTCATCGGGATCGGCTCCGAGCAGGGCGAAGCGAATGTGATGGCAGGATGCGTCCAGGCGGCTGCACGCGGCATTGACATCATCTATCTCGGAACACGGAAGCACGAGCGGGTTAGGACCATCGAGCTCGACTGCGCCGAAGACGCGTTCGACAAGATGGAACAGCTCCTCGCTTCCGGTGAGGCGGACGCCGCTGTCGCGATGCACTACCCGTTTCCGATAGGCGTTTCTACCGTCGGCCGCACGGCCACGCCCGCGACCGGGAAAAATATCTACCTCGCGACGACGACGGGGACAACATCGACAGACCGTGTCGAGGCGCTCGTTATGAATGCAATCGCCGGAATCGCGACAGCCAAATCCGACGGGATCGACTGTCCATCCGTCGGTATTCTCAATCTGGACGGCGCACGCCAGGCGGAAATTATCCTTAAGACACTCCGCGACAATGGTTACCCGATCTGTTTCGCCGAATCAAGCCGTGCGGACGGCGGCGCGATCATGCGGGGCAACGATATTCTCCGCGCCTCACAGGACGTGCTCGTGCTCGACTCGCTGACAGGGAATGCCGTCATCAAGATGCTGTCGTCTTTTACATCTGGCGGCTCCTATGAAACAGTCGGCTCCGGCTATGGGCCGGGCGTCGGTGAAAAGATGTCGGGCATCGTCATGATTATTTCCCGCGCGTCCGGCGCGCCGGTGATCGCCTCTGCGATCGAGTTTGCCGCCTCACTGATCCGAGGCTGCCTCGCCTCTGTCTATGCGCAGGAGCTCGCGCTCGCGCGAAAAGCCGGTCTCGACAGCTTATTGAACGAACGGCGCGCAGGATCCCCTCCGCAACTGCAGGCCAAAGAGGCCGCCGCCCCTCCCCCTGAGGTTGTGACCGCGTCGATTGAGGGGATTGATGTCCTCGATCTTGAAGAAGCGGTCAGGCTCCTCTGGAGCCGTTCCATCTACGCCGAAAGCGGCATGGGATGCACGGGACCGATCATCCGCGTCTCCGCCGCCAACAAAGAGAACGCGAGAACAGTACTCCGCGAAGGCGGTTTTATCGGCGGATAATCGTCCTCCGGGGGTACTTTTTTCATCTCATCATCATGCGGGGGCGGATCTTTCAACGTAGAGACGAGAGACCCGTCCCCGGATTCCGTAACATTCTGATAATACGCTGTGTCATAATGAAGCCGCGCGTTTGAGCCGCTGGAACGGCCGCGCTATTTCCGGAACATCATGCCAAACATGAGGCTTTAAACAAGACATGCTGCATTTTAAAAAACTTGAATTGAGCGATATCCCTCTGGTCAGGCCGTATTTCAACCCCAACCCGCAGCGAATAACTGATTTGACGGTAGGCGGCACCTTTATCTGGCGCGACTTATTCCAATACGAGTATACCGTGGCCGCCGACTGCCTGATTTTCAGCATGACAATTTTCGAACAGCACCGCGCGTATTCGGTTCCCCTCGGATTCAGGCGCGAAGAAGCGCTCAGCATGCTCGAACAGCATTGCCGGGAGATCGGTGAACCGCTGGTCTTCTGTATTGTCGGGGACATGGATATGCCCCTGCTCAGTTCCCGTTACCGCGGATTTCACGCGATTGCCGAACGCGATTATTTTGATTATCTCTACGAAGCGCAGGACCTTCTGAAACTCGAAGGAAGTCAGCATAAAGCGACGCGAAACAATATTAAGCGTTTTCTGCGCACAGTTTCCAACTGGCGCTACGAGCGGATCGGACAGGACAATCTCGACGCTGTCCGCGTTTTCGCCGAAGAACAGGAGAAAGAACTCGACCCTGACAATAAAACGCTTGTCGAAGAAGCTGTCAAAATCCGTGAGGTGCTCGACCACATGGAGCTTTACCGCGCATTCGGAGGTGTGCTGTTCGTCGGGGATCAGCCCGCGGGGTTCTCTCTCGCTGAGACAGAAGGCGATACAATCTACATCCACATCGAAAAAGCCGATACGCGCTACCGCGGGGTCTACCAGATGCTCGTGAGTGAATTTATGAAAACGTTTGG
>MTKY01003748.1_pt1 | contig 14168 bp, 10 predicted proteins | sample 1042731 | NCBI WGS metagenome assembly MTKY01 (sample SAMN06212206, study PRJNA360538) | anaerobic digester metagenome | biome: Wastewater treatment plant; material: sludge; isolation source: anaerobic digester fed with sludge from wastewater treatment plant | place: Denmark: WWTP Soeholt ... | reverse complement strand
GACGACCCGCCGGAAGTCCAGGACGTCGGCGATCTCGGCTGCCGTGCGTTCGGGCTGCGGCAACGGGCCGGACTCTGGCGTCTCACCGGCATACGTCACCATCGTGCCGCCCCCCCGGCCCCGGCGCGTGGTCACCAGGCCCGACTCGCGCAGCGCCGCGATCGCCTCACGCAGGGTGCTTCGCGACACCGCCAGTCGTTCGGCAAGCTCGCGTTCGGGCGGCAGGAGGTCGCCGTCATGGAACGCACCCAGGCGGATGGCGGTAGCCAGCTGCTCGACCGTGAGCTCGAAGACGTTACCGGAGGCGGGTCGCAGCAGATGGTCGGAGAGATGGTCCGGGCGGATCACGGTGATGGTATCGACCCCCTCCCCAGCTTGACCCCTTCGGGATCGAACGGCGGACGAAGGGACACTGACACCGGCACGAGCTGACCGGCGAGATCGACCTCGTAGCGGCCCGCACGGAGCCAGTCGGGGGTCACCCGTCCCGTCGCGCGGTCAGACGCCCAGGCCAACCCCACCGATCGGCCCAGCGCGTGCCCCCACCCGGCGCTGGTCACCTGCCCCACCGGCTCGCCATCGCGCAGAAGCAGCTCCCCACCCCAGAGGTATGCCGCCGGGTCGCCGGCGACGATCGAGACGACCCGCCGTGGGGCCCCGTCGGCCTTGACCCGCTCGACGGCCGCCCGACCGAGGAAGTCCACGCCGCCCGCGAGCTTGCAGGTGAAGCCCAGCCCAGCCTCGATGGGGGTGGCGTCCGGCACGAGCTCGCGGGCAAACGCCCGATAGCCCTTCTCCAGGCGCATCGCGTCGATGGTGTAGTAGCCCGCCGGCACGGCGCCGAGCGCAGTCCCGGCCTCGATGAGATCGTCGTAGACCCCGGCCGCGAACTCCACGGGGACGTACAGCTCCCACCCGAGCTCGCCGACATAGGTGATCCGCGTGGCCCGGGCGGTGGCATAGCCCAGTCGCAGCTCGCGGCTGGTCGAGAACGGGAAGGCGTCGTCGGACAGGTCCGCACCGGACAACCGGGTGAGCAGCTCACGGGAGGCCGGCCCCATAACGCCGAACACGGCATACAGCGCCGTGATGTCGACGACCTCGGTGCGGTGACCGTCGGGGGCGTTGCGGCGGATCCAGTCGACGTCGCGGACGGCTGACGCGGCGCCGCTGACGACGAGGAACTCCTGGGGCGTGAGGCGGGTGACCGTGACGTCGGCCTCGTAGCCGCCGCGGCTGTTGAGCATGCCGGTGTAGACCGCACGGCCGACCGGCACGTCGACGTCGGCGGTGCACAGCCATTGCAGGGTGGCGGCCGCGTCCGGTCCGGTGACGAGGTATTTCGCGAACGAGGTCTGGTCGAAGATCCCGGCGGTATGCCGGGTGGCTGCCTGCTCGGCGCGGCACCACGGCAGCCATGAGGGCGCGTCCCAGGAGTAGTCCAGGACCGGCGTGACCCCGGGCGGGGCGAAGACGTTGGCGCGTTCCCAGCCCATCTTGCTGCCAAGGACCGCCCCCGAGGCGACGAGCCGATCATGGACCGGGGATCGCCGGAACGGGCGCGCCGTCTCCAGCTCGCGGTTGGGCCAGGGGACGGAGTAGTGCAGGCCAAGGACCTCGCCCACCCGGTCTCGAAGCCAGGCGTTGTTGGCGTTGAACGGTGCGAACCGGCGGATGTCGACCGCGGTGAGGTCGCTCGTCGGTTCGCCCTGCACGATCCATTCGGCCAACGCCCGCCCCGCTCCCCCGGCCGACGCAATCCCGACCGAGTTGAAGCCAGCTCCGACGAAGAACCCCTCGACCCCCGGGACCGCGCCGAGGAGGAACTGGTTGTCCGGTGTGAAGCTCTCCGGCCCGTTGTAGAACTTGCGGACGCCGATGTCGGCGAGGACAGGCAGCCGATGGACCGCACTGCTCATAAGGATCTCGAAGTGCTCCCAGTCCTCGTCGAGCAGCTGGAACTCGAACGGGTAAGGCAGCTGGTCTGGCGCGACCCACGGCTTGGCGACCGGTTCGAAGCCCCCGACGAGCAGTCCACCAACCTCCTCCTTGACGTAGGTGTAGCCGTCGGGGTCACGCAGGATCGGCAGGTCACGGTGCACCCCCTCGATCTGCTCGGTGACGACATAGAAGTGCTCCGCTGAATGCAGGGGCACTGTGGCCCCCACCAGCTCACCGAGCCCCTTGGCCCACTGGCCTGCGCAGTTGACGACGACCTGCGCCTCGACCTCGCCGCGGTCGGTGACGACGCTGGTCACCCGCACGCCGCGGGTCGCCGGCGCCGTCCTGATGTCGAGCACGCGGGTCCGCTCAAGGATCGTCGCGCCGCGCTGCTTGGCCCCTTTGGCCAGCGCTTGGGTGAGGTCGGTGGGGTTGGCGCGGCCGTCCTGCGGGAGCCAGATCGCGCCGACGAGATCGTCGGTGCGGATGAGGGGATAGCGCTCCCCCGCCTGTTCCGGAGTGAGCAGTTCGCAGTCCAGCCCGTATGCCGCGGCGCTGGCTGCCGTCCGCCGCAGGGCCACCATCCGCTCGGGAGTGCGGGCCACCGTGAGGCCCCCGCAGTGCCGGTAGCCGGCCGACAGTCCCGTCTCGGCCTCAAGCCGGTCATAGAGCTCGCAGGAGTATTGGACGAGCCTCGTGCCGGCCTCGGAAGCCCGCAACTGACCCACCAATCCGGCAGCGTGCCACGTCGTGCCGCAGGACAAGGTGCCCTGTTCGAGGAGCAGGACGTCGGTCCACCCGAGCGCAGTCAGGTGGTAGGCGACGCTCGTGCCGATGACCCCACCGCCGATGATGACGACCTGGGCTCGGCTGGGTAGCGACGCTGTGGTGGACGACGCTGTGGTGGCCGCGTTGGTCAGGGGGCCGGCCTGGCCGGGTGGGGGTGTCATGTCAGGACCTCGAACGTTCGTGGGACGGTGGTGCTGCGGCCGCGGCGAGCGTTTCGTCGAAGCCGGAAGCGGTCATCAGTGTTGCGGCCGTCTCGTACTTGTCGACCGCCCACCCCCAGAAGTCGGCATCGATCCCGCTAATGGCGTGCTGGATGACCCCCCAGAGGGTCCAGCCGTAGCCGGAGATCGCCCGCCACGTGCGAGCTCGCGCAAGCAGCCGGTCGTCCGGCGCGCCGTAGTAGGCGATGACCAGCTCGGCGAGTTCCCCGTCGCTCAGACCCGACTCTTGGGCAAGGTTGCCCAGCTCGAATGCCGGTTCGTTCATCCCGGAGTACTCGTAGTCGATGATCCGCACCTCGTGACCGTCGTCGAGGAAGTTCGCGGCCAGCAGGTCGTTGTGGCAGGGGACCAGGGCCTCCGGGTATGCCGTCATCGCAGCCTCTGCGCGCTCGGCGATCGGCGCGAGCAGGTCGTAACCGGACGGCATACGCATGCCGCGGTCGCGGGCGAGCGCGCGGTAACGGCGCTGGAGCTCGAACATGTTCAGTCGACCAGCGAAGGGGGGACCGGCGTGCAACCGGCGCAGCGACGCCGAGATGCGCGGCACGTTGGCCGCAACGTCGGCCTCCGAGTAGGTGCGGGCAATGAGGAACCCCACGACAAGGACCCCACGACCGGGCAGGTAGTCGATGACGGGAGCGCCCACGCCTGCCTGAGCCGCGGCGACCGAGTTGTGGTGCTCGCTCACCCGGTCGACCGCGAGCAACTCCGTGCTCGGCGGCGACACCCGGACGACCACGTCGTCAGTGGCCGTACGGACCCGATAGTTGTGGTTGGTCAGGCCGCCTGGGAGGGGCGTGACCACGCGCGGCTGCCCGGCGAGACAAGGGATCTCGTCGAGCAGCCGCGCCAGTGCCGGGTCGGGGATCAGGGCTTAGGCCCCGGGCCGGTCGGTCGGGTTGTGTGCGGTCTTGCCGTGGTGCTCCATGGCGATCTCGTCAGCCGACGTCACCCCAGCGGGCAGGTCGATCGTCGTCTTCGGCCCGGTGAACCACTTCTTGGCCGACAGGTGCCATGCGATCCACAGGGCGATGAGCGTTCCGCCGGTGAGGATCGGGGCGTAGTTGACGAACTTCCAGTCGAAGTCGGGGTTCCCCGGCCACGCCGCTGGAGTGAACGGGAGGATGAAATAGACCGAGATGACGACGATCTCCACGCAGGCGATCGGCGCCATCCACCTCCACTTGTTTCCGAGGTTCCATGGGCCCTGCTCGAACTTGTCGCCGACCTTCCAGCGCAGGTAGATCGGGATGAGGAAGGCGAGGTAGAGACCGATGACCGCGACCGACACAACGGCGTAGAACGCCGTGGGGACAATGATCGGGGCCGCTTCTGTGCCGATGTTGACCTCTTTGAGGGCTGGCAGCGTGATGAGCGCAGCCACGACCGTCGAGGCGAGCACGGCGTTCGCCGGGACCTTACCCGCTGTGAGTTTGGCCCACAGTGCGGCACCTGGGACGGCACCGTCACGGCTGAAGGCGAAGAGCATCCGGCTCGTGGAGGTCATGCAGGCGGTCGAACAGAAGAACTGCCCGATGCTCGCAATGAGCAGCACGGTGCCTGCCCACCCGGAGCTGAGCGCCTGGTTGAAGATCACCGCGACTCCACCACCACCGGCGGTGACGGCCTCCGGGTCCTGAACCGCGAACAAGAAGGCCAGCAGGAGGATCCAGCCGCCGATGGCCGAGTAGAAGATCGACTGCCAGATGCCTCGTGCTGCGCCGTGCGACGCGCCGTGGGTCTCCTCGGACAGGTGCGCCGAGGCGTCGAACCCAGTGATCGTGTATTGCGTGAGCAGGAAGCCCAACGGCAGGACGTAGAACCAATAGCCCAGACCGTCAGTGGCGCCGCTGGCCAGCCCGCCGCTGTTGTTCACCCGCATCGTGAACACGTCGGCAACGCTCATGTGGGTCTTGGGCAGGAAGACGAGGATGAGGATGACGGCGAGGGCGCCGAAGACGTGCCACCACACCGAGATGTTGTTCATGACGGCCATGAGGTGGCTGCTGAAGATGTTGACCACGGCCACCAGGATGAGCACGATGAGGAAGATCCAGAAGACCCGCGCCAGTGAGTAGCCCTCAGCCCACGACTCGCTGAACGTGCTGAAGGTGAGGTCGAAGAAGGTCGCGCACCCGTAGGCGACCGAGGCGTCAACGGCGATGAGGCCGATGAGGTTGAGCCAGCCGGTGTAGTAGCCGGCTTTCGCGCCGCCGAGTTTCGACGCCCACCAGTAGATCCCGCCGGAGGTGGGGTAGGCCGAGACCAACTCGCTCATGCAGAAGCCGATGACGAGGATGAAGGCCGAGATCAACGGCCACCCGATCGAGATCGCGACCGGGCCACCGTTGTTCCACGCCTGGCCGAAGGTGGTGAAGCACCCGGCCAGGATGGAGATGATCGAGAAGGAGATCGCGAAGTTCGAGAAGCCCGACCAAGTCCGGGACAACTCTTGTTTGTAGCCCAGCTCGGCGAGCTTGCGCTCGTCGTCGTTCAGCCGTATGTCGGCCATGTGTGACGCTCCTCACAGAGATGGGAAGTGGGCCGATGGTAGCGGCGGCGAAGGTGTGCGTCCAGACCAAAAGACGGCGCGCCGCCAGGGCAACCGCTGCTCGCGTCCGGGTCGGTCATCGGACAAAAGGCACGATTGCCAACCATTAGTGCCCGATCAGCGGGCAAGTGACTCCAGGACGGTGGCGACGCCGTCGTCGGAGTTGGCCGGGCAGCGGTGGGTGGCTGCGGTGAGCACGTCAGGATGGGCGTTCGCGACGGCATACGACCGGCCGGCCCACCGCAACATCGGCAGGTCGTTTGGCATGTCACCGAAGGCCCAGACGCTCTCCGCGCCGACACCGAGGGTGGCCGCCCATCGGGCCAGCCCGGTCGCCTTGGTGACCCCGGGTCCGGTGATCTCCGCCAGCCCATGCGCCCCCGAGTAGGCCAGGTTCGCCCGGTCACCGACGACGCTCGCCACCCGGGAGAGGAAGTCCCGCTCGGACCAGTGCGGCGCGACGGCCAGGAGCTTGCCGACGGGATCAGACCCGCGGTCTTCGAGTGGCGCCACGACCGCGGCGGCGGCAGGCCCGTCGCCGTCGGCGCGGGGGAAGCCCGGTTCCAGGAACGCACCGCTGGCCCGCTCGAGACCGAACCGCACCCCGGGGACGGCCGCCCGCACCTCACCCACGAGGTCGGCCAGCAGCCCATCCGGTATGCCGTGCACCTCCAGCACCGCGCGCGCAGCCACGTCGTAGACGAAGGCCCCGTTACCGCACACGGCGACTCCGGCCGAGCCGGTGAGCTCGACCAGCTCGTGCAGCCATCGAGGCGGACGAGCGGTGACCACGACGAAGGCGATCCCCTGCGCGTCCAGGGCCAGCACGGCCCGGCGGGTCCGCGCGGACAGGGCGCCATCCGGCCGCAACAACGTTCCGTCCAGGTCGGTCGCCACCAGCCGCGGGCGGGGGGCTTGACCCGGAAGGCGGGCGGACGGCATACCCCCTCCCCCAGGCGGGTTCACGCCAGACGCGTCAGCCACCCGTGGGTGTCCTCGGCGCGGCCATACTGGATGTCCAGCAGCCGCTCGCGGATCGCCATGGTGACCTCGCCGATCGCCGGCCCGTCGCCGCGGTGGTCGACCGAACCGCCCTCCCACCGCAACTCGCCCACGGGGGTGACCACAGCGGCGGTGCCGCAGGCGAAGATCTCGGTGATCTGCTGGCTGCGGGCCCCGTCCTTCCATTCTTCGATGGGAATCCGGCGTTCCTCAGGCTCCAGGCCGAGCTCCTTGGCCAGCTCAAGGATCGAGCTGCGGGTCACCCCTTCCAGGATCGTGCCGGTCAGTTCAGGGGTGACGAGCTTGCCGTCGGCGGTGACGAAGAACAGGTTCATCCCGCCGAGCTCTTCGATGTAGGTGTGCGTCGCCGAGTCGAGGAAGACGGCCTGGTCGCAGCCGTGCTCGATGCCTTCGAGCTGGCCGGCCAGGCTTGAGGCGTAATTGCCGCCGCACTTGGCGGCGCCCGTGCCCCCGGCCCCGGCTCGTGCGTAGTCCTGGGAGATCCACAGGGTCACCGGCTTGAGGCCGCCGCTGAAGTAGGCCCCGGCGGGGGAGGCGATCACGGCATACGTGACGACGGCGGCCGGCCGCACCCCGAGGAAGGCTTCGGACGCGAACATGAACGGGCGCAGGTAGAGGCTCGTCTCGCCGCCGCCGGACTCGGGCACCCACGCCCGGTCCACCTCGACGAGGGCCCGCAGCGACCCGACGAAGTCGTCCACCGGGAGCTCGGGGAGAGCCAGCCGCCGACAGCTGCGCTGCATCCGCTGCGCGTTGGCCTCGGGCCGGAAACTCCAGATCGACCCATCGGCATGCCGGTAGGCCTTGAGCCCCTCGAAGACCTCTTGCGCGTAGTGCAGAACCGCAGCGGCGGGCATGAGTGACAGCGGGCCGTAGGCGCGCACCTGCGCGTCGTGCCACCCTGCGTCGGTCGACCAGGTCGCCAGCGCCATGTGGTCGGTGAAGACCTTGCCGAAACCGGGGTTGGCCAGCAGCGCCGCACGATCCTCAGCCGACGTGGGGTGATCAGTCGGGGTGACGGTGAAGGCAAGCTCTCCTGGACGGTCCTGGTCGCTCATGCGTGGTTGCTCCTCGTGGCGGTCTCGACAGGCGATCGGCGGCTGCGACGCGTATGCTCATGCCAGGGTACCCACTCTCCCGGTTCGCCTGCGAAAGCGGATCTGTGGCGCTTATGGTGGGGGGTCTGAGCCCGGGGGGGCTCGTTCCAGAAGGAGGGCTGGACGTCATGCGTGGATGGCGCGCTGTTATGCGCACTCGCGGCCGGTATGCCGCGTCCGCGGCGCTTCCCGCGCGCCCGCTGACCGCCGGCGCCGCTCTGGGCACCGCAGCCCTCGCGGCCGTCGTGTTCCTCTCGGCGTCCAACCACACTGATGTGTCGCCGAGCGCGGTCGGCTCCACCGTCCGCCCTTCGACCCCGTCCGCCACGTCGACCGGTCCCGCGCCTACCGCCTCCGAACCTGAGGTCCCGCACTTCGACGGCGCCAACGCCAATGCCGTTCTGGGGATCGCTCAGTCGGCTGCCGCGCAGGAGGCCGCGCAACTGGCCGAGCTCGCGTTGGCACCTGATGCCGGCTCGGTGCCGACCGCGACTGTCGACGCGGCTCAGGTGTTGGCCTCGGGATTCGTCAAGCCGGTCGACGGGGTGCCCTCCTCCCCCTTCGGCCTGCGGTTCCATCCCATCCTGCATGTGTGGAAGCTGCACTCCGGCACCGATCTTGCGGCCCCGTGCGGCACCCCGGTGCGGGCGGTGAAGGCGGGCCAAGTGACCATGGCAGGCGGGTCCAAGGGCTACGGCAACCGCGTCGTCATCGACCACGGGGGCGGACTGGTCACCACCTACAACCACCTCACCTCGTATGCCGCCGTCCCCGGCTTGGTCGTGAAGCAAGGGCAGGTCATCGGCTATGTCGGCTCGACCGGGCTGTCGACCGGGTGCCACTTGCACTTCGAGGTCATGGTCAACGGTGCGTTCGTCGACCCGGCGCCTTACCTCGACCTGGCCCCAGCGCCCACGATCGTCATCCCACCTGCAGTTCCGCCGCGGTCGGACGTCACCTTGCTGCCCAGTGCTTCGTCGACGACCACCGTGCCGACGGCTGCGCCCACCGCGACTGGCGCAGTGACAGCGACTGGCGCAGTGACGGCGACGGACGCTCCCACGGCGACGGACGTCCCCACCTCCACCTCAACCGCGACGAGTGTGCCCACCGATCCGACTGCGACGGACCCCACGTCGACAGCCCCACCGACGACGGACCCGAGCACCTCAACAACATCAGATCCCACGACATCGACGACCGCGGTGCCCACCGAGACAACCCCGGACCCGACGGCGACCGCGACGCCCACCTCGCCCCCGCCGGACCCCACGGCACCCTGAGTCTGAGCCGGAGCGCCTCTACCGGGCCGCCGTTGGGGCCTAGCCGATCCGCGTCGCGTGATGCCGCTGACTCAGTGCAGCCGGGCGGCGATGGCGTCGCCGATCGCCACAGTCGAGCGCACCGCGTCGCCCCTGTGGGCAAGGTCGGCCTCAACCGCCGCCTCGACCCGGCGAGCGGCGTCGGGGAGGCCGACGTGGTCAAGCATCATCCCCACCGAGAGGATCGCCGCGGTCGGGTCGGCCTTGCCCTGACCGGCGATGTCCGGGGCAGAGCCGTGGACCGGCTCGAACATGCTCGGCGTGCTGCGCGTCGGGTTGATGTTGCCGCTCGCGGCCAAGCCAATGCCGCCAGCAATCGCGGCGGCAATATCGGTGATGATGTCGCCGAAGAGGTTGTCGGTGACGATGACGTCGAACCGACCGGGGTCAGTGGCCAGGAAGATCGTTGCCGCGTCGACGTGCTGGTATGCCGTCTGGACCTCGGGGAAGTCGCGGGCGACGTCCTCCACGGTCCGCCGCCACAGGTGGCCGGCAAAGGTGAGGACGTTGTGCTTGTGGACGAGGGTCAGGTGCTTGCGCGGGCGGGCCTGGGCCCGCGCGAAGGCGTCCCGGACCACCCGCTCGACGCCGAACCGGGTGTTGACGCTCACCTCGGTCGCCACTTCGTGCGGGGTCCCCGCGCGCAGCAGGCCGCCGTTGCCGACATACGGCCCTTCAGTGCCCTCGCGCACGACGACGAAGTCGATCCCGTTCGGAGCCACCCGAGCCACGTCCAGCGGGCTGGCCACGCCCGGGTAGAGCTTGGCCGGGCGCAGGTTGACGAAGTGGTCCAGGGCGAACCGGATCGGCAGCAGGACGCCGCGCTCCAGGACTCCGCTGGGGACCGTCGGGTCTCCGATGGCGCCCAGGAGGATCGCGTCGTGCCCGCGCAGTTCCTCCAGCACGGAGGCCGGCAGGGTCTCCCCCGTCGCGTGCCACCGGCGCGCCCCGAGGTCATATTCCGTGGTCGAAATCGAGACCTGTCCGGCCGTCACCGCAGAAAGCACCTTGAGCCCCTGTGCAACCACCTCCGGCCCGATGCCGTCGCCGCCGATGACGGCAAGGTTCAAGGCGGTGGGTTGCAAGGTCACGGTGTCGGCCATGGGCGAAGCCTAAAGAAGCGTCTTGCTCCCTGGGACGTTCGTCTCAGATCCCGAGCCACTTCCCTGAGGTATGCCGTGCGCGGACGTGGCCACACGGCATACCGGCGGAAGGGCGGTGACCAGCGTCAGAGGTTGACGACCGCGAAGTGCTCGGCCCCGATTGCTTCGGCGATCCGGGCGGCGACCTCGTGGGGCAGCTCGGAGTCGGCGCTGAGCAGCATGAGAGCGGTGTCGCGCTTCTCCGAGCGGGCCACCTGCATCCCGCCGATGTTGATCGCGGCCTCGCCGACGATGCTGCCGACCTGACCGATGATGCCGGGGCGGTCGGCATACGTGAAGACGGCCAGGTGGTCGCTGAGCGGCACCTCAAGGTCGAACCCGTTGATGCCGACGAGCTTCTCGATCATCCGTGGGCCGGTGAGCGTCCCCGCGACCGACACCTCAGTGCCGTCCTTGAGGGCGCCGCGTAGCGTCGTGACGTTGCGGAAGTCCCCACTCGTCGCGTCGGTCGTCAGGGTGACCCCGACACCGCGGGCCTCGGCGATGACGGGGGCGTTGACGTAGGAGACCTGGTCTTCGACGACGTCGGTGAATAGGCCCTTGAGCGCCGACAGCTTCCAGATGCTCACGTCGTGCTCGGTGATCTCGCCGCACACGTCCAGATCCAGGTGCAACGGCACTCCCCCGGCGACGGCGGTGAAGACCCGGCCGAGCTTCTCGACCAGGGCAATGCCGGGGCGGACCTCCTCGACGATGACCCCACCGGAGACGTTGACGGCGTCCGGCACGATCTCGCCGCCCAGCGCGAGCCGCACCGACTTGGCGACGGCGATCCCGGCCTTCTCCTGGGCCTCGTCCGTGGATGCACCCAGGTGCGGGGTGACGACGACCTGTTCGAACTCGAACAGTGGCGAGTCGGTGCACGGCTCCTTGGCGAACACGTCGAGCCCGGCGCCGGCGACCCGGCCCTCGCGCAGCGCGTCGGCCAGCGCCGCCTCGTCGACGATGCCGCCGCGTGCTGCGTTGATGATGTGGACCGTGGGCTTGACCTTGGTCAGCGCGTCGGCTCCAAGCAGGCCGAGGGTCTCCTTGGTCTTGGGCAGGTGGACCGATATGAAGTCCGACTGGGCCAGCAGCTCGTCGAGCTCGACCAACCGGGCGCCGAGCTGGGCCGCCTTGGCCGGGGTCGTGTAGGGGTCGTAGGCGATGATCTCCATCCCGAACCCCTTGAGCCGCTCGGCGACCAACGCCCCGATCCGGCCCAGCCCGACGATGCCGACGGTCTTGTCCAGCAGCTCGACGCCACCATATGTGCTGCGCTTCCACGCCCCACCTTTGAGCGCCTGGTTGGCCGGGGCGATGTTGCGGGCCGACGCCAACAGCAGGCCGACGGCGAGCTCGGCCGCCGAGGTGATGTTCGAGGTCGGAGCGTTGACCACCATGACTCCGGCCTGGGTCGCTGCCGGGACGTCGACGTTGTCGAGCCCGACGCCCGCGCGGGCGATGACCTTGAGCTGGCGCCCTGCGGCGATCGCCTCGGCGTCCATCTTCGTCGCCGACCGGATGAGCACGGCGTCGACGTCGGCGAGGGCCGGGAGCAGGGCCGAGCGGTCCGCGCCATCACACGATCGGATCTCGAAATCCGGACCCAGGGCATCCAGGGTGGCGGGCGAGAGCTCTTCGGCGATGAGGACCACGGGCTTGGTCACGGGGGTTCCTTCGTGCTGCCCGGCGCGCACGACGCGGCCGGTGGAGGGTGTATCGGGGAGGCACGTCAGCGTGCCTCCCCGAGTCTAGGACTCGCGCTCGGACGGCCCGTATGCCGCCCACCCACCGAACGGGGCTACTCCTGGGCCAGGTCCTCGTGAGCCAGGTCCTCGCGGAGCTGGTACTTGAGCACCTTTCCGGTCGGGTTGCGCGGCAGCAGGTCGACCAAGTGCAGCCGCTGGGGCAGCTTGAACCGCGCGAGCTGCGGCGCGGCATACGCGCGCAGGTCTTCCAGCGTGAGGGTCTGGCCGGGCTTGGGCGCGACAACGGCGGTGACAGCCTCGCCCCAGCGGGCGTCCGGGAGCCCGATGACGGCGACCTCGGCGACGGCGGGGTGGCCGAACAGGACGTTCTCGACCTCGGCCGGATAGACGTTCTCACCGCCGCTGATGACCATGTCCTTGACCCGGTCGACGATCGAGACGATGCCGTCTTCGTCGTACTGCCCGACATCTCCGGTGTGGAACCATCCGGCTTCGTCGAAGGCGGCGGCCGTGGCCTCGGGACGGTTCCAATAGCCCTGGGTGACGTTCGGCCCGCGCATGCACACCTCGCCGCGCACCCCGGGCTCGGTCACCGTGACTCCGTTCGATCCGATGAGCTTGGTCTCGATGTAGAGCGGCGGCTGGCCGGCGGCGCCCAGTTTGGACAGGGCATATTCGGCGACGAGGAAGATCGCGGCCGGTGCCGTCTCGGTGAGCCCGTAACCCTGCAGCACCCCGATCCCCCGGTCGGCGAAGGTCTGCAGCAACGGCTCGGGAGCCGGGGCCCCGCCGCAGACCGCCATCCGCACTGTCGTGAGGTCCGCGTCGGCGAAGCCGGGCAGCTGGCTGATGGCGATGAACATCGCGGGCACACCGAACAGGGTGTTGACCCGGTGCCGGGCGATGTCGTCGAGGGTGCGCTGGGCGTCGAAGGACCGGTGCAGGATCACCTCGCCGCCGCGCATCCAGGTGATGCCGATCATGAAGTTGAGCCCGGCGATGTGGAACAGCGGCGAGAAGGCCAGGGTGACGTCGTCGGCGTGGATGTCGATCATGCTCATCAGGGCGATGTCGCTCCACCAGAGGTTGGCGTGGCTGAGCATGACGCCCTTGGGGGTGCCGGTCGTCCCGGACGTGTACATGATGATCGACAGTTCCTCAGGGCGAACGGCGTCGGGCGCGCTCAGCGGGGCCGTGTCCGTCACCGCCTGCTCATAGGACTCCCATCCCGCCGGTATGCCGTCCGCTTCCGTCACGAGGTAGCGGCGGACTCCCAGCTCGGGCCGGATCGCCTCGATGCCGGGCTGCTGCTCCGCGCCGGCGATGAGGGTGTGCACGCCGGCGTCCTGGACGATGAAGGCCAGCTCCGGCCCGGCGAGCCGGAAGTTGAGCGGGACGTAGATGGCCCCGAGCCGCGAGCAGGCGAACCAGGTCTCCAGGGCGGCGGGCTGGTTGAACCCGATGAACGAAACCCGGTCGCCGTGCTTCACGCCCCCGGCCCGAAGGGCTGCGGCGAGGCGGTCGATCCGGTCGGCGAGCTCGGCGAAGGTCCAGCTGGCGCCCTCGAAGGTCAGCGCACGTCGTTTGGGCGAGCGGGCGGCGCGGGCGGCGAACCAGGCACCGACGGTGATGTCGGGCATCGACATTGGGGGCACTCCTTCGGGCGGGGGGTTGCGGGGGGTCGGAACGGGAACGATCGGTCGAGTGTCAGATTTCCATTGCTTGTTATAACTGTCAACCTTTTGACAATCACCCCACGAGAGCCGGGCCGCCTGGCAGCGGGGTCGCCAGCCGTTCCAGCAGGTTGCGCAGGGATCGACGCTCGGCCGGGGAGAGGACCGACACCCATCTGGCGTCCAGGTGATGCTGGGCGCGGAACTCTTGCTCCACGGTCCGTCGGCCATCCTCGGTGAGCCGCACTGCGATGAGGCGACGGTCGCCGCTCTCGTCGCGCTCGCGGCATACCAGACCCGCGGTCTCAAGCGACGCCAAGGCGGCCGACGTGGTCTGCCGACTCATCCCCAACAGCCGGGCCAGATCGCGCGCCTTGAGTTGGTCGTAGAGCCAGACCATATAGAGCACGCTGAAGGCCCGCAGGTGTCGACCGTGCTGGTCGTGGGCGCGCTGCTCGAACAGGCCGCGGTGCCGCCCCACCGCCCGCAAGAGGGCGACGACCAACGCGGTCGTGTCGGGGTCGGCTCCCCCGGCGCGGCGCGCGGTGAGGTCGACGACGATGTCGACGAAGTCGCTGGCCGCGGGGTTCCGCCCGTCCTGTGGCGCAGACGCTGGCATGTCCGACGCCTGCCTAGCTCGACCCACCGACCGCGGTCGGCGGGACGGCGGCCAACCGGGCCCGTCCGGGGGCCGGAC
>MTKY01050253.1_pt1 | contig 14193 bp, 11 predicted proteins | sample 1042731 | NCBI WGS metagenome assembly MTKY01 (sample SAMN06212206, study PRJNA360538) | anaerobic digester metagenome | biome: Wastewater treatment plant; material: sludge; isolation source: anaerobic digester fed with sludge from wastewater treatment plant | place: Denmark: WWTP Soeholt ... | reverse complement strand
GCCGAGCCGCGGACAACGAGGGCCTTCAGGTTCTTTGCCTTCTCGCAGGCGGCGAGCAACTGGAGCGTGCCGATCACGTTGATGTCGTGGAGCGCCCGCGAGGGGCGACCCTTCTCCGGGTACCCGATGATCCCGCAGTGGACAACAACGTCGGGTTCGAGCGAAGGCAGCAAACGGCTGATGACGGGGTTGCGAATGTCGGCCTCGACGAATTCCGTCCGGCCCAGGTCGACTGCGGGCGGTGAAGTGTCGATTCCGATGATCTGACCGACGCCGGGCGTGCGCGCGAGGGCCCGGGCGAGCTCCGATCCCCAGTGGGTTGCCACACCGGCAATTACAACGCGGCCCTCTCGCGCCATACTAACCGTCAACTTGAGGCTTAGGCTTAGCCTCTAATTTGGCTATACGACTGGAAAGTTCGTCAATCTTCACTTCGACCTCACGCAGCTCGTCGCGACTGACCAGACGGAGGCCGTCGAGGGTGCCACGAGCGTCGGATCCACGCTTCGAGACCTCGTCGACCAGTTCCTGGGCCCGGTCTTTGGTCTTGTCGCTGAGACCCTGCGCCCGACCGCGAGTCTTGTCGCCCAGGTCCTGAGCCTGGGCCCGGGTCTTTTCGGTCGCCGCGAAGGCTCCTTCGATTGCCTCCCGCAGTCCGTCCGGGATTCCACGTCCACCCTCTTTTTCTTCCTTGTCGGCCATGCAACTATTCTAAGCCCTAATCGTTCCGATCTGCACGCGCTGATGCCCACCCACCTCACACCCATCTCCGGACCGGCCCCCGACGCGCTGATCACCGGTGATCCCCGGCGCGCCTTCGCCCTGGCGCAGGCGCTGATGGTCCAGCCAAAGATGAGCCATCAGGCTCGCGGTCTCTGGGGATACACCGGTGAGACCGACGCGGGCCTTCCGATCACGGTCCAGTCGACCGGTCCCGGTGCCGCCGGGGCGATCGCGGTCATCGGCGACCTAGCCGGACTCGGCGTGAAGCGGGTGGTCCGGGTCGGCACCTGTGTGGGTGCGAAAGGACTCGCGTTGCCGGAGAGTGTCCTTATGGCCGCGACGGCGATTCCCCTGGACGGGGCCGGCCGCACGCTCACCGGTGGTGAGACAACCCATCCGGATCCGGATCTGGCTATCGCTCTCGAGGGCACCGTCGAAGCCCGGCCCGTCACGGTCTCGAGTCACGATTTCGTGAGTCGGTTCGATCCCGCCGGTCCTGATCCCGCCGGCGACGCCGTGGCGCGTGACCTTCAAACAGCGGCCACGTTCGCTTTCGCCCGCCGGCTCGGCCTCAAAGCAGGCGCCATCCTCGTGGTCGCCGGTATCGTGGGATCGAAACTCCTCATTGAGACCGAACTCGAGCCGACCTTCATCAAAATTGGCCCGCGGATCGCCGAAAGCCTCAAACCCTTCTGATTCTCAACCTCAACTAGAGGTTGAGAGTCTTACCTCTCAGGTCGTCGATTTGGGCTTGGCTGCGGCCGGCTTGCGTTTCTTCGTGGTCGACGAGACCAGTGGCGACTGAGCCGTGCCCTGGAGGTCCTTGACGGTGCCCTTGAGGTCCCGGATTTCGTCGAGGGCCCGGTCGAGCCGGTCTTCGGTGTCTTCGAGACGGTCGGAAAGCGCCCTGAGGCGGCGTTCGAGGCGGTCGGCGGCGTCCTGCGAGGACACATTGAGGGCACCCATCGCGGCGCGCTGCGCATCGTTCGCGGCGTCCCTCGCGACCACGGCCGCGGATACCGCCTGCCCGAACGCGGGGCTGCCGATCAGCGCCTGGGCGATATCGGCGGCTGCTTTCTCGCCGCTCGAACGCACCCGGTCCCTGATTCCATCCCTGTCTTCATCCATGCTCTACATGGTAAATCACACGGCCGGAACCCGGCGACAGGCAGGATGTGACAGGGCTGCGTTGAACCCGTCTGCGATACGTTTCCCTGACGGCACCCCCGGGAGAGTGTCGGACGTGTCTGTTTTAGTTGGGAACCACAGGTGATAAAGGGCTCTGAGTCGACACGCAGGATTCATCTGGCCGCGTTTGTCACGGCATTCCTATCCCTGCTGTTTTTCGGCTTGACACTTGGTGATTCGACCGCTTCGTCGGCTGCTTCCGTTTCGTCGGCACCGAACCGCGTCATGGTTCTTGCCCCCGATGGGAGCGGCACCCCCGCCGCCAGCAACCTGAACGAAGCCGAAGCCGGGAAAACGACCAAGCCGACGACGCCGCCCGACGCGGTGATTGAACCGGGCACCGTCACGCCCCCCGCAAACGGCGGTTCCGGAGGTGTCGCGCCCAAGCCCGAACCTTCAGCCGGTGGCGGTGGCGGTGGCAACAATGGCGGCGGCAGGCCGGCCCGCGAGCCGAAGTTCGTCCAGGAAGATCCGAGTCTCTCCGGTGGCGCCACTCCCGGCAGCACCAGCAGTGACCCGTTCAAACTCAAGCAGTTGAGAGTTCCGAATTTCGTCATCAACAACTTCGAGATCCCGCCCTTCCTCCTGCCGATCTATCAGGCCTGCGGAAGTGAATACGGGATCCCGTGGCAAGTCCTCGCCGCGATCAACCGCATCGAGACAAACTTCGGCACCAACGTCAGCACCTCGTCCGCCGGCGCCTACGGCTGGATGCAGTTCATCAACTCCTCCTGGGTCGAATGGGGAGTGGACGCCAACGGCGACAAGCTGAAAGATCCTTTCAACCCGGTGGACGCAATCTGCGCCGCCGGCAACTACCTGCAGGACTTCGGTTACGCCGAGGACCCCTACAAGGCGATCTTCGCCTACAACCACGCTGACTGGTACGTCCAGGACATCCTCGAACACGCCAAGGCCTATTCCGCAATCCCGCCGGAAGTGATCTCGAGTCTCACCGGCCTCACTGAAGGCGCCCGCTTCCCGATCGCCGCCGAATCGACCTACGAGGGCCAGGTCTCGACCGAAAAGGCCAAGAAGAAGGGTAGTGGCGGACCGCAGAACATCAGCTCCGCCGCTGATCGCACCTCGATCGAGATCTCGGCCGCAGGCGGCTCGCCGGTCATTGCCGTCAACGACGGCGTGATCAAGTCGATCGACCAGGAGACCGGAACGGTCGTCCTCGAAGATGTCTACGGCAACAACTACTCGTACGCCGGCCTCGGATCGGTTTCGCAGGTCCACCCGGTACCGACCCACGAAGACGCCGGGGTCAGCCAGCCCTCCAGCGAGGACACTCCCGCCGGGGCGCAGAAGGAATCTGCCAATCCTTCACTCGAGATGGGCACGGCCAAAGCGACCGACCGACCGACCTCAGCCGAGCCGAAGTCTGTACCTCATGTAAAGGATGAGAGTTCGAAGAATTCAGACTCCGACATCAGCGAAGTCCTGGTCGATCCGGACGCCGCCGCCAAGGCCGCTGCCGCCCAGGCCACCGGAGCAGCTGCCTCGGATCCGAACACCGACGAACCGATGAACGTGGCTGATGATCGCCGCGCCAAGCAGAAGGACCTGACCGCCCAGGCGGATGCTTCCAGGAAGACGCTCAACACCGAGGACATGCGTGGTCGCACCTACGCCAACCCCCTTCGCCCAAGCAACCACCAGCGGTCTACGGTCCAGGGCCAGTCGACAAAGGTCAATTCTCCGGTCAGCGACAGCCTCGGCGGCGTCGACGGCAAGCCCGGCGACTACGTGATCTACGACGGTTCCAAGGCCGGCGTCTTCCGCTTCAAGCCGGGTACCGTCGAGCTCATGCCTCTGAAGAAGGGTTCCCGCGTGATCGCCGGCACCGTCCTCGGCCGCCTCGGCGAAGGCAGCAATTCATCGATCAACTTCTCGATCAAGCCGGGTGGCAAAGAGACTCCGCAAATCGACCCCAAGCCTTTCCTCGACGGCTGGCGACTGCTCGCCGAAACCAACATCTATAACGCGCAGGGCAAAGACCGCTTCGCCGAGCGCCTCGGAGTCGGCGGCGTGCTGCTCCTCTCCAAGGCAGCCCTCCAGAAGCGGGTGCTCGCCGATCAGAGCATCTCGATGGACGAATGTAACCGCCAGTATGTCGCCCACGGCGCGATCGACCGTCGCCTGCTCGCCGCCCTGGAATTCGCCACGGAGCGCGGCTACACGCTTGGCATCACCTCGATGCTCTGTGGACGTGAAAACTCGATTACTACTTCCGGCAACGTCTCGAACCACACCCACGGTTCGGCGGCCGACATCGCCGTCATCAACGGCGAAGTCGTGAGCTCCGCAGTCCAGGGTCCCGGATCGAATACCGATCGCCTGGCGCGGGAGTTCCTCTCCCTCCAGGGAATCATGGCCCCGGACGAAGTCATCTCGCTGATGGACTACCCGCAGGCAGCCGGCTTCGCAATGGCCGACCACAACGACCACCTCCACCTCGGTTACAGCCCGATGGCCGGCGCCGACGCTCCCGGCGGCTCGATCGAAACCAGCAGCCTCGGTGCCGAGCAATGGCGGGAACTCACCGCGCGCCTCGGCCAGATCAGCAACCCCGACATCCAGACGACACCGTCTGATTCAGCGCTTCCGGCCGAGAAGTCGCAGCGGGACAAGTAACCGCGATCAGCCCGCTATTCGGGTTCGTCCAGATTGAACTGCCGGGAACGCTGCCCCTTGAAGACGGTCGTTACCTCGACCGGCAGGGCGAGCGGGACCGGGTACTTGTGCTCGAGACAGAAGGTGCTTTGCCGCCGGCGCGGCGCAAGCGCCGGCGACCGAAGAAATCGAGCCGGGCCGATGGGGCCACCCACGTCAGTGTCACCACCGCCACACTGATTCGGGCCCACGAACCTCTCGGTGACGAGTCCGGGGCCGCAGCCTGGGTCGCCCGGCTGGACGAAGACGAGTTCACCCAGGTACTGCTCGACGAGGCCCTCGACTCGATCGACCGCGTTCTCGCGGCCGAAGCCGCCGCCACCGGCAGGCCGTTCGCTGAATCACCCGCCCTGGAACAGATCGTCAGCGCGAAGATCGGCTACGGCGACGGTGACCGGCTCGCCGACGGGCGGTTCCTTGACGCTTTTGACATCGATGCTCGAGGAGGCACCGCAAGCCCGCGCCGGGAGCGCCAGGGCCGCAGCAGGCCGATCGCCCGGATCGCGGCGATCCTCAGCGGCAAAGACGAAGCGAACGCCTGCGAGTTCCTGATCCCCCGCGTTCGGGCAGATCTCGACGCCGATCGGGTTTACGCCGCCGCACTTGCCATCGAGACCGCCGCGCGGGCGACCCTGGTCGAGATGGATGCCGCCCTCGACGTGCCCGATCACGAGGCTGACCTCGACGAACTGGAGCGGATGCTGCCCGGTCTCACGGTGATGACCGACAAGGCCCTGGGCGAAGGCCGGGCATGGACCGGTCTTGGTCAGGAAGTGGAACCACCACTGCGACTGGCCGAACGGGTGATCCGGCGGCGGCGGATCCTCGAGCAATAGGGTCTCGCCGCCTTTCCTCCGCGCGAAGCGTGGAGAAAGACGCCAGGACCCGGTCCTTGTTCTTCTCGCCGCCTTTCCTCCGCGCGAAGCGTGGAGAAAGACGCCAGGACCCGATCCTTGTATCCCCTTAGAGGGGCTGAAGCCCCAGAGCCGCCAGCACCGAATCATGGTGCAGCGAAGGTGCTGTCAGGTCCGCGGCTTCGAGCTCAATTCCGGGGATGGATGGAACGCCGACCACGAACAACCCGGCCGCGCGGGCGGCCATGGCCCCGGAAGGCGAATCTTCGATAGCGATCACGCGCTTCCCGGGCTCGACCTTCAGTTGCCGGCAGCCTTCCAGGTACGCGTCGGGGGCCGGCTTCGCCTCAGGGACCTCGTGACCGCTGACCGTAGCGTCGAACTCAAGGCCGGTCTGAGCGACTTCGTGCGAACGCTCCATGAACTTTCGCGGTGAATTCGACACCAGGCCAACCGGTATTCCGGCCTGACGCAACGCTCGAACGAGGGCACCGGCACCGGGCATTTCGACCACACCACGTTCGAGTTCGGCCAGGACGAGCAAGTTCAGCTCCTCCATGATCGCCTCTTCATCGCCCACTTCATCGAAGTAGCGGCCCAGCTTGAGCCCTGCGGCCTCCTGTGAGCTGCCGACCAATTTGCGTTTGTGGTCAATGGTGAATTCAAGCTCACGACGCCCGAACAACTGCTGCTCGGCCCGGGTCCAGACCGATTCCGTGTCCAGAAGGAGGCCGTCATTGTCGAAAAGCACCGCTTGGGGATAAGGCATGTGATCAGCCTAGATGGTGATTTGATGACATCGCAGCGCCCGCGGCGTGTCGTTGGCGTTTTTCCAATAATTTGAAGGACGCCGATACGACCAGGCGTTTGATGGGTTACATAAGGGAATGCAGAAGCACAGGCATCAAACAACCGAGTCGCATCCGACGCCACAGGGGGCATCCGGCATCAGCCATCAATTCCCCCTTCTGTTGCTGCTGCTCGCGACCTTCGCGATCGTCATGCTCGGCCTGGCTACCGTAGCGATCGCCTCGACACCCCGGTCCCCGATGGCACTGCCACCGGTGAACGGCGCGACGACCACCTCGGTGAGCGGATCGACAGAATCGGAATCCGGCGCCAAGACCTGGATTGTCGGCGGACGGCCCGGAGCGGCGACCGACCGCATCGCAAGCACCGCCGGAGCAAACCCGGTCGACAGGGCGACAGGAATCTTCACGATCGAACGCGATGACGCCGTTGATTTTGCCGGTGCCCTCGACCGCTCCGGAAAGCTCGTATTCGCCGAGCCCGACGTCAAGATCACCCCCACCGGCTACGCGACCGACCTCTACTCGGACTTGCAGTGGTGGCTGAACGACATCGTCAACCCGACCGACACGACCCCGCCCGAGGTCATCGGGTCCAGCCCCGAACTGGCACTGATCGAGGAATCGCTCGATCCGAAGCATCCCGATCTGACCACGGCCCGGCTGGCCGGCGCCCTTTCACTCAGCCCCGCGAAGGACTCGCATGGCACCGCCGTCGCCGCAATCGCCGGCTCACCGGGTGAGGGCCTCGGTATCCGGGGGGTCTGGCCAGGCATGAAGATGCGGCTGGTCCCGTCGGGCACGACTTGCTCGACCGCCACCGATGCCGTCGTCAAGGCAGTCAAGGCCAGGAGTGCGGTTCTCAATATGAGTTACGCCTTGCCCTCCAAGAGCTGTTTCTCCCACTTCGTGGCGACCCAGTTCGCGATCAGGAAGGGTGTGCTTCCGGTCGCTTCAGCCGGCAACACCGGGCTCGAAGGCAACTCGGCAGTCCGGCCCGCGAACGACCCACACGTGCTGACCGTCTCGGCGGTTGACGACGGTGGACTCACCGCGCCGTTCGCCACGAGCAACAGCCGGGTAGACATCACCGCCCCCGGCGTCAGCGTGTTCGCCCCCGATCTGAGCATCAACCCGGCCGGCGGAGTCAAACGAGGGTGGTCGAGGCAGAGTGGCACCAGCTTCTCGACACCGATGGTTTCCGCAGCCGCAACATGGCTCCTCCAGTCCCGGCCCGACCTCGACGCCGGGCAGGTCGAACGTGCGCTGACCCGGTCGGCGACCGACCTCGGCCCCCCGGGTCGTGACGATCAATACGGCGAAGGGCTGCTGAACGTCGACGCCGCCCAGACTGCGGACGCTCCCGTGCCCGACCCGTTCGAGCCCAATGAGAACATCAAGTGGATCGACGGATCGCTGTTCAAGAAGGCCCGCTACCTCTTCAAGCCCAGGTCGGGAAAAAGCAGGTCCGTCACCGCGACGCTCATGCGGGACGAGGATCCGGCCGACGTCTACCGGGTCAAGATCGCCCGGCGCAAGAAGGTGCTGATCACCGCCGCCCAGTACCAGGGTGACATCAAGCTTCGGGTCTTCAAGCCAAAGGTCAAGTCGATCCGCAAGTCCCGCAGATACCTGATCGTGAAATCGGACCGCCGCCGCTCCAAGACCGAAGGCGTCCGGGTCAGGAACCTGAAGCGCAGGCCCCAGATCGTCTACGTAGCCGTCACACCAGGTGCCCGCAAGTTAACGGAGAACTACCGCTACAAACTAAGCATCTTCGCCGGCAAATAGTGAAGCGGCGGTCTATCTTCTTTTTAGTACTACCAGTGGGATTTTTCGCTTGGTCCGGTCCTGGTACTGCTGGTAGGACGGGTAAACCTCGACCGCTTTCGGCCAGAGTCTCTGCCGCTCGGCCTCATCGGCCACATGAGCACGGACCGGGCGTATTTCGTTACCGATCTGGACCGTCGTGTCCGGGTTCGCCTTGAGGTTGTAGAACCAGGCGGGGCTCTTTTCGTACCCCCCCTTTGACGCGACGATCACAATGTCATCGCCATCCTCGATGTAGAGCAGCGGGCTGGTCCGTTTCGTGCCGCTTCTCGCCCCCACGTGGTCGATCAGGCACATCGGAGGAACCCCGGGGATGTGATGTCCGATCTTCCCGCGGGTCAGTCGATAGAGCCGCGCATGGCCACCCATCAGCCTGCTCAGCACGGGCCAGGTCTTGTCGGCAATGCGAAGCGAGAGGTCGTCCATGTGGGGAATGTATTCGGTCTACCAAGGGGGCGGGCAAAACTGACACAAGGAGAACGAGCTAAACGCGTCACAGAATAACTTCGATCTTGGGTGTGGTGCGGGTGTCCCTGTCCAGGTGCGTCCGCTTTGGTGGATAGAAGCTCAGCGGGACCACGTAACAATCAACGCGAAAAAGAGCAGCAACCTGGACAGGGACACCCGCGCCGCGCCCCATTTGCACGAAAAAGGGCGGCCCGGGGGCCGCCCTTTTGGTGTTCCTATGAGACGTGGACTACTTGCCGCTCCACTTCGGAGTGCGCTTGCCGAGGAAGGCTCCGATGCCTTCTTTGGCGTCTTCGGAGAGGAACGCCGTCGCGAAGCCCTGCTTCTCGGCGTCGATTCCCGCATCGGCATCTCCACCGGTGAACTGGACCTTCTTGATCTGCTCGACCGCGATCGGGGCCTGGCCGGCGAGCCGGATTCCCCAGTTCATGGCGGTATCGAACAGCTCCTGGTCCGGGACAACCCGGGTGACGAGGCCGTATTCGAGGGCTTCGAGCGACGAGATCGGATCTCCGACCAGGTTCATCTCGAGGGCCTGGTTGCCTCCGACCAGACGCGGCAGACGCTGCGTTCCACCGAACCCGGGGATGATTCCGAGCTTGATCTCGGGCTGACCGAAGACAGCCGACTCAGCCGCGATCCGGAAGTCGCAGGCCATCGCCAGCTCACAGCCGCCACCAAAGGCGAGCGAGTTGACAGCGGCAATCGTGACGACGCGGTCCTTGCCGAAGTCCCTGAGCAGCTCGTGACCGTTATTGATCAGAGCGGCTCCACCCTCGGTGTCCATCTGGGTGAACTTCTTGATGTCGGCTCCGGCGGAGTAGACGATCGGCATCGAGGAGGCGATGATCATGGCGCCGATTTCCGGGTTCGCCTTGACCTTCTCCCAGACGGTGCCGAGGTCTTCGATCACCTGCGGGGCGATCGCGTTCATCGGCGGATTGCTCAGCCAGGCGATCGCCACAGTCCCGCGGGTTTCGAGCTTGACCTTCTCGGTCTGCTCGCCTTCGTCCGGACGGGCCCAGGGATAGAACCCCTGGCCGGCCGCGATACCGAAGCGCTTCTGGGCAACCAGACGCTTGAGGGTGACCGGCGGAGCGAAACGCTCGCCGTGCTTCTCGTGAAGGGCCTCGATCTTCTCGAGCGCCTTGTCGACACCTTCGATGTCGGCCTTCCAGAAGGGCGGGAAGAGTCCACGGCGGGGGTCGAGTCCGGCGCCGGCCATCATGCCGACGTCGATGTCACGCACTGAGGCGACGCCTTCCTCGAGCAGCAGGCAGGCCTCGATCAAGGCCTTCGCGGTGAAGAGGTCGGCCAGCTCCTGGGCGTCAGCCTCGCCGTCACCTTCAATGTTCGGCTGGCCGTCCTTGTAAAGACCTTCGCCGCCGGTCTTGGCACCGAGCTTGCCCTCGGCGACGAGCTTCTTCATTCCCTGATGGACATAGAAGGAGTCTCCATAGGCATCGTTCAGGTTCTCGGCGACGTGGAACACGGTGTCGAGTCCGAGCATGTCGGCCAGAATGAACGGCCCCATCGGGGCGACGTTCGCCGCGCCGACGCCTTCGTCGATCTTCGCGATCGAGAGGTTCTGCTCTTCCTGGGCGCGCCAGATCTCGCTGACCGCGGAGTTCAGAATGCGGTTGACGACGAAACCGGGGACCTCACCGCAGGTGATCGGCTGCTTGCCAATGGCCTGGGCGAAGTTCGAGGCGCTCTGAACGGTTTCCGAGGTGGTCTCGTCACCGATGACGACTTCGACCAGGGGCATGACCGACGCCGGATAGAAGAAGTGGAAGCCGACGACCTTGTCCGGGCGAATCGTCGCTTCAGCCATCTCCGAGATCGAAAGACCGGAGGTGTTGGAGGAGAGGATCGCGTGTCCGGGAGTGACCGCGTCGAGTTCGGCAAAAACGGCCTGCTTGATGGCCATCTTTTCGGGCACGGCTTCGATCACGAAGTCGACGTCACCGAATTCGTCGTATGACGTGGTTCCGGTGACGTGTCCCATGACCACGTCGAGGCGGGCGTCTGCCTGCTCCTGGGTTAGCTTCTCCTTCTTGACCAGGCCGGCGAGCTGGCCCGACGTGACGTTTTTGACCTCGTCAATTGCGTGGTCTACGAATTTCTGGTCGACGTCCTTGATGACGACGGGGGTGTCAGACGCGGCGATTGCCTGTGCGATCTGGCCACCCATGGTGCCTCCGCCGACAACGGCGGCTTTGTGTACGAACATGAGGTTCTTGATCCTCCAGGGGGTCGTGTGTTGAAGCCTGTGTTGAAGCCATTCGCGAGAAGCTGACTCGCGGGTCAACAAGTGTATGGACCGCGGACGAAGCGTGGGTTCGCCACGGCCCTCTGTGACGAAGCTCCACTTGACCGTTGACCGATCCCTGCTACCTTGGTTGACGTTGGATGTCCCCGACGGACGTCCATCGAGGTTCTGTTCCTTTCTGCCTGACAAGGTTTTTGGGGTTACCGGATCTCCCCACCCCCTCATCTTCACAGTAGAAAGTTGAACATCATGAGTAAGTCTTTCGCCGATCTCGGCGTGTCAAAACCTGTAGTCAATGCGCTCACCCAGCGTGGATTCGAAGCCCCTTTCGCAGTTCAGCGACAGGTGATTGAAGACGTGCTCGACGGCCGGGACGTCCTCGTCCAGTCGCCGACCGGCTCCGGCAAGACGCTCGCCTTCGGCGTGCCGCTCGTCGACCTGATCGCGGCCGATTCCCGTCGTCCCTCCGCACTGATCCTCGCCCCCACCCGGGAGCTGGCCAGCCAGATCGTCGACGAACTGGAATCCATCTGCCAGGCGCGGGCCCTTTCGATCGCCCCTGTATATGGAGGCGTCGGAATCCAGGCCCAGGCCAAGCGGGCCGCTCGTGCCCACATCGTCGTCGCCTGCCCCGGCCGGCTCGAGGATCTGCTCCAGCGCCGCTCCTTCACCCTCGACCACGTCGAACACCTCGTGCTCGACGAAGCCGACCGTATGCTCGACATGGGATTCAAGCCGGCCGTCGACCGGATCGTCAAGAAGATCCACAAGGACCGTCAGACGCTGTTCTTCTCGGCCACCCTCGAGGGTGCCGCCGGCAAGCTCGCCGACGCGTACACGCACAACCCCGTCACTCATGTGAACAAACCTGCCCCGGACAAGAACCAGGGCAAGGTCGAACACCATTTCATCCATCTTTCGCACGAAGCCAAGGTCACCTCACTGCTCCACGAGTTGGAAAACTCGGAGCGAGGCCGGACTCTGGTGTTCGTGCGCACAAAACATGGCGCCGACCGACTCGTAAAAAAGCTGAGCCGCTCACCCCAGATCAGGGCAGCGGCCATGCATGGCAACAAGTCCCAGAACCAGCGCCAACGCGCGCTGGCGGACTTCGAGAGCGGCAAGGTGGACACACTCGTGGCCACCGATGTCGCGGCTCGCGGTATCGACGTCGCCGATGTCACCCACGTAATCAACTACGACATGCCGGAAGACCGGGACACCTTTGTCCATCGCGTCGGACGGACCGGTCGAGCGGGTGCTGATGGCATCGGCATCAGTTTCGTCCTGGCCGATCAGGCCAGAGACATGCAGAAAATCGCGAAGTCCCTCGGGCTCTCGCATGAGTATGAGCAAAGCGGCGCGCCGGTTTCGATTCACTCCGAAACCACCACTCCCCGCCGGGGGCGCTCCGGGCGCAACTCCGGCCCGCGTAACAACAGGTCGGGCAGCGGCTCCGGAAACGGCAATGGCAAGCGGAAATCCGGTAATCGCAACAGCGGCCAGTACTCGAAACAGGGCAAGGGCGGAAGCAACGGGAACCGAAGCCGCAGCCGCGGCTAGAGCCTGCCCGGACAGGCTCCGAGTTGTCTCATCCGCCTCAAAGTCCCCCGGGGAACGAAAACCGTGCTACGGTCCCCGAGATAGGGTTGGGGAATTTCCCAACAAAGACGTGTGTAGCGTTCGCAGTCGTTGCTTTACCAGCATCCTCCGCGTTTGGCTCACCATTATGTGGAGGATTCAATGCCCACAGGCACAGTTAAGTGGTTCAGCGACGAAAAGGGCTTCGGTTTCATTACGCCCGATGACGGTTCGAAGGACGTTTTCGTCCATCACAGCGCCATCCAGGCTGACGGTTTCCGCACTCTCGCTGAGGGTGCAAAGGTCAGCTACGAAGCTGAAGACGGACCCAAGGGTCCGGCTGCCGCTTCGGTTGAAGCCATCTAGGTCTCAACCAAGCGAGAAGCACCGCGAGCGCGCCCGCCATCCGGCGGGCGTTTCGCATTTAAAGGCCCGATTCGCCGAAACTCGTATCCGGCGCAACTCACGCCCCCTCCGGGGTTTTGATCGGTGAATCGTCCAGATCGGATCCTCAAGGGAGATATGACTCGATGAACAGATGGACCAAGATGCTTGCCGCCTTCGTTTCCGCCACTATCTGCGCCGGAGGTCTGGCCGCCGTGGCCGGTGCCATGCCCGGCGACGTCGATCAGGCATTCGGCATAAACGGCAAGGTAGTCACGGTCCCGGATGCACCGCGCGACACGGTTCTCCGGGATCTCATCGAAGTCCCGAGCGGAAAACTACTGGCTGTCGGTGGAGGCGTGACCGAAGACAACGGCGTCCTCATCCGCTACTTCCGCGACGGGAGTCTGGACCGGACCTTTGGCAATGACGGAGTCGTCCTGACACCGATGTCGCTCTGGGCGCGTGCCGCGATTCAGGCTGACGGCAGCATCATCACGTTCGGCCGCATCGGCGACGAGCCGGCCATAGCGCGGTTCGACGAGTCGGGCACCCGGGATTCGTCCTTTGGAGACGGAGGCAGCTACATCGCCGGAGGGATCCGATCGCAATTCAACGAACCGGCGAAGACGATGGAGTTCTACGGACCCGGGATCGACAGTGAGGGCCGCATCGTGGCCGCCGCGATCCCCCACGATTGCAAGTACGTTGAAGGTGCAGGCCCCTGCTTCAACCTGCCGCTGATGCGGTTCGGTGCAGACGGACAGCCCGACCCTTCATTCGGCGACGCCGGACTGCGGCTGGTTCGTGTCGGCCGGAACTCAAACTATCGGCCCGGGCTGATCGCTCTTGCACCGGACGACTCGATCGTCGTCAGGTCTGTCCCCCAACATCGGATCAACTACGGCGGCTACGTCAGCGAAGATTATCCGGGCGTGCTCCAGAAGTTCGATTCGGAAGGCAACCGGGACGAGTCCTTCGGGACCGACGGCCGCTTCATCTACGGACACTCGGAATCCGACGAAGGCAAGATCCTCTTCGATCCGGACGGCAACATGACCGTGATCCACGACGGGGTCCTGAAGATTGACGCCGGAGGCAACCCCGATCCCGGATTTGGCACGGACGGGTTTTCGGCTCTCGAAAGGGGAGCCCAGGCAGGGGATCCGGCAAGTGGTGGATACCGGGCCGACGGTGGCATGTGGATCGCAGGAGTCTCAACCATTGAAAAACACAGATTCGCCTACGCAATCCGGGCCGACGCGGCCGGCAGTCCGGATCCGAACTACTCCAACGACGGGTACAAGCTGAGCGCTATCGGCGACCAGATTCCCCCAAAAAAAGCCGACAAGCGCCGGGGGATCAACTATGCCGGTTCGTTCATCGACGAACACGGGCGGGTCAC
>MTKY01060738.1_pt1 | contig 14201 bp, 14 predicted proteins | sample 1042731 | NCBI WGS metagenome assembly MTKY01 (sample SAMN06212206, study PRJNA360538) | anaerobic digester metagenome | biome: Wastewater treatment plant; material: sludge; isolation source: anaerobic digester fed with sludge from wastewater treatment plant | place: Denmark: WWTP Soeholt ... | reverse complement strand
GATCCGTTCTGCCGGTGCGTCTCGTGGCCGTGATCGCCGTGGGCCGCTCGACCCGCCCTGCCGGCCTCCCCCAACGTCCGCACGTTTGCGCCCGCCAGCAGCAGGAAACCGCCGATCAGCAGCACGACGACCGCGAGGAACCCGGCACCGTACAGATTCAACCGCAGCGGACGGGCGGGACCTTTCTGGTTGGAGCGCCCCAGCACGTGGCGAACCGTGGCGCAGACCCATCGCCAGTGCAGCGCCACGTGCAAGACCATCAACCCGCCAAGAGCGACGGCCAGCCAGAAGTGCACGTCGCCCCAGCCGTGCCGGTTGAGGCCCCAGAGGACCAATCCGCCGCTGCCGCCGTGTCCTCCGCTGCCCGCCGGGAGCGTGTAGCGCACGACCAGCCCTGTGGCGATCAGCGCAAGCATCACAAGAGCCGCAAGAACGTCGATCAGCAGGTTCCATTCGTTTCGGCGCACGCCACACCTCCGATTCACGAGCAAACCCCGCGGAACGGCCGATTCACCGGTCCGCCACGCGCCCCTGAAAAAGACTTGCGATGGCCTCTTCTGGGGAGCCTTGCCGCTCAGGATACCCGCAAGAACCGCCGGCACCAGCCACGGCAACAGTGGACGCCGTTCAGGAACCGGATTTCGAAGACCGTCCGTCGCGGGAGGCGACCCCGCCAGCAGCGCCGGGCTCGCGGGACGGTGGAGTGCCCTCTGGCCGATCTGCGGGTTCCGGGTCGTGGCCGACCGCCGGTTCGGAGGGAAACGGCGCCTCATCCGTCCTCGCCACCGGGTGGAGAACCGAAGCCAGCACGCCGACCAGCAGAATGACGGCGATGACACATAGCGACAGCCAGGTCGGCACCGGATAGTGGTGCGACAGCAGCATCTTGACGCCCACGAAGGCCAGCAGGACCACCAGGCTCGGTTTGAGGTAGCGGAACCTGCCCATCATGTCGGCTACGGCGAAATAGAGCGAACGCAGGCCCAGGATCGCGAACACGTTTGAGGTAAACACCAGAAACGGATCCCTCGTCACGGCGAAGATCGCGGGGATGGAATCCACCGCGAACACCACGTCCATGCTCTCCACGACCAGCAGAACCAGAAATAACGGCGTTATGACGCGGCGGCCGTCGACGCGGGTGAAGAACGCCCCGCCGTCCAGGCGATCGCTGACCGGGAACAGCCGGCGCGCCAGCCGGATGACCGGATTCCGCCGCAGATCCATGGTTTCGTGCTGAACAAACAGGAGTCTGGCCGCGGTCACCAGCAGGAAGGCGCCGAACACGTAGATAATCCAGTCGAAGCGCCGGATCAGGGCGGTGCCCGCGGCGATCATCGCCCCGCGCATCACCAGCGCGCCGAGAATGCCCCAGAAGAGCACCCGGTGCTGGTAGAGAGCCGGCACGCCGAAATACGTGAAGACCAGCGCGATGACGAAAATATTGTCCAGGCTGAGCGACTTTTCGATCACGTAGCCGACGAAAAACTGGAGTGCCGCCTCGCGCCCGGATGTCAGATGGCCGATCTCACGGCCGATTCCCAGCCAGTGATGGGTGTACAGGAAATACACCCCGACGTTGAAGAACAGGGCCAGCACCACCCAGAAAGCGGTCCAGGCCAAGGCTTCGCGCGCCCGGATCACGTGCTGCCTGTGATGGAACACCCCCAGGTCCAGGGCCAGCATGACCAGGACCGCGATCACAAAGCCAATCCAGATGCAGATTTCCATATTCACCCTGCCCCGCGGCGACGACGCCGGGCTGCCATCGGCCCGAGCCGTCCGCGCGACTCCGAATCGTCAGATCAGCCCGATCGCCACGATGGGGACCCCCGGAAACGCCACGGACGTGTCCGAATGGCCCAGCACGATGCCGGCCGCCGGGGCCGTGATGGTCTCCAGAAGCTTGCCAAAAGCGTTATACGTCCGGGCCACGGGGTATTCGGCCGAAATCACGTCTCCCGGACGCACCATAAACCGGATGATGCCGCTGGTCGAGCTGATGACCTGATCCGAATATGGCAGGAATCGACCGCGGCATTCACGCGGCAGGGGGTAGGCGAAGGGCTCGGGGTCCGGCTCGACCATCTTCAGCGCGGCCAGGGTGTTCCAGATCGCGCGGACGCCGAAACGCACGTTCATCTCGTTGACCACGTACGCCTCGCCCAGCTCCAGCGTCAGGGCCGGCACGCCGTGCAGCAGCAGGCTGCCGGAGAGAGTTCGCGGGGACAGCAGCGCGTCCGGAGACTTGGGCGACTCGGCGATGAGCAACAGACCGGTGACCCGTGCGTACGCCTTGGCCTTCGCAAAGGCCTCCTTGTGCGCCGGGCCCGGCGGAGGGTCCAGCACGGCGTAGGGAATGCTGCTCCGCCAGTCGTTGTGCAGATCGAGCACCAGGGCCGGACGGGTTTGCGTGATCTCCTGAAAAATCCGATGGGCAATCCGCTGGGCGAGCGACCCGTTGGGATTCCCCGGAAACGCCCGGTTCAGATCCTCCCCGCTGAACGCCACCTGCCGTGACGACATCTCGAACCCCAGCGGGTTCATGAGCGGGAAGGCGCTCACTTCGCCGCACAGCAGCCGACCTCGACGCAGCCGCTTGAAAACCTCCTGAATAATGACCATGCCGCCGACTTCGTCGCCATGACCACAGGCGGTCAGCCAGATGGTCGGGCCCGGCTGGGCGGCCCGGGCACGCATGACGGCCAGTCGGCGTCGTGACAGATCGGACCCCGTGAGAATGCGGATGAAGGAATAGCGGACCGTCGGTTTCTGCCGGGAGGCCGATGGCTGGACCGGCGCCGGCCTGGCGGGGCCGGGCTCGTCTGGACGGTCGGTCTCCATGGTCAGTCCTCGTCGACCGAGCGCCCGCGCCGCCCGGGCCGGTCCTGGGCCATCTCGTATTCGATGCGACCGAGCTCGCGCAGCAGCTCCGCTTCGTGCTGGGCGCGATCGGCGCCTTGCGTGGAACCTTCTCCGGCCGCCAGAGCCTGGAGTTCGCGTTCGATTTCCAGGCAACGACGTTCCAACTGGCATCGCCTCTGTGGCGTCATCCTCAGATCATCCGGTTTCCGGCATCCGGCCGTCAGGCGGATGCCGAAACGGCCGCGTGGGCGGAAATTCTCTCCTGGGCGGACTCCAGAATCAACCGCAGAACGTCCGCGTAGCGCAGCCCCTCAAACGCCGCCATCAGGTTGAACTTGCCGTCCCAGCACCAGCCGGGGTTCGGATTCACCTCCAGCAGTTTCAACCGGCCGCTCGCGTCTGTCCGGTAATCGAACCGGGCATAGTCGCGGCAACCGCAACGCTCGAACAAGGCGTTCGAGTAATCATACAATTGCCGCTGCAACTCCTCGTCCAGAGACGCCTCGACATACCGGATCTGCGTCCAGTACGGCGATTGAGGGTGCCACTTGGATTCGTACCCCAGAATTCGCGGCAGGCCCGGGTCCAGCCCGGAATAGTCCACCAGAAGCGGCGGCAGGACCTTGTACGACAGGCCGGGGTTTCCGATGATGCCGATCGAGTACTCCGGACCGCTGAGAAACTCCTGCACGAGAATGGGCAGGCGACCGTAGGTCGCACGGACCCAGTCGATGTAGTTCAGCAGCTCCGTCGTGTCGCGGACAACGGCGTCCTTCGTGATGCCGATGCTGCTGTCGCCGTAGTTGGGCTTCACGATGGCCGGGAACGTCGCCGGCAGCGTCGCCGCCGTGTCGTCCGGGCCCAGGTACGATTCCATCGGCACCGGGATGTCCAGCGACTCGGCGATCCCGCGGACCATGCTCTTGTTGTAGCAGACGCCCAGGCAGGCCGGCCCCGCGCCCGTGTACGGCACGTTCAGCATTTCCAGGATGGCCGGCACGTGCAGCTCCATGAACGGATCATTGCGGTAGCCTTCGTCGCACAGGTTGAACACGAAGGGCGGCGGGTTCGTCACGAGCGTCTTGAGCAGGTTCAGGTGATTGTCCAGGTAGGTGAACTCGTACCCCTCCAGCTCCGCCAGACCCTGCTTGAGCCGTTCAATCGTGTCAAAATCCTCCGCATTGAACTTGCCGTCGACCTTCACCGTGTCGGGCAGGGACGGGTCGCCCAGAAGCACGGTGACCTTCGGGTACGGCGGCGCGGCCCGTGCGGGCCGGGAGACCGTCTTCTTGGGGGCCTGGCCCGTGATGACCAGTCGGTGCGCCATCATGCCCAGGTCCTGTCCACGGGACGAATCCGCCTGCATGGTTCCGTGAACGCGGACCAACTGGTATCCCACCCGCTCCAGCAGCTCGGAGAGCTGGGCGTCCGTATACAGACGCTCCGCGTAGAACTGGTCGGCAATCACCCCTCGCTCGGCGTGCACGATCACCTCGCGCGACACAATCCGCTCGCCTTCCCGCGATAGCGATCGCTCGCGGCAGACGAAGTGGCTCTGGTCAATCCATTCCCACGACCGCGACTCGAAGTGGTTCCGAAGCCAGGCGCCGTTGGCCACGTCCAGCACCAGGATGCCGTTCGGCGCCAGCAGACGCGCCACATTCCGAAGAACGGCCTCGTCGTCGCTCTTCTGCTCGAAGTAGCCGAACGAATTGCCCAGGATCGTCACGCAATGGAAGGGCGGTCCCTTTATGCGGAACTTGCGGGCGTCCCCCTCATGGAACGAGACCGCCAGCCCCTCGGCCTTCGCCCGCTTCCGGGCCAGACGGATGAGATAGCGCGACCGGTCCACGCCCGTCACGCAGCGGAAGCCGCGGCGGGCAAACTCCAGAGAATGCCGACCCTGCCCGCAACACAGGTCCAGAATCCGATCGTTGGGCCCCAGCATCGCCGCCTGGATGACCGTCTCGACCTCTCGCCGGGTATTCTCGGCGTTTTCCACCACGTCGCCGTCGGTCTTGAGATACAGGGAATTGAACAGCGTCCGCCACCAGTCGGATGGCAGATGCCGTTCCAGATCCGGAACCGGGCCCAGGGTTCTGGGCGCAACGGGCTGCCCGTTTGTTGCGCCGGGCTTCGCGCAAGTCACGTTTGCCGTAGCCACTGTCTGCGAGTCCTTTTCGCTGCGACGCTCTGGCGAGCGCCGGAAGTCCTCCGGACGAATCCCGCGACGGGCCGGCCGCCGGCGGCGCTGCGCACTGCCGGACCTGCCGTCCGCCGCCCGAGCTCACGATACCGCGATGGCGCCGTCATGAGAAAAAACCGGATCACTCGTCGTGGCAGGTGAGAATCTCAACCTTGTATCCGTTCGGGTCAAACACGAACGTCTGGTAACACCCGTCGAACAACCGCGGCCGGGTGGCCGGGATGTTGCGAGTCCGCGCCCGTTCGTAGATCGTTCGCACGTCATTCCGCGTGGGAACCTCCAGGGCCAGGTGGTCCATGCCGGCCAACGGCGTGCCGGATGGCAGTCCTTCGGCCAGAACCAGCCCGAACCGCTCGGCCGGCCCGCCCTCGCTGACGCACTGGCAGACCTTGTCGCTGGGCGGATCGGCGGGAACCTGCCGCAGCCCGAGCAACTCCGTGTAGAACCGGGCGCTCTCCTCCAGGTTGCGCACCCGGAGCTCCACGTGACTGATCCGAACCAGGCAGATGCCCGGACCGAACGGCTCGACCGCGGATCGGCGTCTCTCCATGCGCACCACTATTCCGCGCCAGACTGAGCCGGCGATGAAATAGACATGAATTTCCTTTAATCTGTCATCCGGTGGACGGAAGCCCGCCGGTTGCCGGACCCGCCCCCGGATCGGTAGACTCCCGCACACCGGCGGATCAGGGCTGTGCCGATCGCGCGGGCGCGCGCCGCCCCGCCGGCCATCACCGCGGATGTATACCCGTCATGCGCCTCCTGGTCATCGAAGACAACCCCCGAATGGCCCGCTTCATCCGGCAGGGTTTGCGGGAACAGGGATACGGCGTGGACGTTTCGTCCAACGCCCGCGACGGAGAGGAGCGAGCCGCCCGGGAGCCGTACGACGGGATCATTCTGGACGTCATGCTCCCCGACGCCGACGGAATCGAGGTCTGCCGGAACCTGCGCCGACGGGGCGTGACCACGCCCATTCTCATGCTCACGGCCCTGTCCACGACCGCGGACAAAGTCGCCGGCCTGGACGCCGGGGCGGACGATTACCTGACCAAGCCCTTCGAGTTCGACGAACTGGTCGCCCGCGTGCGGGCCCAGCTCCGGCGCGGGCAGGCCCAGGAGGCGGCCGTTCTGAAGTTCGAGGACGTGGAGGTGAACCTGGCCACCCGCAAGGTATTCCGTCGGGGTGAGCGGATCCGCCTGACCCCCAAGGAGTTCGCCCTCCTGGAGTATTTCATGCGGAATCCCGGCCGCATCCTGAGCCGGACCACGATCGGCGAACACGTGTGGGACATGTATTTCGATTCGGAAAGCAACGTGATTGACGTGTACGTCAGCATGCTCCGCCGCAAGATCGACAAGGGCTTCGAGAAGCCACTGATTCACACGGTGATCGGCGCCGGCTACGTGCTCAGCGCGGAAAGCCCCGACGCCTGACCGGCCTTCAACGGAATGTTCATCATGCTGGACCGTTTTCGATCGCTGCGGGCCAAACTCACCATCGCCTGTGCGGGAATCGTCGCGGCGAGCCTGCTGGCCTGCGCCGCCGCGGCAGCCTGGTTCGGCTGGCCCGACGAATACGGATTCTCCCGGGCCCTGCTGGTCACGGTGCCCCTGGCCGCCCTCGCCGCCGGGCTGGTGGCCCAGTGGATCGGCTGGACCATGCTCCGGCCGATCCGCGTCATCACGCAGCAGGCCGACGACTGGTCGGTCGATCGCCTGGACCGCCGTATTCCCGTGCCGCCCGGCCGCGGTGAGATGCCCCGGCTGGCCCACACCGTCAACCGGATGCTGGATCGGCTCGAAGCAGCCATGGCCGCCCAGGAACGCTTCATCGCCAACGCCGCCCACGAGTTCCGCACGCCGGTGGCCACGCTGCTGGGCGAGGCGCAGGTCATGGCCCAGCGGGCCCGCACCGCGGAGGAATATGCCCGGTTCGTCACCAGCGTCCAGGACGAGATGCGGCGGCTGGGAACCCTGGTCCACAGCCTGCTCACACTCGCCCGGGCGGACGCGGGGGTGCCCCCGGCGGCCACCTCGCCCGTCTCGATCAACGAGGTCGTGACCGACGCCGTACAAAGCTGCGCCTTGCCTGCCCGACAGCGGGAAATCCGTCTGGTCACCCGGCTTGCTCTGCCCGCCGCGGACGAGCCGGAAGTGCTGGTTCACGGGGAATCCGAGTTGCTGCGGACGATGGTGATGAACCTGGTGCAGAACGCGGTGCGGTTCTCGCCGATCGAGCAGACGGTGGACATCCGGGTGGCGGCGAACGACACGGACGTGGAAATCCGCGTGCGCGATCGCGGTCCCGGCCTGCCTCCGGAACACCGGCCCCATGTGTTTGAGCGATTCTACTGCGTTACCCGCGGCGAAACTGCCGGCCAGGGGATGGGTCTGGGCCTGGCCATCGCCGACGGCGTCGCACGCCTGCATGGTGGCGCCATTGCCGTCGCCAACTGCCCGGACGCCGGCTGTGAGTTCGTCGTGCAACTGCCCCGTTTCCTGCCCGAGACATGAAGGGCCGAAGGGCCACCGGCGCCGGCCGTGAGCACTCCTCAAGCGCCGGCGGCGTCTGGACTGGACGCGCCCTGCTCCGCCACACGTGGTTCCGCGGCGCTGCGGACGGGCTGGACGTTCCAGTTGTCCTGGCCGTAGAGATCGCGCACGGCTTTTCGCATTATCTCCGGGGTGATCTGCACATCCTTGAACTCACGACGAATGTTCTTCGCCGAACTGGACGCACCACGATTGTCGCGCGTGGGGTCCGCTTCGTGGCGCCGCAGTCCCGTCAGGATGCCGGAGGCCGTGAGGATCTCGTGTATGGCGGGTCCGCTCCGGTCGCCTGCCAGCACGGCCACGACCCGGGCAATCAGGGCCGCTCGCGCGCCGTGCTCCCACGCCTCGAGGTTGTCAACTGAGAGGCTCCGGGCCAGATCAGAGAGGAGATCGCCGGCCCGCGCCAGCCACGCCTGAAAGCCGTCGGCCAAAGGAGACCGGACTGGCGGGGCAGGCGGTCGCCCGGGCTCGGCGGCTGATGGCGACAAAGCGGCCGGCACGCTGTTCCGGGCACAAGGGAACCGGCTGGCGAAACGGCGAAACTGGGCACGCGACACGCCGTACGCGCGGTCCAGCGCATGCTCGTCATACAGCGCGGCCCGGGCGGCCGGATCGCCCTCGGATTGCAGACGCTCCGCCAGGTCGCGCCGCACGGATTCGGGCACTCGATGGCGGAACGTGGCCCGCTTCTCGTCGAACGAATGGCTGCTGTTCATCGGTTCCATCCCGCAGGACAAATGCCAGGGACCAGCGCCGCCGCGACGGGTCACCGTGCCGCCAGGGTGCCCACGAGGAGGCTCAGTAGCTCCAGCAGTTGCCGGGCGGTGTCCACGCGGATGTACCCGTCGATGAGGTCCCGGCGGAACTGCTGTACCGCCGGGTGCTGGTGCAGGTCGGGCACGCCGGATTGTCGCGGGCGGCCGCTCAGAATTCCGTCGATCGCGTCGCCCCGGTCAGCGGCCGCGGTGGGCGCGGACGCCTTGGCGGAAAGCTGCTCGATCAGTCGATCCAGGGGTTCGGTGATGGTGTTCATGGTTGTTCCTCCGCGTGTGGCAGGGTCTGGCGCGTGGCCGTGGGGCGGGTCAGCATGTCGTGCAGAAATCGCCGCAGTTCGTCGGAAAGTGTGAGGCTGTCGATCGCCAGTTGCCGCAGGCCGTCGCGGATTTCGTCGAGCGTCTCGATCATGTCTGCCGCACGCCGGTACCGCCTCCATTCCACCGCGCGATCGGCCCGGACGCGATGGAGCGCGGCAAGAAACGCCTCCGCGTGCCGGTCCGTCGTGTCGGAATCCGCGTGGTCCGCCCGAACGCGTTCGATGAAGGCGTTCACCGCCGCGGCCTCGCGCCGGTCGTCGGCCGTGCAGACCTCCGCGTGATATTCCTCGATTGCCACCGCCAATCCGGCCGTCAACTGCTCGATGGCCGTCGCGGCGGACAGTTCCACACGCGCATCGCCGCCGCAGCCGCTGGCGGCCGCCAGCGCCGCACTCGCCAGAACGAAGTATCGCATCACCATTGCACCTCCCGGGCCCGGCGGAACGTCGGACCTTGCTCATGAAGATGAAACACGCGAGGTGTTCGGTTCGCCGGCGGTGAACGACAATCATGGGTGGCACGAAGCGTCGCAGGGGCCAAGGGCATCGAGAGACCCTCGAATCGAGGATTTCGGATGGGATCGAAGCGCGGTGGAGGTGTGCTTGTCGGTTTCCATGGTCCGCTCGTGCCGACCGGACAGTGCTCCAGGCCTGCGGCCGATTTCTTCCATCCTCGCCCCATTACCCCGTGCAACCGGGTCCGTGTTACGGTATAATAGGGAAAGCGGGACATCTGGGGTCCTGTGGCGCAGGACGAGGCATCCGTGAATTCGAACGTGGACAATCCGGCTCCCCGCGTGCTTTGCATCCTGGCCAGGCCCGATAATTCCGGCGATCCCATGCTCATGGCTGCCGGTGACGCGGGAGCACAGGTCGAAACCGTCGCCGACGTGTACCATGCCATGGCCAGACTGGCCGACCGGCGCCGGACGTATGACGCCATCGTCGTGGATGTGGCCTCGCTGGACGCCACGGAAATGGAGTTTTTCGACTTGGCCGCCCGCTACCACTGGCGCGTGCCGGTGCTTGTATTCTCGCGGGCGGCGTCGAGCGGGGGCTCGCCGCTGGTCGATGCCGCGTTGATCCGCGGAGCGCGGGCGGCGGTGAATGCCCAGGAGCTGGTCCAATCGCTCCGCCGGCGGACCGGGTCGCCGGACGCATGGACCGTCCCTGCGGAACCCCCTCCTGCTGCTCAGCCGGAAGAGTCGCCCTCCACGATCGGCGGAGAAGCCATCGACCACGCCTTGGAAGAGCGACTGCAACGTCTGTTGGATGCGGACGAGGAGGCCGACCTCGCCCGACCCACCGCCCGCGCCGATCTCGATGAAGCTCTCGAAACGCAGGAAGAGCCTGTCGAGTCAGAATCGCCTTCCGAGCAAGTTGTTAAGGACGCCGCCATCACAGACCAGGCCGCGCCGGCCGACGACGCCCCCAAAATCAGACGTGCGCCCTCCGGCAAGGGGCCCGTTGCCCGTGTGCCGTGGCGGACGTACGCGGAATCGCCCAAGCGGGTGCCACCTGCCCGTCCGAAGGCTGAACCGGCCGATCCGTCTCGGATTACCGTTGCCTCCGCATCGGCCGAACCCGGTCCCGAACCGCCCCTGTTGACGACAGAGGAATTGAACGCCCTGATGGGCAGTGATACCGAAGACATTCTGTCAGACCGGCCGCAGGGGAAGACCAAACGATGAGCGGGCAACCTGCATTCGAGCCCTCTCACAGGCTGGGGTCGCTGCCGCCGGCCGCCCTGCCCCGCGATCGCGTTCTGGTTGTGGCGGATGGCGGACGGCTGCTGGAAACGGTGCGCCGCCGGTATCCAGACTTGGACGTCGCTTCGGCATCCAGCTACCTGGCCGGCATCTGCGATCTGGGGCGGCATCCGGCCCGGACGGTTTTGGGGTTCGTCGATCGAAGCTCCAACCGGCTGGATCAGGCCATCACCGCTCTGCGCGAAGCGGCCGGCGCGGGAACCCGCGTCGTGCTCTGTTGCCCACCGGAGTTTGAACCGCGGACCCGGCAGCTTGTGCATGCCGGTGCGGACGACTACATCCTGTACCCGGTGATGCCGCACGACCTGGATCGCGCGGTGGGCCGGCAGGCGGAACCCGACAGCCTCTCCGCCGCGGTGCCGCCCACGCCGGCGGCAACCATGCAGGAGCTTCAACTGCTGGGCGAGTTGTTGGCACACCTGGACGCCGGCCCGTCGCACGTGCTTGCGCGGGTGGCCGATCTGGTGCGACTGGCCCTGGGTTCGCAGAACGTCTGTGTCACTCTTGACGGCCTGACCGAACCGGTCGGAACCGACCCCGACAAGCTGGTACTGGTCGAGCCGATCGAAGCCGGCGGTCGCGCGCGCGGCCGGGTGGGGCTCGGGCCGCGACCGGGGCAGCCGTACACGAGCGCCGACGGGCAGAAGCTGCACCACTATGCCACACTGATCGGACACGTGGTGGAAGCGGCCTCGCGGCACCGCAACTGGCGCACGCTGGCCCTGACGGACGAGGTCACCGGCCTGCCGAATCGGCGATACCTGCGTCATTTCCTCGACGAGATGATTCCACGGGCCCGGACGGAACAGTCGCGGGTTACGCTGCTTATCTTCGACATTGACGATTTCAAATCCTACAACGACCGACACGGCCACGAGGTGGGCGACGAAGTGCTTCGAGTCACCGGCAGCCTGTTCCGCCGCCACACGCGGGAGCACGACCTGGTGGTCCGTTACGGCGGGGATGAGTTCGCCGTGGTATTCTGGGATGCGGAACAACCGCGGGTGACCGGCAGTCGGCACCCGACGGACGCCCTGGCGGTCCTTCAGCGCTGCACAGAGGCCCTGGCCGCCCAGGAGTTCCCCATGCTGGGCCCGCAGTCCCGCGACCACCTCACGGTCAGCGGCGGCCTAGCCACGTTCCCCTGGCACGCCGACTCTCCGGACGAGCTCGTTCGCCGGGCGGACGAAGCCCTGCTCACCGCCAAACGCGCCGGCAAGAACCGCATCTTTCTGATCGGGCAGGACGAACCCGCGTAGGACCGGGCGTCGCGATCGGACCGCCCGGAATCCCCTGCTGCCGGCGCAAGTCAGACCACCCTCACCGTCTGGAACCGACAGTCCACGCGCCGCCCCTGTCTCTGCACCGTGTACATGTAAAGCCCATACTCTTTCGTGATTCCGCCCCGATGCAGCGGCTCTGTGGAGGCCGGAGCGCCCACGACGCGAACGCCGGCAATCCGCCGATCCGCTCTTGTGTGCAGGTGGCCGTGCAGCACCAGTCGCACGCGATGAGCGATGCACAGCAACATCAGACTGTGCCGTTGATCCCCGGGAATCTGGAACGCCAGGCGCTCGAGCGGACCGAACGGCCGCTGCCGCCGTCGCCGGGCGGTCCGGGCCGACGGGATGTCCGGACTGTGATGCAGCGCGACGATCTTCACCGGCACGTTTCGGTTCCGATAGAGCAGAGCGGCCAACCTCTTGAGCTGGCAGTGCCGAACCCGGCCCAGGGCGTTGGTCGCCACGCTGAGATTGCCCAGATTGTTTGAATTGAGCCCGAACACCGCCACACGCGGATCCGGCCGGACAACCCATGGAAATTTCGTCAGCCGAGACCCGCGCTTCAACCCGGCCACCACCCTTTGCAGGTCGGCCTTGCGGCAGTTCCGATCCGGCAGCCGCGCCAGCCCCAGGTGGCACACGTCATGGTTCCCCGGCACGACGGCCAATCGATCCACAAGTCCGGCACCGCAAACGGCCTCCCAGAACACCTCCCACGACGCCAGATCCCCCCGGTCCGTCACATCCCCCGTTACGATAACGTAATCCGCACGCTGAACCGCCGGTGAACGCACAATCTGGCGGAACGCATTGTTCATTCCGCGCAACGCTCCGAACAGCCGCGGTTCGCTCCGCGCCATGTCGTCATTTCGCGTCAGGTGCAGATCCGACAAATGAACGATCCGGAACTGTCGATCAGTTGACACCGACTGACCCCTTTCCAACGGCCGCCTCAGACCCCCCGGAAAGAACCATCCCGAGCGGTCGCCAGACAGTCCGGATTGCGGGCAGAACGTGCGTCGGGCTTTCATTTCCGTCCTTTCAGACGGTCGTCCACAAGCGCGCCGCGTAGAAACGGATGACGGGTGGAAGATGAAGCGTCAATACCGAGTGTCGAACCCCATACATTCGAAATGAGGAGGCCCCATGCGGATCCTTGCGCCCGAGTCGTCACGGCCGATCGGCCTCAGTAGAGCGGCGGCTGGGGCGTATCGCCGTCGCGGTCCGCGTCAGACGTATCGTTCGACGCCGCGGCATCGGACGAAGGGGCGATATAGGCAGCCAGCTCTGCCTTCTCTGCACACTTCGCTATTCCGTGCCTCTGTCCATTGTTGCCACACCCATCCCCAGAAGTGTGTCGGCGGGAATGGGGTGCCACCCTGTGATCCACGCGAGAGGAATCCAGAGGGGCAGGACCGGAACGAGAATCAACCCGACTGCCATTCTGGCGCAACACCGACCGAATGCAGGCACGTCACCAGTAGCTGTTCGAAAAACCAGTCCACGAACACGCATGCCGTAGGTTGCTCTGTGTGAGGCGCCGTCCAGTAGCCACCACAGAAGCAGGAGCCCAAGCGTGACGACGATGACAAGAAGCGTCTCCCCGGACGCCGGAAACCCCACCGCGATCAGGAGTTCATCCAGAGGTACGACCGTAAAGAAGAGGATTCGCAGAACGATTGCGGCAACGACAATCAGCAGCATCGTGGTGACCGCGGCTTCAAACCGCCTTACGAGTTTTCCGCCTGTAACCAACACCTGAATCGCTCCTGAGATTGCTCGGGATATGTCTCAATCGAAGTGCGACACTCTGCCGCTTTGGATAGGTGATCGTTTCAGCCTTCGTCCAGGGCAGCAGACGCTGCCGCAGCCTGATGTTCTCCTGCTTTCGCAGTTGCCTGGCCGTTCTCAGCTTCCGGCGACGCTCGGCCAGCAACGCCTCCGGATGACCACGATAGTAATCCACCGGTCGCAAGAACGATAACGCCGAGTGCAACCGGACTTCGTTGTACTCGGCCACGATCCCCGCGATCACCGCCTTGGCCTGCGCAAAGTCCTCCAGATCGTGCCCGGCAATCTGCTCCCCAAGCGTCCGCTGGCAACGCTCGATCTCCGCGTTGTCCGTCGGCGTGTGCGGGCGGATCTTCTTGTGCGTCACGCCCGCCTCCCGCAACGTCTCCGCAAACTCCCGGGCCACAAAACCCGAGCCGTGATCGCTCTGAATGTCCGGGCGAACGTCGCGGTCCAGCGTCTCGATCGCGGCGGCCGCCTCCGTGGCCACGCTCCGGCCATCCATGCAGGCCAGCAGCTCGTGATGCACAATGTACCGGGAGTATACGTCCAGGGTAACCGTTCACACCCCGATAGGCAAGAGCAAAGGTTGTAGGTATTTAGGCGGTTGCGTTGTTCGCAAGTGGCGATTGGTAGGT
>MTKY01052321.1_pt1 | contig 14208 bp, 12 predicted proteins | sample 1042731 | NCBI WGS metagenome assembly MTKY01 (sample SAMN06212206, study PRJNA360538) | anaerobic digester metagenome | biome: Wastewater treatment plant; material: sludge; isolation source: anaerobic digester fed with sludge from wastewater treatment plant | place: Denmark: WWTP Soeholt ... | reverse complement strand
GCTATCCCGCCACGATTTCAGGAGGGCAGCGGCAGCGCGCCGCACTCCTGCGCACCTATCTTTATTCGCGGGATCTGATGCTTCTGGATGAACCTTTTTCCGGGCTCGATGCGATCACGAGGGAACAACTTTATCAATGGCTTCTAAGCCATCAGGAGACGCTGGGGATGTCGATCCTGCTCATCACGCACGACATCGAGGAGGCGATCGCTCTGTCTGACCGCGTCTATGTAATGACGCAGGGGCCTGCCGCTACGCTGTGGCCATCGGTCGGAGTGCCTCATGACGCCCGCATGCGTCCGCGGAACGAGATAGCCGATGCGTCTCTCAGCGAAGAACAGCTGGCGCAGGTTGGCCGGATACGCGTCGAGATCCGGCGCAGGCTTTTTTCTTCTGAGCCTGATAATCCCGCCTGATATTCCCGCGCCCGGTTCAATGGCCGGTAACGCCTTTTCGCAAGTTTAGTATATACTTAACTGATCGTATGACTGCATTTTAAACGGTCGGTAAGGAGGCGCATGCTGTTTCAGTTATCCATACCTTTGATGAGCGATAAGGCTGCCGCCATGCTTCCTCCCGGTTTAGCCGCCGCTGAACTCGGGAGCAAACTGGCGATGGCTGATCCGTGGATATTCGATGACTGGCTGCCGAGCGCTGTCTTCCTCGGGCTTGGGCTCATCGTGTTTTTTATCAGAAGGCCGATAGCCAAAGCTCTGCTGCGTATTTTTCTCGCAAGAACCAAACGCCGCCATCCCCACGCGTACGATCTCATGTGTTCGGAGATGATCCGTCCGTTAGGTATGCTGTTTCCGACTGTGCTCCTCTCGATTGCCGCCAGGCTGGCGGTTTTTATCCCGGATCCGTGGATCACCTTTCTTATCCGTCTGACCGATTCGCTGACGACGGCTGTCGCTTTCTGGCTTCTCTATAAAACAGCGATGTTTACCGGTGTGCTTGTCATGCGCCGGCAGGCTAAAACCGATATGCCGATTGGTGTCACCGGAGCGAAGTTTGTTGTGTCGATGATCCGTGTTTCAATTGTCGTCATCGGTATCTTTGTTCTCCTGTCCCTCTGGGTGAAGAATGTCACCGGTCTAGTGACAGGCCTTGGCATCGGCGGTCTCGCGATATCGCTCGCCGCGCAGGATACGCTCGCAAACTTTCTCGGAAGTCTGGCGCTGTTGCTCGATGAGCCGTTTAAAGTAGGCGACTGGATTTCGACGACCGGCGGCGAAGGAGTGGTCGAGGAAATCGGGCTCCGTTCCAGTAAACTGCGTTCGTTGGACGGCGCCCTCCTTTCGATGCCCAATAAGGAACTGGCAAGCGCCGTAATCACAAATCACTCGAACCGCGAGTTGCGGCGCACCGAATTCACCCTGACCCTTCCGTGGGATGTCACGTCAGAGCAGTTTGACGAATTTCGCGAACGCGCTGCCTTGATGCTTGAAGAATGTGAAGCGATCAGCTCTGTTCAGCTTATTGAGCTGCAGGAACTCAAACCGGAGGGAATGGAGCTGTTTGTGCGTTATTTCACGGGCCCTCTCTACGAGGAATCATGGAAGACGAGGAGCGAGATTAACCGTGGCCTGATGCGGATCGCGGACGACATGCATATCCACCTTTATATCCCAAACCGTATTCTGTTGACGGGAGAGGAGCACTCATGATAATAATTAGACTGATGTCACCTCACGATGATCACCCGGGTTTTATCTCTTCTCCGGAGAGAGAGCACCGATGCCCGCCAAAGGTCAGGAATCACACCATCGCACAGGAAGGGGTGGATGGCACATCCACGGAGCGTGGCTGTGCTCCGTGCCCGGGGCAGAGCGTCCGAGGCGAAAGGGATCGAATCATCCGGAAACCTGAATCGGGAGCACGGTCGGCGGTGAACGGATCGGGCGGACCGGCTCCTCTGGATAAAAGCAGAAGAACCCGTGCGGTTGATCGGAAGGCGGTTCCGGGGGGAATGCGGACAAACAGACGGCCGGAACAATCGCCCGGAGAGGCGGTACATAGTCCTCAAGGGATTACGCTTATGCGCCAGAGAGTTCGTTTCATTTATCTGACGCTCATGGTTCTCTCCTTAATTGTGATTGCCGTTTTCGCTGTGCTGCTTCATGGCAAGCTGAAAGCAGTCAAAGAGATGCCAACTGAGCCGCCCGGCTATCGGGAATTCATCGTTCATCCGCGGATAACGCTGCCGACGGAGGGTGATTCCGCTCTCCACGGGGAGAACGAGGAGAATGAAGAGATAGGGCAGGAGGATGACGAGGAGGGGCAGGCGTCCAATACAGATCAGCCTTAACAGCCGGTTTGCTGTTCGAAGAGGGCGGATGGCGCCTTATGAAGAATTTTATCAATCAAATATATCACGCGGTTATACTGCGGATCAAAGGAGGGTTATATGCCTGAACAAAAACGCCGGAGCCCGATATTTATCGCGATTATTGCAATCGTCTTGATCGCTCTACTCATCGGCGGTTCATTCATTATGTATCACAACAGTTTTGTCAGATCCGATGAAAAGATAAACGCGGCGTGGGGGCAGGTTCAAACCCAGTATCAGCGCCGTGCCGATCTCATCCCCAATCTGGTAAATACAGTCAAAGGGTATGCCGCGCATGAAGCGAAGATCCTGACGGATCTGACTGCGCTCCGTTCAAGACACCAGCAGGCCTCTACGCCGGAGGAGCTTGAAGCTGTGGATCGCGAGCTGCGGGCGGCGATCAATGTCGCGGTGGAAGCGTACCCGGATCTGAAAGCGAATCAGAACTTCCTGGCGCTTCAGGACGAACTGGCCGGCACAGAGAATCGCATCGCCGTGGCGAGACGCGATTACAATACAGCCGTCGCGAGTTACAATCACTCCGTGCGGACAATCCCGGGGAAATGGTTCGCCGGCCTCTTCGGATTCGCCCCGCGGCCGATGTTTGAAGCGCAGCCCGGAACCGATACGCCCCCGACTGTCAGTTTCTAGAGGTTCCCATGATTGGAGCGGAACGTTATTCCGGCCGATGGCGGGCACTGATCGCGATAGCGGCGCTGTTGTTAACTGTGCCGCTGCTGATGGCGTTTGATGTTCCGCGCAATCCCGGCGACGATTTCGCTTTTGACACGACAGCGACGCTCTCTGAGTCAACGCGCCGCACCATCCGGGAGACGAACCGCCAGATCGCTCCTTCAGGAGCGCAGGTAGTGGTTGCCGTCATCCCGACGCTCGGAAGTGACAGTATCGAGGACGCGGCGAACGAGATTTTCCGAACATGGGGGATCGGGAGCCGGGAGAAGAATAACGGCGTGCTGCTGCTCGTCGCGAAGGAAGACAGAAAGATGAGAATTGAGGTCGGCTACGGACTGGAAGGCGCGATCACCGACGCCGCTGCCGGCCGCATTATCCGCGAAATCATCGCGCCCCGTTTTAAGGAAGATGATTATGACCGCGGCGTTCTGGACGGTTTTAACGCGATCATCACGCTTATCGCGAAAGAGTATGATCTGAAGGTTGACGCGGACGGCTATGTGCAGAAACGACTGCCTTCCGATGATATGGAGAAGTATTACGTGTATCTGGCTTGTTTCGTACCTTTCCTCATTTTCCTCGCTGTAGTAGGCTGGCTAAGAAGGGGCAGCTCAGGCGGAGGCTCTCTCGGCGGGGGCAGCGGCAGCGGCGGTTCATCCTGGGGAGGCCACAGCAGCGGCTCATCGGGCGGCGGCTTCGGCGGCGGTTCGTCCGGAGGAGGCGGCGCGTCCGGCGGCTGGTAATGGCTTCGCGCGCGGAGACTTTCGGGGGATAATCAGATGGCAGAGTTTTCAGACCTGATTGTATTAACGGTTGATGATCTTGAGGGAAATCTCGGAGCCGCGAAATTTCGCGAGTTTGTGAGTAAATCCGAGGCGTTCTTTGTTGACCAGGTGACAGAGATTGCGAATCACATACTGTCTCACCCTTCGATCCGGGCGATCTTTATTTCCGGGCCAACGTCCTCAGGGAAAACGACATCAACGAAACTGATGACGCGCCGGTTAACGGACGCGGGGCTTCAGGCGCACCATCTGGAACTCGACGACTATTACCGGCCGGCAGAACTGCGTTACGACAAAGACGGGCGTCCCGACTTTGAGAGCATCGACACCATTGACCTTGAACTGCTCGGAAGCGATCTGGAGCGCCTGTTCGCGGGAGAAGAAGTCGCGATCCCGACATTCGATTTCAAGGTGAGAGAACGGCGCTTTGATCCGGAAAAGAGGCTTAAGCTCACCGCTAATGATGTGCTTCTGGTCGAAGGGCTTCACGGTCTGTCCGATATTGTGATGAACAAAGTGCCGCGTGAGCGGAGGCTAAGCTATTTCATCATGCCCCACGCGCGCGTGCTTTCGGACAGGCGCATGCTGTCCGGAAGTGATATCAGAATTCTGCGGCGGATCAGCCGCGATGTCCGCAAACGCGCGACGACAGCGATTGACACGATCGATTACTGGCCGATGATCGACCAGTCGGAGCGCGATTTTATCCCCCGCTATCTTGAAGCGGCTGACTTCTATATCAACTCCGTTCTGATGTATGAGTTCGCGGTGATCGCGCCGATGGCGCGGGCGGAGATTGAGAAATCTCTGGATCTCTTTTTTCAGGGCGATCTCCCGCCGTCACGCTACGTGATCAACGGAGCCGAACACTCCGATCTCAAAAGAGCGGTCAAGGAAGCGGTCCGCCTCTCATATGTCTGCGAGCAGCTGCCGACAGCGGATCCCTCTTTTGTCCCGGAAGACTCCATACTTCAGGAGTTTATCTGATCCCCTTTCTCCCAGCAGGTGGAGCCTGACAGGAACCGTGAAGGCGGCAAAAGAACCGGTACCGCGGTAACGCGTGAAACTACGGTGAGACGGAATTTGCTCTATCATGCAACCAAAGCGCGCCGGGAAAATCAAAGGCGTAACACAATGAAACGAATAGGAGAACAAGCGAATGGCTACGACATTAACAAAACAAAATTTCCAGGAGATGGTTATCCAAGGAGATAAACCGGCTCTCGTCGATTTTTGGGCAGTCTGGTGCGGTCCCTGTAAAACGCTTACGCCAGTGATTGATGAACTGGCAAAGAACTATGAGGGGAAGGCGCTCGTCGGGAAAGTGAATGTCGATGAAGAGCGCGCGCTCGCCCAGGAGTACCGTGTATTCAGTATTCCCACCATGTTCTTCTTTAAAGACGGAAAGGTTGTCAAGCAAATCGTCGGTGCGCGTCCGTATGAGGAGATCGCAAAGATTCTCGATAATTATATCGACTGACTGTCAGACGAAATGTGACAAACCCACGCGGACCTGATGGAATGCGTGGGTTTTTTTGGTATTAGCGGCGGCGTAAATGCGCCAGCCAGGACAACAGTGGCCGCAGGCACAGAACTTTCGTCTTCCAGACAGATGATCTGTGCCTGTGGCAGTTTCCATTGATCACAGAGCCTGAGGAGAGAGAAGATGACACGGTTACTCACGAGAGAACAGCAGAAGACGCTCGACGGCCGGTTCTGTACGTTGACAGGGCTTCCGTCGGTTCTTTTAATGGAGCAGGCGGCATCGGGCATGTCCGGGATGATCGCCGAAATAGTGAACGCGTTTGATGATGAAAGGGTTGCGTATGATGCTGTCTATTTCACAGGCGCGGGGAACAATGGCGGAGATGGATGGGCGAGCGCGAGACAATTGATGGCGAGCGGTTATCGCGTGGCAGTCTTTGACGTATACCCGGACAGGGAACTATCCGGAGACGCCGCGATCAATCGCGAGGCTTACCGCAGACTCGGAGGTGAGGTGATCACTGATCCGGCTCTCCTGCCCGGCAAAAAAGCGCGTGTTGTCATTGACGCGGTTTATGGAACCGGCTTCGAAGCCAAAAGGCCGCTTGCCGGACCTGCGAAAGAAGCCCTCGGCGCGATCAGCGCGATGAAAGAGAACGGCGCGCTGGTGATTGCCTGCGATATCCCGAGCGGTGTTGACGCCAATACGGGATGCGCCGCGGAGGAAGCTGTGGCGGCGGATATTACCTGTACTTTCGGCCGGCGTAAGATTGGGAATGTCACGCATCCCGGCTGTATGATGGCGGGTGAAGTGATCGTGTATCCGATCAGTATGACGGATCGGTTCATCGATGATGTGCTGGGTGAGGGCCCCCGTGTCCGCGTACTGGAAGAAGGGGCGGACGGCTGCGCCGGCTGCGACCGCGCAAAAGACGGGCACAAAGGGCAATTTGGCCGCGTGCTGCTGATCGGCGGCGCGGAGGGTATGGCAGGCGCTCTCATCCTCGCGGCGCGCGCGAGTGAAAAGACGGGCGCCGGTTATACGATGGTGCGTGCTCCGGAAGCCTCACTGCCTGTGATCGCCTCGGCGATTCCGTCCGCGCTCCTGTCAGCTGTGCCGGAAGAGGGTGGGGAAGTCAAAAAAGACCTCCCGAAGCCCTCTGTCATTGCCATCGGCACGGGCGCGGGGAAGGATCCCTGGGTCAAAAAAGCCATCAGCCATGTGCTTCAGCTGAGTGTTCCTGTGATTATAGACGCAGACGGCCTGAACGCGCTCGCAGGCATGCCGGAGGCTTATGATCTCCTGCGCAGCCGCAGCAGAAACGGATTCCCTCCGGCAGTTTTGACACCGCACCCGGGAGAGTTTTTGCGTCTTGCTCCTGAACGGGCGCAGCTTATTCGTGAAAATCGCTTAGAGGCGGCGCGCACCCTGGCGGAAGAAACACAGTCAATCATTGTTTTGAAGGGGATGGCGACTGTCATCGCGATGCCGGATGGCGACGCCTACATCAATACCAGCGGTAATGTGGGGCTCGCCAAAGGCGGTTCAGGCGATGTTCTGACAGGGATGATCGCCGGACTCGCAGCTCAGTCTGATTCGATCGGCGGGGCGGTGACGCGGGCTGTGTACCTCCACGGTCTGGCAGCGGATATCGCCGCGGAGAAGCTCTCATCGGAGACCGTTGTCACGCCGGAGGATGTGATCGACGCATTGGGAGAGGCCATCAGCGGGTGATTTATTAAACTGTTTTGTATTGTGATACAATAGATGTGTTTCCGGGGCGGGGTGTGATTCCCGATCGGCGGTGATGCCTCATTGGAGGACAAGCCCGCGAGCGTTCCGCATGACTGGGTGAGAATCCCGGGCCGGCAGTATAGTCTGAATGGGAGGGAACAGAGATCTTCTGATGATGGTCTTCGCCCCGAGTATACGGGGCTTTTTTGTTCCGGAGAATTGTGAGGAATGTACAGATGAATGAACAAAAAGCAGTGGGCGAAAGTGCCCTCCACTGCGTCAGGAACAAGCGCTCGGCAGGCGCCGTGTGGATTGCGAAAGCCGGGATTCTGTCGGCAGCCGCGATCGCTCTTATGTATTTTGAATTTGCCCTTCCGCTGTTCCCGGCTTTCCTGAAATTTGATTTCGCGGATATTCCGGCGCTGTTGGCCGCTTTTTCTATGGGACCGTGGGCAGGCATCGCTGTTCAATTTGTCAGAAACTTAGTTCATCTTCCCGCGACAAACACAATGATGGTCGGCGAATTGGCCAACTTTGTGATGGGCAGCTTCTTCGTCGGTGTCGCGGGGCTGTTCTACCGCCGGATGAAGACGAGAAAAGGGGCGCTGCTGGCGATGGCGGCGGGAACTGTCTCTCTCACTGTCTCGGGCGCGCTTATCAATTATTTTTTTACGATCCCGTTCTATATCGCAGTGATGGGGTTCTCAATGGACGCAATCATCGGCATGACGAAAACAGCCGGGAATACGCTCGTCAAAGATCTGCCTTCGTTGATTCTATGGGTTTTTGTTCCTTTCAACATTCTGAAAGGGACAGTGGTATCCGTGCTCGTCGGTCTGATCTATAAGAAACTTAGTCCGCTGCTTCACCGTTGATCGCTGTTCATTTCTCTGTAGAGACGCCGATCCTCCTCGCGAAGGCCGTCTTTGGTCAGTCGGAGGACGCGCGTACAGACGGCGCGCAGGAATGAGCGGTCATGTGAAATGCTGATCACGCAGCCGGGGTACTCTGCGATGCTTTCGCGGAAGGCGGGGTTGCTCAGGGGAGAGAGGTGGCGGCTCGGTTCGTCGAGAAGCAGGATATGGGGCTTGATCAGGCGCAGTCTGGCAAAAACCAGCTTCACCTTTTGGCCGCCGGAAAGCGTCTCGAACGGACGGATCATCTCTTCCCGCGAGAAGTTCAGGCTTCCCAGAAGGTCGGACGCCTCCTGGCGGACGCTCGATCCGCAGCCCGCGGCGAGGTAATCGAGAGCACTTCCACCTGTATCGGGAAGTTCTTTCCAGTCCTGCGGCAGATAAAAGACCGTGAGATCGTTTCTCTCCCGCAGGGTTGAGTGGATAAAACGAAGAAGCGTGCTCTTGCCGCAGCCGTTCTCCCCGGTGATTGCCACGCGCTCCGGGCCGCGGACGAGGAGAATGATGTTTCGCGCCAGGACTCTGTCCCCTGTGCTCAGATGCGGCATATAGATGTCCAGGACCTGTTTGTTATGGGGGATGCCGGGCATATCCGCGAGGAAAAAACCGATATCATCTTCCCGGTCCGTCTTTTTTGTCATCTCGTCGTGCTCGCGCTCCAGTCTCCTCCCTGTCGATTTCACAGAATGCATTTTCTTTTTGAGAAGGCGTGCTCCCGCGGGATCTTTCCGCGAGATGTTCTCCTGCGCGCGGTGCACTTTCTCCTGAATTTCCAGATGGCGGCGCCTCTTATCCCGATAGTCCTTTTCCTCCTTCGCCGCGAGCTGATTCTGCCGGTCAATGCGGCGGGAAAACTGTTCCATGTAATCGCGGAATCCGAGGCCGCTGAATGTCGCCCGCGGCTCTGTCCGCCTCCATATCTGTTCGATATGCAGTATTTTTGTGGCGGTGCGTTCCAGTAGCGTCTCGTCATGAGAGACGTAGAGAACAGGTTCCGGACAATCGCGTATGAACGATTCAACCACACCGATTCCCTCGAGATCCAGATCATTGGCCGGTTCGTCCAGAACGAAGATGTCCGGCCGCGCCAGGCGGATTAACAGAAAACGCAGTTTCATCCGTTCCCCCCCAGAGAGTGTTCTCAGGGGGCGCGTGGTGAAGAGAAGATCCGATCGGAGGCTGAGGGTGTCCGCCGCGCGGTACAAATCGCTGTCCTCGATGAATGGCTGTGTGAGTTCTGCCGGTGATTTATCCAGCAGCGGGGAAGGGCATTCCTGTTCAAGGTAGCCAAGCTGGTAAGGGGCGTAATCAACAAATCCCTCCCAACTCAGGTAGCGCGAGGCGATATCAGGGCGGCAGATAATGCGGAGAAGGGCGGTTTTCCCGTTTCCTTCCGCGCCGATCACAGCGAGTTTGTCGCGTTTTTGCAGACTGATGCTGAGATCGGCTATAAGCGTTTTTCGGTCGCGGTTCTGCGTGACGGTGAGGTGATTGACTTGCAGCATAAGGACTCCAATCATTGAAAGACTGCCAGCAATCGGCAGATCGATCAGGCTTTTTCTTCCAAGTCCTTAGCTGTTCATTCGTTGATAGACCTCACGTGAGAAATGATGTGTCAACCCAGCTGATAATCACTTCATTGACACTAAACAGGTTAGCAGGTTGGGTCAGCTTCCGTCAAGTTTTCTCAAAGGCGGCGGGATGCGGGATACATAAAGCGGCGTATCGCACCATACGCATCGTTCTCTATTCTATACCGTCGGGAACGTGAACAGATTGACGCAGATTCATTGGTTGAACAGAGGAAGCGCCAGTCGTGTCTGTGTTAGAATATTCTGATACGATGCTGTCTGCCGCGATTGATGAAACGCATAGAATAAGGAGGCTGCCATGAACCTCAACGCCCCGCGCGGGACAAAAGATATTTTACCGGAAGAAGCCGAGCGAAGGCGCGCGCTTGAGCGCACGTTCGCGGAAGTCTGCGAAAGGTATGGATTCGGAGAGATCCGTGTCCCCACGTTTGAACATACGGAGCTGTTTGTGCGCGGCGTCGGCGACGCGAGCGATATCGTCCGCAAGGAGATGTACACTTTCCTCGACAAGGGCGACCGCAGCCTGACATTGCGTCCCGAGGGGACGGCAGGTGTCGCGCGGGCTTATATCGAGCAGGGGATGTCATCCTGGCCTGCGCCGGTGAAGCTCTGGTATAACATGAACATGTTCCGGTACGAAAAAATGCAGAAGGGGCGGTACCGCGAGTTTTGGCAGCTCGGCTGTGAGATATTCGGAAGCGCCTGTCCGCAGGCTGATGCGCAGCTCATCGGCATGCTGGTGACGTTTTTTGATGATCTTGGACTCGACGAGGTCAATCTCGAGATCAACAGCATCGGATGTCCCGCGTGCCGCGCCGCCTACCACCAGGCGCTGCGCGACTATTACGCGCCGAAGCTGAAAGATATGTGCGATGACTGCCATGAGCGGTTCGAGAAAAACCCGCTCCGTATGCTCGACTGCAAAGAGGCATATTGTCACTCCCTTGCGGAGGAGGCGCCGGCTCAGCTGGATTATTTATGTGATGATTGCAAAGAGCATTTTGACAAAGTGAAATCGTATCTCTCGATGATGGAGATCCCCTATAATCTGAATCCGCGCCTTGTCCGCGGCCTCGATTACTACACGAGGACGGTATTCGAATTTGTATCTTCGCATGTGGGGACGCAGGGGACAATCTGCGGCGGCGGCCGCTATGACGGTCTCATCCGGGAGATCGGGAACATTGATGTTCCCGGTGTCGGTTTCGCGCTGGGTGTGGAACGGCTTCTTCTGGAGCTTGACGCGCAGGGCATTCCATTCGGCAAGGCGGCGAGGCCCGACCTTTATATCGCGTCGTTTCCGTCGACAGCGGCGAACGCGCTCGATCTGGCGCAGTCGCTGATCCGTTCCGGCCTGAAGGTTGAGACAGACGTCATGGACCGCAGCCTGAAAGCGCAGTTCAAAGCGGCGGACAGAATGGAAGCGCACTATGTGCTCGTTCTGGGCGACACGGAGGTATCGCTCTCGAGAGGGAAACTGCGCCGCTTATCTGACGGAAGCGAACAGGATGTCCCTCTGACCGCTGTGGGAACGCTGCTTCACGATTACCGGAAGAAGCTGGCGAGCGCGAAGGAAAACGACCGTCAGAGTACTTTGTTTAAACTGTAAGTATTCGGCTTTCGGCAGCGAAGAGATACGCTTTTTCGCGCCGGGAGGCTTGATGACAAATAAACACGATATCTTTTTTATAAATAACAGGAAAAATCCATGGAGGGATTTATGAGTGAATCGATGGGAGAATGGAGACGCAGTTCTCTATGCGGTGACGTCACAGAAGAGATGATCGGCCGGGAATTGACGCTGATGGGGTGGTGCCACAAGCAGCGCGACCTCGGCGGAGTGCTATTCATGACGCTGCGGGATATTGCCGGGGAAGTACAGCTTGTTGTCGACGGGGATTCTCCGGACGAGGTGCGCGAGAAAGCGAAAACAGTGCGCGGGGAGTATGTGCTCGCCTGCCGGGGTACGCTTCGCCGGCGCGCCGCGATCAACCCCGAAATGAAGACAGGCCTTGTTGAACTGCACGCACAGGAGCTCCGCATCCTTTCCCCGTCAGAAACGCCGCCGATCTATATTGAGGAGGACATCGATGTCAATGAATCGGTCCGCCTGAAATACCGCTTTCTCGATCTCCGCCGCCCCGACATGCAGCGCAAAATGCTGGCGCGCCACCGTATTACGAGGATCACGCGCGAGTATTTCGACAAAGAGGGATTTATTGATGTGGAGACACCGACACTCATTAAGAGTACGCCGGAAGGCGCCCGGGATTATCTGGTTCCATCGCGCGTTTTCCCGGGAAAATTCTTCGCTCTTCCCCAGTCACCGCAGTTATTCAAGCAGCTCCTGATGCTGGCCGGCTATAACAAGTACATGCAGATTGCCCGCTGTTATCGCGATGAAGATCTCCGCGCCGACCGGCAGCCTGAGTTCACACAGGTCGATATCGAGATGGCGTTCGTCGGAGAAGACGACGTGATGGCGGCCAATGAAGGTTATCTCGCGGCCCTGATGAGGGAATTCAAGGGAATCGAGATTGATCGGCCGATCAGGAGAATCACGTGGCGCGAAGCGATGAGACGCTACGGTACAGATAAGCCTGATTTGCGCTATGGCATGGAACTGATCGACCTGTCTGATCTTGTGGCGGACGGGGCGTTCAAGGTCTTTGCGGACGCGGTGGAAGCAGGCGGTATGGTCGCTGCGATCGCGGTGCCGGGCGGTTCCGACATGTCGCGCCGTGAACTCGATGATCTCGCCACATATGTGAAAGGGAACACGAGAGCAAAAGGGCTCGCCTGGCTGAGCCTCAGTGACGGCGCCAGCCGCGGTTCTGTTGCAAGGTTCTTCGACGCGGATTTCGTCCGCGAGGCGTTAAAAAGAGCGGGAGAAGAGGAGTCGGCGCAGCTGCTAATTGTCTCAGACGCCGATCAGATGACAGTTCTCGAGGCACTTGGTGATTTGCGCATCGAGATGGCAAAACGCCGCGGATTGATCCCGGAAGGCCGCTTTGAATTTTGCTGGGTCACGGAGTTCCCTCTCCTCGAGTGGTCGGAAGACGACGGGCGCTATGTCGCGAAACACCACCCGTTTACGGCGCCGATGGATGAAGATATCGCCATGCTGGACACGAACCCCGGTGAAGTGCGGGCGCGCGCCTATGATATTGTTCTGAACGGAACAGAATTGGGCGGCGGCAGTATTCGTATCCACCAACAGGATTTGCAGCAGCGTATGTTCAGGCTTCTCGGATTCAGCGATGAGCAGGCCCAGCGCCAATTCGGTTTTCTGCTCAGCGCTTTCCGCTACGGCGTGCCTCCTCACGGCGGCCTCGCTTACGGCCTGGACCGTATCGTGATGCTGCTGACTGGTGAAGAGAGTATCCGGGAAGTGATCGCGTTTCCGAAAGTTCAGAACTCATCTTGTCTGATGACAGAGGCGCCCGATGTAGTCGCGGATCATCAGCTGGAGGAGCTGGGACTCGCGATTGTAAGCGGTTCGCATACAGTCGGGGAGTCCTCCGAGGGATAAAGCCGATGACTTCCCGATTTGACTGTCAGGGTCAGACTCCTCGTGCCACTGACTATGAAGACACACGTGTGAGGAAGATGGACCCGTATCATCAGGATTCGTCCAATGTGAGCCTGGAAGATTATTTCTCATCGAAAGCGTCCGCGGGCAAACCCGCAAAAGACAGACCGAAACGATCGTTAGTCCGCCGGGTTCTCGAATTTATAGTCACCGTCGCGATCGGCGTAGCGCTCGCGCTGCTGCTGACCCGTTTTGTGATTCAGCGCAATACGGTGATCGGATCCTCTATGGTTCCGACACTTTCTGACCGGGATGAGGTTTTTGTCGAGAAGATATCGAGGCTCTTTGAATCCGGACTCAAACGCGGGGATATCGTGACGGCAGATATGCACGAGAAAACGCCGAAAGGTGATGAGGTGATCATTATCAAACGCGTGATCGGCCTTCCCGGCGAGCGAATTACGATCAAAGAGGGGGGCGTGTACATCGACGGGGTGCTTCTGGAAGAACCATATCTCGCGGAGGGGGTGCGCACCGCGCCTCACAACGCGGTGTACGCCGATGTGACACTGGGGAAAGACCAGTATTTCCTGCTCGGAGATAATCGAACGAACAGCCGGGACAGCCGGGATATCGGTCCGGTGGCTCGTTCAGAGATCGAGGGCAAGCTCATTCTGCGTCTGTATCCTTTCAGTAAGTTTGGGAAACCATAAGAGCTTTAGCAACGAAAGCATAGACAACGACGAAAGGTTTGACATCGTTTTCATGGAAAGAGTTCCGGCGGAGTTCATTCGCAATTTCTGTGTTATCGCGCATATCGACCACGGTAAATCAACCCTGGCAGACCGTCTGATTGAGCACACAGGTGCTCTTTCTTCGCGCACCATGCAGCATCAGGTTCTCGACAACATGGATATTGAGCGGGAGCGCGGCATTACGATCAAGGCGCGCGCTGTCCGGATGGAGTATAAGGCGCGCGACGGCCGGAAGTATATTTACAATTTGATTGATACGCCCGGCCATGTCGATTTCAACTACGAAGTTTCCCGCTCGCTTGCCGCCTGCGACGGAGCGATCCTGATTGTTGATGCTTCGCAGGGGGTTGAAGCTCAGACGCTCGCCAACGCGTACCTGGCGATCGAC
>MTKY01047482.1_pt1 | contig 14228 bp, 11 predicted proteins | sample 1042731 | NCBI WGS metagenome assembly MTKY01 (sample SAMN06212206, study PRJNA360538) | anaerobic digester metagenome | biome: Wastewater treatment plant; material: sludge; isolation source: anaerobic digester fed with sludge from wastewater treatment plant | place: Denmark: WWTP Soeholt ... | reverse complement strand
TCAAGCGCATCGTCGATTTCGTCCATCGCGAGACGCCGGCGAAATTCGGCATCCAGCTCGGCCACGCCGGAGCAGAAGCAGAAATATTTGCCCGCGGTCGCGCAGGGCAAGGCGGTCTCCGCCTTCGCGCTGTCGGAACAGGCGGCGGGCTCCGATGTCTCGTCGCTCGCTCTTTCCGCGACGCGCGACGGAAACGGCTGGCGGCTCGACGGCGAGAAGACCTGGATTTCCAACGCCGGCATCGCCGACCTCTATGTCGTATTCGCCCGTACCGGCGAGGCGCCCGGCGCCAAGGGCCTGTCGGCCTTCATCGTCGAGGCGGGCGCGCCGGGCTTCTCGGTTCCGAAGACGATCGATCTGATCGCGCCGCATCCGATCGGCAAGCTGGCGTTCGATGGCGTCAAGGTGACGCAGGCCGAACTGATCGGCCAGAGCGGCGGCGGTTTCGCCATCGCCATGGGCACGCTGGACGTGTTCCGCTCGACCGTCGGCGCCGCGGCGCTCGGCTTCGCGCGTCGCGCCATGGACGAGGCGGTGAAGCATGCGACCGGCCGCAAGATCTTCGGCGGCTCGCTCGCCGACCTGCAGCTCACCAAGGCGAAGATCGCCGACATGGCGCTGTCGATCGACGCCGCCGCGTTGCTGATCTACCGCTCGGCCTGGACCAAGGACGTCAAGGGCGCGCGCGTTTCCCGCGAATCCGCGATGGCGAAACTGTTCGCTACCGAGGAAGCGCAGAAGGTGATCGACGGCGCAGTGCAGATTTTTGGCGGTCTCGGCGTCACCCGCGGCAATATCGCCGAGAGCCTCTACCGCGAGATCCGCGCCTTGCGCATCTACGAAGGCGCGAGCGAAGTGCAGAAGATCGTCATCGCCGGTCGCGTTCTGGCGGAGAGCGGCGCGTAGAGATCGCGGCGAGCGCTTTCGCGCTCGCCGTATGAATCATTGCCCGTCGCTCGCCTCGATCGGTTTTCCGTCGTCGCGCAGGAAGACGTAGATCGCGGGGATGACGAGGATCGTCAGCGCAGTCGACGAGATCAGGCCGAACACCATCGAGATCGCCAGCCCCTGGAAGATCGGGTCGGTCAGGATGAAGGCGGCGCCGATCACCGCCGCCGCGGCGGTGAGGAAGATCGGCTTGAAGCGGATCGCGCCGGCGTCGATCAGCGCGCGCCGGAGCGTGACGCCTTCGGCCTGGCGATGCCGGATGAAGTCGACCAGCAGGATGGAATTGCGCACGATGATGCCGGCGAGCGCAATGAAACCGATCATCGACGTCGCGGTGAAGGCTGCATTCAGCATCCAGTGGCCGGTGAGAATGCCGATGAATGTCAGCGGCACCGGCACGAGGATGACGAGCGGCAGCTTGAATGAGCCGAACTGGCCGACGACGAGCAGGTAGATGCCGAGGATCGCCACCATGAACGCCGCGCCCATGTCGCGGAACGTCACGTAGGTGACCTCCCATTCGCCGTCCCACAGCAATGTCGGCCTGGAATCGTCGACCGGCTGGCCGTGGTACTTGATCGTCGGCTTCGGCGTCGCCCCGAAATCCGCCGCCGCGATCGCGTCATTGACCGAGAGAATGCCGTAAACCGGCGATTCGAAGCGGCCGGCGACTTCGGCCGTGACCATTTCGGCGAAGCGTCCGTTGTGCCGAAAGATCGGAAAGGACGCCTTTTCGACCGTCGCTTTCACCACGTCGCCAAGCTCGACATTCGCGCCCTGGCGCGGCGTGCCGCCGGCCGGCAGCGGCGTCGTCAGCAGCGTCTCGCCCGGCGTCAGCCTGTTGCGCGGCAAGGCGAGTGAAATGTCGATCGGCTTCTGGCCGTCGCCGCGCTGCGAATAGCCGATCTTCACGCCGCCGAGCACCGCCGCCAACGTGTCGTAGACCGCCTGTTCCTGCACGCCATGGAACTCCAGCGCCTGCTGATCGATCGAATAGCGGATGCGGTCGTTGGGGACGCCGAAACTGTCGTCGACGTCGACGACGAAATCGACGCTCTCGAACGCCTTGCGCACCTTGGCCGCGATCTCGCGCCGCGCCTGCGGGTCGGGTCCGTAGACTTCCGCCAGCAGGGTCGAGAGTACGGGCGGGCCGGGCGGCACTTCGACCGTCTTGACCGAGGAATGCGGCGGCAGCGGCAGGTCGGCGAGCCGCCTGCGGATGTCGAGCGCGATGTCGTGGCTGGCGCGCTTTCGCTCGGCCTTCGGCTTCAGATTGACCGAGAGATCGCCGACTTCGGGGGTGCTGCGCATGTAGTAGTGACGGACGAGACCGTTGAAGTTGAACGGCGCCGACGTCCCCGCGTAGGCCTGGATCGAAACGAGCTCGGGCAGGTCCTTCAGCTTCTCGGCGGCGGCGCGCAGCGTCCGCTCGGTCGCCTCCAGCGATGTGCCGCGCGGCAGGTCGACGACGACCTGCACTTCCGACTTGTTGTCGAACGGCAGCAGCTTCACGCGCACGCTCTTCGTATAGAACAGCGCCAGCGAGGCGAGCGTTAGGACGCCGACGACAGCCAGGAACGCCTTCGAACGCTTGCGGCCTTCGAGCAGCCATGTGGCGATGCGCGTATAGGCGCGGCCCATGGCGCCGGGGTCGTCGTGATCGTGCCCGGGCGCCGCGCCCGCCGTCTCGAACCGCTTGCGCGCGATCTTCAGCAGCAGCCATGGCGTGATGGTGACGGCGACGAAGAAGGAGAACAGCATCGCCATCGACGCGTTCGCCGGGATCGGGCTCATGTACGGCCCCATCATGCCCGAGACGAACATCATCGGCAGCAGCGCGGCGACGATGGTCAGCGTGGCGATGATCGTCGGATTGCCGACTTCGGCGACCGCTTCCACCGCCGTCTCGACCAGCCCGCGATTCCCGCGCAACCCCCAGTGACGGACGATGTTCTCGACCACGACGATGGCGTCGTCGACGAGGATGCCGATCGAGAAGATCAGCGCGAACAGGCTGACGCGGTTGATCGTGTAGCCCATCAGCCACGAGGCGAACAGCGTCAGCAGGATCGTCGTCGGAATGATGACGAGCACGACGACCCCTTCCCGCCAGCCGATCGCCAGCGTGATGAGCACGACGATCGACACTGTCGCGAGCGCCAGATGGAACAGCAGTTCGTCGGCCTTTTCCGTCGCCGTCTCGCCGTAGTTGCGGGTGACGTCGATCTTGATCTCCGCCGGCACGATGCGGCCGCGCACGGTGTCGAGGCGCTCGAGAATATTGTGCGCGACGACGACGGCGTTGGCGCCTTTGCGCTTGGCGAGGGCGAGACTGACCGTCGGGCGCGTATCGAGCTGCCCTTGCGCATTCGGCGTCATGGTCCATGCGCGCCGGTCGAGCTGCGCCGAGCCGACGCGTACCTCGGCCACGTCCTTCAGGTAGACCGGTCGGCCGTCGCGGGTCGTCAGCAGCAAGAGGCCGATGTCGGGAACGCCGCGCAGCGTCTGGCCGGCGACGACCGGATAGGAGCGGTCGTTCTGGCGCAGCGCGCCGACCTGGAACGAACGATTGGCGTTGGCGACCTTGTCGGCGACCTGCGCCAGCGTCATGCCGTAGAGCGCGAGGCGGTCGGGATCGGGCCCGACGCGGATCTGGCTCGGACTGCCGCCGACGACGTAGGTCGCGCCGATGTTGTCGACCTTGGTCAGGTCGTGCTGCAATTCCCCGGCGATGCGGAACAGCCCATTGTCGTCCCAGCGGTCGGCCGCCTTCGGATCGGCCGAGAGCGTCAGGACGACGGTGGCGACATCGTCGATGCCGCGGCCGACGATCAGCGGTTCGGGCAAGCCCTTCGGCAGTTCGGGGATGTGCTGGCGGATCTTCTCGTGCACGCGCAGGACGGCGGTGTCCTCGTCGGTGCCGACGAAGAAGCGGGCGGTGACGACCACATTGTCGTCGAGCGACTGCGAATAGACGTGCTCGACGCCGTTGATGCCCTTGACGATGTCCTCGAGCGGGCGCGTCACCAGTTCGACGGCGTCGGCGGCCTTGTAGCCGTTGGCGGAAACGATGATGTCGACCATCGGCACGCTGATCTGCGGCTCCTCCTCGCGCGGCAGGGCCATCAGGGCGATGGCGCCGACGATCAGCGCGGCGAGCAGAAGCAGCGGCGTCAGCGGCGAAGCGATGAAGGTTTGCGTCAGACGCCCGGAAATCCCCAAGTCCTTCATGGCGCGATCACCACATCGCCGGAGCGCAGGCCGGACAGGATCTCGACGCCTTCGGGACGCGCCTCGCCGGTCTGCACGACGATCTCGGAACCGTCCTTCAGCTTGACGAAGCTGACGCCCGACCGTTCGTAGACGGCGCCGGCCGGCACGAGCAGCGTCGTCCGCTTGCCGGTCGGCACATAGACGCGCGTACGTTCTCCGATGAAATAATCGCCGAGGCCTGCGACATCGACGTCGGCGATCACGCGGCCGCCGGCGATCTCCGGATAGACGAGGCGGACCACGCCGCTTTGCGTCGCTTGCCTTGCGGCGTCCCTGGCGCTGTCGAGGCCGCGACCGCCGATCAAGACCTTGTCGCCGGCGCGCATGAACTGCGCGTGACGCTCCGGCAATTGCAGGCGCAGGACATACTGGTCCTCGGCGAGCGTGGCGACCGTCTCGCCGGGCATCAGCACGCGGCCCATCGACACCGGAACGGTCAGGACGCGTCCGGCGCCGGGCGCGAGCACCGCGCCTTCGGCGGTCTGCTGTACGATCACGTCGCGGTCGGACTGCATCGCCGCGAGATTGCGATTGGCGACATCGAGCCCGGTACGCGCCTGGTCGAATTGCATCTGCGTGCTGACGCCGCGCTTCACCAGTTCGGAAATGCGGTCGAAATCGAGCTTCGCCTGGTCGCGTTGCGCCTGCTGCGACTTGATGCGCGAATCGAGCGCCTGCAATTGCAGCGCGAGCTTCTGGTCGACGATGCGGGCCAGTTCGCCGCCAGCCTGCACGCGGTCGCCTTCCTTGACGCCGAGCTGGACGATCGTGCCGCCGATCCGCGCCCGCGCCACGAGCTGGCGCGCCGGTTCGACGGTGGCGATCACCGCCTTGAGATCCTCGACCTCGGCGGGCTTGACCGCGTATTCGCCCGCCGACGCGCCTTGCGCCACGAACAGCAGGATCGGCAGAAGCTTGAACGCTCTCATCTCGGGCCTCGGGAAAACCATTTGACATTTATATCCGTATATTCATATATTGCAATATGAAAGTTGAGGACCTCGCGCAACGGGCGACCGAAGCCGAAACGCTTCTCAAGGCGCTCGCCAACCGCAGCCGCCTGATCATCCTGTGCAATCTCTACAGCGGAGAGCGCTCGGTGAATGAATTGTGCGCAACGCTGGACGTCAGCCAGCCGACGCTGTCGCAGCATCTGGCGCGGCTCCGGGCCGATCGACTCGTCAATGCTCGGCGCGATGCGCAGAAGATCTGCTACTCGCTGGCGGGACCGAAGGTGGAGCGGATGGTCGGCCTGCTGCACGAAATGTTCTGCGAGGGCGACTGCAACGCAACGGCATCTAAGGACAGGAGCTGAAAATGAACGTCGATTCCCTCGTCATGCGCTTCGCCGGCGTGTTCATCCTCGCCTCGCTGGCGCTGGCGCACTGGCACTCGCCCAACTGGCTGTGGTTCACGGCCTTCGTCGGCGCGAACCTGTTTCAGGCCTCGTTCACCGGCTTCTGCCCGCTGGCGAACATTCTCAAGCGCTTCGGCCTGAAGCCGGGTTGCGCGTTCGACTGATCTCGTCGCCCTGGCGGCCCCGAAAACGAAAACAGCCCGGCGACGCCGGGCTGTTCCGCGTTCTGACTCTCCGTCCTATTTCATGAGGCGGAACTGGTTGTTCTCGATCTTGATCGGAATGGCGGTGCGCTGATCGTAGCCGTTGTGATCGGTCGGGCTCATCGTCGAGACGCCGTTGTTCAGGTAGATGTCCTTGCCCTTCTCGATCTCGTCGCGCAGCGCGGCGCGGAACTCCGGCGTGCCGGGCTTCGCCTTGGCGAGCGCAGCCGGGGTCGCCTTGCCCACGAGCGCGACGGAATCCCACAGATGCGCGCCGAACATGTTCGGCGAGGCGCCGCCGTTCGCCGCCTTGAAGGCGCCGATATAGGCCTCGGTCGCCTTGCGCGACGGCGAGTCCGCAGGCAGGTCGTTGACGACCGTGAAGGCCTCGCCCATGAACATCGCGCCTTCGACATCCTTGCCGCCGAGCTTCAGGAACTCTTCGGTCACGATGCCGTGCGTCTGGTAGATCGGGCCGGTGTAGCCGCGCTCGCGCAGGGCTTTCTGCGGCAGCACCGCGGGGGTTCCCGCCGAGGCGATGAAGACGGCGTCGGGCTTCGAGGCGATGATCTTGAGGATCTGGCCGGTGACGCTCTGATCCGAGCGCGCGTAGACCTCGTGCGTCGTCAGCTCGATGCCGGCGGTCGGAGCGATCTTGGCCAGTTCCTTCCAGTAGCCTTCGCCGTAACCGTCGGAGAAGCCGATGTAGCCGAGCTTCTTCACGCCGGCCTTGGCGATGATCTTCATGATCGCCGTCGCCATCAGATCGTCGTTCGGCACGACCTTGAACACCCACTTCTTCTTCTCGTCCATCGGCTGCACCAGCACGACGGAGGCCGCCAGCGTCATCAGCGGGATCTTGTTTTCTGCGGCGACCTCGATCAGCGGCAGGGTGACCGGCGTCAGCGACGAGCCGACGACGACGTCGACCTTGTCTTCGGTGATCAGCTTGCGGATGTTCTGCACCGCCTTGGTGGCGTCCGACTCGTCGTCGAGGCCGATGTAGGTCACCTTCTGGCCGGCAATCTCCTTCGGCAGCGCGGCGATGGTCTTGAGCTGCGGCTGGCCGAGCGCGGCGCCGGGGCCGCTCGCCGACATGGTGATGCCGATCTTGATCTGCGCCAGCGCCATGCCGGACGAACACGCCAGCATCGTGAGCGCGGCGAGAGACACGCCGATCCTGTAACGGGACATTCCTGATCCTCCCCTGAATGTTATCATTGGTTCGTTCAGCCGACGCCGCTCCGGCTCGTACCTCCCCGAGCCGGCAGCGTCGCACGACGGAATGAAATTTGTAGGCGGCGGTCACGGGCATGGCAAGGCGCGCGCCATGTCGCCTGCCGCGACCTTTCGCCCGATCTAGCTTCCGGGCAGCGCGTGGACCTCGGGAAAGAACATGTCCTTCCAGCTGTCGGGCTTCTTCTTGATGGTGCCGGTCTTGAAGGCGAAGTCGACGAACCTGGTTACGCCCATCGGCGTCATGCTCGATATGAACTGCGGATCGCTCAGGATCTCGACGAGTTCGTCAACCGTCACCTTTTCGGGCGCGAGCGCCAGATAGATTTCGGCCGCCTTGCGCTTGTCGGAATTGACGAGCGCCGTCGCATCGGCGAAGGCCGCGAGGAAAGCGGCGTAGGTCTTCGGATTGTCCTCGCGGAACTTCCGCGTCGTGTAGATGAAGTTGATGTTGTGCGGTCCGCCGAGCACGTCGTAGGAATTCAGGATCGTCCGGATGCCGGGCTTCCTCAGTTCGAGTTGCGCATAAGGCGCCGATCCGAACCGCACGTCCAGTTCGCCGCCGCCCGAGATCAGCGCGACATAGCTGTCCGTGCCGCTCATCGAGATCGTCATCGGGTCGAGCCTGGCGAAATTCTCGTCGCCCCATTCCTTCGCCGCGGCCATCTGCAACGTCACCGCCTGGATCGAGACCTTGATCGCGGGGACGGCGATCTTGCTCTTCGGCGTGATGTCGCGGATCGATCTGATGTCCGGGTTGCGGGTGTCGAGCAGCATCGGCAGCGCGTTCAGCCCGCAGACGCCGCGCACTTCGTTCGGCGTGCCCGCAGTCTTCGACCACAAGACCGCAAGCGGGATCGCGCCGCCGGCGGCGAAATCGAGATTGCCGGAGATCAGGCCGTCGTTCATGACGGCGCCGCTGCCGAAGGTCGTCCATGTCACCTGCGGGTCCGCCAGTCCGGCCGCCCGCATGTGCTTTTCGAGCAGCTTTTCATGTTCCATGACCAGCAGCGTCAGGGAGGCGAGGCCGACCTGCTTGGCCAGCCGGACGCGCGACGTGTCGGCGGCCGCCGATGAAGCGACCGCCCATCCGAATCCGGCGGCCGCGGCGAAGGCGACGAAACGACGTGCGATCTGCATGGGGACCTCCGCTCGTCCTATTGCTGCGGGATCGGCTTGATCAGATGGTTCGGCGTCCAGCCCGGCGACAGCTTCATCTTCGCCTGCCACCATTTCTCGAGGCCGGTCGGGTCGATGTTGCGCTGAATGTAGAAGTCGACCATCGGCTTGTAGAATTCCCAGACCTTCCTCAGTTCGATCACCGGCGTATCGTGAACGTCGACGCGCAGATCGACTGTCGCGAAGGAATATCGATCGTAGACGAGCAACGATGCGGAGGTGAGGCCTTCCTTCTGTCCACCCGAGCGCGCGCCCGCCTCGAGCCCGCGCATCAGCCGTTCGGCGAGGGAAAGGTCGCTGTCCTGCGTCGCGGAGAATTCGGCAAAGGCGTCGGATACGCAGATTTCCGTCACGACGTTTCCGGCGACCGCGAAGCCCTTGCCGAGACGATGTTCGGCATGGGCAGGCGCCTGCTTGCCGGTAAACGCCGCGACGTGCCCGGACACGTCGACGATCGACACCTGCCGGCTTTGCCAGAACCGGTCCTTCATCGCCAGTTCCGTCAGCACCCCGTCGGCATGGGCGCCCGTTGCGACGAGATCCGCCGCCATCTGCCGGAAATCCGGGCTGACGACGCTCTGGAACGCGACGGCGCCGCGGTTGGGGACGACCAGCGGAACGGTCGCCCCGACCCGCGGCGAATAGGTCGAGACGGCGACGCCGTACTGGCCGGTGCGCGGGCATTTCGCGACGATGGAATAGGTCATGCGCGCTCCTTCTTCAGCCAGTCCGCCCAGCTGCCGTGACCGATTTCGTTCATGTACTGCCACCAGCGCTGGCCGGTCGGCTGCTTCGCCTGGGTCGCGTAATAGGCGGGCAGCGGCTTGAACCAGTCGTAGAGACGGCGCAGTTCGCCGATCGGCTCGATCGCCGCGTCGATGCGCAGGTCGATCGCCGCATAGGGGCTGGTGTCGTAGACGCGGATCCCGGCCGACGTCTGTCCCTCCGGTTGGCCGCCTGCATCGCGCCCCGCTTCGATCGCTTTCATCAACCGGTCGCCGAGCGGCTGGCCGGCTGCGGCCTCGAACGCTCCGGCCATGTCGGCGACGACCTTTTCGCCGACCAGCACGTTGCCGGCCGCGACATAGCCGTCGCCAAGGACATGACCCGCCCAGGCCGGATTGCCGGCGCCGGTGCGGGCGGCGACCCGTCCGGAAGCGTCGACCGCGGCGAGCTGGCGCAATTGCGGATGGGAATCGCTGAGCGCGAGCGCCTCGACGATCCATCCCGCGTCGGCGTTGACCTCCAGCAATTTGCCGGCGCGTTCGAGCAGCGCCGCCGAGCCCAGCGCCTGCACCACGGCGATGCCGCGGCCGGGCGAGCAGACGCTCATCGCCCGGGCGGCGGCCGGCGTGTAGGTCGAGACGACCACGCCGAGATGGCCCGTGTCGGGGCAGCGCGCGATCATCGAGAACGTCATGGCCGTCCGCCCCGCCGCTTGAATGAAAACAATTTCATCTAGAGAATACGTAGGATTTTGCCGGCGCGTCAATCCGGCCTGTACTCTGTCGCCGGCGGCGCCGATTCCGCCGCCGACGCGAAGGACACGAACCGACCGCCATGCCGAAGCCCGTCCTGCTCGCCACCGTCAGGGATGTCGCCAATCGCGCGAACGTCTCGCCGGCGACGGTCTCGCGCGCCTTCAACGCGCCGGATCTGCTCGACGCCAAGACTCTCGAGCGCGTACGCGCCGCGGCGCGCGACCTGAAGTACCAGCCGCACGGCGTCGCGCGGTCGCTGCGCAGCCGTCGCAGCATGGTGGTCGGCGCGATCATCCAGTCGATGGAGAATGCGAGCCATATCGCCGACATGGTCGAGCTCTGCCAGACGCTGCTGGCGCAGCGCGGCTACACGATGCTGCTTGCGACCTCGCATTTCTCCGACGAACAGGCCGTCGAATCCGCGCGCGCCATGGCGCGGCAGGGCATCGACGCGCTGATGCTGCTCAACGGCCATCGCGGCACGGGCGTCTTCCCGCTGCTGCGCGACATGGCGATCCCCTATGTCGCCGCGTGGACGCCGATCCGCGGCGAACCGTCCTGCGGTTTCGACCATCGCCGCGCCATGAAGCAGATGGCCGATCACCTGCTCGATCTCGGTCACACGCAATTTGCGTTCGTCGCGCCGCTGGTCCGCTCCAACGATCGTCGCGCCGACAGGTTGCGCGGCGTCCTCGATGCGCTGAAGGCGCACGGAATTGCGCCAACAAATTGCCACGTGGTCGACGACGGCGGCTTCGGTCTGCGCGACGGCCGGGCGGCGCTGGCGCGCGTGCTGGAGCGGGCGCCGCAGACGACCGCCGTCATATGCGCCAACGACAACCTCGCCGCCGGCGCAATCCTGGAGTGTCGCGCACGCGGCCTGCGCACGCCGCAGGACATGTCGATCACCGGCTACAACGACCTGGAGATCGCCGGCGCCTTCGATCCGGGCGTCACGACGATCGGCACGCCCTTCGCGCCCGTCGCGCAGGGCGTCGTCGACTATCTGCTGGCGCGGATGAGCGGCGAAACGCCGCCGCCGCCCGCGCTGCTGCCGACGACGCTGATCGCCCGCGCCAGCTCCGGACCGTGCAGCGCGTTGCGGGCCGGGATCACGCGTCGAATTCGATGACCGACCGCAGGACCTTGCCTGACTTCATGGCGGCGAAGCCCTCGTTGATTTCCGAGAGCTTGATGCGCGCCGAAATCCACTTGTCGAGATGCAGTTTGCCGCGCAGGTAATGTTCGATCAGCCGCGGCATGTCCGTGCGGAAACGGTTGGAGCCCATCGACGAGCCCTGGATCTTCTTCTCGCCGCGCAGGAAGTCGAAGCCGTGCAGTTCGATCTTCGTGCCGAACGGGATCATGCCGATGATGGTGGCGGCGCCGCCGGGTCCCAGCATCTGGAACGCCTGTTCGGCGGTCTGCTTGGCGCCGACGGCTTCGAACGTGTGATGCACCTGTCCCTTGGTCAGTTCGAGCACCTGCGCCACCGGATCGCCGTCGCGCGCATTGACGACGTCGGTCGCGCCGAGTTCGAGCGCCAGCGCCAGCTTCTGCGGATTGGTGTCGACGGCGATGACGCGGCCCGCGCCGGCGATGGCGCCGCCGTTGATCGCCGCCATGCCGATGCCGCCGCAGCCGATCACCACCATCGTCTCGCCGGGTTTCACGGCCGCCGTGTTGAACACCGCGCCGGTCCCGGTGATGACGCCGCAGCCGATCAGCGCGGCGCGGTCGAGCGGCATGTCCTCGCGAATCTTCACGATGGCGTTCTCGTGCACGAGCATCTGCTCGGCGAAGGACGAAAGGTTGAGGAACTGGTGAACCTTGCCGGGCTTGCTCCAGACCATGCGGTCGGAAATGCCGGGCGGCAGTTTCACGTCGACGCCGGTGCAGATGGCCGGGCGGCCGGACGTGCATTGTTCGCAGACGCCGCAGAACACGGACAGACAGGTGATGACCCGGTCGCCCTTCTTCACATAGGTGACGTCGGGCCCGACCTCTTCGACGATGCCCGCCGACTCGTGACCGAGCACAGCCGGAAGCGGATGCGGATAGAGACCTTCCATGAAATGCAGGTCGGAATGGCACAGGCCGGCGCACGACGTGCGGATCAGGACTTCGCGCGACTTGGGCTTGCGCACGCCGACGTCCTCGATGACGAGCGGCTTGTTGGCTTCATAGAGAACGGCGGCTTTCATCGTTCCTCCCGGACGCTCGATCCTGCTCTTCTTGCGCGCGAGCTTCTCCGCAACGCCGCGCAAGCTTAGATCAGGCTGCGGCTTTGTCCACGACAACGAGCGGCCGGCGAGCGGGCGGGTTCAGGAAACCTTGCCGGCCTTGCCGGAGACGTCCGGCTGCGCCGCATCGCCGGCGTCGGGAGCGGCGCGCCACTTGAGCGCGGCGGCGATGGCCTTGCGGTCGAAACGTTCGCCGGTCAACGCGATGATCGCGGAATGCGCGACGATCTTGAGGTCCACGAGCAGGGACGCATGCTGGATGTACCAGGCGTCCAGCGCCTCCTTCTCTTCCGGCGTCACCAGATTGCCGCCGTTGACCTGCGCCCAGCCGGTGATTCCCGGACGCGCCAGCAGTCGGGTGGTCGGATCGTCCGGCTGGTCCTTCGGCAGCAGCGGACGCGGGCCGATCAGCGACATGTCGCCGACCAGAATGTTCAGAAGCTGCGGGATTTCGTCGAGGCGGGTGCGCCGGACGATGTGCCCGATCGAGGAGACGCGGTCCTCGGCCGCCACCGGCTCGCCGCGCCAGTCGTACGGGGCCTTGTAGGTCCTGAACTTGTAGAGAAGAAACCGCCGGCCGCCGCGGCCGAGACGTTCCTGCCAGAACAGGATCGGGGATCCCACGTCGACGAGCACGAGACCGCTGACGATCAGCGTGATCGGCGCGAGCACGATCAGCAGGGCGATCGAGGCGATCACGTCGACGAAACGCTTGAGGACGAAATAGCCGGACAGTTCGAGCGCCGGCTGAGCGTCCCCCGCTGCGGCCTGCGCCACGGCCACCGACTTGGGTTTCAGATTGAATGCTTCGCCAAGCGTCTGCAGGTCGATGCCATGCGCGTCGCAGATGCCCGCGAGTTCTTCGATCGCCTCGTCCGACAAGGGCGCGTTGCCATCCGCGATCAGCACCTGATCGATCTGGACGCCGTGCAGCTCGTATTCGTCGAGCACGGACTCGAGTTCCTGCAAGGCGCCGACGATGCGCACGCCGTTGATGGCGCGACCGACCATTTCCGACCGGTCGTCCAGGAAGGCGACGACGCGGGTCGTCGCCGGAATCTGGCTGCCGATCAGCTTCGTCGCCAGCGCCGAAAACCGGTTGGCGCCGATGATGATGACGTTGCGCAGCTGATCCGGCTTCTCCGCAGAGAAGCCCTTCTCCCGCTCGGTGGCGAGGACGCGGTGAAAGGCGCGGCCCAGGATCAGCGAACCGCCGAGAACGAATGCGTAGATGAGCGGCGTCGACCGCGGAATGCCGTCGAGGCGCGTGAACGTGAAGAGCACGACGCTCGTCGCGGCGACCGTCGTCGTGACGGCCCCGGAGACGGAGATGACGTCGTGAACCGAGAAGAAGCGGCTCATGCCGTCGCTCAGCCGGAAAGCCAGGAACGAAACGAGTGCGGCGACGACCGCGGCGCCGGCGAAGATGTAGGGTGGCGTCGGTCCATCCGACCAGTCGCCCAGAGTCAGCAGGCGTGGGTCGCGCATGGCCAGTGCCGCGAACGGCGCGGCAAGCGCGCAGATCACGTCGTATGGCGCGAGCCGCAACCTGATTCTGTTACGCGAGGTCGGCGAAAAAAGACCCATTCCCAGCTCCGGCCGACGACCGCCCCCCGGTCGCCCGAACCGCCCCCACCCGTCCGGTCGGTCGCGGACGAACGCCTCGACCCCGGGCGGCATGACGTGTCCTTACGGCATGTCACATGCGGTTACAACACTGACTCGGCTTGAAGATTTCGTGTCTGATCTGTTGCGGGAACGTGACGCCGTCGCATGGTCGACCCGGAATTCCCGGCATCTGGAATCGAATCGGATTGACGCTTAGGGTCTCGGCCGGAGGGGCGAGAGGAAGGATCGAACGAATATGCGCGGGGCCCTTCTCCTGTTCTGCCTTGTGCCGGCCTGCGCCCCCGTTGCGACGGCGGCGGAGCGCGGCTCGTACACCTATTTTTCTCCCGAGTCCTGCGCGTCGGCGGGCAAGATGCCGAAGGAGGCCTGCGCCAACGCGGCGCGGAACGCCGCTGCGGAATTCGAGGAGAAGGCGCCGCATTACCCCTCGCGGGCCGCCTGCGAACAGGCCTACCGGCCGGGCGGCTGCTCCGTCTCGTTTCGCCAGGGCGCCGCGAGCGGCAAGGGCGTCAGTTTCACGCCGCGCCAGCAGGGCTTTCGGGTGACGGTGCGGTCGGACAACGACATTTCGACCATTCCGCTGGCGCCGGGTCTGAATTTCGCGCCGCGGCCGGCGACGCGGCTCGCCATCTCGATCGATCCGAGGGCGGCGGGTTCGGCCGCACCGCGCGCAGCGGCG
>MTKY01050833.1_pt1 | contig 14229 bp, 13 predicted proteins | sample 1042731 | NCBI WGS metagenome assembly MTKY01 (sample SAMN06212206, study PRJNA360538) | anaerobic digester metagenome | biome: Wastewater treatment plant; material: sludge; isolation source: anaerobic digester fed with sludge from wastewater treatment plant | place: Denmark: WWTP Soeholt ... | reverse complement strand
CCGATGAGCCGCGTGAACCCCTATGGCAGCATTGCCAAACGCACCTTCAGCGCCGCGCTAGTCCATTTGCTGGAAACGGAATATCGGATTTTGGGCAGTCCGCGGGTGCTGCAACTGGTGGCGGCCGATGTCGAGGCGCTGGTGGACGAATTCTACCCGCGGGCCGAACACAGTACGAGTGGGCACTTGATTTGGACGTGTACCGGCGATGAGGGGCAGAAGGCGCAACCAGGGAAACCCACCGCCGCGTACAAAACCGTCACCGTGAGCTTGCCGCTGATTACGGCCGCCGAAATTGAGGAACGGTTAGCGCGTTGTGGGGGTGTCCGGGGCGGTCGGGAGCGGCAAAAAGAACGGCACAAACGTCAAATGCAGCGCTTGACCGCGGCGGCGGAGGCGCAAGGCGGCCTACTGACGCTGGCCGAGTTGAGTATGATCCTCGGCATTGCCTACGAAACTACCCGCCGCTACGCGCAAGAGATCGAAACCGACAGCGGCAAACCCCTCCCGCTTAAGGGTTACAAGATGGATCAGGGTTGCAAACCCTCGCACAAGGGGGAAGTGATTCGCTGTTTTGAACAAGGGCTTACCCCACCCGACATCGCGCATGTCACCAACCATCATCTGAAAAGTGTGGAACGCTATTTACAGGATTACGAACGAGTACGCATGTTGCTCAAAGAGCAGTTGAGTGTAGAAGCGATTAGTGCTATTATTGGACGTGGACAGAGTGTGGTACGTGAATATGTGGCCAAAGCCTGCGAATTTCACCCTGAGCTATGCCCACCAGCGGCTAAAGAAAGCTAAGGGCTTCCGACATTTGTCTCAAACGAGACTTTTGTGTTTTCTCATTTCGTTGCTTCTCCTAGTGTCCGAAGGGAGTGCCCATCAGAGAGGGTATTGAGACGATGTGATTTTCTGGTTTATCCCCTTCCGGCTACGTCCGAAGGGAGTGCCCATCAGAGAGGGTATTGAGACGTTAACCCCACCCCTCGGTAACGGGTAGAGCAAAAGTCCGAAGGGAGTGCCCATCAGAGAGGGTATTGAGACCATAGCCAGCTTTTTCTCGTAATCGGCCACATTCCGTCCGAAGGGAGTGCCCATCAGAGAGGGTATTGAGACATAACTAGTTGTTTGTTCTCCCCCCCCTTTATAAGGGGTCCGAAGGGAGTGCCCATCAGAGAGGGTATTGAGACGACCTTTCCTTCTACTAACAAAGACTTTACCGCTGTCCGAAGGGAGTGCCCATCAGAGAGGGTATTGAGACCACAATCGTCAAAGACGTAATCGGTTGATTTTGCCGGCCTGTCTGGCTGTGGTTTTGCCGCTGGTGATAGGCTTCCTGATGGGGCCGGAGGCGCTTGGCGCGTTCCTCGGCGGTTCGATTGTGCCCGGCATCCTCTTTGGGCTGTCGATGGCAAATGCCGGCGGCGCCTGGGACAACGCCAAGAAGTACATCGAGAGCGGCTTCTTCGGCAGCAAAGGCTCTGAGGCGCACAAGGCCGGCGGCGGCGGCGACACCGTGGGCGATCCCTTCAAGGACACCGCCGGGCCGTCCCTGAACACGTCGATCACCGTGATGTCGCTCGTCGCTTCGCTCTTCGCGCCCATCATCGCGGCTTACCGCCTGTTCAGCTAGACAGCATCGCACAGATTGTTGACCAGAAGGGGCTGGCGAACCTCGCCAGCCCCTTTTTGTCGCCGGATAGAACAAGATTTCCTTTCTTGAAACATAGTGTTATAGTACTTCGTATTGGATGGCGAAACGAAAGGCGCTCAGTCGATCTCACATTGCGCCAAGAGGAGCGCCAGGTCCCCGTTCTGGCCTGGTTCGCCATCCAGGCCGGGCAAAATTGGGACCACTGAGACTGATTTTTTACCGGCGGCGGATATATGAGTGGAATTGCAACGCTTTTGACGTATTGGAAGACGCTTGCGCAGAGCGACCCGGCGCTGACGCCGCGCGCCGGTATTTACGTTTTGATCACGCTTCTGACCATCGTTGAAGGCCCCATTGCGATTCTGCTCGCCGCGGGCGGCGTCGCTGCCGGATTCTTGCGCCCGTCGCCGGCCTTCTGCGCAACGACGTTGGGGAATTTGATTGCCGACAGCCTGTGGTATGGGGTGGGCTACTTCGGGCAGATGCAGCGGCTGGCGCGGTTCGCCAGGATTTTGCGAATTGACGTTGCCAATGTGGCCCGACTCGAACGCAGCATCAACACCCACGCGGGCAAGCTGTTGTTGTTTGCCAAAATCACCAACGGGTTGATCGTACCGGTGCTAATTGCCACGGGGATGGCGCGGGTTCCTCTGAGACGTTGGTTCCCTATCATCTTTGTGACCAATCTACTCAACAGTGCGGTTTTGTTTTTGATTGGCTATTACGCAGTGTTCAGTTTGGCGCAAGTGAAACAGGCTTTTGGCTACCTTGCGGTTGCAGCGACAATTGTCCTTATTTTCGCCGCGAGTCTTTACGTGCGACGTTTGCTGAGTCGGGTTGACTTGCCGGCGGGGTTGGACGAAGACTAGAAAATAGAGGCGCGGACGCAAAATGCGGATTCTGATTTGTGGCTCGACGTACTACCCTCATTTGAACGGTCAGGCTATCTTCACGAGCTATTTGACCGAAGAAATGGCTAAACGCGGGCACACCGTCGTCGTCCTGGCGCCTGGCGCGTCGCGCCAAGCGCAGGCGACCAACGACGTCACGGTCGTCCCTATACCGGCTGTGAAATTGGAGCGGATCCACGGCGATTTATATGCGCCGTGGAGGTACCGAAAGATAGTGCGCGCGCAAATTGAGCACTTTCGGCCTGATATTGTCCACGTCCAAGACCCTTATCCGGTTTGCCAGGCGCTGATCGAAAGGGCGCGGCGATGTCACATCCCGGTGGTAGCGACGCACCACTCAGGGCCGGAGATTGGCGCGCCTTACGTCAACGTGCATCACCCGGTCGCCAAAAAAATATTCCAATGGGGCGCCTGGCGTTTTCTCCTGGCGCACCTCTCGCGCGCGGATTTGGTCACGGCGCCTTCGCGGGCTTCGGTCGAGATGTTGGTGCAACATGGCCTGCGCGTTCCGACCATCCGCGTGCCTTGTGGGGTGCGGTTGGCGGAATTTGCGCCGGATGCGCGGGTGGACGGCGCGACAATCCGGCAGCGTTACGGGTTGGACCCGGACAAAGTGACGCTCTTGTACGTCGGGCGGCTGGATTACGAGAAGCGCGTCCCGCTCATTTTACAGGCGATGGCTTTGCTCGACCGCGACGATGTGCAAGTAGCCCTGGCGGGGGAGGGCGCTCAGGCGAACCAATTGCGCCAGTTGGCCGACGAACTCGCGTTGGGGCAGCGCGTGCATTTCCTGGGCCGGGCGCCTCACGAGGATTTACCGGCGCTGATTTCCGGTGCGGACGTTTTTGTGATGCCTTGCGCCGTGGAATCGTTCAGTATTGCGACGGTGGAGGCGATGGTTTGCGCCAGGCCGGTGTTGGCCGCGAACGCCGGCGCGCTCCCCGAACTGGTCCGGCACGGCGCGTCCGGTTATTTGTTCCGCTCCGAGGATGCCTCTGACCTGGCGCGCGGGATCGAATATCTCATCGAACAGCGGGCGCACTGGGCGCAGATGGGGAAGGTCAACGCCCGCCGGGCGCGCCGCTATGACTTCGCGCAGGTGATAACGGAATATGAACAAGCCTACCAGTTGGCGATGCGGAACGCCGCCGCGCGCTATGCTCCCGAGGCCAAACCCCCACAACGCCGTATTCCGCCCCGTTTGCTGCCCGGCAAAGCGGGGGCAAAACTACGGCGGTTCATATTCCTTGTTTTGTTCCTCCTGACGTTGAGCGGCGCTATTGTCTCTTCCTACGACACGAGCCAGGCCAAACCCGAACTGCGCCTCGCGGACCTGCAACAGGTGGATTTGTCGGAAGTCCAACGTTTGCTGGTCATCGCTCCCCATCCCGATGACGAATCGCTCGGCGCGGCGGGGATGATGCGGGCGGTCGTCGAACAGGGAGGGCAAGTCAGAGTTGTCGTCATCACCAATGGCGATGCTCAGATTGCCGGCCCGTTCGTCGGAGAGAAAAGCATTCTGCCAAAGTCGCAGAACTACGTCAAATTTGGGCAACAGCGCCAAAGAGAGACGTTGTCTGCACTGGCTATTTTGGGCGTCCCCGAAGAAGCCGTCGATTTCCTGGGGTACCCCGACGGACAGTTGAGATCCTTATGGGAGCATTGGGCGGACAAGAAAACTGTCACCGGCAGGTATACGGCCGCCGCGAGCAGCCCTTACGACAAGACCTACAACAAGCAGGCGACCTATTGGGGCGATGACCTGTTTCAAGACTTGCTCGAAATCCTGAACGATTACCAACCGGATTTGGTCCTCGTTCCCCATCCTGAAGATACGCATACGGACCACCGCGCCGTCAGCAACTTCTCTCGCTTCGCGCTGGCGTATTATCAATTTCAGACCTCGCGCAGCCCGCACATTCTGGGGTATCTGGCCCATTATCTCAGCTACCCCGTTCCACGGGGCAACAACACCCAAAAATCGCTGTTGCCGCCAATTGCCCTATCCCATAACGGCGTAACGTGGGTCACTTATTTGTTGGACGATTTCCAACGCCCCCTGAAATACGCCGCTTTGAAGCAGTACGTGACCCAACAGGCGATGATAGGAGAGTACATGCGCAGTTTTGCGCGCGCGAATGAGATCTTCTGCGAACTTCCGCTCATCGACCTGGCCTGGGTCGGCATAACGGAGCAAGCGACCACGGTCAATCCGTTGCAATTTCCCTGGGACCTGCGCCAACCGGCGCGCGAGCGCGTGCGACAATTGATTTTTGCCGACGCCGACCTGGTTGCCTGGAAGGCGATGCGCGCAAACGACCTGATTTGTTTTGCGGCGGAGACGCGGGGCGATTTGCGCAAAGAAATCGGCTATCGCATCCTGGTCAAACTCCCGAACGGCGCAACGTTGCGGGAACACAATACGCTAGACTGGGCGCTGCTCCCGAAAAACCTCTTCGGGACGTGCTTCGACCGAGAAGCGTGGGGCAATCCACCGGTGGTGGGGTTTTCAGCGGAGACGTGGTGGGGACGCGCGCGGGTAGATAGCACAGCCTGGCATTTCATCATTATGGACCATCAGTAGATTGACCGGGCGCGTTTTTCCGTAAACCGTTTTTCGGGCTTGCTCACCCATCCTCAGGGCGTTAGCCGTTGTCCATAACAACGACATTCCACCGGGTCAGCGCCCCAGGGCGACCAGATGTGTGTCGTGTGCGCTTCCAGAACCCGGAAACCGCTGTTCTCGTACAAATGACAGGCCGCGCGGTTGTGGTCTGTGGTGTTCAAGTGTACGCCCGGACATTGCGCCTGACGTAACTGCTCCAGGTAGGCCTGGATTAACCGCCGCCCAACACCCTGACCGCGCGCGGTCGCGGCCACGTTGATGTGCAGATGCGCCGGATAGCGTGACAGGTCAACGTGGGGCGTTCCCTCCCACAGCCACATGCTGACCAGCCCCCTGACGTAGCGCCAGGTATTGGGGCCCAGGCGGTAACGCCCCCGCAACGCCTTGCTCAAGACGCCCGGCAAGATGCGCCGCACCCAACGGCGCGCCTGCGAGCGCGAATCCCGGCATCCCATAAGAAACCCCACGACGTCGCCCTCTGCCAGGGCCACCCAACTTGATTGCGCCTCAAAAGTCGTGTAGTACCGGTAAAAAGCGTCGCAGAACAAGAGCCGGTCTTCCAGAAAAACCTCGACCGGCTCTCCGAAAAATGCCGTATCGGCGGCGATGCGCAGCACGGCGTCTGTGTGCTCTGCTTGGAAAGACTGGACGACAAATTCAGGCATAGCTGCTGGCGCGCGCGGCCTCGCGTTTGCTGGCCTCGTCCTCGCTGCGCATCACTGCAGGAATCAGATGCGTTGCACCGCCCATCAGGAGACTGGCTATGCCGCCCATCAGGAACCAGACCTGCACGCCGGCCCAATCCGCCACCGGGCCAGCAATGAGCATCCCGAGCGGCGAAGCCAACCCCGACAGGCTGCTGACGGCAGTGAAGACGCGCCCTTGCATCTCCGGTGCGACCGCGCTTTGCAGGATAGCGAAAAAAGCGCCGTTGACCATCGGGTTCATAAACCCCGACACCAGCATTCCGGTCCAGGCCAACCAGAAACCTTGCTGCGGCGCAACCCCAACCAGGGTGATGCCCAGACCTGTCCCCAACAACCCCAGGATGCTGGTGTCGATTTTGCGCTTGAAGCCGCCCCAGACGCTCAAAGTCAGGCCGCCGGCGACGATGCCGAGGCCCCACGCCGAACTCAGCCAGCCCAATTCCAACGCGCCTGCGAGAAAATGCTTGTTCACGAGAATCGGCAAGAGCGAAAACCCGGAGTTAAAGGGATGAGCTCGAGTATCGTGAGTGTCCATTTTTCTCCTGATCTGTTACCCACCGAACAGCGTCCCGCTTCCGTAGCCAGCCAGCGCCGAAGCTATCCCGATGACGGTCATTCGTGGTCGGGGTCGAGGGCCGGCAATGTGTCGCCGAAGGCGCGTTGGGCGGCGTGCCACCCGCCGCGCTGGAACAGTTCGCCGTACTGGAAATCGCGCGCGGTCACGGTCAGGTTCACGCCGATGGCCTCGGCGATGCGATCCAGCCACCAGCGCTGCCCCTCGGTGAATACCTTGCCGCTTGCCTCCTGCGCCGCCAGCGCGCGCGGGGATTTGCCGCCCGTGAGCGATTCGACCGCAGCGCGTTCGTCATCCGTGAGCACGTTGTCCAGCCGGGCCAGACGCACCGCCAACGACTCGAAATCGTCTTCGTTGTAGATACCGAAGGCAAAGCGTTCCAATAGCGTGGCGAGGGGCACCGACCGCTTGCGATCCACGCCGCCGGGGTCGATCTTGGGATGTTCGCCGACGCCGCCCGCATCCACGCGCACGAAGTGCGTCTTGCGCTGCGCGCCCGGCGTCACGCTCTGCAACTCGGTCTCGCTGACCACCCGCGTGCCGCGCCCCCGCATCTGCCGGCAGAAGTTGGCCGAATTGACGTTGCGCATAAAGAGCAAGACTTCTAGCGGGCGCACGTCGGTGCCGGTGGCGATCATGTCCACGGTGACGGCGATGCGCGGGTTGTAGCTGTTGCGGAAGTCGTTGATCAGGTCTTCCGGTTTGCGCCCGGTCACTTTGTAGGTGATCTTCTGGCAGAAGGCGTCACCCTTGCCGAACACCTCGCGGATGACGATGAAATCGAAATATCCGATGGGGAAGTTGGGATTGTAGACCACCTCGCGCGGCTGGTCGCCGAAGACGGCCTGCATCTCGGCCAGCGAGCGGTCTTCCAGTTCCGGCGGCAGGTCCGGCTTGCCGCGCAGCATCGAGTAAAGGCGCTGCACAGTGGTGATGCAGACCTTGCTCAATATCCGGCAGTCCCTCGCAATACTTGATCGCCTGCGGTTCGACGCCGCTGAGGGGCGTCCCGGCGGGCTTGGCCTCCACGGTCCCGATGGGCCGGCCCTGGGCGAAGAGCATGTAGTCCACCTCGCCGGTCGTCAGCGGGAACTCGCACACCGCCACGCCGGGGGCCGCCATGCGGTTCATCTGCTGGCGCGTCTGCACCTGCCAACCAGAGGCGGCGAGCATCCGGTCGGTGGCCTGTCGGGCTTCTTCTTCAGGCGTGAGTATGGGCATGTGAACACCTTCTTTTCGTTGAGCTAAGTATAGGAGAAATACCAAAACGCGCAACAAAAAACGCGCCTATTCATGCCGTCTCTGCCATCTGGCATTGACTTTCACCCTCAATCCCGTATAATGCCACCATCATCTCATCAGACTATCCGGCAAAAAAAACGATCGGACTAAAGACTATGCGCATTCTCATCACCGGAGCGACCGGATTCGTCGGTAGCCATTTGCGGCAGTACTTTCTCGCACAGACCGACTGGGACATCGTTGGCACGTGCTATCCCGAATCGCCGCCTGCGCCGCTGAACGCCCAACGCGAGGCGCTGCACTATCTGGACTTGCGCGACGCCGAAGCCACACACGCGCTGCTGGCCCAGGCCCCGCCGGATTACGTCATCCACCTGGCGGCGCAGTCGCACGTCCCCACGTCTTATCAAGACCCGTGGGGCACGCTGGAGAACAATATCCGCGGGCAACTCAATCTGCTGGAAGGATTCAAAACGCTCAATATCGCGCCACGCACGCTCGTTATCGGCTCCGGCGAGGAATACGGGCGGGCCGGCGCCGACGAACTCCCGCTGACCGAAGGCCACCCGTTGCGCCCGGAGAACCCCTACAGCGTGAGTAAGGTGGCGCAGGATGTGATGGGCTACCAGTACTTCATCAGTTTTGGACTGCCCATCATCCGCATCCGGCCCTTCAACCACGTGGGGCCGGGACAGTCGGCGCGCTTCGTGCTGCCGGCCTTCGCCAGCCAGGTCGCCGGGATCGAGGCGGGCAAACAGGAACCGGTGATGCGCGTGGGCAACCTCACGCCCGCCCGCGATTTCACCGACGTGCGCGATGTCGCGCGAGCTTATCACCTGGTATCGATGCGCGGGAAGCCAGGGGAAGTCTACAACATCGCTTCCGGGACGCCACGCACCATTCGCTCCCTCGTCGACCAACTCATCGCCCTGGCGACCGTCCCCATCCGCGTGGAGATCGACCCGGAGCGCTACCGCCCCGCTGACGTCCCCGTCTTCTACGGCAGCGCGGTCAAGCTGCTACAGGATACCGGCTGGGAACCAGAAATCCCCTTTGAGCAAACAATCCAGGATGTCCTGGATGAATGGCGGCAAATCACAATAGGAGGGTAAGGCTATGACAGAGTCAGTAGAGAACAGCGAATTGAGCAAGACGGCGTCAGCGAAGGTCGGCGTTTACCGGCATTGGATGGTCACATTGCGCGACATCCAGTGGGAGATCGAGGAGTTCGAGTATGACCTCGAATATCAACGCTACGAAATGGACGTCACCCAGCGCCTGCACGATGCCACCACAGACGACAAGGAACGCAAGCACTGGCAAAAGCAAATCGTCAGGATCAACAAAGCGATGAGAAACACGGAAGCCGAACTGCAGAAAGCGCAGAGACAGGCCGGCTACTGTGAGGCCATAAGCGTCATCATCCGCGGCGATTTGGAAGCGGAGGGCATCGATCCCGACGCCTGCGATCTGGACGAGTACTTCTTCACCGACGAGTTCGACGACGAATTTGACGACGACATCCCCTTCTAACGACTTTCAACCTTCAACGTTCAACTTTCAACTAGACAAAGGAGGTTCGATTCTATGGCTAAACGCCGAGCGTTAATCACCGGCATCACAGGTCAGGATGGCTCATATCTGGCCGAGTTTCTGCTGGAAAAGGGCTATGACGTGATCGGATTGGTGCGCCGCACCAGCACCGTGACCTTCACGCGCATCCATCATATTCAGGACAAGCTCATCCTGGTCTCCGGCGACCTGCTCGATCAGGGATCGCTCATCGCCACTCTGCGCGACCATCGCCCGCACGAGATCTACAACCTGGCGGCCCAGTCGTTCGTCCCGGCGTCGTGGCAGCAGCCGGTGTTCACCGGCGAGGTCACGGCATTGGGTGTCACCCGCGTGCTGGAGGCCATCCGCACCGTCGATCCCAACATCCGCTTCTACCAGGCCAGCAGCAGCGAGATGTTCGGCAAAGTACGCGAAGTCCCGCAGCGTGAAACCACGCCCTTCTATCCGCGCTCGCCCTACGGCGTGGCGAAGGTGTACGGGCACTGGATCACGGTGAACTATCGCGAATCCTACGACCTATTCGCGTGTTCGGGCATCCTGTTCAACCACGAAAGTCCGCGTAGAGGCTTGGAATTCGTCACGCGCAAAATCACGTACCAGGTCGCCAAAATCAAACTGGGGATGGCAAACCAACTCGCGTTGGGCAGTCTCGACTCCAAGCGCGATTGGGGGTATGCGGGGGACTACGTCCGCGCGATGTGGCTCATGCTGCAGCAAGATGAACCGGATGACTACGTGGTGGGAACCGGCGAAACACACGCCGTACAAGAATTTTGCGAAATTGCTTTCGCGCACGTCGGGCTGAACTGGCGCGATTACGTCGTGCAGGACCCGCGCTTTATGCGGCCAGCAGAGGTCGATCTGCTGGTCTCCGATCCGAGCAAGGCCAAAGCAAAGTTAGGCTGGGAGCCAAACGTTACCTTCAAAAGTCTCATTGAGATGATGGTAGACGCCGACCTCGAACTGCTAAAGACCGAAAAGGAGGTAGGAAATCACGATGCATGACATCAAATTCGGCACCGACGGGTGGCGCGGGCGCATCGCCGAGGATTACACCTTCGATAACGTGCGCCGCGCGACACAGGGTTACGCGACCTATCTCAAGAACCACAATCTGGCCGACAAAGGCATCGTCATCGGCTACGATCAGCGGTTTTCCAGCGACTTGTTCGCCGCTGCCGCCGCCGAAGTGATGGCGGGCAACAGCATCCGCGTGTGGCTGACCAACCACAACACCCCCACCCCGGTGATCAGTTACAGTGTCGTCGACCGGCAGGCCGGCGGCGCAATCAACATCACCGCCAGCCACAACCCGCCGGCGGATAACGGCCTCAAAGTGCGCGATCCGCAGGGCGGCGCGGTACCGCCGGAAGGCCTGGCGGAAATCGAGGACGCCATCCCCAACATCGCGAACGTCAAGCGGCTGCCGCTCAAGGAAGCAGAGGAGCGCGGCCTGGTTACCCGCTGGGATCCCGATCCGGCGTACATTGCGCATCTCGGCGCGCTCGTCGATCTGCCCAAACTGCGCAATGCCGGGTTCAAAATCCTGGTGGAGCCGATGTGGGGCAACGGCGCGGGCTGGTTCCCCCGACTGATGACGGGAGGCACCAACACCGTCTGGGAAATCCACGCCGAGCGCAATCCCATCTTCCCGGAGATGCAGCGCCCGGAGCCGATCCGCCCCAACATCGATGTGGCCCTACAGCGCACCGTGGAATTGGGCGCTGATGTGCTCCTCATCATGGACGGCGACGCCGACCGCATGGGCATCGGCGACGAAAACGGCGTCTACATCAACCAACTCCAGGTCTACGCGCTGCTGGCTTACTATCTGCTGGAAGTGCGTGGCTTGCGCGGCGCGATTGTCAAGACGATCTCCACCACGTCGATGTTGAATCGCCTGGGCAAGATGTACGGCGTGGATGTGTACGAAACCGGCGTGGGCTTCAAGTACGTCGCGCCCAAAGTCCTGGAAACGAACGCCCTCATCGGCGGCGAGGAAAGCGGCGGGTACGCCTTCCGCGGTAACGTCCCCGAGCGCGACGGCATCCTGGGCAACCTCTACTTCCTCGACTTTATGCTCAAGACCGGTCAGACGCCAGCGCAATTACTGCAAACGCTCTTCAAGAAGCTAGGGCAGACTTACTACTACGACCGCATCGACACCCGCTTCCCTGCCGAGAAGCGCCCGGCAGCGATGGCGCGGATCGACGCCGCCACACCGGAAACCATCGGCGGCGTGCCCGTCACCGGCATCGTCACGCTCGACGGGTACAAGTACGAGCTGGGCGACTACGGCTGGCTGCTCATCCGCTTCTCCGGCACCGAGCCGATTGTGCGCGTCTACTGCGAAGTCACCGATCCGGCACTCGTACAGCCTGTGTTGGAAGGCGGCCTCGAAGTCGCCGGACTGAAGTGAACTGACTTTTCTGCGGCGACTCTAAACACGCCGGGCGGGACGAAAATCCCGCCCGGTTTTGTTTCTGGGACGATCAAAGGTTTTAACTAAACCGTAACCTGCTTGAAACCCCCTCCCGCGCGCTCTTGTGGTATGCTAACATCGAATAGGGGGAAACATGCACTGGACGTTGACGGTACCTGAGAATTTTTCGCTGCCACAGATTATCCGGCGTTCGCTCAACTGCGAGCAATTCAAACTACTGCAGCCGCCCTTTAGTGTCAACCGCACCAAAGAGCATCTGCACCGTGTCGAACGCCTGGAATCAGGGAATACCGTTTATCTGATCCTCTCGCAAACACCGGCCGGTCTGATCCTGCACACGGACGAGCGCTTGACCGGGAAAGACACCGAAGAAATCAGCCAAAAAACCCGCCGTATGCTGCGGCTGAGCGAGAATTTACAGCCCTTCATGGATATGGCCAGCCGCACGCCGGGTCTGGAAAAGATACTACATCACGGGGCGTATATCTTGCGCGGCACAACGTTTTTCGAGGATGTGGTCAAGGCGATCATCCTAACGTATGAAGAGAAAACACAGCAAGGACAGCGCATCTCATGGCTTGTGGACCGGTTCGGCGATCCGCTACCCAGCAATCCCACACGCCACGCCTTCCCCACCCCCCTGCAACTCCTTTGGGGAGACGATATCTTGCGTGAAGTGTTTGTCCCCGGAATCGCCAAAAAACTGATCCAGGCTGCCGAACAGTTCTGCGCCGGGGGAGAGCGCATGGAGACATTATCCAACGGCGAGCGGCAGACCCACGCACTGGCAGCGGAGGTAGCCAAACTTCTGGACCTCGACGTCAAGGCGCTGGGACTGGTCATGCTCAATTTGGGCCGCTACGACTACATCCCGGCAACTGCCTGTATGCAACGCCGTATGCGCCCCTTCGACAAAGCGAAACACGACGACGCACGCGACCCGCGCGCGATGTTCGAACCGTTGCAACCCTGGGGCGGACTGGCGTGTTGGCTCTGGGATTGGTCCAGCGCAGAGAACGTCGATGTGAACGCCATCGCCGGAGGTACAGAATGGAGAGTGTGAGCATCAGCCCAGTTCAAGTCAAAGAGATGTTGACGCAGCTTCAGACGGAGATTCGCCAACAACGTCAGACGCTCCACAATGGCACGTCGCTGGAGGTGCTCGACGGGCACATGCAAACCTGGGAAACGCTGCTCCGGCAAATCCAGACGGATATGACCCTGGAGAAAAGCGCCCGTCTCAGCATGCTTTACGATATTTCACGCTCCATCAACGCCTCGCTGGACTGGCGGCAAACCGTGCAGGCCGTGCTGGACGCGTTCATCCAGATCACCACCGCCGAACGGGGCATGTTGCTCCTCCTCGATATCAACGGTGATCCCCAGGTCGAGATGACACAAAGTGCCTCGTATATGCTATTTACCGATGCCGACATCAAGTTCAGTCACAGCATCGTACGTCAAGCGCTCGAGCGAAAAAGCCCCATCCTCAGCACGAACGCGCAGCTCGATCCACGCTTCGACAGCAGCGAGAGCGTCATCGCGTATGGGCTGCGCGCGACGCTGTGCGTCCCTCTGATCTACAAAGATGAGGCGCTCGGCGCAATCTACCTCGATAACCGCGCGCGCAGCAACGTGTTCACAGCGGAAGACATGGTCAGTCTGAGCACATTCGCCAACAACGCGGCCGCCGCCCTTTACAACGCGCAGGAACATCAAAAAACCGATCAGGCCCTGGCAGAACGTATGCGCGAGTTGACCATCTTGCAAGAGACGATTCGCGACCTTAACACCAGCCTGCACTTTAACCGGGTGATGGAACGCAGCATCGCGTGGGCCGTCTCCGCTTCCGGCGCAGAGGCTGGCGTGATTGGGCTAATTGCGGAAGAGGGCGTCCGCTGGCTCACCAAGACCAGCACCGTCAACCCAAACAACCTGTTGGCCACGCGCTGCATTGCCATACGTGAGCCAATCATCGAGGAGCACTACCTGGTCCTGCCGCTGCTGCGTGATACACGCCCTATCGGAGTACTGTACCTGGTCTCCGAGAAACAGTCCTTCAAAAAGAGCAAGCTGGAACTGGTTACCCGCGTCGCCGACAACATCGCCATCGCCATCGAGAACGCGCGACTTTACGAAGCGCTGCGACAGGCCAACCTCACCAAATCCGAGTTCGTCTCGCTCATGGCGCACGAACTCCGCACGCCCATGGCGTGCGTCCTCGGGTACAGCGACATGCTCAAAACCGGGATGGCCGGCGATCTCACGTCGCCGCAAGAGGTATTTGTCGACAATATCGCCCAGAGCATCAACCGCATTATTGCGATCATCAACGATCTTTCGGACATCTCGGAGATCGAAGCCGGGCGCTTGCGGCTCAGCCTGCGCAATGTCGATTTCAACACCATGCTCGACGAGGCCATGGCGGTATTGCGCAACGACGCGGAGAAAAAACGCCTGCGCTACACTCGCGAGTCATGGGATGGCTTGC
>MTKY01067901.1_pt1 | contig 14233 bp, 11 predicted proteins | sample 1042731 | NCBI WGS metagenome assembly MTKY01 (sample SAMN06212206, study PRJNA360538) | anaerobic digester metagenome | biome: Wastewater treatment plant; material: sludge; isolation source: anaerobic digester fed with sludge from wastewater treatment plant | place: Denmark: WWTP Soeholt ... | reverse complement strand
ACCAGTGCGACTGCCTCCAGCCCGAGTTCCCACAGCAGGCGCGCGTGACCCTCGCCGAGGCGCCGTTCGAGTTCGCGCTGCGGGCGGCGCTGGCCCGTGCTCGCCTGTCCGCCGTTGCGCCCGGAGGCGCCCCACCCGATGCGCTCGGCCTCGAGCAGCACGACATCGCTGCCGCGGCCGGCGAGGTGCAGCGCGGTCGAGAGCCCGGTGTAGCCGCCGCCGATCACACAGACCTCGGCACGGGTTTCGCCGTGCAGCGGGGCGAGTGCCGGCGCCGCGTTGGCGGAGGCGGCGTAGTACGAGGCCACGTGACCGGCGACACCCATCCGGAGCTTCTCCCGCGGGGCCGACTTGCTTTTGTCCGGCGCCCCTGTTTAAACTGAACAAATATTCGATTTCAGACGAATGATAATTCGGTTTGTGTGTGGCCACAATCCCCGCCGCGCGGTGTCGTCGCGGCGACGGGCGCTCCCGGATTATCATGACAACGCCGGCAATGCTCTTTTCCATCACACGCGAAAGTGAATCCCATGGATACCATCCATAAATGGCTGATAGACAACCGCATCACCGAGGTCGAGGTGCTGGTGCCGGACATGACCGGCAATGCGCGGGGCAAGTTCGTGCCCGCGGACAAGTTCATGAAGCAGGAAAGCCTGCGCCTGCCCGAGGGCATCCTCGCCCAGGCGGTCAACGGGGATTACCCCGACGACTACTGGGAGCTGGTCGATCCGCGCGACCGCGACATGAACCTGCGTGCCGACCCCGCCACCATGCGGGTCGTGCCGTGGGCCAATGACGCGACCGCGCAGATCATCCACGACTGCTATGACATGGAGGGCAATCCCCATCCGCTGGCGACGCGCAACGTGCTGCGGCGCGTGCTCGCGCTCTACGAGCGCGATGGACTGAAACCCGTGGTGGCGCCCGAGGTCGAGTTCTACCTGGTCAAGAAGAACGCCGATCCCGACTACGAACTGGAGCCGCCGCTGGGGCGCTCGGGCCGGCCGGAATCCGCGCGCCAGTCCTACTCGATAGACGCCGTCAACGAGTTCGATCCCATCATCGAGGACATGTACGATTTCTGCGAGGCGCAGAAGCTGGACGTGGACACGCTGATCCACGAGGCCGGCGCGGCGCAGCTCGAGGTCAATTTCCTGCACGGCGATGCGCTGGCGCTCGCCGACCAGGTGTTCACTTTCAAGCGCACCATGCGCGAGACCGCGCTGCGCCACAATGTCTTCGCGACCTTCATGTCGCGCCCGATGGCCAAGGAGCCGGGCAGTTCGATGCACATCCACCAGAGCATCCTGCGCCTCGACGACGACACGAACATCTTCAGCCATGCCGATGGCAGCGATACCGAAGCGTTCATGCACTACATCGGCGGGCTGCAGAAATATGTGCCCCTGCTCATTGCGCTGTTCGCGCCGAACGTCAACGCCTACCGGCGGTTCACGCGCGAGATATCCGCGCCGATCAGCCTGCAATGGGGCTATGACAACCGCACCACGGGATTTCGCGTGCCGGTGAGCGACGTGCGCTCGCGCCGTGTGGAGAACCGCTTTGCCGGCGCCGATGCCAACCCCTACCTCGCGATCGCCGCGAGCCTGGTGGCCGGTTACCTCGGGATGAAGCAGGAACTCGCGCCCACGGCGCCCTGCCCCGGCAACGCCTATGAGGAGGAGATCACCGTGGCGCGCAGCCTCGAGGAGGCGCTGCGCTACATCGACGAGGACGACGCGGTGGTCGACATACTCGGTCAGCAGTTCATCCGCGCCTACCGCTCGGTGAAGCTGGCCGAGTACGACGCCTTCAACCGCACCATCTCGTCCTGGGAGCGCGAGCACCTGCTGCTCAACGTCTGAGTCCCGTGCCACCCGCTGCCGCCCCGCCGCACCCGGGGGACAGCGGGAGCGCGCGCTTAACCAGAGTTAATGTCGCAACGCCCGCCGCATGTCTTATAGTCTCAGGCCTCCAACGCCTGGTGCCTCATGTCAGAAATCCGTCCCGCCTCCACTGTCATTCTCCTGCGCGATGCCCCCGACGGGCTGCACACGCTGTTGTTGCGCCGCAATTCCGCGCTCGGCTTCGCCGGCGGCAACTGGGTGTTTCCCGGCGGCCGCGTGGATCCCGAGGAGATCGCCGCCGCGGCGGACGAGCTCGAGGCCGCGCGCCTGGCGGCGGTGCGCGAGACGCGCGAGGAGGCGGAACTGCACATCGACATCGATTCGCTGCGCTACTACGCCCACTGGACCACGCCGCCGATCATGCCCAAGCGCTACGCCACGTGGTTCTTCGTGGCCCGCGCGCCCGCGGACGATGCGGTCACGGTGGACGGCAGCGAGATCCACGAGCACCAGTGGGTGCGCCCGGCCGAGGCGCTGGAGAAGCGCGCGCGCGGGGAGATCGAGATGATGCCTCCGACCTTCGTGACCCTGACCGAGCTGAGCGCCTGCGCGGACGTGGCGGAAGTGCTGGCGCGCGTCGCGCGACGCGATCCGCCGGTGTTCGAGCCGCACTTCGTGGTGCGCGCGGGCCTGCCGACGGAGTCGCTCTACGCCGGTGATGCCGGCTACGCCGAATCGGATCCCGACGTGCCCGGTAGCCGCCACCGCGTGGTGATGGGGCACGATGCATGGCAATACCTCAACGAGGGGGGCGTGACATGGTGAGCAAATGGCAGGCGGCGCAGTCATTGTCGCGGATGGACGATTACCCGCTGCACCAGATCGCCGACACGCTGCGCCACGTCGGCACCAGCGACCGCAACTTCTACGATCGCTACTACTTCAACCTGCACAACTCCAGCGGCGAGCTGTTCATGGTGATGGGCATGGGCCAGTACCCGACGCTCGCCGTGCAGGACGCCTTCGTGGCGTTGCGCCGCGGCAACGCGCACCGCGTGGTGCGGGCCTCGCGCGAGCTCGACGACCGCGCCGACACCTCGGTCGGCCCCATCCGCATCGAGGTGCTGGAAGGGCTGCAGAAGCTGCGCTTCGTGCTCGAGCCGAACGAATGGGGACTGGCGATGGACCTGGTGTGGGAGGGCGCGATCCCGGCCTTCCTCGAGCCGCGGCAGTACGTGCGCCGCAAGGGGCGCGTGTTCTTCGACTCGGTGCGCTTCGCCCAGACCGGCTGCTGGAGCGGTTGGCTGGAGATCGACGGCGAGTGCCACGCGGTGACCCCGGATCGCTGGAAGGGCAGCCGCGACCGCTCCTGGGGCATCCGGCCGGTCGGGGAGCACGAGCCGGCGGGCATCCACCAGGGCACGCACAGCATGCAGGGCATGTGGAACTACTGCCCGATGCAGTTCGACGACCACTCCATCCTGTACATCTGCAACGAGCTCGATGACGGGCGCCGCGAACTCGAGGAGGCCATGCGCATCTGGGCCGATCCGGAGCGCGAGCCGGAGTGGCTGGGACGCCCGGAGTACGAGCACACCTTCGACGCGGCGAAGGAGTTCATCACGGCCTCTACGATCCGTTTCCCCGGGGCGCCCGGGGGGGCGTTCGAGGTGCAGTGCACGCCGCTGCTGCCGATGTACCTGTTCATCGGCACCGGCTACGGGGTCGACGCGGACTGGAAACACGGTATGCACAAGGGTCCGCTGGTGGTGGAAGGGCTCTCGCTCGATCACGAGCGCGACCGCGGCCGCTTCTTCGGCCTGATCGATTCGCCCTGCCGCTTCGAAACCGGCGGCAAGGTGGGCTGGGGCCTGTTCGAATACTGCTTCATGGGGCCCTTCGAGCGCTACGGCATCAGCAACCCGCTGTTCTGGAACCTGAAGCTGTGAGGCAGGAGGGCAGGGCATGACGCGTCGCTTCGAGGCCTTCCTGTTCGATTTCGGCGGGGTGTTCACGGATTCGCCCTTCACGGCCGTCGAGGACTTCGGACGCGCGATCGGCGCCGACCCGAGCCGGGTCAGCGCCATCGTGTTCGGTTCCTACGAGCACGACGGCGAGCACCCGTGGCACCGCCTGGAGCGCGGCGAGATCGCCCTCGAGGCGGCGCGCGAGAGCATCCTCGCGCTCGGGCGCGAAGGCGGGCTCGAGGTCGACATCTACCAGTTGTTCGCGCGCATGGCGGGCAACGACGCGGGTGCAGCATCGCGCGGCGTGCTGCTCGAGGCGGTGCGCGGGCTGCGCGGTGCCGGCTACCGCACCGGCATCGTCACCAACAACGTGCGCGAGTTCGGCGACGGCTGGCGCGCGCTGATCCCGGTCGAGGAGTTGTTCGAGTTCGTGGTCGATTCCAGTCACTCCGGGGTGCGCAAGCCGGACCCGCGCATCTTCGCCCTGGCGCTGGAGCAGCTCGGGCGCCCCGATCCCGCGCGTTGCGTGTTCCTCGACGACCACCCGGCCAACGTGGCGGCGGCGCAGGCGCTCGGCATGCGCGCCATCCACGTGGGGCCCGACCCCGCGGTCACGGTCGAGGCGATCGAACGCCTGCTCGACTGAGCGCGGCTGGCCCGCAGACCGGTCTCCTTTCGCACTGTTGCCACACGGATCGCGCCGTCCGGCGCGAACTCTTTTGCACATTCCGGGTGCGGTTGCGTGCTTTCGCCGCTGAATGCGCATCGCTATAGTGCCGGGTCAACGAGGGGCGTCGGACAAGAAGGAGTGCGCGCGATGCGACTGCAAGGCAAGGTGGCGTTGGTGACCGGAGCGGGACTCGGCATGGGTCGCGCGATGGCCGAGGTGTTCGCGCGCGAGGGCGCGGCGGTGGTCGTGGTGGATCTCACCGCGCGGGACGCCGAGGAGACGCTGGCACTGATCAATGCGCGCGGCGACTGCTGCGCCCTCACGGCGGACGTCTCGGACAGCGCGCAGGTCGCGGCGGTCTACGCCGAGGTCGAGCGCCGCTACGGGCGGCTCGACGTGCTCGTCAACAATGCCGGCATCGGCGCGGCGCCCAACGACGGCTACGACAAGTTCTACGAACGCATGGCGGCGATGAACGAGCAGATCGCGCGCGGCGAGGAGCCGACCGTGCACCTCGATCACATCATCGACATGCAGGACGACGGCTGGCAGAAGGTGCTCGACATCAACCTGAACGGCCTGTTCTACAACTGTCGCGAGGCCGTGCGCCTGATGATCAGGTGTGGGGTCAAGGGCTCGATCATCAACATTTCCAGCACCGCGGGCCTGAACGGCACGGGCGCGGTGCACTACTGCTCGTCGAAGGCCGCGGTGCTCGGCTTCACCAAGTGCCTCGCGCGCGAACTCGGCGGCCGCGGCATCCGCGTCAACGCGATCTGTCCCGGTGCCATGAACACGCGCATGATGGCCAGCATCAGCCCCGACTACGCCAAGGCGATGGTCGCCTCGATCCCGCTCGGGCGCATGGGCGAGCCGGTGGAAGTGGCGAATACGGCGCTGTTCCTCGCCAGCGACGAGGCATCGTACTTCACCGGGCAGACGCTCGCCGCCAATGGCGGCTGGCAGATGCTCTGAGCGCCACGCGCGCACCCACCTTTCACGAGGACACGAACATGGCAGGAAGACTCGACGGCAAGGTTGCCCTCGTCACCGGGGGCGGTACGGGCATAGGCGCGGCCACCGCACGGCGTTTCGCCGAGGAGGGCGCGACGGTGATCGTGTGCGGGCGGCGCATCGAGCCGCTGGAGCAGGTGGTGCACGCGATCCAGGCCGATGGCGGTTCGGCGCGCGCCGTGCTGCTCGACGTGAGCGACCGCCAGGCCTTCGCGGACGTCGTGACCGGCATCGAGCGCCAGGATGGCCGGCTCGACATCCTCGTCAACAACGCCTACTCGATGGTCGGTGCCACGATCGCCGACTCGAGCGAGGAAGACTGGCACGCGAACTTCCGCGTCACGCTCGATGGCACCTTCCACGGCATCCAGGCCGCGTTGCGCGTGATGGAATTCCAGCGCAGCGGCGCCATCGTGAACGTCTCCTCGGTGTGCGGGCTGCTCGGCTCGATGTATACCGCCGCCTACGGTGCGGCGAAGGCCGGCGTGCTGAGCCTGACGCGCACAGCCGCGCTCGAGGGCGCGCCGCACAACATCCGCGTCAATGCCGTGGTGCCGGGCGTGGTCATGACGCCGGGCACGGAAGCGGCGATCCCGACGCGCGAAGCGCAACTGGCAACCGCCGCAGGCGTGCCGCTGCGGCGCATCGCCGATCCGCTCGAGCTGGCCAACGCGATCCTGTTCCTCGCCTCCGACGAGGCCTCCTACATCACCGGCATCCAGCTGGTGGTCGATGGCGGCAAGACCTGCGAGCTGGCGACCGGGGCGGCCACTATGAACGAATTCGACGCGACCTGAGGGGGGCCGCATGAGCGCATCCACCGACCTCCTGGCCCGCATCGACCGTCTCGAGTCCACCGAGGCCATTCGCCAGCTCGCGGCGCGCTACTCGCTGTCGCTCGACATGCGCGATCTCGATGCGCACGTGAACCTGTTCGCGCCCGACATCCGCGTCAGCCGCGAGAAGACCGGGCGCGCGCACCTCAAGCGCTGGCTCGACGATACCCTGCGCCTGCAGTTTACCGGCACCTCGCACCACATCGGCAACCACATCATCGAGTTCGACGACGCCGATCACGCGCACGGCGTGGTGTATTCCAAGAACGAGCACGAGACCGGGCCCGAGTGGGTCATCATGCAGATGCTCTACTGGGACAACTACGAGCGTGTCGATGGCACGTGGTATTTCCGCCGCCGCCTGCCGTGCTACTGGTACGCCACCGACCTCAACAAGCCGCCGATAGGCGACAGGAAGATGCGCTGGCCAGGCCGCGAGCCCTACGACGGTGCGTACCACGAACTGTTTCCCTCGTGGAAGGAGTTCTGGGCCAACCCGCCGACAGGCGACGAACCCGAAGTCGCTGCCCCGGCGCCGGTCGGCGAGTTTCTGAAGCGCATGCGCCGCACCACGGCGGAGCCGCGCATCCGCGTACGCTGACATCCCGCGGCCGTCCCTGTGGCGGCCTCGCCCTATTCGCGACCTGATCACAGGAGTCCTGTTTCCATGACCGCAACGCTGTTCGATCCCGTGCAACTCGGTGACATCCAGCTCGCCAACCGCGTCGTGATGGCGCCGATGACGCGCAGCCGCGCCGGCCCGGGCGACGCGCCCACCGCACTGAACGTCGAGTACTACCGCCAGCGCGCCAGTGCCGGGCTGATCGTCAGCGAGGGCGTGCAGCCCAGCGCCAACGGCAAGGGCTACTGCCGCACGCCGGGCCTCCATACCGAGGCGCAGGTGGCGGGCTGGAAGGCCGTGACCGACGCGGTGCACGCCGAGGGCGGTCGCATCGTCGCGCAGATCATGCATTGCGGGCGCGTGGGCAGCCACCTGAACAAGGATCCCGGCGCCGAGACCGTGGCGCCGTCGGCGGTGCGCGCCAAGGGACAGATCTACACCGACGCCGCCGGCATGGTCGACCTCGACGAGCCGCGCGCGCTGCGCCTCGACGAGATCCCGGGCGTGATCGGCGAATACCGCCACGCCACGCAATGCGCGCTGGGGGCCGGCTTCGACGGCGTGGAACTGCACTGCACCAGCGGCTACCTGCCGGCGCAGTTCCTCTCGACCGGCACCAACCAGCGCACCGATGCCTACGGCGGCAGCCTGCACAACCGCCTGCGCTTCGTGCTCGAGGTGCTGGAGGCGATGACGGCGGTGGCCGGCAGCGGGCGCGTCGGCATGCGCATCTGCCCGGGCAATCCGTTCAACGACCTGCACGACGACGACCCGCACGAGACCTTCGCGGCGCTGCTCGACGCGGTGAGCCCGATGCGGCTCGCCTACCTGCACGTGATCCGCTCGCCGCGCAGGAGCCTGGACTCCTTCGCGCTCGCGCGCGAACACTTCCGCGGGCCGCTCATCGTCAACGACAGCTTCGACCGCGCCTCGGCCGATCGCGTGCTCGACGCGGGTGAAGCCGCGGCGGTGTCCTTCGGCCGCTCCTACATCGGCAACCCCGACCTGGTGCGGCGCCTGCGCGAGGGGCTGCCGCTCGCGGACTTCGACCTCGCGACGCTCTACACCCCTGGCCCGAAGGGCTACACGGACTATCCCGCCGCCTGAGTGCACCGCGCGGGGGCGGCGTTGGCGTTGCCCCCGTGCCCCGCGAAATTTCATTTGCCCTTCCCGCGCAGGGCGGTCTATGCTCGCTGCAGCATTGTCTGTAGCTGCAAGAACCAATTACAAGAACCTGTGGGAGACACGCTATGAAAGCACCGTTCCGGCGCTCGGCACTCTGTGCTGCTATTTTCACGACCCTGGCACCCGCGGCCCTGGCGCAGATCCAGCTCGAAGAGATCATCGTCACCGCCACCAAGCGCACCGAGAGCCTGCAGGACGTGCCGATCTCTGTGAACGCGGTATCGGGCATGAAGATGGAACAGGTCGGCATCACCAACCTCGAGAAGCTGACGGCCTACGTACCGAACTTCTCGATGAACCAGACCGGGATTTCCTCGGCGATCACGGTGCGCGGCATCAGTTCCGGCATCAACCAGTCCTTCGAGCAGTCCGTCGGCATGTACAACGACGGCATCTACTTCGGCAAGGCGCAGCTGACGCGCCTGCCGCTGTTCGACATGGAGCGCGTCGAGGTGCTGCGCGGCCCGCAGCCGATCCTGTTCGGCAAGAACAGCATTGCCGGCGCCGTCAGCCTGATCACCGCGAAGCCCGAGGACGAGTTCGGTGGTTCGGCACAGGTGCTCTACGAGCCCGATGCGGACGAGCAGGACTACCGCTTCGTGGTGACCGGCCCGCTCACCGACACGTTGAGCGGTCGCCTGTCGGTGCTGTACCGCGAGATCGACGGCTGGGTGGAGAACACCGCGCTGAACGACCGCGACGAGACGCAGGAAGAGGAGCAGGTCGTGCGCCTCGGCCTGCACTGGCAACCCACCGACGCCCTGGGCATCCAGTTCAAGTACGAGAACGCACAGTTCGACACCGTGGGCCGCAACATCGAGCTGGTGGGTGACGTGATCCGCGAGGACCTTCCCCCGGGCACCGGCACCTCGTACCTGACGGCGCTGCCGCGCTTCGTCGCCAACCTCAATTCGCTGATCGATGCCGGTGTGCGCACCGGGCCGAAGATCACGAGCTTCGTGCCCGACGACGGCGAGTACAACGACAAGCGCACGGCAGGCGCCTGGGATACCAGCGAGAACGACGTCGACAATTTCCTGTTCGACGCGAACTATGAATGGTGCGACCACACGCTGAGTTTCGTGACCGGCTACGTCGAGTACGACACCAGCGAGACCTATGACGTCGACTACACCGCCGCGCCGATACTCGACGACAGCCGGCTGTCGGAGGACTACGACCAGTTCAGCCAGGAAATCCGGCTGACTTCGCCCGGCGGCGAAACCGTGGACTATATCGTGGGCGCCTTCTACCAGGACAGCAGCCTCGATTTCGGCGACAGTATCAACGTGCCGACCGACAGCCTGCTGCGCCTGCTGGCGAATCCGTTCGCCGGCATCAGCACCCGGCGCGTGTTCGAGCAGGACACGGAGGTGTGGGCAGCCTTCGGTCAGGCGACCTGGAACGTCACCGAGGCGTGGCGCCTGATCCTGGGCGCGCGCTATACGCAGGAGGACAAGGACGGCTACCGCAAACAGGCGCACTTCGACACCGCCGGCCTGGAGGTCGCGGCCACGGATCCGCGCTCGGCGCTGTACAACGTGCTGTGGGGGCGGCTCGCCATCGAGCCCAACGAACTCGAGGACAGCCGCAGCGAGGATGCCTTCACGCCGCAGGTGATCCTGCAGTGGGATGCCACCGGGGATCTGATGCTCTACGCGAGTTATGTCGAGGGCTTCAAGTCGGGCGGCTACGACAACCGTTCCAATGCCCACCCCGACCCGGCCGTGGTGGTGCCTGGAACCGGCCCGAACGTGATCGGCGCCTGGGAGTTCGACAAGGAAGAGGCGACGAGCTTCGAGGTCGGCTTCAAGTCCACGCTGGCCGACGGCGCCGCGGAGCTGAACGGCGCGCTGTTCTACACCGAGTACGACGACCTGCAGACCTCGGTGTTCGACGGGGTGGTCGGCTTCAACGTGCAGAACGCCGGCAAGGCCACCACGCAGGGCATGGAGCTCGACGGACGCTGGCTGCTGCACGAGTACTTCACGCTGTCGGGCTCGCTCGGTTACCTGGATTTCGAGTTCGATGACTTCGACGTGGCGCAGTGCTGGTTCGGGCAGGCGCAGCTGGAGCCCGATCGCGTGACCAATGCAGCGCTGTCACAGTGCGATGCCAGCGGCGAGCGCAAGGAGTTCACGCCCGAATGGAAAGGCGTGGTGACGGCCGATTTCAACTACCCGGTGACGGACGCGCTGGAGCTGCGCGCGATGGTGGACCTGCAGTACACCGACTCGTACCTGTGGACGCCGCAACTCGATCCGCGCACCGAGCAGGATGCCTTCACCAAGGTCAATGCTCGCATCGCGCTGGCCGAGAGCAGCAGCGACACCTGGGAAGTCGCGCTGATCGGCAGCAACCTCACCGACGAGCGCACGCACAGCTATGGCGGAACCGGTGTGCTGGCGGGCACGCTGACCGGCGGCACGGGGATGGCGTACTACGCCTTCACCGACCGGCCGCGCAGCTACTCGTTGCAGGGCACCTACCGCTTCTGAGCGCCGGTTCGTTTGGGCGGGGCTCCCAGGTCGGGCGTGGGTCGGGCATGTAGGTCGGGCTTCAGCCCGACAAGGGTTCGGCCACGCCGAACCCGCCACGCGAAATCGCCCAGAGGCTTTTGCAAGTCGGCACGAATGCCCACCCGCAAGCACATGTCGGCATAAATGCTGACCTACACCCGCATCAGCTGCCCGCCGTCGACGTTGAGGATGTGCCCGGTGATCCAGCTCGCCTGGTCCGAGAGCAGGAACAGCACGGCATCGGCCATGTCCTGCGGCTGGCCGAGGCGCGCCAGCGGCATGGTCTTGATCATCTGCTGCGCATATTCGCCGGCGGTCTTCTGCAGCGCGCTGGTCTCGGTGGGGCCGGGCGCGATCGCGTTGATGCGGATGCCGCGCGGGCCGAGCTCGCGCGCCAGCGAGGTGGTGATGCCGTTCATCGTGAGCTTCGCCACGCCGTAGTAGCCCGCGTTCATCCATGCCGCGGTCGAGGACTGGTTCACGATGGCGGCCCCCGGGCGCTTCTCCAGGTACGGCAGCGCGGCGCGCGTCATGATCAGGCAGCCGTGAGCATTCACGCGCATGAACTTCTCGAGGTAGGCCAGGTCAACGGTGAGATAGCCGCCCTTGAGCATGTCGCCGAAGATCGCGGCGTTGTTCACCAGGTAGTCGATGCCGCCGTAGGCGCTGGCCACCGCCTCGACACAGGCCTTCGCCGAGGCTTCGTCGCTCACGTCGGTGCGCACGAACAGCGCCTCGCCGCCGGCGGCGCGGATGCCCGCCGCGACGCGTTCGCCACCTTCCTCGTTCAGCTCCGCCACCACCACTTTCATGCCGCGTGCCGCGAAGGCATTGGCATAGCCCTCGCCGATGCCGCCGCCGGCGCCCGTGACGATCGCTACCTTGCCCGTGAAATCCATTGCCTTCTCCGTTTTCATCAGTTGTCGTGGTTTCAGTGCTTGCGGCGCCGGTAGCGCAGGACGCAGGGATCCGAGGGGCGCAGGATCAGCGAGGGCATGATCTCCCTGTACTCGCCCGGGGGCCCCGCGAGCTCGAATTCGAATTCCTTCAGCAGCGTGCCGAAAATGGTCTTCACCTGCAGGAGCGCGAAGGCGTTGCCGACGCACTTGCGCTGCCCGCCACCGAAGGGGATGTAGGCGAAGACGTTCTCCGGCTCCGGTCGATGCGGATCGAAGCGCTCCGGGTCGGGGAAGTACTGCGGCAGCCGGTGCGCGACGTAGGGCGAGAGCATCACGTTCTTGCCGGCCTCGATGCAGTAGTCCTTGTAGTGGAAGTCCTGCATCACGCGCCGGCACAGGGCGTTCAGCGGCGGGTGCGCGCGCAGGATCTCGCGGATGAATCCCTCCATGAGCGGCAGCTTGCGCAGCGCGCGGAAGCTCAACTCGGTCTCGGTCGCGAACAACTGGTCGACCTCGGCGGTCACTTCCCGGCCGAAGTCCGGGTAGCGCGCGAGTTCCACCAGGGTCCAGGCGGCGGTGTTCGCGCTGGTGTGGTGCCCGGCGAACATGAACCAGACCACCATGCCGGCGACCTGCTCGTCGCTGAGGTGGCTGCCGTCGAGCAGGGTGGCATCCATGTAGACCTGCAGCAGGTCGTCGTGGGTCTCGCCGGCGTTGCGGCGGCGGTGAATGCGCTCGATGATCAACTCCCCCAGCGCCTTGCGCGCCCGGTCGCGGCGATCGTAGACGGCCTTCTGCCGGGTGTGATCGACCGTGCCGGCAGCATCGGCGGCTTCGCCGAGGTCGTGGTAGTGGCGTGCGAACTCGTCGGTCAGCGAGTAGCGGAATTCGGCGCCCAGCAGGCAGTGCGTGGAGGTCTTGATCGTGAGGTCCGCGAAGGCCTCGTAGAAGTCCATCTCGCCCTCGTCGCCCCAGCCGGAAATCCAGTCCTCGACCTCCCTGGCGACGATCGGCGCGTAGTAGGTCAGGCGCTCGGCGCGCAGTCCCTTGGCGTGCATCTTCAGCTGCTGGCGTTCGATCTCGATCGGGGCGCCATACTGCACGCCCGGGCCGAAGATCGGCACCATGTACTGGTAGGCCGCCGGCGCGCTCAGCTGCTCGTCCGGGGCGCGGAACACGGCTTCGTGTGCCTCGGGGCCCACCATCAGCACCGTGCGCATGCCGCCCTGGTCGAACTCGCAGACCTCGCCGCACTCGCGGAAGGCGCGCTGCAGGAAAAAGGCCGGGTGGGCGCAGAACTCCTCGAAGTGGCCCCTGCCGGGAACGGCGCCGCTGACGAAGGGGATCGGGCGATACCGGCTCGCGTCGCTGCTCTGGCTCATGGGGCTGCCCTCTGGGTAAAAAGATTGGTGTTGAATTGTTTTTATACTACGCCAGGCCGGCTACCATGACAAGGGCGATGAAGCCGAGGAGAAAAACCAGCATGCAATCCTTCCGACACCTGGCAAGCCCGATCCGCATCGGTGCGATGACGGTCGGCAACCGCATGGTCATGTCGGCGATGACCACCAATTACGGCAGCGCGGACTTCGAGGTGACCGAGCGCCTGATCCGCTACCACGAGGCGCGCGCGCGCGGCGGCGTGGGACTGATCACGGTGGAGATGTGCTCCGTCGATGTTGCCCAGCGCTACCAGCCGCAGTCGCTCAGCCTCGGCGATGACCGCTTCATCGCCGGACACCGCGAGCTGGTGCGGCGGGTGCATGCCCACGGCGCGCGCATCCAGCCGCAGATCTCCCATCCCGGTCCCGAGTCGATGACCGACCCGGTGGGGCCGTCGGTCAACGTGAACGCCGGTACCGGCTGGCCGAGCCGGGTGCTCGAAGCGGAGGAAATGGAGCGCGTGATCGCGCAGTATGGCGACGCCGCGGTGCGCGCGCGCGAGGCCGGCTACGACGGCATGGAACTGCACGCGGCGCACGGCTACATGCTGCTGGGCAGCTTCCTGTGCCCGGTGCGCAACCGCCGCGAGGACGAGTACACCGGCGCCACCATCGAGGGGCGCACGCGCCTGCTGGTGCGCGTGATCCGCCACATCAAGCAGCGCGCCGGTGCGGACTTCCCGATAACGCTGCGCATCTCCGGCAACGAGGATGCCTTCGACGGGCGCATGCTGAACGACACGCAGCTGATCGCGCCGTTGCTGGAGCAGGCCGGCATCGACGCCTTCCAGGTGAGCGGCGGCGTCTCGCACGACAAGATCGTGGCGCAGATCGTCTGCGGAGCGCATTACCGCGACGGCTACAACACCGCCGTCGCGGCCGCGGTGCGCAAGGTCGTGAACGTGCCGGTGATGGTGGTGGGGCGCATCCACGACCCGGTCCTCGCCGAGAAGATCATCGCCGAGGGTGACGCCGACATGGTGGCAATGGCGCGCCCGCTGCTGGCGGACCCGGAGTTGCCCGCGAAGGTGCTGAGCGGTCGCACGCCGGAGATCCGCCGCTGCCTGTCGTGCCAGAACTGCATCGACTCGATGCTGATCGCGCCCTTCGACGCCAACATGAACTGCGCCGTGAACGCACAGAGCGGGCGCGAAGCGGAGCTGGCGATCACGCCGGCCGCCGTGCGCAAGCGCGTGCTGGTCGTCGGCGGCGGGCCGGCGGGCATGGAG
>MTKY01052408.1_pt1 | contig 14234 bp, 10 predicted proteins | sample 1042731 | NCBI WGS metagenome assembly MTKY01 (sample SAMN06212206, study PRJNA360538) | anaerobic digester metagenome | biome: Wastewater treatment plant; material: sludge; isolation source: anaerobic digester fed with sludge from wastewater treatment plant | place: Denmark: WWTP Soeholt ... | reverse complement strand
TTTATGATCTCCTTCCAGTTCTCGTCGTTCTTTCTCTGCTCAAAGATGGCGTTCGGCCTCCTTTATGGTTTCGACTGGTCGTCTTGAACGAACGTAGCGTCGAAGGGATCCTGCACCGGAGCGGCTCCTTCGCGGGGAGCCGCAGGTTGGAGGCGGCACGACGCAGGATTCCTCGCTGCGCTCGGGATGACAGTGAAAGTCGTCCCGAACGAGCGCAGCGACGAAGGGATCCTGCACCGGGGTGGCTCCTTGGCGGGGAGCCGCGGGTTCGAGGCGGCACTACGCAGGATCCCTCGGCGATAAACCCGCCTCGGGATGACATAGCCCGAAAAGAGCGGCTTGTGCTTCTAATCTAATGCCTCACACATGCATTATAGGCCTCGGGCAGAGGTTTTTCAAGGTTCGGCGTTCGGCGTGGCGGAGGGGAGGGATCTTGGTGCGCGCCAACCTTGACAAGGCTCCCTTCGTCGCTGCGCTCCTCAGGGTAAGCGATCGACATCGCGGTCGCCTGCCTGGCGGCCAGAAGCATGCCGCCTAAGCGATCGACGGCGCGAAGCCTCCGGCACGCTACTGCCGGACGGCTCGCTGCGCTACGCCGGTCGCCTGCTTACCTCGTCGCTGCGCTCCTCGGCATAAGCGATCGACACCAACGGAAAAGCGCCCGTTCGGTCGCCTGCTTATGTCATCCCGACCGAGCGAAACGAGGAGGGATCTTAGTTCGAGGTAACACCCAACTAAGGTCCCTCCGGTGCTGCGCACCGTTCGGGACGACAGGTAGGGCTGCGCTCGGGACGACAATGAAAAGTACCTCGAACGCGTCGAAGCGTTTTCTCTGGACTAGCCGTCGTCATACCTTGAATTATAATTACGCGTTGTATATAATACGACCGGTGAACACTCTACCGGATAGCCAGTCATGACGGCGAAAACTTTTCAAGGAGGTATTCCCATTGGCACAGTATGTTCCGATGAAGTCTGGTGTAACCTTCCGGCTCAACACCGGGGTCAGCCCCACCACCGGACGCGCGCTCATGAAGTCCGTCTCTATCGGGGGAGTGGACCCCGCACTGACGGCAGACGCCCTCGAGGCGGTCGGCGATCTGGTCACCCCGCTCTTCGAGCATCCGGTGACCTACATCCAGAAGTCGCAGACCGACCAGCTCGAGGACTAGTGAAAGGGAGGATTGAGGACAGATGAAGACTCTTCGCATGAAGTTTGCTACCGACGGCGGGAAGGACCTCATGGTCTCCCTTAACCACGTTCGCGACGACCTCGTGTCCGCGGATGTGGAGGACGCGATGGAGGCAATGATCGACCAGGAATTCTTCGCGGAGGCGATCCTGGGGATCAGCGGGGCCGACATCGTCGACCGCGTGGTGACCGTGCTCTTCTAGAGCAGGGCGATGCGGAGGGGGGTTCGCCCCCCTCCATGTACATTGAGAGGAGGGAGCGCATGGACGAGCTGATAACCACGATGATGCAGAGCGGCTTCTCCGTCGCCGTCGCAGCTTACCTGCTGGTGCGGATGGAGCGCCGCCTGGAGGACCTGACGCTCGCGATACGGGAGCTCCACGGCGCGATAGCCCGCGACGCGGGCGGAGGCAGGGCATGAGCGAGCGGGAGTGGTCAGACAAGGTCAACGACATCCGGCTGACCGAGCACTTCAGGCTGAGAGAGTTCGAGTGCCCCTGCTGCCGATGCGTCCAGGTCGTGCCCGGCCTTCTACATGGCCTGGAGGAGCTGCGCGGATTGTGGGGGAAGCCGGTGATAATCACCAGCGGCTACAGGTGCGCGGAGCACAACCTTTGGGTGAAGGGGGTGCCGAACAGCCTGCACATGCGTGGCCGGGCGGCGGACATCGTCGTGCCCGAGGCCGAGCAGGAGGCCGTCGCGGCGATGGCGCGCAAGGCCGGGTTCGACTCCGTTATCCTCTACGGCAAGAGGAACTTCATCCACCTGGGGGTGAGCTGACCTGACCGAGGCTGCGAGCATTGACCTGGAGGCCGAGCTGGCGCGATTCCGCCCGCTGGTGCTGGCGACGGCGCGGCGGTACGCGGGGCGCGGCGCGGAGTTCGAGGACCTCGCGCAGGAGGGGTACCTCGCGCTGATGGAGCTGATACCGCTCTGCCCGGCGTGCGAGGCCCTGCCGATGTACCTCAAGAGCCGTCTGCCAGGGCGGGTGCGCACTGCGGCGCGGCGGTGCTGGCGCTGCGCGGAGGCGTGCGCGGGTCCGATCGACGACCTGGAGGGGACGGCGAGCGAGCCGCGGGCGCCTATGGAGGACCCTGACGGGACGATGGACCTGGAGAGTGCCCTGGCGCCGGGCGAGATGCAGGTGGCGCGGATGCTCGCGGACGGCTGGAGCCAGGCCGAGGTGGCCGCGGAGCTGGGCGTGACGCAGCAGGCGGTAAGCAGGAGGGTGGCGAGGATGAGGGAGAGGCTCTTGCGGGAACCTGAGAGCAGATATTAGTGCGCGGTCTTCCCGAACGAGCAGTTACTGTCGTCCCGATCGCGCGCGCTCTAAGTCATCTCGCGCGTGCTCTATGTCATCCCGAACGAGCGAAGCGAGGAGGGATCCTTGTTCGAGATAGCACCTGACTAGGGTCCCTCGTCGCAAGCTCCTCGGGACGACAATAATCGCTCGTTCGGGACGACAATAACTGCTCGTTCGGGACGACAATAACTGCTCGTTCGGGACGACTTAAAAAGGAGAGGCGGGGCTTTTGCCCCGCCTCTTTTGTTGCTTGCACTGGACCGGGTTCAACCCGGTGCTTCTGCTAATTTCTCCTGCTCTTGCCTACTTCTTCAGAAGCACGAAGAGAGGCGCAAGAAGGAGGACCGCCGCGGGCGCGAAGCCAACCGAGCAGCCGCCGCCGCTGCCGCCGCCGCCAGGCTGCGGAGTCTCGACCGTGATGTTCTTGGTCGCGGGGTCAAGGTCGGAGGGTGCGACGGGGGTAGCGGTGACTGTCGCCGTACCATCCGCCACGCCGGTGACGAGTCCGGTATCGCTGACCGTGAGGACGGCCTCGTCGTCGCTCTCCCAAGTAACGTCGACTTCATCGCCGGTGATGGAGTTGGTGGCAGTGAGCTGCAGCTCCTCGCCCGGCTCGATCTTCGACTGCGCGGGCCCGATAACGAGGCTCGGCACCTGGGCTCCGCCAAGAACCATGAACGCGGGCGAGAACCACACCTGGTTGTTGCTGAGCGGGTTGAACTTGTCGTGGTCCCAATCGCCGTTGTCCCTGGCCGCAAGGGCTACGAAGTATACCCCGTTCGTGAACGCCTCGTCCGCGGGCACTATTACCTGCTCGTGCCTATTGGTGGCGTGCGGCTTGAGGATGGCGAAGTGCCCCTCCGTGAGATCGGTGTAAACGTCTGCGCGTGTGTACTCCTGCATGTCGCCGGCCGTGGAGCCGCCGACGTCGATGAGCCTGACTTCGGCAGGTGTCTTGCCTACAAAGTCGGCAACAGGAAGCTCCATCTCGCCGTCGCCAAGGCGGATCGTGTACATAACCAACGCCGTCTTCTCGGCGGGCACCGAACCGGCGCGAACCGCGGGAAGCTTGAAGACGGGCGCTCCGGCGAAGCCGTAGGCGTCAACTACTTCGTCCTTGACGAAGTACATCTGGTTCCAGTTCTCCATGGCACCCACAACAGCTGCCGGGTATCCAGAAGCCAGCCCCATGTTCTCCGGTCTGCCGGAGATCGCGTCGGCCAGGAACGGGTCGCGGGTGAAGCCGTCGCAGCGCTGCTCCGCGTTCGGACGGTTGCCGAGCACCCATCCGAAGCGCGGCTCCACGCCTACAGGGTAGCCGCAGCAGAGGTTCGGGGTCTTCACGAACGGCCTCTCGCCGACGATTATGTGAAGTCCGCCAACAACGTTAGATAGTGTCGCGTCGCCGACATCCCACGGATCGTTCTTCTGGACGGCGATCAGAGCGAAGTACTGCATGTTCAGCCACTCGAGGTCGCAATCTCCGCAAAGGAGGGCTTCCTTTCTAGTGCACGCACCGATGACTTCCTCGTCCTGAAGGACCCTGTCAATGTTTTCACCATCGCGAAGGACCACCGCGAAGGTGTTCTTCCTAAGCTGGGAAGCGGAGTTCACGCGAAGGAGCTGTCCCTGCCACGATCCGCTCTTGCTCTCGACCTTGACGACGTTGAGGTCCTTGACCTTGAGCCCCTTGTAGAGGTCGTTGTCGAGGCGGACCATAACGGCTACGGTGTCCGTGCTGCCTCCGATGCCGGACATGTCGGGAGACGTAATATAATTTATATCCGCGCTCCAGACGAAGACTGACGTCATCGTCTCCTGTCCGATGGTGAACGGATCCTCGTCAGTCCCTACGTTGGTGCCGGGGTTGGCGAAGAGAGCGTGGGATATGTTGCGGGCCTCGATGCGTGGCACCGCGTAGCCGAAGAAGTCGGGACTGTCCTCGGAAGATGCCGCCGGAGTGCGGTCGTAGTTTCCGTAAGGCTTCACAATGCTGGCAGTTCCATCACTTGGATCACCATAACCGCCACTGCGATTCGTCAGCGGCCACGGGTTGATCAGCTCAGCGACCTGGCCGGGGTTGATTCCTATGCCAACGCCCCCGGTTTCAACTCTCGCGCTCCAGCCCTGGCCAACGCAACCCTCTGGAGTGCCACATATTTTCATAAGCGACCCTGTCATCATCGGGATGCCGCGCCACACCGCTGTGGACTCGGCCTGCTGAAGATCAAGTCCTACGCCGCCTGTCATGCCGAGCCTGTTCTGCTTGTGATCGAAATAATTGTCTCCAGGGCCGGCGGCGTCCATTACACCTACTCTATGCCCAGCACCAAAGAAGATAGAATAGGGAGCATCGTCGCTGACAGTCCATCCCTCGCCGATGCTACGCGGGCCGTAGCGATAACCCGTGCCGTAGCCCTCAGTTTTGCTGCCGGCATACTTCCGCCCCTGATAGTCTCCGCTCAGGACGTGAGAGATCGGGCGGATCGTCTGGTGCAGGTTGTTGAGGTCCGTTCCCACGTCGATTATCTTGGTGTCGTAGGCGTAGGACGCCCCGACCGCCAGCAGCACCACAAGCGCTGCAACCATTAGCTTTCTCAAAACTACCACCTCCAGATTGTTTTAGAAGCCTGCTGCCGTGAAGCAAGTTGCAAAACGCCGTTCGTCCCCTGTCATCACCTCCGCCTTAGATTCACCCGTCCGTGTTGCAGCGCATTCTATCAGAGCCGGCGACGGGCGGCAATACCCTCCTAGGTAGAATTACCGATTTTCTTCCCGGTAAAAAGACTACACCCTCGTGGCGCGGTTGTCAACTCCCCTTTTGCTTTCGGACGTTGTGCTCGCGGGCGCGCGAGGCTTATAATCGGGCGCGGGGTTTATGGATTATATCTGGGAGGGGTTCCAATATGTCCGGACGCAATAAGAAAAAGCAGGCGACGAGGGCCGCGACGCCTCGGATCGGGAGCGCGACCGAGGGGCCCGGCCCGATTGCGGCGGCGGCTTTCTGCGCGGCCCTGGCACTGCCGAACCTGGTATTCTCCGGGACGACCTTTTTCGAGACTCTGCATATTGCGAAGTGGGTAGCGACCTTCGTACCTTTCGCAGCGGTGGGGGTGTTCGAGGGCTGGCGGCTGGCGAGGAGAGGACCGGATGGGTCTCGGCTGCGGCTGGACCTGTTCGGGGCGGGCTGGCTGGGGCTTCTGCTGCTCTGCGCTCTTCAGCCTCTGTGGGCGGACGTGCGCTCCCTGACGACGCTTGTTCGGGAGTGGTTCTTTCCGGCGTGCCTGCTGCTGGTATATCTTCTCTCCCTGTTTATGGCGAGGGGGAGGGTTCTGCGGGCGGCTATGTGGGGGAGCGCGCTGTGCGCGGCGGTCAGCGTGCTGCTGGCGGAGATGCAGATTCGGGGGGCGACCGGCCTCTTCCCAGGGGCGTTCTACACGACGGCTAGGGATTACCTTGCGAACACGGGGCAGAGGAACATGCTGGCCCTGTGGCTGGCCATCGGGGGGCTGAACTCGGCGCACCTGCTTCTGTCGGACGGGGGGCGGCGGGTACGGGCGGCGGCGGGGGCGCTGTTCGCGGTGAACGCCTATGGCCTGTTTTCGACGAACAGCCTCTCGGGCTTCGCGGCCTTTTCGACGGGTCTTGCCCTGATGCTGCTGTTCCGGCTTCGCGTCGCGAGCCGGGGGGCGCGGCGTGCGACTGGGGTGTTTCTTCTGGTGGCGGCGGCGGGGTCGGCGGCGCTTCTGCTGTCGCCGGAGGGCGAGCGGTTCGCGCCGTTGAGGCAGAAGATATCGCGCTACGCAACGGCCGCTGTGGAGGCGCGGGACATGAAGCCATGGATGATCGTCGGGGAGCGGGGGACGATCTGGGCGACGAGCTGGGCGATGATCTGCGACCGACCGATGGGCGGCGTCGGGCTGGGGCAGTTCAAGTGGAACTATCTGCAGGCCCAGAGGGAGGCGCAGAGGCGGTGGCCGCACCTGGAGTGGGGGTACACGTCCTGGGCCCACAACGAGTTCCTTCAGTGGCTGGCGGAGACGGGGGCGCCGGGCGCGGCGGTGCTGCTGCTGCTCTGGCTGTGGTGGCTGTGGACGACGCTGCGGGCGCTGTTCAGGGGCGCGCCGCTGTCCAGGGAGGCGGTCTGGGGGTGCGCGATGGTGGCGCTGTTCACGATGGACGCGATGTGGACGCGCCCCTTTCACAGGATAGAGAACGCGGTGTGGCTGGCAGTGGCGTTCGCGGTGGCGAACAGGGAGGTGCTGAGGGGGATGGGGCGAGATCCCTCGGCGATGAACCCGCCTCGGGATGACAGGATGGTGGACTCGCCTCGAGATGACAGGGCGGGACGCCCGCGTGCCGTAGCTTGCAGGCTCTTCGGCGGCGTCGTCTGCTCGCTGTCGCTTGCCGGCCTGATCTACCTGGCTGACGGCGTCAGGGGCGATCGCGCGCTTAGGCTTGCGCTGCAGGCGAGCGATCCGATCGAAAGAGGGAACCTTCTGCGAAAGGCGTACGGCTGTCCGATGGTGAGAGACACGGCCGAGAGGCAGCTCGCCTATTTCTACGTGCAACTGGGCGAGCTGCAGCAGGACCCGGAGATGATAGCGCACGGGGTGAACTCGGTGATTGACGTGTTCGAGAAGCAGCCGAACATGGACGACCTGGTGGTGCTGCGGAAGTGGGCGGAGATTCTGAGGCACGAGGAGCTGGCGAGGTACGTCTATCGCTACTCCGACATCCCGGACAACCTGCCCGAGGTGGGAGGCGGAGGGATGTAGGGGGAGGGGCAGGTCCCTCGCGTTCGCTCGGGACGACAAAAAAGAGCGGACGTTCGGGACGACGGGAGCGGTCGTTCGGGACGACAGCATACTGTCATCCCGAGGAGCGCAGCGACGAGGGATCTCGAGTTTGGCGGCAAGTCAAAGGCGGGTCCCTCGCGTTCGCTCGGGACGACATAAATTTGCGTTCGCTCGGGACGACAAAAAGGGAGGAGGGATCTCCCCCCTGTCGTCGCCACCCCGTTCGTGGTATTCTTCTCTCCGTCGTCCCCGTCGGACGATATTATTCGCAAGGGAGAGATCAAGTGTATGCCTCCTCGTAGAAGATCCATCCGCAAGGACGGCGCGGCGCGGCCCGCAGTGGAACTGGTCGTTTCACCCGCGCCGCGCTGGATGGCGATTTCGGCCTTTTTCATCTCGTTCGCCCTTCCCAACCTGGTCGTATCCGGCCCCTGGTTCTACAACGGCCTGCACCTGATGAAGTGGACCGCGACCCTCGCACCGCTTGCGCTGCTGGGCGTCGTGGCGGGTGTCCGCCTGTTGCGCTTCGGGCCGGTTCGGACGGGGTTTCGACTGGACGGATTCTCGCTGGCGTGGCTAGGCCTGGTGCTCTTCGTTTCTGTGCAGCCGGCCTGGGCGGGCATCCGCTCCTGGCCTACGTTTTTCCGAGAGTGGTTCTTCTTCGCGTCTCTGTGGCTGTCGTATGCGCTGGTCTTCTGGCTGACGGACAGGAGGCTTGTGCGGGGACTGATCTGGGGGGCTCTTGTGAACGCGGCGCTGAGCGTCGTCTTCGCCGAGCTGCAGGTACGCGGTCTGCACGAGGTTCTATTCCTGGTGATGCCGGCTCCGGGGCACTACATCGCGAACACCGGGCAGGCGAACATGCTCGCCCTGTGGACGGCGATGGCCGGGCTGGGGGGGGCGTTCCTGTTTCTGTCGTCCGAGGGAGGGCGGTTGGAGAGGGTTTCGCTGGCCTGTCTGACGGGTGTGGCGTTCTGGGGGCTGATCTCGTCGGCAAGCCGGTCGGGGATTCTGTCGTTCGTGGTGGGTTTCGTCGTGCTGGCAGCGTGGCTGCTACGCTTGGAGGGCAGGGTAAGGCTCAAGGGGATCGCTTTCGTAGCGCTTCTGTTCGCGGCCGTGCTTGCGGTGAACACGAGCGCCTCTCCGAAGAACGCGGCAAGGCTGGTCGACAAGGTGGAGGACATGGTGACCAACCCCCTCTCGATCGCCAACAGGGACAGTATCTGGGCGACGAGCTGGACGATGTTCGCCTCGCATCCGCTGAGCGGAGTCGGGCTTGGACAGTTCAAGTGGCACTACATCGACGCTACAAACGATTTGTTGAGGCGGTGGCCCGGCTTCAAGAGGCAATACACGCACTGGGCGCACAACGAGTTTCTGCAGTGGATGGCGGAGGGCGGCCTCGCCGGGGCGGCGATCATGTTCTTCCTTTGGGGCTGGTGGGCATGGGGCGCGGCGCGGGCATTCGTCGCCAGGAGGGGGGTCTCCCCCGAGGCGGTCTGGGGGAGCGCGATGGTGGTGCTGTTCGGCTTCAACGCTTTGTGGACGCGCCCGTTTCACAGGATAGAGAACGCAGTGTGGCTGGCTCTGGCGTTCGCGGTGACGAACCGGGAGCTGCTGGGGTGGAAGGTGCGAGATCCCTCGGCGATGAACCCGCCTCGGGATGACAGGGGGGAACGCCCGCGTGCCGTCGCTTACAGGCTCCTAGGCGGCGTCGTCTGCTCGGTGTCGCTGGCGGGGTTGCTCTACCTGGCGGACGGAATCCGCGCCGACAGGCTGCTCTTCGTGACGATGTCGAGCGTATGGGAGAGGGATGTGGCCGAGTCGGCAAAGCTGTTCGACCGAGCGTGCGAGTCGCCGATGATACGCGACGAGGCGGAAAGGGAAAGGGCCTACTTCATAATCCACCTCGCGGATGTGACGCACAACGCGAGGCTGCTCGCCGAGGGTCTGAAGGACATGAAGGACTACTTCGAGAAGCAGCCGCACGAGCGGGAGATGTTCTTCCTGAGGGATTGGGCTCTCAAACTAGGGGACGAGGATTTTCTGAACTACATGGAGTCGTTCTTCGGTCCTGAGACAAGCGAGGACGAGAGGTATCGAGGAGAATCCTCGCAGTAATTCCTGATGTGACAACGTCGTTCCGAGGAGGGTGAGGGCAGCCCTTGTCGTCCCGAGGGGGAGTGAGGGGCCGCCCTTGTCGTCCCGAGCGAACGCGAGGGACCTTGCATAGATGCACATCAAAACCAGATCCCTCGTCGCTTTGCTCCTCGGGATGACAGGGATCCATTGGTGCGTGCCTACCCAGAATAGGGACGATTCAGGAGGTCTATGCAGCAAGGCGGGGCTTTTGCCCCGCCTTGCTTTATGCTTCTTTCAAATGCGCTGCTCTGCCAAATGCGCTGCTCTGCCTTGCTGTTCAGCCGCGCCGCTCTACTTCTTGAGCAGCAGGAGCAGCGGGGCCGCGAGCAGGAGCGCCATCGGCGCGAAGGCGCCCGCGGTGCAGCCGCCACCGCCGCCGCCTCGTCTGGTCGACTGCGCCAGGAAGCACGGGTCGAGGATGACCGCCGGCGTCGGGTCCATGTCGAACACGCCGTTGTCCTTGATCACGAGGACGAGCACGTCGGTCGAGCGCACGGTGTCGTTCGCCTCCCGGATGACTCCGGCGCTGGTGACGATCGCGAACTTGCCGTCGGCGAGGTCGGCGAGCTTGCTCACCCGGCTGAACTCGAGGTGCGAACTCGCGCTCTTGACCTTGACCAGCCGAAGGCTTGAGACCGGCTGTCCAACGAGTCCGCTTTCGTCAAGCCCGAAGGCGAATGCGGCGCTCTTCCCCGCCGCGGAGACGCTCCCCGTGAAGACCGGGAGGGATACGCCGCTGGCCGCCTCGATGCTTCTGGATATGCTGTCGATTACGGAGCTCTTGAGCACCAGCCTTCCACCGTAGGAGCTCACAAGGTCAGGGTAGCCTCCGGGCAGCCCGGATGTGGACGAGGGCATTTGGGCGACAGGTTTCTCGATCTCTCCAGGCAGGTTGGGTATCGGAACCGGTACTGGAATGGGGCCGGGTTCGGGAGCGGGAGGAGGTGTCGGCCCTCCGGATACGGTGATCGAACTGCCTGCCGGGAAACCGCCGTCAGTAGTCGTGCAGGTGATGGTTGCACTGCCGGCCGCGACTCCCGTCACAGTGGCCGTCAAGCCGGAGCCGCTGACCGTGGCAACGGAGGTGTTGCTGGAGGACCAGGTCACGGTGGATATTGTCGGATTGGCGGGCACGAGCGTAGCGGTCAGTTGCACCGTGCCGCCCGCGCTAATTGTCGCGGATGTCGGCGCTACGCTGACCCCGGTAACCGGAGTCCCGACCGTGATGGTGCTCGTACCCTTCTTGGTCGTGTCCACGGTAGATGTCGCGGTGATCGTCGCGACGGTGCCGAGGACCGCATCCGCGGAGACCGTGACCAGACCTGTGGCGGAAACTCTGACCGCAGGCGTCTTGTTCGAGTCCCACGTGACGGTCTGTGTCGAGCCCGCAGGCAGAACCGACGCGGTTAGTTGGGCCGTTCCTCCCTTCGCGACAACCTTTGACGCGGGAGTGACCGTGACGCCGGTGATGGGGCTGGGGGTGCCGCCCGTGGGCGCGACGAAGAAGACGGGGTCGATGACGAAGTCGCCGCTGCCAACATCGAAATCTCCGCTGACCGCCAGGCAGATGATAACTTTTCCCTCGGTTATCGTACCATCATGAGCCACCGGCGCATCGGCGCTGTTAACGACTAGGAATTTTCCGTTCACAAGATTTTCATAAGAATATGCGATACCGTATTCATTCCAGGTAGTTTCGCTGAATACCTTGACGATCTTCAAGTCCGAGGGTTTTTTACCTGCAAATCCCGGGTCCAGCGGGTGCATAAGGACGAAGGTGCGGGCTAGATCTCCAGAGGTTTTCTTGTCGGCGGAAACACATCTAATTCTAAAAACCGCCGGTTTCTGAATAGGACTGGCTCTCCCCGCGAGATAAGCGTTCACCACGGTTCCCTTAACTCGCAAATAACTGTCTTGCTTCGCAACTGCGGCGGTTACGCCGGCTTTCCGGGATGCTTTTAATTCATTTGCCCCGAATGCGTCCTCCAGTTGGTCAATCGATATTGCTTTCGGAATGTCAGTACTAACCGGGTAGCTCTTATCTGGCGCCTGGCCCCAACCAACCGCACCCATCGCCGGCGCGGCCGCCAGGACGACGGCCAGGGTCAGCAACAGCGCAACAAGTCTGCTTCTTTTCAAATCCAACACCTCCATCTCGAGTTTTCCGCCGGTCTCCCGGCGCCGATGCTTGAGCATACTCCCGTCGGAATCAAATCCAGGGCATCACTCCCCGCCTGAATGGTATTATCGTCACTTTTCAGCCCGTCCGCGAGTCCCGGGCGCTGCTCCCGATTTGCGGGCCCCCGCCCGCCGTAACATTCTACCACCTTCTCCTCGTCGACGCGAGAAGCAGCGGCAGGGCCAGCAGCATGACCGCGGGAGCGAAGCGCGCCGCGCCGCAGCCGCCTCCTCCGTCGTCGACCGCGTGCGCCCTCGGGGCCCCCGCCAGGCAGGGGTCGGCTATCGAAAGCAGCTCGTCGTCGCCGTCGTAGGATCGGTTGTCGGCTATAGCGAGCAGCAGGTAGTATGAGTGCCCGCGCTTCAGTTCGTCGTCGTACCGCAGGAACGGGGGGCGGCCGTCCGGGCTCTCGGTTATCGCGAACTTGCCGTCGGTCAGGCCGGCCACGGTGGTCGCAAGGTCGAAGAAGAGGGCGTCGGCACCCTTCGCGGTGACGGCCTTGGCGATGCGTATGTCGCGGGCCCTCTTTCCGTACAGTGAGCGGACTCCCGGCAGGGTGGAGGGGTCGATCATGAACAGGCCGGTGCGGCGGCTGTAGGTCACCTCGCCTCTTATAACGGGCAGGGGGACGACGGAGTTTATGTACAGCTCGCCGGGGTGGGCGGCCACGATGTTCTCCACCACTATGTGGCTCAGGGCGAGGTAGCCGCCGGGCGCGCGCTCGACTATTCGCTCGAGCTCCCTGCGCAGGCCGGACTCCTCGGGGCGGGCGGGGAAGGCGATGCTCCGGGCGACGCCAGTCCCGCGCGGCAGTTCCGCGTCGTAGTAGCGCGGGTAGACGGGGACGGGGCCTGGCACGGGGTCGGGCTCCGGCGGCGGCTCGGGGCCGGGGCCGCCCGGCGTGTAGACGAACGCGGGGTCGACGACTCCGTCCTCCGCGAGGTTGAAGAAGGGGTCGCCGGTGTTGACGCACAGGGCTATGAAGCAACCGTCGGCGATCTCGTCGTCGGGGCCCATGACGGTGATCGCGTCTTCGCTGACTACGGCGAAGGTTCTGCCGGTCACCAGGCCGGGCGCGAGCGCGAGGGTGTACCGCATGAAGACGTCTCCGCCCAGGGCCTTGACCACTCGCAGGTCCGCGGGGTGGAAGCCGCTGAAGCCCTCGAGTGGGTGCGCGACTACGACGTCGGGGGATGCGCGAAGCAGGGCGGCATCCTGGGAGACTTTGAACAGGGGGAGTCTCTGGAGCTTGTTGTAGGTGGTCTGCCGGGCGTCGAAGTAGTCGGCCACGGCGCGCACACTGACGACGAGCTCGCCGCCGGAGCTGTCGAGGATCCCGGGGATGCCCTCCCGGTAGGATGGCTTGAGGTCGCCCGGATCAAGCGTGCCCGGTGTGAGAGCGCCGGGCTGGCAGGTGCGGGCGGGGAGGCCGTCGATCTGCGTTGGCTCGTCCACCCAGGCCGCTCGGGCGGATATGGTACCGGGAACCAGCAACACCGCGGCCAGGAGCGCCGCTCTCAGCGCGAGTCGGGCGCGGACACGGCGAACAGGGGCAGGTCCGCCTTCCGCTGCGGGCGCGTCCGCGGTCCGTGGTTCTATTGTTCTGCTCGCTGCGTCCGTCGCGCCGCGTCCGCGCGTCATGGGGAGCACCTCCGTAGTCGGAGGCGGGGCTGCATGTCCCGGCCTCCATATCATTGGCCCGTTTATATAACGAGACGGGCGGTTCTGTCAATGATGGGAGGCTCTCTCGGTCGCGGGGGCGCGCACCTGTTCGCCAGTGCGATCTTCCGGTCGCGCGGGGGGCTCCTCACTACCGCTCTGTGATATTCTTTAGGAAGGTCTGATCACGTCCGTACCGCTGGCGCAGGGCCGGCCGGCGGCTTTTGCTCGGCGGATGAAAAGGAGAGTCTTGTTCATGCCCTCAAGAGGAAAACGCGCTTCAAAGACGCCGGAGCGGCGGCCGGAACTGGCCGTTCCTCCGGTTTCCCCGTTCGCGCCGCTCGTGCCGCGATGGCTGGCGGTCGCGTGCTTCATGGTCTCGTTCACGCTGCCGAACCTGGTGTTCTCGGGGTTCTTCTTCTACGACATACTGCACATCCTCAAGTGGGCGGTCACTCTCGCGCCGATGGCTCTGCTGGGGTGCGTCGCGGGCTTTCGGCTGGCGCGGCGCGGCGCGGGGGGGACGGGCTTCGAGCTGGACGGTTTCGGCCTGGCCTGGCTGGCGCTGCTGATCTACGTGACGGTACAGCCGCTGTGGGCGCCTCCGCGCTCGTGGACGGGGTTCGTCCGGGAGTGGATGGCCTTCGCCTCGCTGTGGACGACCTACGCGCTGGCCCGGAGCGAGGCGGACGGGAGGCTGGTGCGGGCGATGCTGTGGGGGGCGCTGCTGAACGCGGCGGTCAACGTGGTCTTCGCGGAGGTGCAGGTACGGGGGCTGAGCACGCCGTACTTCTTCATGGCGCCGGTGCCGGGCCACTACATCGGGAACACGGGTCAGCAGAACATGTTCGCCCTGTGGATGGCGATCGCGGGGACGGGGGGGCTGTCGCTGCTTCTGTCGCGCGAGAGGCGCGGGCTCGCAGCGCCGCCTCGCGGGCGGTCTCGCTGGCGGGCTGGAGC
>MTKY01059901.1_pt1 | contig 14249 bp, 13 predicted proteins | sample 1042731 | NCBI WGS metagenome assembly MTKY01 (sample SAMN06212206, study PRJNA360538) | anaerobic digester metagenome | biome: Wastewater treatment plant; material: sludge; isolation source: anaerobic digester fed with sludge from wastewater treatment plant | place: Denmark: WWTP Soeholt ... | reverse complement strand
GGTGCTGCTGCGCACCGAAGATCCCCAGCCACGCCTGGATTTATCCCTGCAATATGGGCTTGGCAAGGGCGGGGCCGAAAAGCTGGTCTTCCACAGCCCGGCTGCCCTGCGCGCTGAAGTCGGCGAAGGCGGGGACATGGCGGTGTGGGAGCATGTGCGCTCGGCGCTGGCCCTGGATGAAGAGGGTTTGCTCGATTTTCAACGGCGTTTCTGGTCCGGCGATCGGGCGGACGCGGCCATCTTTGAATACCTCGCCGCCCGGCCGGAAGGGGTGCAATCCGCCCTGCTGACCAACTCCTGGCTGGACGACCCGCTGGCGCCCTTCTGGAATACCTGGGGTTTGGATGAAGGGCTGGTGCGGAGGGCGGTAGAGCGCGTGTTCAGCTCTGCCAGACTGGGCGTGCGCAAGCCGGAGAATCGGGCATTTGAACAGGTGCTGGAGACTTGCGGAGTGCGGGCGGAGGAAACCGTGTTTGTGGATGACTTTATCGAAAACATCCATGCCGCCCGGGATTTGGGGATCAACGCCATCCATTTCCGCGGGCGTGAGGACTGCCTGAGGCGGATCGGGGCGCTGATGGCGCAGGCGTGTGGCTGAGGAGGCGATGGTGCTGGGGGTGGTGGCGGATACACACATCCCTGACCGCGCCAGACGGATTCATCCCGAAATCGTGCGCGGGCTGCGCGCCGCGCGGGTAACGGACATTCTGCACGCCGGGGACGTATGCACCTGGGCGGCATTGGAGGAGCTGAAAACCATCGCGCCTGTCACGGCGGTGCGCGGTAACCGGGATGTTTTTATGAATCCGCCCTTGCCGAAGCTTGTCCAGGTGGTGATAAACGGCCGCCGCATCGGACTGCTGCATGGGCATGGCACCTGGCGGGAATACTGGCTGCAGAAATTGTTCTGGATCCTGCGGGGGTACCACTGGGAGCGCTTTGCCCGTATGGCTGAAACCTGTCTGCCGGAGGCGGAGGTGTGGGTATATGGCCACAGTCATCTGCCGGAGAACAGGCGTGTGAACGGGAGGCTGCTATTCAACCCTGGTTCGGCGCTGGGCTTCCGCTTCGCGCATATCGATCATCCGCCTTCCTATGGGCTGCTGCATGTGCCCGCGGAGGGTGAGATCCTTGGGGAGATCGTGGAGGTGTAGGCAGGTTTTTCGCGCCCATGCCCGCAGCGCCTGATGTTGATTCGGTCCAGCCGGCTGATTAAAAACCGGGCATTCTTCCCTGCGCGTTTTACGGACAACGCAATGTGGAATGAGAACCGGGGTTAGATATGAAACCAGGTCAGATCGCCGGATGGCAGCTCCAACAGGCAAAATGAGCGCTGCCCGTCCATCTTCACGCCCAGGGCGCCCGGGTTGATCACGCGCGTCTGGCTGACGCGTTCATCACGGGGGCGATGTGTATGCCCGTGGAAGATCAGATCATACCTTCCGCCCTGGATCATCCCGCGCAGCAGCCCGGCCTGGTGACTGTGCAGCGCGGCAACGCGCAGACCCTCCCACTCGGCAGTGAAGACCTCGAGGGATCGGTTGGCGGGATCGAGGTCCCGCAGGCGCGCGTTGATCTCACTTTCGGCCACATCGCCGTTGCCGGTGACATGAATCACAGGCAGCCCGGCCAGGCAGGCCGCCGCGGCCGGGGTGGTCAGGTCTCCGCAGTGCAGGATCAGTTCCGCGTGATTATCAATTAGCGCGCGCATCGCGGCTTGAATACTGGACAGGTCGTTATGGGTGTCCGAGATGATGCCGACCCGCATGCTCAGACGATTTCCAGACTGCGGAATTCAAGTCCGCATGAGGCAAAAGCGCGGTACAGCCGGTCCAGATCGGTGGTTTCGGGGAATTCCGCCACGATGCGCATCATGAAACCGCCATCCGGGAGGGTGTTGTTGACCGATCTCTGGATGTTGCCGGAGAACTGGAACACCAGCCGGGCCAGCGTGAGCATAACGCCGGGCTTGTTCCAGTCCTGTTTGGCTTCAATATTGATGGTTGTCCAACCGAGGGCTTGCCTGCTGATGCCCACCTCACGCAGCAGATCTCCCAGCTCATCCAGCGCGACAGCCCCGCCGCCGACCGCGGTGTAGAGATCCTCGAGACTGGGACTGCCCAGCTTTTCGAGCAGAGTTTCAAGCAGATCCGGCTTGAGCGCCTGGATATCCTCCAGCGAGACAATCCCGTGTTCACCCAAAACCGGGGAGATCAGGAGGCGGCCGCGTTCGGCGGCGCTGCGCAATGCTTTGGTGGCGAGTACGGAGCGCAGGAGACGCGCGGTGGATTCGTTGGCAAACCCCATCCAGTTCTCGCTGGGGACCAGGCGTTTGCCGCTGGTGACCACCTCAACGATATCTCCAGCCGCGACGCGGTCGGAGAGACGCGCCATCACGCCGTTGACCTGCACGGCGCTGATCCTGTCCAGCAGGAATTCCTGCTGGATCGAGGCGACGGCATCGAGGACGGTGGAACCTTCGGCAAGGAAGCGGGCGCCGCCGGTTGGGGTGAAGATTTCAACCGGCGAGTAATATCGCAGCATTTCCCGGTTATCGGTGCGCAGGAGGTGGACAACGCCCCACATGTTTTCGCCCTCCATCTCGCGGGTGGTGATGGCGATTTCCACCGCACCGAGTCCGGGCAGCCAGATGGTTGACTGGAGCGCGCGGTAGCGGTTCTGCGGATAGGCAATGAAATCATCGAAACGGTCATTATCGAGATACCGGCCGTAAAAGGCGTGCACAGCGCCGAGGAGGCGGTAGCACTGGTCGCGATCCTCGGTATCGATGATCATGCGGAAAGAGATCACGTCGTTGACATGCGCATAGCCGGATAAAGGCGCCTTGCGGTTGCGCGCCATGCGGCGCAGTTTTTGCCAGATTTGCCAGTAACCGTTGACCAGGATGGAGACTTCGCCAGAGATGCCGGCCTTTTCCATCAAGCCGCCCAGTTGATTGAGCATGGAGCTGATGAACTCGGGCTGCATGCGCGGGTCGCTGTCGATTGCTTTGCGCACCACGGCGAAATGATCGGGATCCATGTACGGGAAGGCCAGGTCCTCGATCCAGCAGCGCCACTTATGGCAATTGAGGATGCCGGCCAGCTTGCCGTACGCGCGCACCGCTTCGGCGGCCTTTTGGGCGGCTTTGGCCTGTGTCATATATTGGAGCGTCAGCAGGTTGTGGCTTTTATCAGCCAGTTTGACCAGGTAGACTGCCGGATCGCGCGACATGGCGATCTTGCGCAGGGTTTCCATCTCACGGGAGCGGCCGTCTTTGGGAACGCTCATTTTGGTCACGCCATCGACGATGTGCGCAACCTCCTGGCCCAATGGCCCGGGGAAGCGCTGGCGCACGTCATCGAGGGTGGCGCCCTTGTCCTCCACGGCATCATGCAGCAGCGCTGCGATGGTCCAGGCTTCATTGCCGACCAGGTTGTCAATGAACCCGCCTACCCAGGCGCAGTGCGTGAGGAAGTAGGGTTCGCCGGAAAGGCGTTTCTGCCCGGCGTGCAGCTCCTGGCCCCAGGCAAAGGCGTCCTCGATGGCGGGAGTGCGCGGCGTGAATGTGCCGGGATGGAACTCATCCGCCAGCAAAGGGCGCGTTTCGTGGATCGACTGCACGATGACCATTGGATTGTTGGGTATTCTAAACGAATTTCCCTTTTATGAGGCGGCAGGTGAGCGGGGAGCCGGCTTCATGATGGAATTGACCCCATGATTGCGCGCGGAAATATCCTTGTTGTGATCACAATTTTGCTGATTTCCCTGGTAATAAGCGTGAATAACGATTGACATACACGCTTTAGGGGTTGTATAATGCTTCGCCGAACGATTTTTCCCAGGGAGAATTTCGCATGCCAGAGTTCGTTGAAGAAGAGAATCCGCTAGAAGACGCTGTACCTGTTGATCCGCAGGTCGGAGAGACTGAGGAGGCTGAAGAGCAGGAAACCAGCACGGGTCTGCGGCCGAAAACCCACTTCCAGGGAAAAGTACTGAAAGTTGGATTGGCAGGGGCGCTGGTCGACATCGGCCAGGAGAAGCCAGGCGCGCTGCATATCTCGCAGATCATCACGGAGGATGGTCAGCCTTTCAAGCGGGTTGAAGATGTCCTCCAATCGGGCAAAGAGATCGATGTCTGGGTGCGCCGCACACGCGATGACCGCGTGGAACTGACGATGATCAAGCCCCTCGATCTTGAATGGCGCGATATAAAAATCGGTATGACTGTCAAGGGCAAGGTTGTGCGCCTGGAGAAATTCGGCGCGTTCGTGGAGATCGGCGCAGAACGCCCGGGCCTTGTGCATATCAGCGAGATGGCGCATGGCTACGTGCGCGAACCTTCTGAGGTGGTCAAGGAAGGCGATGAGATCGAAGCTCAGGTGATCGATGTCAACCGGCGCAAACGCCAGATCAAGCTGAGCATGAAAGCCCTGCAGGATCTCCCGATGATGGAAATTCCAGATGTGATGCCCGAACCGGAGGAGATGCCGCGTCGCGAACGCCAGCCGCGCTCCAGGGAACGGCGCAAGAGCAAAGGCGGCCGCCGCGGTGATGAGTTCGGCGGCAACATGGACGATCTGATGGCCGCGCTCGGTCAGAGCGAGGAAGAAGATGATTCCGAGACCGCCATGGCAATTGCCTGGAAAGAAGCTATGGAAAAGAGCAGGTCCAGACGCGATGAGAAGGGCCGCAAAAACCGGGGCGCATCTTCCGAACAGGAAGAAATTTTCGCGCGTACGCTGGAACGAAAAGTCAACTGATGGATTCAACTCCCCGCATTCGCGGGGAGTTTTTCTTCACCCTCCAGTCAGGACATCACTGAGGTCATCGAATGGAAATATCCACAGAGGGTTCGGTTGCCCAAAGGGCGGGTCCGCGCAGGTATATCGTCACCGGGGCAGCCGGTCATCTTGGCAGCACTATCATGCGGCAGCTGGCGGACGCCGGTCAGGATGCGACCGGTTTGCTGCTGCCCGGGGAGAAGGAAAAGGTTTCCTCTCCGCTGCTGCGGTATTTTGAGGGCGATGTCTGTGATATCGACAGCTTGCGCCCCTTGTTCAACGGATGCGCGGGGAAAGAGGTCGTTTTCATTCACACCGCAGCGGTGATTTCAATCGCCTCCAGGATGCCCGCCGGGCTGTACGATGTTAATGTCAACGGGGTGAAGAATATCCTGCAAATATGCAAGCAATACGGGGCCAAACGGCTGGTGCATGTCAGCTCGGTGCACGCCATTCCGGAGCTGCCCAAAGGCCGGGTGATGACGGAACCGGCTTCCTTTTCCTCCGATCTGGTTGTTGGCGGATACGCCAAAACCAAGGCTGAAGCCGCGCAGGCGGTGATGGACGCGGCGGCGGAGGGGCTGGACGTGGTGGCGGTGTTCCCTTCCGGCATCGTGGGGCCTTTCGATGAGGGGCGCAATCACCTGGTGCAGCTGGTACTGGAATTTATGCGCGGGGCGCTGCCCGCCTGCGTTGCCGGCGGGTATGATTTCGTGGATGTGCGTGACGTGGCCCAGGGTTGTCTCCAGGCAGCTGAACGCGGACGCAAAGGGGAAGGATATATTCTGAGCGGCCAGTACGCCACGATCCACGATCTGCACGCGATGGTGCGCCGGTTGCACGGCGGGCGGGAAATCCCGGTTTTGCCAATCTGGATTGCCAGGGCGTTGCTGCCTGCGATCAAAATGATCGCCAGATTGAGCCGCCGCCGCCCGTTATACACCTGGTATTCGCTGCACACGCTGACCAGCAACAGCCTGTATTCCAGCCAGAAAGCCAAAGTTGAGCTGGGGTACACCGTCCGTCCATTGGAGCAGACCATGCGCGACATGGTGAGGTGGCTTGAATCCGCCGGGGTAGCTTAAGCTTGAGCCAGCGCGATAGGCTCGGGATCTTCCCCGGGATGGCGTGAGGAGCGAGCCCGCTGAACCTGAAACCGTCCGTTGGCGTCGGCTGAGAAGGAAGAACGCCGGCGCCGCCAGGAACGCGGCCAGCATAGCCGCCATGTAACGCCGGGGGTTGATAGCGGTTATGGTTTCCCTGATCGCTGCCGCTGTTTATATTAAGCGCAGACAACCGGGCTTTGTTTCATCTGGCATGTGTAAAACAGAAAATGATTCGATAAATGCATTATTGGAAAGGATTGCTGGTTTGTTAAATCCAGCTTGTGGTATATTCCTTCCGTGCAGACACCCGGCGGTTTTCGCGAGCAACAAAATTCATCCTGATACCCACGGGGAGGGACCTGTCAACGGCCCTCCCGCTTCGTTTAAGCAGGAGACAGGTATGGCAGCCAGATACATATTCTTTACAGGCGGAGTAGTCAGTTCGGTGGGCAAAGGCGTCACGGCGGCGGCGGTCGGCCGCCTGCTCAAGCAGCGCGGATACTCGGTTGCCGTTCAGAAGCTCGATCCGTACATCAATGTTGACCCGGGGACGATGAGCCCTTACCAGCACGGCGAGGTGTTTGTGCTGGATGACGGCGCGGAAACGGACCTTGATCTTGGGCATTATGAACGATTTATCGATGTGCGCCTCAACCGTGTCTGCAACATTACCACCGGCCAGGTGTATGCCGAGGTGATTGCCAAAGAACGGCGCGGAGATTATCTGGGCGGGACCATCCAGGTGATTCCGCATATCACCAATGAGATCAAACGCCGCATTGGCATGGTTTCGCGCACCACCGGCGCAGAGTTTGTTCTGGTCGAGGTTGGCGGGACGGTGGGGGATATTGAGAGCCTGCCATTCCTCGAGGCGATCCGGCAGATGCGCGGCGACGTGGGACGCGAGAACACCTTTTATGTGCATGTCACCTGGCTGCCCTACATCGGCGCGACGGATGAGCTCAAATCCAAACCCACCCAGCATTCCGTGCACGAGCTGCGTTCCATCGGGGTAAGCCCGGATATGATCGTGGCGCGTTCGGACCAACCGGTGGATGAGAGTATGTGTGAAAAGATCGCCCTCTTTTGCGATGTTGACAAAAAAGCCGTTGTGCCGATGGTCACGGCTGAAGTGCTGTACGAGGTGCCCTTAAAACTTGAAGAAGCCGGAGTGGGGGACTATATCCTGCAGAAGCTCGGTCTTAGTGAACGCACCGAACCGGACTGGACGGAATGGCGCGCCATCGTGAACAAAGTGCGCCAACCCAAACCAACGCTTCCGCTGGCCATTGTGGGCAAATACGTGGAGCTGCATGACGCTTATATGAGCGTGCGGGAAGCGATCACGCATGCCGCGCTTGCCCTGGGGGTGGAGGCGGAAATTCACTGGGTTCACTCGGCGGAGCTGGAACGCGGGAAAGGCTGGGAAGAGCTGCGCGCCTGTCAGGGGATCGTCGTCCCGGGCGGGTTTGGCAGCCGGGGGGTTGAGGGCAAAATCCAGGCCGCCCGTTACGCGCGCACCGAGCAGGTCCCCTACCTGGGCCTGTGTCTGGGGATGCAACTGATGACTGTGGAGTTTGGGCGGCACATTTTCAACTCCGATAATGTTAATTCAACGGAATTTGAGGGGGGCACGCGCTATCCGGTGATCGATCTGATGCCCGCGCAGGTCAATCTGAGCGAGATGGGCGGGACGATGCGCCTGGGACTGTATCCCTGCGTGCTGAAACAGGACTCCATCGCCGGACGCGCCTACGGGGTGGAACAGGTTGAGGAGCGCCACCGCCATCGTTGGGAGTTCAATAATCATTTTCGCGCCCAGTTTGAGGAAAAGGGGATGGTGTTCTCCGGCCTTTCGCCGAATGGCACCCTGGTGGAGATCGCCGAGCTGCGCGGCCATCCCTTTATGCTGGGGACGCAGTTCCATCCGGAATTCCTCTCCCGGCCTAACCGTCCGCATCCTTTGTTCCTGACTTTCCTGCGCGCGGTGATGAAGAAAGCCGGGCTGGAAGCGGCTCAGTAACCGATCCAGGGCAGTTCAGCCGCGGCGCCAATGCGCTCAAACAACTCGCCGGTGTGGAGCATGATGTGGCGCAGGCTGTAAAGCTGCAAGCCGAATTTGTTCAGCTTGATCCAGTCGAACCCTGAGGGCTCTTCGAGCGAATAGCTGTCGAGCCAGGTCTCGATCTGACTGTCGATTAGAGCCAGATATTCCAGCGCTTCCGCCTGGGTGTAGGGGGAAAGCGCGGCCTTGTTTTCAAAGCGGTAATCGCCCGACTTCCATTTTTCCCAGAAAATAAAAGCTTTATCATCCCTGCCAAGGTAATAATGGGCGTAAAAGAGCGTGTGAATGGCGGTCAGCCAGGTGGGATTGGTCGGGGTTTGATCATACCAGAGCGCTTCAGGACAAGCTTCGATAGCCGCGCGAAGCATGCCCAACCCGGCATGATATTGAGCGCTAATTATCGTTTTCAACTCCATATTGCCTCCGATGTTCTGTATTATACTCAGCGGACGGAAGCACAATTCCGATCACCAGAAAGGTTGAAATGCATGGATACAATCATTGAATCTGTTGCGGGCATCGAAATTTTGGACTCGCGCGGCAACCCGACCGTCGAGGTGGAAGTCTTCCTGGCGGATGGTTCCTGGGGGCGGGCGGCGGTACCCTCGGGCGCATCCACGGGCGTGCATGAGGCGCTTGAATTGCGCGACGGCGATAAAAAACGCTATCTGGGCAAGGGCGTAAGTCAGGCGGTGGCGCATGTGAATGATGAAATCGCCGAGGCGATTGTCGGTTGGGACGCGGTCGAACAGAAGGCTATTGACATGGCGATGCTCGAGTTGGATGGCACGCCCAATAAGTCCAAACTGGGCGCGAATGCCGTGCTGGGCACCAGCCTGGCGGTGGCCAAAGCGGCGGCCAACTCGCTCAGCCTCCCGCTCTACCGTTATCTGGGCGGCGTATACGCCCATGTTCTGCCGGTGCCCATGATGAATATCCTCAACGGCGGCGCGCACACCGCCTGGCAGTCGACGGACGCCCAGGAATTCATGGTTATGCCATTTGGCGCGGAGAGCTTCACCGAGGGGCTGCGCTGGGGGGCGGAAATTTACCACGCGTTGAAAGCCGTTCTCAAATCACGCGGATATACCACGCTGGTGGGTGATGAGGGCGGTTACGCCCCCGCGCTCAAGGCTAATGTCGAGGCCGTGGAAGTCATTCTCGAAGCGATTACCAAGGCGGGGTACAAACCTGGCGAACAAGTGGCGATTGCGCTCGACCCGGCGGCCTCCGAGTTGTTTGACGAGGAAACCGGGAAATATAACCTGCGCAAAGAAGGCAAGCAGCTCTCTGGCGAGGAAATGGTTAAGTTCTGGCAGAACTGGGTCGATCAGTACCCGATCGTATCCATCGAAGACGGGCTGGCACAGGATGACTGGGACAGCTGGAAACTGATGGTCAAGACGCTGGGCGACCGCGTGCAGATCGTGGGCGATGACCTGCTGGTGACCAATCCGGCGCGCGTCAAACGGGCTATCGAGGAAAAGGCCGCCAACGCCCTGCTGGTTAAACTCAACCAGATCGGCAGCCTGACTGAGACCATCCAGGCGGTCGAAATGTGCCAGCGCAATGGATGGCGCGCGGTCACCTCGCACCGTTCGGGTGAGACGGAGGATTCCACCATCGCGGATCTGTCCGTGGCGCTCAACATGGGGCAGATCAAGACCGGCGCCCCGGCGCGCTCGGACCGCGTGGCGAAATACAACCAGCTGCTGCGCATTGAAGCGGAGCTGGGCGAGACGGCCAAATACGCTGGCTGGGACGCCCTGGCTGTGAAGCCCAGGTTCAGCAAGTAGCGTTATCGGTTCCAACGAAAAGCCGGCAAACAGCCGGCTTTTGATTTTCATGCGCGGCAGGTACAATTAAACCAATCCATTCATCCTTTGCGGAGGACAAATCATGAAAATCACCAAACTGGAGACCATCCTGGTCAAACCGCGCTGGCTTTTCCTGAAAATTCACACCGATGAAGGGCTGGTTGGTTATGGTGAGCCGATCACCGAAGGACGCGCGCTGACCTGCGCGGAAGCGGTGCGCGAGCTGGAACCTTATCTGATCGGGCAGGACCCCACGCGCGTGGTGCATCACTGGCAGGCGATGTACAAACATGCCTTTTACCGCGGGGGGCCGATCCTCACCAGCGCGATTTCCGGGGTGGAGCAGGCACTCTGGGATCTGAGCGGCAAAGCGCTGGGCGTGCCGGTGTACAAGCTGTTTGGCGGCCCGCTGCGCGACCGCATCCGCGTGTACAAGCATTCGGGCAATGATCCTGAGGTGATCCGCAAGTGGAAGAGCAGCTTCAACGCCTTCAAATGCGGGGTGGCTGGGGGAAGGCCGGCCCGTTTGGTGGAATCCAAGGGCTTTGTTGACCGCGCGGTGGAAAGCTTCGCCGCGCTGCGCGAGGCGGGCGGTCCGGATGTCGATATCGCCATCGACTTCCACGGAGCTGTATCTCCTCAAACCGCTAAGGTGCTGATCAAGGCGCTGGAACCCTACCAGCCGATGTTCATCGAAGAGCCGGTGCAATGCCAAAATGTGGACGTGCTGGCCGATCTGGCGCGCAGCACGCATCTGCCGATCGCCACCGGCGAACGTGTCTTCACCAAATGGGGATTCCGCGAAATTCTGGAGAAACGGGCGGCGATGGTGCTTCAGCCCGATCTTTGTCATGCCGGCGGGATTCATGAGGTGCATCTTATTGCCGGGATGGCCGAGGCGTATTACGCCGCTGTGGCTCCGCATAATCCGCTGGGGCCGATCTCTCTGGCAGCCTGCATCCAGCTGGACGCGACCATCCCCAACTTCCTCGCGCAGGAACAGGTTTCGCTGGGTGAGGGCTATCTCAAGCAGCCCTTCGTCGTCAGGGACGGCTTCATTGATTTGCCTACCGCTCCGGGACTGGGGATCGAACTGGACGAAGAGGCGCTGAAAGATAAAATCGGGCACAGCTGGACCAATCCGCAGACCTTCCATCCCGATGACGGCACGGCTATAGACTGGTAAGTCGTTTTCGCTCAGGCTGCGGGAAGGCGGGTCAATCCCCGCCTTCTTTTCGTTTCAGGCTGCGCCATCGTTCGATGGCTTCATGGAAGGAATCCTCGATGTCGCCTGGGCTGTAGCCCAGCGAGAGCATCTCAAGCAGCCAGCCTTCCGCGCGGTGGATGATGCCGGCTTTGCGCAAAGTCAGCGGGGAATCGATGTCGGTGATGACCAGTTCTTTGGAGACAAAGGTTCCGCGTCCCGGGCGGCTCTCGATCAGACCCTGGCGGGCGAGTTCCTGATAGGCGCGCTGGACCGTGCCGGCTGTGGTCTGCCAGCGCAATTCAAGGCTGCGGATGGCGGGCAGGCGCGCGCCGGCGCGCAGTTTGCCGCGCATGATATCGCGGCGCAGATCCTCGGCGATGCGGGCGTACAGGAACGGTTCCTCGGGCATGCGGCAAGTATACCTTCCTCCGCCGGGCAACCGGTCTGGCGCACGCGGCGGAAATGATCGCAAGCAATGTGTATGGTTGGCGGGATGCAGCGTATTCCTGGGTCAGGAAGCGGCGGATTGAGCTGTGTAGGGTCCAGAATGGGCTGAACGGCCGCCTGATCCGCAGCCAGCGGACGGATGACGGGGCAAGGGTTATCGTTCCAAGCCAGATAGCTCTGGGAGCAGAGACCGCTGGGCTGTTGAAGGTCGCGGGTTCGATCCCCGGGCTCGCGCAGAAACGCGGGATGGAAAGGCGGCGGTCAGCCGCCTTTTTTTGTTGAGGGTGTCCCGCCGGAAATCAGAGGCAATTTCAGACGCTGCCAAAGGTTCAGCCCGCCGCGCAGGTTGACGGATTGGTACCCGAGCCTGTTCAACAGGCGCACAGCGCTGGCGGAACGCGATCCGCTGGCGCAGCAGACGATGATTTCGCGCTCCCTGGGGATTTTATCGAGCTGCGACTCCAGCTCGCCAAGCGGGATCAGCAGTGATCCGCTGAGGTGCGCCAGACGATATTCGCTGGTTTCGCGGACGTCCAAGAGGAAGGGCGGTTTGGGGCTGGTGAGCTTGTCCCGGGCTAGCTGCGGGTCGATTTGCGGCACAGGCGGCCCGAAGAGGAAAGAAACAAGATCCATGGCCCGCATTGTAACCGGGCGAAGGCGTGATTTTCATCCGGGAAATCCTGACTTTGAGCAACCGGCGGAGTGGTAAGATCGACTGCAATTTGCCCGCGGGGCATAACCTTTTCCTCCAGAATGGACCCCTTCTATGACCACATCGCTGCGCAGTGAATACATGCTTGATCCAACGGTGACCTATCTGAATCACGGCTCTTTCGGCGCCTGTCCGCGGACGGTGTTTGAGAGCTGGCAGGGCTTCCAGCGCCGTCTGGAAAGCAATCCGGTGCGCTTCCTGTCGCATGAGGCAGGGGAAATGCTGCATGACGCGCGCCGGAAACTGGCTGCGTATTTGGGCGCGGAGGCTAACAACCTGATCCTGACGACCAATCCCACGCATGCTTTCGCGCAGATTTCCCGAACGGTGCCCTTGCAGCCCGGCGATGAGATCCTCGCCACCGATCAGGAATACCCCGCGATGGAACGCGGATGGGAATATATCGCCTATAAAACCGGCGCGCGTTATCTTCACCAACCGCTGCCCCTGCCGCTTTCCTCCAAGGAGGAATTTATCGAGACCTTTTGGGCAGGGGTGACGGAGCGGACGCGCGTGATCCACCTCAGCCATATCGTTGCCGGGCTGGCGTTGATCCTGCCGGTGGAGGAGATCTGCAGGCGGGCGCGTGAACGCGGCATCCTGACCGTCATCGACGGCGCGCACGCCCCCAGTCAGCTAGACCTGAACCTCGAGCGGATCGGCGCGGATTACTATTTTGGCGCCTGCCACAAATGGTTGAGCGCCCCCAAAGGCACTGGCTTTCTGTACGCGAATCCGCGGGTACAGGATAAAACCGAACCGCTTGTGGTCAGCTCGGGCTGGCTCAGGGATGAGCCTGAGGAAGCGCGGGAGGATGGGCTGTCCCGCTTCGTGGCGTTGAACACCTGGCAGGGCACGCGGGACCCCTCGGCTTTCCTCGCCATTCCTTCAGCGATCGATTTCCAGACCAGCCATGACTGGGCGAACCAGAAAAAGCGCTGTCACGCGCTGGCAGCCGAGGCGCGCGGTCGTCTGCTCGAGCTGTCAGGCCTTGAGCCGTTCTACCCCGACAGCGAGGACTTTTACAGTCAGATGGTGACGGTACCGGTGGGAAAATTCGATCCCGGGGAGCTGTCGCGGCGATTGTGGGAAGAGTACCGCATCATTGTCATCGTGGGAAAAGTTGGCGAGTTTACCACGCTGCGGTTGTCCTTCCAGGCATACAATGAGGAAGCGGATATCAGGAAAATAACAGACGCTATGGCGGAGGTTTTGGCGCATCCCCAATAAAATCTCTCCGGTGAAAGGAGATGAAAGCGCTGGCCGGAGCGCGTGTGAACGCTGCTTAAAAGCTGTTCCCCAAACGCGCTGCCCACCGAATCGAAGATTGCGCTGGGGACGGAACTGGGCACCTCGGGGGGGGACAATAACAACCTGGGATCGATGGCCACGGAGGTTTTTACCGGCATCATCACCGGGCAGAAACCGCTTGAGGCATTCGATGAGTTTGTGAGCTCATGGAAAGCGATGGGCGGTGATCAGATCACGGCTGAGGTGAACGACTGGTACGCCAGCCAGATGTAAAGAATGTATCCCGCCGAGGGGGCAACAAAGGCGCGCAAGCGGTCCAATCCATCTGATGGATTGGACCGCTTGACAATATTCCGGTCAGACGCAGAATCAATTTCGATGTTGAAAGAGGTCTGTTTTCTGATATGATATTGCCTAATCTCCTCCATTTCAGCAATTGGAAACGTTAACAACATCTATCCACAATTGATTTTTGGGGGAGTAAAAGGAGAAGATGATGAATAAGTTGATTTCCAGACGAGGGTTCATGAGGGCGGGCGGGCTGGCAGCCGGAGCGGGAGTTTTAGCTGCCTGCGCACCAGCAACGCCAGCGCCCACCGACGTCCCGCCTCAGCCAAGCGCCACGGCCGCCGCCGCAGAACCTACCGCCACCATGGCGGCTGAGGCGACCGCCATATCCGCGCCCGCGGAGGGGGGCGAGGAAGCCGCGGCGCCAGCCGCTGAGATGGTCCGCGCTGAGGAACTGATCCTGGCTGCCGGGCTGCCCCTGCCTGGCGCGCCGAACAACCCCCGCGGCTGGCGGGTGGTTATGCCGGAGCTGCCCTCCGATCTTCCGGTCAGCCCTACGCAGGTAATCACCG
>MTKY01053467.1_pt1 | contig 14253 bp, 10 predicted proteins | sample 1042731 | NCBI WGS metagenome assembly MTKY01 (sample SAMN06212206, study PRJNA360538) | anaerobic digester metagenome | biome: Wastewater treatment plant; material: sludge; isolation source: anaerobic digester fed with sludge from wastewater treatment plant | place: Denmark: WWTP Soeholt ... | reverse complement strand
ATGTCCGGTCTCGGCCAGCGCCGGGTCCAGCTCGCCGGTGTCACGACCGAGCGCTGTCGCAAGATCCCAGGTGTGAGCTGCGAGCTCGGAGGCGATCATGCCCTCGGGAGCCTCGGTACCTTCGTCAAACGCGGCGACGATTTCGTCGGCTGCTTGCCGAAGGTCTGAAGCGGGGTTGTCGTGGTGGTCTGACAGCGAGCTCCAGTCGGGCTCGCCGCCGCGCGCCATCACGGCCATTTGCGCCGAGCTGTTGACGAGGTGGTTGGTCAGGTCACGGACGGTCCAGTCAGCGCATGGGGTGGGCAGGTCTAGCTGATCGTCGGAAATGCTCTCGACAAGGGCGACGGCCTGGTCGAATCCGGTTGCGATGAGAGAAGTTGTCATGCGGCCCAGTAAACCCCCAACGTGTGCGGTCGGCATCCGCTGCTCAGCTTCGGTGGCGCAGGAAGTGCGCTATCGCCTCGTCGGTCCTGCTCGCACCGTAGGTCCGAAGCATCTCCGCGATCTCGGGATGACTGGCCTCGATCAGCTCCGCCGCGGCCAGATGATCGGGAGCCGAGGCGACGCGTCGAAACAGCCCCTGCACGGCTGCGGCGGTCTCGTCCCGCGTCGTACGCCGGGTCGTCAGAATGTCGCCACCGCCGCGAACTGCCGCAATACGCTCCAGCGCAGTCGTGATGTCGAGGTCGCCGTGCTCGACATCACCTACCGCCTCGTGCATGACCTGGAGCCGCTGGGCGGCGATCGGGTTGCCGATCTTGACCCGATGCGCGTTGACGAGCTGTGAGAGCATCGGCGCTGAGATGCCCAACACCTCCGCGAGGCGGGTCTGGTTGAGTCCGAGGGCATTGCCACACCGGCTGAGAATGTCGCGAAGCGGCTCACCATAGAGTTGGGCTTGTGCCTCACGGCTGTCCATGTCGCTCCCAGGATCAGTATTTGCCTTCGCAAACAGACTCATCTTGACATACACGGAAGTTATGTACGAGACTCGTGACAATATTTGCTTTAGCAAACATCAGGGGAACCCATGATCCGCACCATCTGCATCGCCGCCATGACGACCACGCTGCTGGCCCTGGGGCTCACGATGCCCGCCCAAGCCGACGACAACGACCCTGGCAATCTGATGCTCGTCCTCGACTCCTCAGGATCGATGAAGGAACCCTCGGCCGGCACCACCAAGATCGCCGCCGCGAAGGACGCGCTCAACACAGTGATCGACAAGCTGCCGGCCAAGCAGCGGGTCGGACTGCGCGTCTACGGGGCCAAGGTCTTCTCCGCCAAGGACAAGGGCGCGTGCACCGACTCCCAACGCGCCGTCGATCTCGGCACCGACAACCGCTCGGACCTCAAGAGCGCCGTCGCGAAGTACAAGCCCTACGGCGAGACTCCGACCGGCTACGCCCTTCAGCAGGCCGGCAAGGACCTCGGCGCCGACGGCCAGCGCACCATCGTCCTCGTCTCCGACGGCGAATCCACCTGCTCTCCCGATCCGTGCGCGGTCGCCAAGGATCTGTCGAAGAACGGCATCAGCCTCAAGATTGACGTCGTCGGCCTCGACGTCTCCGGCAAGGCCCGTGACCAGCTCAAGTGCGTCGCAGACGCAGGCAACGGAACGTACTACGACGCCAACGATGCCGCGACACTGACTGACTCGCTCACCACCACGAGTGTCCGCGCATCCCGACCGTTCGACCTGACCGGCAAGCCCGTGAAGGGCACGGCCGACCCCACGGACGCCCCGACGATCGCCCGCGGGCAGTACCTCGACACGATCGGCGCCGGCGATGGACGCTGGTACAAGGTGAAGCGCACCGCGACCAACAGCACGATCCACGTCGGTGTCACCCATCGCGCCACCGACACCGGAAACCTCGGTGAACAGGCATATGTCGGCGTCTACGCAGGGCCCGACGAGGATCGCTGCGACTATGAGACGTCCTTCGCGCGTGGCAACATCGCCTACACCTCAGCCAGCAGCTGGAAGAGCTCCACCGACGACACGTGCAACACAGCCAAGACAGTGTGGGTCAACGTCAAGCAGTACTCGTCACAACGAGACTTCACCGGCGCTCCGGTGGAGATCGCCGTGTACGAAGAGCCACCGCTGGGCGATTCGACAGGTGCAGAGCTGCCCGGAACAACTCCCCCGCCCACCTGGTCCACGCTCTCCCCCAGCACGCCGAAGACGGACGTCGTCCCCGGCACGTCGATCTCCAACGCGCCGGTTGTCTCCGACGGCTCGTACGCACTCGACATCAACCCGGGCGAGACCCAGGTCCTCGCTGTGCCGCTGGACTGGGGCCAAAATCTGCAGGCCCAGTTCGACGGCAAGCTGACGACCGCGAACCATCAGGGTGATTTCGATGCCCCTTGGGTGCAGGTGCTCGGACCTATCCGCGAGGCGGTGGACTCCGACGAGTACGGCGTGGACACCAAGCCCGATGACTGGACGTCACGCTCATCCTTCCTCCCGAACGAGCTGACGAGCTACCGCACCGGTTCACAGTCCTTCACGCTCGGCTACCGCAACCGTGCCGAGATCGAGGGGCACCTCAGCGCATCCAGCCTGGCCGGATTGCGTTACGTCCAGGTCTCGTTCGGCGCGAAGAACGAGGCGGCAATGGCCTACACGTTGACCCTCAAGACGAACGGCAAGGCGGGCGAAGGCGCAGCCCCGTACAAAGCTGTGGACGGACTGGTCGCGCCGAGCGCCGATTCCCCCCTGGTGACCGGCGTCGGCACCGTCAGCGGCAAGAAGCCCACCACGAACAGGGCGAGCACCAAGGACGACAGCGGCTTGCCGGTGCTGCCGATCGGGCTCGGCGTGATCGGTGTCGTGCTTCTCGGCGGCGCATACACCGCATTCCGCAGGGCTCGAGCGTCGGGCTAAAGCGCCATTGCGGCGATGACGATGGCGGCAATGCCCGACACAGCGAGCAAGCCGGCAACGAGGTACAGGCGAACTGATGCGCTCATCGGATCACGTGACGACCGGGCAGGAGGCGCGGCGCTCCCCGGGCCACTTGGCCCCCAGCCATCCGGCAGGTCCGGTAGGTGGTTGAAGACTTCGATCGGCTCGGCGTCAGGGTCGCTCGACACGTCAACAGCCTGCAACGCGGCACGAGCCTGCGTCGCCGTGGTGAAACGAGCCAGCGGATCGGTCGCCACCAGGCGGCCGCGTACGGATGCCAGGGTCCCACTGACCGGCTCGGGCGGACCATCGAGGTCAGGGCGGACGCCCGTCAGCATCACCTGCATCACCATGCCGACCGAGTAGAGATCCTGAACCGGGTCGAGGTCGGCCCCGGCCACCACCTCAGGTGCCGAGTAGCCGGGGGTGTGCACCATGTCGGTCGCACGCGTTAGCCGCGGCTCGTCGAGTGATGCTGCGATGCCGAAGTCGGACAGTCGCAGATGTGGCTCACCGCTCCCGGTCGGCTCCAGCAAAAGGTTCGCGGGCTTGACGTCGCGATGGACGATCCCGGCAGCGTGCACAGCATCGAGGGCAGCGAGCAGCTGCAACGTCAGCGCTCGCACAAATGTTGCCGGAAGCGGACCGTAGTCGGCGATCAGTGTCGCGACCGATCCCCCACCGATGAGCGGCATCGCGAACAGCACGCGATCATCTTCGGCCGACCACCCGGTAGGTGCGACCACGTGCGGGTGGTCGATCCGTGTTCCGGTCTCCCGCACGAAACGGAGCAACGATGCGCTGTCGGACTGCTGGAGCATCTTGGCGGCGCGATACGTGCGGTCGCGCAGGTCCCACACCCTCCACACCGTGCCCATGCCGCCGGTGTCGAGCAAGTCGACGAGCTCATAGCGACCGGCAAAGACTTCCCCCACACGGTCGAGCGTAGGGCGTATTACTCGACCGGCAGGCCCAGGCCCCTCGCAATGAGCATCCGCTGGACCTCTGAGGTGCCCTCGCCGATCTCGAGAATCTTGGCGTCGCGGTAGAAGCGGGCGACGGGGTACTCCTCCATGAAGCCGTAGCCACCGAACACCTGCGTCGCGATGCGAGTAGCGGTGACGGCAGCCTCCGACGTGTAGAGCTTGGCAATGGAGGCGGCTTGCTTGAACTCAGCCGGTGACGCCTTGCCATCCTTCATCGCGGCTGCCTGATAGGTCAGCGCTCTGCCGGCCTGCGCCATGACAGCGAGATCAGAGATCTGGAACGCCACGCCCTGCTTGGTGCCGATCGGGACTCCGAAGGTGGTGCGCTCACCCGCGTACTGGACACACAGCTCAAGACACGCCTGGATGCAGCCCACCGCAAGGGCCGCGATCGCAACGCGACCGTCGTCGAGCGTGGCGAGGAATTGCGCATAGCCGCGCCCGCGCTCACCCAACAGGTGATCGGCCGGTACGTGGGCGTCGGTGAACGACAACGGGTGCGTGTCGGAGATGTGCCAGCCGAGCTTGTCGTACGGCGCCTCAGCCACGAAGCCCAGCGTGCCAGCCGGCACGATGATTGCCGAGATCTCAGGCGTGCCATTCTCGCGAGTCCCGGTACGTGCGGTGACCGTGACGAGCGAGGTGATGTCTGACCCTGAGTTCGTGATGAACTGCTTCGATCCGTTGACGACCCACTCGTCACCGTCGAGCTCGGCCTTCGTCTTGGTGGCGCTGGCGTCGGAACCGGCACCCGGCTCGGTCAGGCCGAAGCCTGCAAGCGCACGACCGGCGACGAGGTCAGGCAGCCACCGCTCCTTCTGCTCCTGAGTCCCGTACTCGAGGATCGGGGTGATGCCCAGGCCCACTCCTGCCTCGAGGGTGATGCCGACCGACTGGTCGATGCGGCCAAGCTCCTCGATCGCGACACAAAGACTCGTGAAGTCGCCGTCGGCGCCCCCGAACTCCTCGGGGGAGGTGAGTCCGTAAAGGCCGAGATCGCCCATCTTCTTGACCAGGTCGACCGGGAAGTGGTGGTCCTTGTCCCACTTCGCGACGTGTGGCGCAACCTCCGCCTCAGCGAACTCACGGACGCTGCGACGGAAGGTCTCATGCTCGCTGGACAGGGCGAAGTTCATGAAAGCGATGTTAACAACCGTTAACCAACCGACACAATCTCGTCGGCGGGTGGTCAACCTCATACTCCGCGCACCGCGTCCAACCCCTAGACTGCGGCAGGCAGTCCCATCGGTTCAAGGAGAGCAATTTCGTGAGCAAGCCCCTGGCCAAGGTCCTCGTCGCAAACCGCGGTGAGATCGCCGTACGCGTCGTCCGAGCCTGCAAGGATTCCGCGATCGGCAGCGTCGCCGTGTACGCCGAACCGGACCGCGATGCACTGTTCGTACGCCTCGCCGATGAGGCCTATTCGCTCGAGGGCTCCACGCCCACCGAGTCATACCTTTCGATCGAGAAGATCCTCGACATCGCCCAGCGCAGTGGCGCTGACAGCGTGCACCCCGGCTACGGCTTCCTCGCCGAGAACGCCGAGTTCGCCCAGGCTGTCATCGATGCCGGACTGATCTGGATCGGCCCCCCGCCGCATGCGATCGAGAACCTCGGCGACAAGGCGAAGGCCAAGCAGCTCGCCCTGAAGGCCAACGCGCCGCTCGCCCCCGGTACCAAGGACGCGGTCAAGGATGCCGATGAGGTCGTCGCGTTCGCCAAGGAAAACGGCCTGCCGGTCGCCATCAAGGCGGTCTTCGGTGGCGGAGGTCGAGGCCTCAAGGTCGCCCGCACACTCGAGGAGATCCCCGAGCTCTATGAATCTGCCGTGCGCGAAGCGGTCAGCGCCTTTGGTCGCGGCGAATGCCTCGTTGAGAAGTTCCTCGACAAGCCCCGCCACGTCGAGACCCAGTGCCTCGCCGACAGCCACGGCAACGTCGTGGTCGTGTCGACCCGCGACTGCTCGCTGCAGCGTCGCCATCAGAAGCTCGTCGAGGAAGCGCCCGCACCATTCCTGACCGACGACCAGATCGACCGCCTTTACACCTCGTCCAAGGCGATCCTCAAGGAAGCCGGCTATGTCGGTGCCGGTACGTGCGAGTTCCTCGTTGCCGCTGACGGCACGATCAGCTTCCTCGAGGTCAACACGCGACTGCAGGTCGAGCACCCTGTCTCCGAAGAGGTCACCGGCCTCGACCTCGTACGCGAGATGTTCCGCATCGCTGCAGGTGAGGAGCTCGGCTATGACGACCCCGAGATCCGCGGCCACTCGATGGAGTTCCGCATCAACGCCGAGGATGGTGGCCGCGGCTTTCTCCCGGCACCTGGCACGCTGACCAAGTGGGCTCCGCCGTCAGGTCCCGGTGTGCGCCTCGACGGCGGTTACGAGGAGGGCGAGACGATACCCGGTTCGTTCGACTCCCTCGTGGCCAAGCTGATCATCACCGGCACGAGTCGCGAGCAGGTGCTGGCACGTTCACGCCGCGCGCTCGACGAGTTCGTCGTCGACGGTATGCCGACTGTGATCCCGTTCCACCGATCGGTCGTCGACGACCCCGCCTTCACAGCTGCTGACGGTAACTTCACCGTCTACACGACCTGGATCGAGACCGACTACGTCAACGAGCTCGAGCCGTACGGCGGCGACACAGACGGTGACGACGAGCCGGCGGAGCGCGAGCGCGTTGTCGTCGAGGTCGGCGGCAAGCGTGTCGAGGTTGTTCTGCCCGGCGGTCTCGGCGCCTCTGCGGCTGCCGCTGGTCCCAAGAAACCCAAGCGCAAGGGTGGCAAGGCCGCTGGCGCTGCTGCAAGTGGTGACTCGCTCACCGCCCCGATGCAGGGCACCGTCGTGAAGGTCACCGTCGAGGAGGGCCAGACCGTCTCGGCAGGCGATCAGATCGTCGTGGTCGAGGCCATGAAGATGGAGCAGCCGATCAACGCGCACAAGGCCGGTGTCGTCACCGGCCTGAGCGTCGAGGTCGGCGGCGCCGTGACGTCCGGTCAGGTCGTCGCAGAGATCAAAGACGCTGCGGCCGAGTAGTTTCGAAGCGCTGGCGCGACGGCCGGGTCGCGTCGCCGGGTCACCAGGGGCTTCGCGCGTGGCGGCTTCGCCGCGGGACGCTCACGGTCGCTCCGCTCCCTAGCCCTCCCGCACGCCCGCATCGGTCGCTGAGCGACCTAAGCGCGGGGTTCGGGAGCCTTCTTGTCGACCTCACCGTAGGCGATGTTGGCGGCCCACACGATGAGGATCACCCCGGTCCACGTGCCCCAGCCGTCGATGAAGAATCCGGACTCCGGCACGACCAGCTCGGTCAGCAACAAGACGAGAGCGGTCAGGACCAGACCGCCGATTATCGTGTAACCACGCGCATATCGGTTGACGGTGCTGATCACGATCTCACGCAATGCAACCATCAGCACGGACGCGAGAACCACGGCAACCGCGAACCATCCGAAGCGGATGTTGAAACGGTCAAAGATCCAGGCAGCGAAAGCGAGCGAAGCCGCATTGGCAGAGACTGAAATGGCTAAGGACTTGAGGACGCGCTGCATGGGACGGATCCTGCCAGAAGCCGGATCAGAATCCGAACATGTGTGAATAGAGCCCGAACTTGAATCGTGCGTCCGTACCCTTGATCGTCGTGGAACCCTTCGAACCCACCAGTTTGAGCGAAGTCACCCGGCCGTCACCAGCCGATGTCGCCAGCACCTTCATGGACTGAAGAGTGCCGATTGAGGAGTACGCCTTCTCGATGGTGGAAGCAGAGACACTGATGGTCCACGAGTGCTTCGCATTGCCAGCCCAGTCGTCCCACGGGTCGGGGTGAGCAACCAAGTACGGTGCTGATCCCGCGGCGGTGTAGCCGCCCGACGAGGATGAGAACTGGGTGAGGGCCGGAGCACCCTGATAAATGAGAATCGTGCCTGTAGTGGCTGCAACCGCGGCATCCGTCGAAGAGGTCTCCGCGGCAAAACCCCCGTACACCTGGCAGGACGTCGTGTCGCAGATGTCGTAGTAGCGGCTCGCCAGGATCGCCCGTACCCCGTAGGTTCGCGCGGCGATGGACTGGGCCTGAAGGGCCTCCTCGTGCCATGACGACGGCATCTCTCGGGCGACCACGCCGCGCGTGTAGTTTTCGATCGACAGCACGTTGACCGTGTCGCGGTTGGTCGCCCCCGACTTCGGGGGCACTGAGCGGAGCGCGGTTCGGTATGTCTGGTCGGCGTCGGATGGCATGACCAGCTGCAGGGTGGGCGCCTCGAACTGTGCCGGACCTGTCCACGTGGTACCCGCGTAGACCAGCCACGTGCTCGACGTGCGGTAGCGAAGGGTTGACTTCTTCTTGTCAGACGACAGCGGGTCGATGCTCCAGCGGATCACCTTCTTGCCGCCGATGGTTGTCGGCAGGCTCAACGTCTTGTTGGTGCCGACGTTGCGGAAAATCAGGTCAGACCGACCCTCGACCATCACGGAGTCTGTCGTGTCGGCCGACAACAGCACCCGAATGCTGCCCGTCTCGGCGGCCTGACTCGTCCCCGGGTAGTAGGTCGACAAGATCGAGGACGCTGACTTCCCGGCACGTGCGGCGCCCTCGGCCCCGTACTGACTCATCCCGATGCCGTGGCCGTAGCCGTGCCCCTTGAACGCGACCTTTCGACTGGACGGAACCACCACCGTGCTATTCGTGCCGCTGGTGGTGCTCGTGTTTGTTGCACCGAGCTGAACCTTCAGCGGCGACGACTGCCAAGCCGTGATCGTCTTACCAGCACCATTGATCGCACTGACCTTCACGTAATACGTCCCACCAGACGTCAGCCCCGACAACACCCGCGACGGCGCGTCCAAATCCGACGGAACCACCACCGAACAATACGGCTCACACTTGCCTGGCATCGACGACGACGGCGACACATACAACCGGTACTTCACCGCCGTCGGCACCGCATCCCACGACACCGTGGCACCAGTAGACGACACCCCCGACACCGCCAAACCCTCAACCGAAGACGGAATCGCTCCCCCGGACTGAGCCAGGATCGATTCGACGCGATCGCGCAGCCCGCCGCTTGCGCTGATCCAGTTGTACGCCTTCTGGCCCGGGCACTGCGTCGCGACAACATTGCGATGGCCGGAGATGATGTTGAGCGTGTGGGTGTCGATCCGGCCATAGGTTCCGGTGAGCGTTTCACCGACGTGCCACGTCCCCTTGGCCTGGAGACCCATCTGACCGAAGCGCCAAGCCATCAGCTGCACCACCGCGTCCTTCATGGCGCTGGCGGGCTCGACGGTCTCGAACGTGCCCGCCATGGCGACACCCATCGCGTAGGTGTTCACCTCGTTGTTGCCCGAGTGTGCCGCACGAACCTGGTTGGTGATTCCGCCGCTGCGTCCCTCGAAGATCTGACCGTACTTGTCGACCAGGAAGTTGTAGCCGATGTCGCACCAGCCGTGCCCGTCCATGTGATAGGCCTGATCACCGCGCACAATGGCTGCCGATTGTTCCTTGGTGTAGCTGTTGCTACCTGCGGTGTGGTGGAGCACAGCTCCCTTGGTCTGATCGACCGTACGGGGCGAGTCGCACGGTGTTGGCGCTCGGGCGCCCCAATCGGACCGAAGGATGATCGTCGGCTGGGGTGGGAGACCATCGGCTGCCGCAGCAGTGGTCCGGGCTGCTCCGTCGACTGTGCCATCCGGGGAGTACACGGCCGGTGAAACCGACGTCGAACCTGACAACTGGCTGTCTGATGCTGCGGTACCCGCATCGATGGTCATGACCTTGATGTCCTTGGGCGTGGCGCCCGACGCCGTACGAACCCTGGCGGCGACGCCGTCAGCGTGGCCGACCCAGATGGGTTCGGTACCCGGTCGTCCGCCAGCGCTCATGTCTTCGAGATCAAGTTGCTGCCACGACGACCACGTGTTCTTCGATCGGGTGCGAATCTCAACCGTCACATCTTGCTCGCGCGTGGCTGCGCTCCAAGTCACCCCGACCGTTCCGAAGTCTTTTGTCGTGGTTTCGGGAAGCTCCGCCACCACGTTCCGGTCGACATGCTTCGGCTCGCGGGTCACGGACGGAACGACAGTCTGCTGGCTTCTGACAGTCACCTTCACAGGTGCCGGCGAGGGGGACGGCTGAACCGACGAATCCGAAGACGTGCGTCCCTGAGACGCAACTGGTTTGTCGTCGACGCGCACCAAGGCGGCGAACCCTCCCGCGACCAAGAGGGCCGCGAGACAGAGTAGAAGCAACTTGTTTGCCAAGCGCCAGGAAAGCATGGGGAAGTCCGATCCTGTGGCTGAATGTTGGGAGAACTCTCGAAGAGTCGTCCAACGATTATGCGCATACTTACGCGCCAGAATCCACGGAGGACACGACTTGCCGTGAACTACAACCGTGGGATTTCGCAGCGGTTTTGAGCAGACAAACGGTTCAGGGAGTGCCGTGAAGCCTTCGGGCGGCCTCGGCCACCGAACCCGACAGCGACGGATAGATCGTGAACGCGTCGGCCACCTGGTCGACCGTCAACGACGTCGACACTGCCAGTGAGATGACGTGGATGAGCTCGCTCGCCTTGGGTCCGACGACGACTCCACCGACGACGATTCCCATCCCGGCGCGTGCGAAGATCTTGACGAAACCGTCGTGCACGCCCTGCATCTTGGCTCGCGCGTTGGAGGCCAGCGGCAGCATCGCAGCGTCGATCTGGATGTCACCATCGTCGACCTGCCTCTGCGACAGCCCAACTGTTGCAATCTCGGGCGAGGTGAAGACATTGCTTGAAACCTTGCTGAGGTCGAGCGGGTGCACGGCATCGCCGAGCAGGTGCGACATGGCGATGCGTCCCTGCTGCGCCGCCACCGAGGCCAGCATCAGCACGCCCGTACAGTCGCCGGCAGCGTAGACGTCGCGCGCCGACGTGCGGGAGACCCGATCGACGCCGATGAAACCGTCCTCGTTCAGCTCGACGCCGATCTTGTCCAGACCGAGCCCCTCGGTGTTCGGGATCGATCCGAGTGCAAGCAGGCAGTGCGATCCGTCGACCGTCCGGCCGTCTGTCAGCGTGACTCTCACCCCACCGTCCGTACGATCCACTGACGCCATACGCGAATTGCCCAGCACGGTCATACCGCGCCGCGTCAACACGTCCTCGATGACCTCGGCGGCGTCGGCGTCCTCGCCGGGCAGCACCCTGTCGCGGCTTGACACCAGCGTGACCGTGGCACCGAGACCGTTGTATGCGCTGGCAAATTCGGCACCTGTGACGCCTGAGCCGACGACGATCATGTGATCAGGCAGCTCCTGCAATGAGTAGACCTGCTCCCACGTGAGGATGCGTTCACCGTCTGGCCGCGCCGTGGGGCTGATCCGGGGATGTGCGCCGGTGGCGAGCAGAATTGCGTCGGACTCCACCCGCTGCGTTCCCTCATTGGTCTCGGCAACGACAACACCGGCGCCCTCGATGGTGGCCGTGCCGGCGACCAACTTGACTCCACTGGAGACCAGTCGTGCGGCGATGTCGGCTGACTGCGCTTGGGCGAGTGCGAGCACACGCGCATCGACTGCAGCCATGTCAGCGCGTACGGCCTTCGGCACCTCCACCCCGAGCTCGGCAGCACCGCTGACGTCGGTCAGCAGGTCGGAGGTCGCAATCAGCGTCTTGCTCGGGACACAGTCGGTCAGCACGGTCGAGCCGCCAATGCCGTCGCGCTCGATCAGCGTCACCTCGGCACCGAGCCTGGAGGCCACCAGCGCTGCCTCATAGCCGCCGGGTCCGCCGCCGATGATCGTCACATGTGTCACGGCCCCAGTGTCCCACCCCATCGCCTCGTGCAGGTCGAGCGGATAACGTACGACAGGTGAGCACCTCAGACAGCGCCACCCAGGACCTTGCCAAGCAGGCCGCCGAGGCGATCCGTGAGCGCACCGGAGGCGTCCAGCACGACACTGCCCTGGTGATGGGGTCAGGCTGGCTCCCGGCCGCTGATGCACTCGGCAAGCCGGAGTTTGAACTCTCCGTCGCCGAGCTGCCCGGGTTCAGCGCACCGGCCGTCGCAGGGCACGGCGGCACGATCCGTTCGGTGCCGCTCGGCGACAGACGGCTGTTGATCTTCCTGGGCCGCACGCACTTCTACGAGGGTCGCGGCGTCGCATCGGTCGTGCACGGCGTACGTACGGCTGCCGCTGCTGGCGTCAAGACGATCGTGCTGACGAACGGCTGTGGCGGTCTCAACCCTGCATGGGTACCCGGCACCCCGGTGCTCATCAAGGACCACATCAACCTCACCGCGACGTCGCCGATCGAGGGAGCCAACTTCGTCGACCTCACGGACCTCTATTCACCGCGCATCCGGGCAATGTTCAAAGAGGTCGACCCGACGCTCGACGAGGGTGTCTACGTTCAGTTCCCCGGCCCGCACTACGAGACCCCCGCCGAGATCAACATGGTCCGCGCGATCGGCGGCGACCTCGTCGGAATGTCGACCGTGCTTGAGGCAATCGCCGCCCGCGAGGCCGGCATGGAAGTGCTCGGGCTCTCGCTCGTCACCAACCTCGCCGCCGGCATCTCCGGTGAGCCGCTCAATCACGCCGAGGTGCTCGAAGCCGGCAAGGCCGCCGCTTCACGAATGGGTGCCCTGCTCGCCGACGTGTTGCCGAGGATCTGACATGGGAGTCGTCGAACAGGCCCAGGAGTGGGTGAGCCAGGACCCGGACCCGGTCACCCGCGACGAGCTGCAGGCCCTGATCGACGCAGCCGACACCGCCGAGCTCGAGGACCGCTTCTCCGGTCGGCTGCAGTTCGGCACCGCAGGACTGCGCGGTGCACTCGGCGCCGGTCCCAACCGGATGAACCGCGTCATCGTCGCGCAGGCAGCGGCGGGCTTGGCTGCGTACCTCCTCGAGCGTGAGCCAAAGCCGTCCGTCGTCGTCGGTTACGACGCCCGCTACAACTCCGACATCTTTGCCCGCGACACAGCCGAGATCATGGAGGGTGCTGGTGTGCACGCATACCTGCTGCCCACTCATCTGCCGACTCCTGTCCTGGCTTTTGCGATCCGCCACCTCGGCTGCAGCGCCGGTGTCATGGTCACTGCGTCGCACAACCCGCCACAGGACAACGGCTACAAGGTCTACCTGGCCGACTCGAGCCAGATCGTGCCGCCTGAAGACACAGACATCTCCAACGCGATCGACCAGGTGGGCCGCGTCGACGAGCTCCCCCGCAGTGATGCGTACGAGCTGTTGGGTCCAGAGGTTGCCGAGGCATACGTGCAGGCCGTCGTGGCGCTGCCGTCCGACGGCCCTCGCGAGATCGTGTGCGTCTACACGCCGATGCACGGCGTCGGACGAGACACCCTCGTTGAGACCGTGGCACGTGCCGGGTTCCCGCCGCTGCACGTCGTACGAGAGCAGGGTGACCCCGACCCTGACTTCCCGACCGTTGCCTTTCCCAACCCGGAAGAGCCCGGCGCGATGGACCTGTCGCTCAAGCTCGCCTCGGAAGTCGGTGCCGACATCATCGTCGCCAACGACCCTGACGCCGACAGGTGTGCCGTCGGCGTACGCGACGGCGAGTCCTACCGAATGCTCAGCGGCGACCAGGTCGGCGCTCTGCTGGCCGACTTCCTGCTTCGCCGCGGCGTGACCGGTACGTACGCCTCGTCGATCGTCTCGTCGGACCTTCTCGGGCGCCAGGCCGCGGCGTACGGCCAGCCGTGGCAACAGACACTCACCGGCTTCAAGTGGATCGGCAAGATTCCCGACCTTGCATTCGGGTATGAGGAAGCACTCGGCTATGCCGTCGCTCCTGACATCGCTCGCGACAAGGACGGGGTTTCGGCGATCATCACGGTGCTCGAGCTGGCCGCCGGACTCAAGGCGGACGGCAGGACGCTCGTCGACCGTCTCGACGAGATCTACCGCGAGCACGGCCTGCACGCGACGACCCAGCTGTCAGTCCGGGTCGAGGATCTGTCAATCATCACCCGCGCCATGGAGACGCTGCGCACTTCGCCCCCGACGAGACTTGGGGCGCAGGCAGTGACAGCCGTTGACGATCTCGCCGAGGGCTACAACGGTCTGCCGCCAACCGACGGCATCCGACTCCAGCTGGACGGGGGCGCGCGGATCATCTGTCGACCGTCGGGCACCGAACCCAAGCTCAAGTGCTACCTCGAGATCGTGGTGCCGGTCGCCGACTCGATCGAGGCCGCGCGCACATCCGCCGATGCCGCGCTCGCCGAGATCAAGTCGGACCTCGCCGAGTCGCTTGGACTCTGAGCCTCCACCTGGTCTCCTGTGGGCCGATCAAGCCCGCCTGTGTTCACCCGGTGGCGTGCCGGTGGGCCGC